>ENA-OOKA01000219-OOKA01000219.1-human-skin-metagenome-genome-assembly--contig:-NODE-219-length-17913-cov-30.303057_pt1 | contig 17913 bp, 23 predicted proteins | sample MGYA00248825_ERZ500995 | MGnify/ENA primary metagenome ERZ500995 (study PRJEB25958, sample SAMN03398540) | human skin metagenome | study: EMG produced TPA metagenomics assembly of the Human Skin...
CAGCCCCCGGCCACCAGAGTCCACGAACGCGTAGACAACGTCATGACTTCATACAGCTAGGCCACTGCACCGTTGGGTCGACGAAAAGAGGAGCTGATCTCATGGCTGACGCCGTTGCCGCAGTGTGGGTACCCGTCGAGGACATGGAGCGGGCGGTCGCGTTCTACCGCGACGTCCTACGACTTGAACTGGATGACCACGACTCAGATTGGTCGTCTGTGCGCGCTGGGGGACTGATGATCGGGTTGAACGCCCGCGAGGAGACCCGCATCGTTGATGGTGGCGCGGTCATCTCGTTCACCCCGGAGGGGACGATCGATGACGAGGTCACCAGGTTGAAGGGCGCCGGGGTCCACTTCACTGGGGAGATCAGTGAGCATCCCTGGGGGCGGATCGTTCCGTTCAAGGACAGTGAGGGCAACGACCTCCAGCTGTACACACCCCCTAGCTCCTGACCCGGGTCCGCTGGCGGATGCTCTCCCGCAGCTCAGGTCCCTGTGGTTGTATGTTCGTGTCCGACTCCCCCGTTACGTCGGCGCGCCCGGGTGGCCAACCGGTCATCCGGAACTCTCCTGGAAAGAGGATGAGCATGTTGCGCACACTGTCCAACCTGGGCCTGAAGTCCGATTACCTGTACGCCGCCGGTCTCGCATCGGTCGGCCTGTCCTACGTGTCGTGGGCGATCTCGCGCTTCAGCAGCGATGACTCCAAGGCACAGTCGGATCGTTGGGGGGTGTTCATCGGCGAGTGGGCCCCCACGTTCATCGCTCTCGGTACCGCTCTCAAGCTGCAGGAGCAGGAAGACGGCCGTGACGGTGACGCCCGCCGAGACCTGCCCTCCAATCTGGGTGGCAACTCGTGAGCGAGCCCGCCGGTGAGACCGCTAGTGCTCCTGATGCCGGGAAGTCCAACCCCGCGCAGGGAAAGGTGACTCCCGCCAGTGATGTGTCCACCGATCCGGTGGTCAAGGAGAACCAGGCCAAAGCGGCCGATGAAGCCGCTCAGCACAGTGACGTCGAAGAGGCTCAGGCCTCAGCGGCGCAGGAGGCCGGTGGCTACGGCCACTAACCTGCTCTGAGAAACGCGGCCGTCGTCTCCACTGAGACGGCGGCCGCGCTGTCTCGCTTCCATCACCGCGTGCTGCGCACGCACCGCGGACTGAGATAAGGAACCACAGTCATGTCCACTGATCCCGTCACGTCTCCCAGTACCCGGTTCACCGCCGCTACGGTGCTCGATCGCCTTGATGCTCTGGACCGCCGTGATGCCACCGCGCGCGGTGCGTCAATTGACACCGCTTGCCGGCCTCATGAGTGACATGACTGCAGACCCCCAGGTCCTGATCATCGGGGGCGGCAACGCCGGTATCTCGCTGGCGGCTCGCCTGCACCGTCACGGGGTCTCACGCATCGCGATCATCGAACCCAAAGACACACACACGTACCGGCCCCTGCTGTCGTACGCGGGCGCGGGTCTCGCCAGCGCCACGGAATACCAGCGCGACCAGAGCACGGTCATGCCCCGCGGTGTCCGATGGATCCGAGGCGCCGTCCGCAGGGTCGATCCATCACAGTCGCTCGTAGAGCTCACCGACGGCAGTGTCATCGGGTACGAGCAGGTCGTGATCTGTGCGGGCTCGACCCCGAACTGGTCCACCGTTCCTGGCAGTGAGCAAGCAGTCAGCTCGCCCTATGCCTCCACCAACTATGTTCCCGAGCTGGCGCCCAAGACGTGGCAGCTGATCCAGCGCATCCGGCGTGGCAACGCCGTGTTCACCATTCCAGCTGGGCCGGCACCGTGCCCTCAGGCAGGACAGAAAATCCTGTACCTCGCGTGTGACTACTGGCAACGACAAGGCGTCCTCGCCGACATCGACGTGACCCTAGTGACCCCCACCGCAGGGGTATTCGGGATCTCCGCTATCGATCGACAGCTGGAGCCGTGGGTCACGCGATACGGCATCACCGTGCTCACTCACGCACGGCCCACGCGTATTGACTCCGCCGACCGTGTCATGCACATCCAGGGACGCACCGGGACTCAGGATCTGCGTTTTGACTTTCTGCACCACACGCCCGTTCATGCTGCGCCTACCTGGATCGCTGAGGCAGGTCTAGCCAATGCCACCGGGTATGCGGACGTCGACCCCGAGACCCTTCGCCACACGAGCGTGCCCACGGTGTGGGCCTGTGGTGACGCAGCGGACGCGGATTGCTCCCGATCTGGCGGAGCACTGCGCCACCAGACCCGCGTGCTGGCCAGCAACCTTGTCTCCGTTTTGGCCGGGAAAGCGCCCAGCGACCGCTACGACGGTTACTCCGTCTCCCCCATCACGGTCGCACGGGGCCGGGCTCTGGTCGCCGAATACGACCGTGCACGCCAGCTGACCCCCACCATCCCCGGGATCGGCCTGACACACCCGCGACGCAGCTGGTGGGTGGCCGACCGCCATGTCCTGCCCCACCAGTACTGGAACTCCATCCTCAAGGGACGCTGACTGCCGAAGCAGCCAACTCATCCCAGCGCAGCCCGCACTCCCGGATGGGCGATCTGCTGCCCACACCATGGGCTTACCAGGTTCGGCACGGCTTCTGCGGCTGTCCGCAGCTGCTTGAACGTGACCCATGCAGTGTCGGCAACCTCGTCGGCTGCTGGTTCTGGCAGGTCCTGAGGCTCACACAGCAGTTCTACGCGGTAGACGGGGCAGATCTCGTTCTCGCGAATGCCACTGGCATCGACCGCTTCGTACCGAAAATCTGGCGCAATGGGCACGATGTCACCCAGCATGGTGGCTGAGAAACAGAGCTCCTGGCGAGCCCTGCGGACAATCGCGCTCTCGCTCGACTCGTCGGGACCCGGATGCCCGCACAGCGAGTTCGTCCATACCCCAGGCCATGTCTGCTTCGACAGGGACCGTCGAGTGATCAGGATGCGGCCATCAGGTGCGACCAGGTAGGCCGAGAACGCGAGATGCAGCGGAGTCTGCGTCGTGTGCACGGTGGCCTTGGGAGCCAGGCCCTCCGGCACTCCGTCACTGTCGACCAGCACGACGTGTTCTGTGCCAGGGGATGTAGCCATGGGTGCTCCTTGGGGCGTTGGACCTCGTGGCGACTCGTCGAGGAATAGGCGGTAGTAGTCGGATTTTAGGGGGCTGTTGGCAGGCCTGTGGTTGCATGACCCGTGCACCGACCGACCAGGCGGCGACCACTCCGATCGGGCCTGTCAATCTGTCTGTGTAAGCGGGGTTGTCACAGGTAGGGGTTGATCCGGTCGGGGTAGGCGGCAGCGAGCTGGGCGAGAGCCTGCTTCCAGTTCGTGACGGCCTGGCCTTCGACGAGCCGGCCCTGGGCTTTGCGCTGGCCGGCGGGTTTGCCCCGGTCCCGAGCGCGTTCGGCGGCGCGTTTGTCTTCGATGTTGCAGATCGCCAGCCACAACAGCTTCACTGCCGCGTCCGTCGAGGGGAAGTGCCCGCGGTTCTTGGTGACCTTCCGCAGCTGGAAGTTCAACGACTCGATGCTGTTGGTGGTGTAGATGACCTTGCGCAGCATTGGCGGGAATTGCAGGAACGGCGTGAACCGCTCCCACGAGTTCGCCCAGGTCGCCACCGTGGACGGGTACTTCTTCCCCAACTCGGAGGCCTCAAAATCGGCCAGAGCATTCCTCGCGGTCTCTTCGTTGGGGGCGGTGTAGATCGGCTTCAACGCGGCGGCGACCTGTCTGCGGTCGGAGTAGGCCACGAACCGCATCGCTGCCCGGATCAGGTGGACCACGCAGGTCTGGACCATCGAGTCCGGCCACGTCGCCTCGATAGCCTCTGGGAGCCCCTTCAGGCCGTCTCAGCAGACGATCAGTACGTCCCTGACGCCCCGGTTGGCCAGGTCCGCGCAGACGTGGGCCCAGAACGCCGATCCCTCGGTGTCCTGGACCCAGATGCCCAGCACGTGCTTGATGCCCTCGAGGTCCACGCCGACGGCGATGTAGGCGGCGCGGTTGAGGACCTGGTTGTTCTCTCGGATCTTGATGCGGATCGCATCGAGATAGATCACGGGATAGAACTCCTCCAGCGGCCGGGTCTGCCAGGCCAGGACCTCCTCACTGACCGCGTCGGTGATATTGGAGATCGTCTCGTGGGACAGGTCCGTGCCGATCGTGCTCGCCAGGTGGTGCTGGATGTCCCGGATCGTCATCCCGCCGGCATAGAGGCTGATGATCATGTCATCCAGGCCCCCGAGCCGCCGCTGGCCCTTGGGGACCAGGCGCGGGGTGAACGACCCGCCCCGATCTCGCGGGACGTCCAGCTCGATCGGCCCGACCTCGGACTCCACGGTCTTCGGGGTGGTCCCGTTGCGGGAGTTGGCGTGCTTCGGCGCCTCGCTCGAGCCCTTCTCGTAGCCCAGATGGCTGGTCAGCTCGGCCTGCAGGCCCCGCTCGAGCGCGGCCTTGACCAGCGCGGGCACGAACCCGCCGTCACCGGTGAGCTCGACGCCGCCCGCGTCGATCTGCGCGAACAGGGCATCAAGCTGCCCTGAGGCTTTCAGCTGCTCGACCAGGTCCTGGCCCGAGGGCTCGCCTGGGTTCTTCTCGTCGGTCATGGTCATGATTCTTACCGTTCCTCTCGGTACGGCTTACACAGACCATCTGACACGCCCCTCCGATCACGAGGAGACTTCATGTCCGACAACGACAAGCCCCGCCTGACGCAGCAATTCATCACCGCACTGGAACGACTGGACGTCACCGCCAACGGTTGGACCCACGAAGGGTCGATGCCCGACGTGGTGATCCCCCTGACAGCGCTCGACAGCGAGATCCTGGCCGAGATGCGCGGCATGACCGTCAAGAGTGCCGACCGCACGACGGCAACGAAGCGCGCGGAGTACCAGCCACAGACCGACAGCGCCATCGACCCGTTCGCGACCCTTTACGGCCTCACCAGATGAGCCACGCTCGTGGGCCCGGCCTTGCCACGAGACTTGTCGAAAAAGCGGGTCCCCCAGTAAGACAGTTACGTGACCGTAGGTTCACGGCTCTCACTAGGGTCCATTCACCCCTTTTTGTGACAGATCTGTCGCACTGGGTATACCCCAACAGGTCATCTTGACCACAAGTACCCAGCGATCCCACAAGACATGCTGCACAGCATGCGGGGCAGAGTGCGCGCCGCTTCGATGCGGGGACCACTCCTTCTGCAGGGGGTGGATGAAACCGAGGATGCGAGTTCGCACCCGTGGTCTCCACTCGCGGATCCAGGCGAACCTAAGGTCGTCGCAGCGTCGACCGGCGTCGCCGGTACCAGCGCGCCGCGGCGGATCATCGCTTCCACGCGACTCACCATGCACACCACACCCCTTGCAGTTACAAGTGCAAATCACCTATGGTAGGGGCATCCGCGCAACACGCTGCACAAAGGAGGATCGCTATGACGGCAACCATGCTCGCCACGAAGCAGATCGTCATGAGCGACCAGACCGCCGACACCGCCCGTCACCTTGACATCCCCCGAGGCGCCGCCCTGGCCCTCCGCACCCAGGGGGGCGAGGATGTTGCGTTGCCCCCGGTGATCCAGCGCCTACTGCTCAGCGCACTCGAGTCGCTTGCTGATGGCAATCAGGTGACGATCGGCCGCGTGCCGAAGCAACTGACGAGTACGGTTGCGGCCGACATGCTCGGAGTCTCGCGCCCCACCCTGATGAAATGGGTGCGCGACGGAGTGATTGACTCGTTCAAGGTAGGAAGCCACACGCGCTTCGATCGAGACGAAGTTGCCCGGGTCCGAAACGAACGCATCGCGCAGCGGAGGGCGTCGTTCCGAGAGCTTCGCGATCTGGAAGCCGAGCACGCTCACCTCATCGACGCCTGAAATCGGGAGCGCAACGCCGGGGGTGCCCATCGCAGACACCCCCGGCATCGCTGTGCGAATGGGTACGCTCTCCTCATGCCCCAGCGAGTGTTCGTAGACGCCAACGTCTTGGCAAGCAAGACATGCCGAGACTGGCTGTTCTTCCTTCGAGATGCCAACGAAGGCATGTTTCAGCTCCATGCAACGCACGACGTATTCGCCGAGGCGCTACGGAAGATGCGAACTAATAACCCCCGCCTTCCCGGCGCCGTGGTCGCCGCCATGGTGAAGCAAATCGAATTGTGCATCGACGAAGTGGTGCCCAACTTTTCCGGAGACTTAGACTTCTCCGGAACCGATGAAGGGGACTATCATGTGCACGCTGCGGCAACAGCCTCCAGGGCCGATAAGATTCTAACATCCAATAAGCCTTCAGATATAACACAAAGGCCGGATGATGAATACTATGAAATAGTAACCCCGGATGAATTTTTTACACTGGTGGCCGACTCGAACCCGGCATGCATAAAGCCTATAACGAGAGAACAACTTGAGTACTGGTGTCGGAGGGCAGAACGAGGCGAGTCGGTAACGACTCAGCTCGACGATGCCCTCCGGGCTGCGCAGTGCCCGAAGTTTGCTGATCGTGTAAGAGAGGCCCTGCAGCAGCTCGCCTACGAATAAGCACGGCTGACGCTCGAAACAACAAATTCCTCTTGTGTCCCAAGCGGCTGTTGACCTGGACGCGCCATCCGGCGCCCCGTCGCAGACCTATTCCGCCCACGCCCTCGGGTCAGCTCGAAAGTCAGCGGGATGGTCAATACTTGAAGCTCGTCCAACGATAGGGGCCTCCGTCGTGCCGAAGAAGCTCGATTCACTCCTCCTCCTTGCCGTGGACCCTTCCGGCCTTGACCTTTCGAAGGTCACCCTTGCCGCCGGAGGGCTTCGCGATGCCAGCGGTCGACTCGTCCGGCACGCACGCCCGGTCGCGGAAGAGCTGCTCAACCAAGGCCCCAGGGCTCGACCTGCCAGCTCCCAGGCTGCAGTAGCGGTGAGCATCGCCATAGCGGGGTTCGCCATCGGTATCGTTGCATCCGAGAACCGCGAGGTCATTGGGCGCAAGACTCGAGAAGCATGGTCGAAAGTCCGGAGACCTTCCCCTGGGCTCAGCGCGGATAACGAGCGTTCTTACGACCCGCTGCATGCTGATCGAACGGATCACATTAACGAGCTGGGCTGAGATCGGCGCCCTCCTCGGCTTCCGCGTAGCGCAACAGCCGCCCGTAGCGGTCGTCGTCCGCCCGGGTGTCGCTGAACAGCTGCATTGCGGTCCCTTCGGGCAGCAGCTCCTCCAGGCGCTCGGCCCCGGCCGCTCCCCCGCGCTGCCCGCCTCGTCCACGCGGGCGACCTCGGGGGTGTTGATCTCCAGTAGCCCCACCCGCTGCGACTCCCCCTCGGAGGCGGTAGCCTCGATTGTGTCGCCACCTATGAACGTCAGTGACGATCTATAAGGTGACCGTATGAGCGACAGCGTCTTCGTCGTCCACGGACGGAACACCGCCGCGCGAGATGCGGTCTTCACTTTCCTGCGCGCCATCGGCCTCAAGCCGATCGAATGGGACCAAGCCGTGGCGCGCACGGGCAGCGGATCGCCATATGTCGGCGAGGTGCTCGACCTTGCCTTCCGCGAAGGTCAGGCGGTGGTCGTCCTGCTCACTCCTGACGACGTCGCGTACTTGCGCACGGAGTATGCGCACGGTGACGACGACCCCGAAGCATCTCCCCGCGGCCAGGCCCGCCCGAACGTGCTGTTCGAGGCCGGTATGGCCTTTGGGCGTGATCCAAAGCGAACCATCCTCATTGAGATGGGTGACGTTCGCCCATTTAGCGATGTTGGCGGGCGTCATGTCATTCGCATGAGTAATGCGCCGGAGACGCGCCGATCCATCGCCAGTCGCCTCGAAACCGCTGGGTGCTCCGTTGACCTGAGCGGAACTGACTGGCTGAGTGCTGGCGACCTTACGCCGCCCTCACGGCCAGGCAAAGGGCTCCCCCTTGGGCGGCGGCTGCCCTCGGCGGACCGACACGGACCGAGCGTCGACGGGCGTTGGCTAACATCCGGCGGGTCGAGATTCGACAAAGTTAGGATTACCAATAATGGCGCGATACCACTTTTTGACGTGAATCTAGTCGTACCCGAGGAATTAAGAGAGCATATCGAGTTGCATAACGAAGGGCCAGTCTCAAAACTTCCTGCAGGAAAATCGTTCACCATTCCAGCTTGGACGTCACGAAAAACGATGGGGGCGAGCGGGCCGGCTCAGTTTGAGCTGCCCGTCACAGCCAAGATGGACGACGGGACACCGTTCAGGCAAGAAGTTTTCTTCGACATCATGGAGTGATCATGGAGATCCAAATGGAGCTACTCCTCGACAGTGATGGCTTCCTGCGGCGTGAGTGTCCACACTGTGAGCGCGAGTTCAAATGGCATCACGGGCCTACCGAGACGGCGCCCGAGTCATTCGTATATCCCGATGTTTATTGGTGCCCACAGTGCGGCCAGTCAGCGGCCCACAACGCTTGGTGGACCCCGGCGCAACTCGATTACCAACAGGCGTATTTCGCCGCAGTTTCGTCCGACATGGTGAACGACGCACTTCGGGATGCGTTCGGCACCCGCCGGAGCAAGAACTTCAAGTTCACTCCCGCTCCTCACACCGGTGCAGTGAACACTCCAGCGCCACCTGAAGAGCCCGACGACATGGAGATGATCGCCCCACCGTGCCATCCCTGGGAGCCTGTGAAGGTACCTGAGGATGCGGGCTCTCCCTTTTATTGCCTCCTCTGCGGAGACTCGTTCGCCGTCTAGGTTGTTCAAGACATCGGGTCAGGCTTGCGTGCGCATATACCCGGGCCAGCACGCCTGACTCATCTGCTACTGCGGGGCTTACCGCTGCGGGTTCTGCGACCTGTACTCCGAACAGAGTGGGGTGGGGGTCGTAGATCGTGGACGCCGAGGATCCAGTGAACCCAGGTATGGCCGCGGCCGAGCGCTCGAGAGAGAACCTGCATCGGAACCCCAGACACAACGATGTCGTGGCATGCCTGCGCGACGGCACGGGACTGCCGCACGGATGGGTGACACATGGCCTGTGGCGGCTGCGGGCATCGGGCCACGCCTGTGGCCTGGAGCTTCCGGTGGGGCCGGCCCCTTGTACTGCGTCTGAGGACTATCGGTACCGCGAAACTGAGTGGTGAGGTGAACCGCGGTCGGTAGGCACGCGGGTCGACCGCTCCCCAAACCCCCATCTGGTCATCTGGGGGCTACTTGTCTCGAAGTTCAGGGTAGGTCTTCTGGATCGCGTTCAGCACAAGATCTCGCTGGCTGATGCCATGCTCAGCTGCCGCGATCTTGAGCCGGCGGTGGAAGTCCTTGTCGAGGTCGATCGCGAGGCGCACGGTCTCGACGACCGGCTTCTCCGCGAAGCTGCTCGCAAACCCCTTGCCGGCACTGCGCGGGTTGCGACCCATGGCTGCCCCCAGCTTGTCGGTGTTCTTAGGCATCGGTGGCTCCCTGGAGGATCGTCAGGATTTCTGCGGCCAACTGGTCGTAGCCATGCAGCTCGGTCGGGCGGGAGATGCCGGCGACTTGGCGCACGGCTTCCCGCTTTGGGATGTAACTCTCGAGGGCGTGCACGCGCTCCCCCGATGCTTCGCGCAGCGCTGCCCGCGCAAGACGGAACGTCGTCGACCCAGTCTCGGCCCGGGCCAGGAACAGAGCCGCTCGCGTATCCCCGATCGCTTCGAGCGCGGACCATGCACGAGAAAGCTCGAGACTGGACTGCAGAGTCGGGATCAGGACGAGGTCTGCCGCGGCCGTTGCGGCATCGAGGACCTCGGCGACACCCGGAGGGGTGTCGATGACGACGAACTGCGTACGAGGCAGAGCGCGGCGGATCGTCGCGGCGGAGCCCGGGACGACCTCAAAGGGCAGCGCCACTCCCCCGTCCTGCGCGTTGTAAGCCCACTCAGTGGCAGACGCCTGAGGGTCAGCGTCGACGACGGTGACGTCGCCATGTTCAGCGAGGGCGGTCGCGACGAAGATTGAAGTGACCGTCTTGGACACCCCACCCTTCGGGTTCAGGCACGTGATCACAGTGGTCATGTGGGCCACCATATGACCACTCCCCCATCTGTGCACAACCCCGTCTCCCCATGCGTTGCTACCCCCAGATGGGGAGATGGGGAAATGGCCAGGGCGGGGAGCGTCAACGCAGGTCAGCGACACGCTGGGGGTGTAGCAAAAGCGCTGCGCACCGGGATCTGGCGTGTAGCGTCGTCGCAACGACAGAAAAATGAGCGCCCAACCGGTGGCAGCCAGTTGGACGCTCGCTTCACCCCGAACTATGAGCTTCGGGGAGAAAGCCTGGTCATGACCATACCTTCGTCTCCCGACAGTGGGGGAGGGGACACGCCCAGCGTGTCTCGCACAGCACAGGCGCCGATCTCAGCGCGCCCGTGGGACGACCTCGAGCCAGGACCGCGCCCCTCACAGTGGACCGACCCATCCACCGGTCAAGCGATCCACAGCTACAGTCCCGACTTGTTCGCGGCGCCGAGCGCACCGGGGATCCGCTCCTGCGGGTGGGATGACATCCAAGCCATGACCTTCCTGCAACACCTCGGTAGAGATGCCTTCCAGGCCAGCCGAGACCGTGACTTCTCGAAAGCCTGGAAGAAGAACCCCGAGACAGGGGAGACCAAGCCCCGCATGTTCCCTGTCGGGACGCCAGCACTCGAACGGTGCCAGTACGCCGTCCTGACCCATCCCCAGTACACGGCAGCGCTCGTCTTGGACATCGACCGGCCCAGCCACGAGAGCGGCGGGCAGGTCACCAATCTTCACTCCAAGGTCCACACCGTCCTGGATCGTTTAGCTGTCGCTGGCTACGGCCCTGCCTGGCTGGGGATCAATCCCCTCAACGGGAAGGCTCAGGCGATCTGGCTGATCGATCCGGTCTACGCGGGGGAGGGACGCTCGAGTCCGAACACCCGTCTCCTGACGATCGCCACGACCGAGCTGAACCAGCTCCTGGGTGGCGACCTCGCTTTCAGCCACCGCTTCTCCAGGTGGCCCCTTCACAAGTCGAGCGACCCCACGGCATACCGTTGGCACTGCCAGCACAACCAGATCGTTCGCCTGACAGACCTGGTGGCGGAGGTTCGCAGAATGACCAACACACAGACCCCCGGACGAGGCGAAGGGGAGAAGCAGTACCCCAGCGGTCGAGACCGTATCGAGGCAGCCCGCAAAGCCACGGCTGAAGCGAAGATGCTGCGGGAGCTCGCCGAGCAGCTGCCAGAGACCGCCCAGGTCGCGCCAGCAGCAGCAGGCGTGATCGACGGCGTTCGAGTGATGTGGATCAGCACAGGACGAGCCGCCCGCGACGAAACCGCCTTCCGCCACGCTCTGGCCACAGCACACCGCCTCAAGAAAGCCGGAGAGGCACTCAAGGACGCGAAGCTCATCGACGCCTACGAGCGGGGCTACAACGTCGCCCAAGCCGTCGGAGGCGATGGCCGCGAACCGGACATGCCTCCCATGCGCGACCGTCTCACCATGGCCCGCCGTGTCCGCGGGTACGTCACCGCCGGCGTCACGAACCCCACGACACGTACAGGCGGCGCCACACGCATGTCCAGCGCCGGCCGCAAAGCCCTGGCAACCCTCGGACGCCGCGGAGGCCAGCGCGCCGCCGAGCGATGGAAAGACCCCGAGAGCGAGTACGCACAGCAACAGCGGACCAACCTGGCTGCCGCGAACCAGAAGCGAGAGTGGCAGGGGACTGCGCTCCGCGCACAAGTCCAGAGCACCATCCTGTCCATGCGGGTCCAAACAGGGCGCGACCCCTCGACCAAGGAGCTAGCGGGGGAGTACGGAGTCAGCGAGCGCCGCATCAGGCAGCTACGCCGCGAACTTGGCCTCACTGCGAAACCAGGGCGCCCAACGAAAAGGGAAACGCCGTAAGCGGTATACGGTTCCCCCGCGCCCCTCTGGCGCGAACTCCATCCTTGTAACTCCTACAGCGCCCCGCAGACTGGAGCTTCCTCTTGCTCTGAGCATGTCAGTACCACCCGTAGATGAGTTGCTGGATCAGACACTTCCGCTGGGAGCAGCCGGCTACGCAGTGAGCCCATTCGGGCGGAGCCCCTCCTTCGAGCGCGTCAGCGCTCCTCCTGCGTCGGATCATGCAACTGATCCATGAAGCGGCTGTACTTGTCGAGCTCCTGGCTGCGCGATTCGGTGTCGTGGTGCCAGTACCGCTCCTTGAGGACCGGAAGCATCTCCTGCACGGCAGCACGTAGGTAGAACCCACGGGAGCGCCCGGTGTGCTGCGCGAGCCGGTCGAGCTCGGCCACAAGCTCGGTGTCCATACGGACGGAGACGACCTTGTCCCCCAGCCGCTCCAGACCGCGCTTTTCATTGGCAGGCTCGTAGATCTGGCTCATGGTAAACAATGTTTACACGTGGCTCTCCCGCTGTCATGCTGGAACCAACATCGAGGACTGGTGGTGATCGCTGTGTTGGGTTGGTCGGGATACCTCAAGGACGCGAGCACGGGGGAGCACCTGGGCTACCTGGGGGATCTACACGACTACGGCGACCTCGATGCCCAGCGCCCGCACGAGATCCTCGACTTTGCGGGTGGAGACGCCGTCGATCCAGGCCGTGCAGATCACCGCCCAGAGCGCTTTGTCGACCCGGCGACGAGGATGCAGCAGCGCGGGATAGAACGACCCGGCTCGCAGCTTCGGAATCGCCAGATCCAGCTCCCCGGCAGGGGTGGCCAGACGTTTTGCCCTGGTGCCGTTACGGCGCGTCGAGCGGGACGGGGAGCGTTCGTAACGGTCAGCACCGATCTTCACAGACGCTTCGGCATCGATGAGGTCCTGGAGCCCGGCCTGGAGAAGCCGGCGGAACAGTTCCTCGTGAGCGAGGTCGGGGTCCTGGAGCAGTTCACTGACGAGAGCAGACAGGGCAGACTGGTGACGGGTCATCGCGGGTCCCTATTTCTTGGTCGATGTGGGAGGTCCCGCGATGACCCTTCATCGCCTACCAGCAGCTCCACGCCACCCCGGGATTGCCACCACGCTAGGGGACACACCCGGGACTCGTTCGGTGACGCTGAGCGGCAAACGCGGGACTACCTCGAGACCGTCTTCGACGGCGCCGACTTCTCCCGAGTCCCCTTCGAGTTCGTCGAGAAAAGCGACGCACGCTGATCCGCTCGAGCTACGTCGCGGCAGCGTGGCACGTCGGAAGATCCGGCGCCGGCTGGCCCCACGACCCCTCGTCGGGGTCGTACATCGACGCTGCGCGTCGATAGCCGGGGACCGACCCGGCCGCGCGTCGTCCCTCCTTTGGGGCCGCGACCGGCCCGGTCCCCGGCCCCTGTTTCCAGCGCGCTGTGTTCCTCCTACGTCGGAGCGCTGGAAACGATGCAAGGTATGATTGAGCGTGACACAACGGGGCGCACCGTTCGTTCCTCACTGCCCCGTCGTGTCCCACTCAATCCACCTTGCTCCTACGCGGAGAGCGTGGGCGACCTGCCGGTCGCGGTCTTCGCCAGGGCTCAGACAAAGGAGGCGCATCGTGCCGATCGATCGACACGCTGGCCACCCCGAGCCGACCTACGGGGCGCCCCCGGCAGTGGCCGACGAGCCGGCAGCTCCTGCAGAGCAGCAGCTGCCCGCATGGCTGCAGGACGTCATCGCGCAGTCGAACCGCGAAGCCGCACTACGCCGCGAGGCGCAGCACGAGCAACCCGATTCCGCGACCCGCAAAGGCGCGGGCCGCCCGGCGATGGGCGACGCCAAGCGCACACACCGCGTGGGCATCTCGCTGAGCGCGGACGAGCTTGAAGCGTGGCGACACCTTGCCGAAGTCGACGGCAGAGGGTCGGTCGCACGATGGGCGAGGGAGCGCGTGATGAGCTCGCTCGCCTTGCGCGAACTCGGGCACAGCGAACTCGGTGGTGAGGTCGCCGGGTTGCGCGCCGACCTCGGTCGCGTGGGCAACAACCTCAACCAGATCGCGCGCGCACTGAACGTTGCCGAGCGCGGCGGTCCCGAGGGGCCAAGCACTGCCGAGCTGCTCTCGGCCATCGAAGCCACCCGCGCGGAGCTCGCCGAGATCCGCGCATGGACACGGAGAGCATCGTGATCGCCAAGATCACCCGGGGAGAACGCGTAGGAGACATCGCCGCGTACCTCCACGGCCCGGGGAAGAGCAACGAACACCAGTACGTCAAAGACGGGCAGCGCCACTCAGGAGGCATGGTGATCGCCTCGAACATCGGAGCTGAAGGCGCGACCGATTCCGCCCAGTGGGCAGCCGACGTACGACACACTCAGCGACAGCGCCCCGACATCACCAAGCCGATCTGGCAAGCCTCTCTCCGCGCCGCCCCCGGAGATCGAGTGATGGGCGACCAAGAATGGGCGAACATCGCCTCACGCTTCATGGACGACATGGGCGTAGGAGAGCACCCCTGGGTTGCCGTGCGTCACGGAAAGGACCACATCCACGTCGTCGTCTCGCGCGTCAACGACACCGGCGAGGTGTGGCACGGGCGCAATGATCGCCGGCAAGCACAGAGCGCCTGCACCCGCATCGAGAAGCAACACGATCTCGAGCACGCGCCTCGGCGGCGAACCCAGCAGAAAAAAACCGTTACCCAGCAGCGTCAGGAGTACCGCGAGGCCGCCGCCGTCGCTCCCGAGCAGCGCCGGCTGCGGCGTCTCGTCAAGCAGTTCACTCCCGAGCAGTGGGAGGTCCTCGACCCTGAGGTGCAACGGGTGATGCGTATTGACAGCCGGGAACGCGTACCAGGCGCACACGTCAGGCCGAGGGACACCGCGCAGGCCGGGAAGCCAAAGCGGTCAACAGCGGCATCTGATGCCAGCACGATCTCCTACCGGCAGCGCACAAACCCCCATACCCTCAACAGCCACGAACAGGGGTACGGCCGCTAGAAACCCCCGGCTCGCTCGACGGACGAGCGGAGGTGCGTTGCGCCGGGGCAACTGTCTTCGGTACAGCAGACCCCGACCGAGTCATCCCCGACGGCATGAGCACCTCAAACCCCCAAACCCCCAATGGTCCATATGGGGATCTGGGCTGCGGCGGTGTTGTGCCTGTTCAGGGGGCAGCGAGAGGAGATCGGGCCAGAGTGCTCGACAGGGAGGAGCTCGCCTCTATCCATGTCGCTAGGTCAGAATCGATGTACCCAGCGAGCTCCTGGAGCTGCACTCGAAGTCCCTCACAGGGGAGGTTCCAGATCCGGTGGTGATGGCCGATGCGATTGCGGAGATCGCGAAGCGCCTCGAGCCGGTCAGCCACCAGTGCACGGTTACGACTCGGCGCGTGAGGGAACGCTCCGGCTAGATCAGGCCACAGCGAAGACGCGAAGCGCTTGGAGACCAGCTGATGCCACAGCCCGAGCGATGTCTCGGAGATGATCTGTCCGTGATCGAGCGGCTTGCCGTTGTCGTGGACCCGTCGCCGGGCGCGGTCGATGTCTCGGTAGGGCTGCCGATGGCGAGGACGAGCGTTGATGAGATCCCGACCAAGAGCACCTGTCGGATCATCCAGCCAGGAGCCAGCATGGCCGGCACTCTGGTGCCTCATCCTCATGCGCTCATCCAAAGCGTTGCGCACCGCCACCTCGAGATGTCCGAGATCGGTGAAGAACGCGGCCGCGAGCTGACTGTTCCAGACGTACAGCGCATGCGCGAGATCGCGGTCGTCGCCGGCCGCCACGAGGTAGTGATGCAGGCGGGCAGCGCTGAAGTGATGCTCCGCGACTTCGTAGCTGCCCTGCTTGCCCACGTCACACATCCCCAGTATCGTCTTCAGTAACACCCCGGAACCGTCCCTGTAACTCCCTTGGGAGTCGATCAAACGGCCGGGGTTTTGTCTTGCCTGCCGCGCCACCTCGGGATGCCAGTAGGTACGAGGGTACGTCGAATGGGCCGGTGACCCTCAGAGGCCGGGCCACTCCCGAACTGCTTGGCGGGTCGCTTCGGATTGGTTCAAGTGCTCGCCCTCGGCGCGCCCCATTAGCGCTGCGAGTTCCTCATCCGTGAACCGCACTGGCGCCACCTGCGCCGGAGAGCTACCCCGCGTGGGCCGCCGCTACTGCTTCCGTAGCCGCTCCACGTCGTAGCCAGCCGCGTACAGCTCGGGAGGGAGTTTCATCTGCGAGCGGGTCACTGGATCACTTCGGACCCTGTCTGTTCCGGGTCGGGCTCTTCGGCTGTGTTCGCGAGCTCGCCCTTGGCGCGCCAGATGGCGTGCTCGTAATGCGTGGGGGTCTCTCCGCGGGGTTCGAACGCGTATGCCTGCATCACCAGCTCGCGCGCCGTGCGAGCATCTACCGGCCCCATCCCCTCCGCTGCCAGCGCGGCGTTGACGAAGCGCACGATCATGCGGTCGGCCTTCACCCCGGGAACGCCGAGGAGCATCTGGAAGTACTCGCACGTTACCCATCCCAGGCCGTGCACGCCCGTGTAGGCAGCCTTCACCGCTGCGGCGTCCGCCACCACGAGGTCCTCTGCCGTCGCGATCGGAGGCTCGAGTGCGAGCAGCGCTTCGGCAGCATCGATCACGCATGCTGCCTTCGTCCTCCCGCCCGTCTTGGTGCGGCCCATGATCTCGGCCAGATCCTGCTCCCCCACTGCGGCAAGCGCAGCGAGGTCATTCATGGCCTCAGGGTATTTCGCGTTGAAGGTCTTAAGGCGCCCACTGACCCCCTTGGTCGGATCTTTGACCTGGTACTTCGCTCGGATCGAGAACACTGCATCGACCAGGGCAGTGCCGACGTAGCCTCTCCACCCCCCGCTGTAGGCGGTGAACTCTTCGTGATCTAGCTTGGCGGTCTCGGCGACCACGGCTCGGACCTGCTGTTCGAACATCAGTGACTCCTTAGTGAAGGGCCTATGCAAGTTCTTCATCGGGGGCTGCCGTGTCATTGCGGTGCTGTGAGGTGTGGGCCCAGCTACCGGGGCGTCCGACGTGACGCGGCAGCGGCTGGGCTGCCTTGGATTGTTCTCGCGGAGTCGACTTCCCGCTCACGTGAAGCGGTCGAACCACGACTCGTTGACTACGGGGGCGAGCTGCACGCCGAGCTGTTTGTCCAGGACGAGTTCGGCGAGTCGGTTTCCGTCGATGAGGTCGACGGTGGGGGTTGCTGAGATGGCGGCTTTGCGTGCCGGCTCTGTGAAGCGTCCAAGGGTGACGAGGATGGCGCGTTCGGCGCCCTTGGTCTGCGCGTCCCGCTGGAACAGCGCGACGGTCTCACGACCGATGGGCTTTCCCTCTGGGTTGTAGCGCTTGACCTGTACTGCTACTCGGGATGAGAGGACGGCGCTAATGGGTGCTCGTCCGATGCCGTCGATCCCTTCATCGCCGCTGCCGCCTATGCGGGTGAGCTCGAGGCCGTGCTCGCGGAGCATGAGTAGGACGAACTCTTCGAACCCGGTCGGGGTCAGCTGGTGCAGTCGCGTGAGGAGAGTGCCGCGCCAGCTGATGTCGGAGACTTCGTCGGCGGTGTCGAAGCGTGCCGTCTCCGCATCGACCGGGGCGTCCCCAGCGTTCTCCTCCGAGCTGTTCGCTATCTCCGGGGGGCCGGGAGTGGCTGCGTGGCGCTGGCGGTACTCGCGGCGTTTTTCCCGGTCGATCTCGACCACCCTCGCCGCTGCATCGCTGAGCGGCAGGTCAAGTCCCTGGAAGTGGTGTAGCGATCCTTCGCTGATTGGTCAGGCGGTGAGGGCGGGCAGGGAGCTTGTGGTGACCTCCTCGGTGCTGGTGTCGGGGACGAGGCTGAGGCGGCAGCGGGCGAGGACGTCGAGGCCGAGGTAACGGCGTCCCTCAAGCCACTCGTCGGTCTGTTCGGCTAGGACCGCGCCGACGAGGCGGACGATCGCTTCGCGGGTCGGGAAGATCCCCACGGAGTCGGTGCGGCGGCGGATCTCCTTGTTCAGCCGTTCGGTGGGGTTGTTCGACCAGATCT
>ENA-OOKA01000220-OOKA01000220.1-human-skin-metagenome-genome-assembly--contig:-NODE-220-length-17863-cov-7.430986_pt1 | contig 17863 bp, 18 predicted proteins | sample MGYA00248825_ERZ500995 | MGnify/ENA primary metagenome ERZ500995 (study PRJEB25958, sample SAMN03398540) | human skin metagenome | study: EMG produced TPA metagenomics assembly of the Human Skin...
GGCAACCAGTCCCAGGGCTGGGCGCGGGCCGTCATGGACATCCCGCTCCCCTACAGCTCCGACCGCACGACGATCGACGAGGTCATCGCCGACGCCGTCGCCGCGATCCGCCGCGATCCCAAGATCGCCCCGGTGATCCTCGAGGACCCGGAGATCTGGGGCGTCGAGGCCATCACCGGCGAGTCCATGACGATCCGCACGGTCATCAAGACCGAGCCGAACGAGCAGTGGGCCGTCGCCCGCGCCTTCCGCGCAGCCATCAAGCACGAGCTCGACGTCCGCGGACTCCGGATGCCCCTCCCCCAGCAGACGGTCCTGCGCACGATCCCCGACCCCGCGCACGCGGTCAAGGAGTCGGAGTCGGAGCCCGGCGAGTCCGACGGGGACACAGGATCGGACGGATCGGCGAAACCGGTACAGTGATCGGACGCAGACGACCGGGAGGGCCCACATGAACGACGGCGAGGCGCCGCAGCGCCCCGACAGCTTCTTCGCGATGGTGGGCGGCCATCGGACGTTCACGACCCTCGTCGACACCTTCTACGCCGGGGTCGCCGACGACGAGTACCTCATCGCGATGTATCCCGAGGGCCACGAGCTCGACGGTGCCAAGCACCGCCTGCAGACCTTCCTCGAGCAGTACTTCGGCGGCCCGACGACGTACCAGGAGGAGCGCGGCCACCCGCGGCTGCGGATGCGGCACTTCCCGTTCCCCGTCACCCCGAAGGCCCGCGATCATTGGCTGCGGCACATGCGCGCCGCGATGGACGCGATCGCGCTCCCGCCGATGTACGACGCCGTGATGTGGGACTACTTCCAGCGCGCCGCGACCGCGATGCTCAACACCCCGGACGAGCACGACGCGCCTCCGCCCGCGGGCCCGCGCCTCCTCTGAGCCGGCGGTCAGCCGACCGTGCGGGTGAGCACGTGCCCGGTGTCGGTGCTCAGGCGCGCCCACGTCCCGGCACGGCGGACCGCGACCCGGTGCGCGCCTGCGAGGAATCCCAGACCGTCGAGTGCGAGAGCCACGCCCGAGCCCACACCGGCGACGCCGGCGAGCGGCCGGGACCAGATCCGTCGTCGCAGCGCGCTCACCGCCGGCCCGCCGGCCGCACCCGGCACCCCGGCGGCGACCTCGGCGATGCCCTCCGCGGCCGCGGCGCGGACCTCTGCGGCCGCGATCTCACCCGACTCCTCCCAGGGTCCGCGCGGCGGGGTGATGCCCGCCCACGGCACCCGCACCTCCTGCGGGGGCACGGGGACCCGCAGATGGCCCTGCGACTCCGCGCGGGCGAACCGGTCGCCGAGCGCCGCGAGCGGGACGATGACATCGGTGCCGTCGAGCTCCGGACCGGTGAGCCGCACGATCCGCATCCCGAGTGCGAGCGGCGTCGGGTCCCCGAGGCCGTGCGGGTGGAGGGGTGAGACGGTGAGGACGAGCGCAGGGCCGTGGACGGCGAGGCGCATCGCGCCGTCGGGGTCGAGGCGCTGTGCCCGCTGGGTGAAGACCCGCCAGTCCCGCAGGTCGGCGGGGGCGGTGAGCTCGAGATCGGTCATCCGCGCCTGCGCAGCGGGACCCGGTCGCCGACCACCGCGGTGAGCGCCGCGGTCTCGGTCTCGGTGAGTCGACGCGCGCGTCCGGTGGCGGAGTCGACCATCGCGATGACCGATTCGGCCACGGTGTAGGCGCGCGAGCCGTCGGGTTCCGCGATGACGTACCCGACGTCGACGGTGGCCGGGCCGACCGCGGAGATCACCGTGTCGACGGCGATCGGGCCGGTGCGGTACGGGATCGGCGTGCGGTACTCGATCCGATGGGAGAACACGAGGATGTCGGTGTCGACCGACGCCCGGCCGAACACCGGCGGGAAGCCGGGGCCGAGGATCACCTCGGCCGCGCCGTGCTCACCGGGAGTCGAGGCGGCATCGCGCGCCGCCGTCGGGGAGCCGAACGCCCGGACGCGGGCCTCCTCGAGGATCCGGAACTGCGTGACGTTGTTGACGTGCCCGTAGGCGTCCATGTCGCCCCAGCGCAGCTCGATGAGCACCCGGGTGAACGGGCCGCGCAGCAGCGGATCGGTGAGAGGCGCATCCATGCCTCCCATTGTGCCAGCCGGGCAGGCCTTCCTCACTGCCCGGTCGCGGCGACCTCGGGCGCGGTCGCGGGGGCGACCGGACTAGAATCGTGCTGACCGGCCCGACCCCGCACCGCTGCGGGCCCACCTGCGATCCTGGAGCACCATGAATCATTCCGACAACGTCGCCGAGCTGTTGCGCGTGCTGCGTCTCACGCCGACCGATCCGATCCACCGCAGCCGCGAGACCGAGTTCTTCGAGGGACCGAGCCAGTTCAAGCCGGACGGCCGGGTGTTCGGCGGCCAGGTCCTCGCCCAGTGCGTCATGGCCGGCGGCCTCACCGTCGCAGACGACCGCCCGATCCACTCGCTCCACGGCTATTTCCTCCGCACCGGCGACGCCACCCGGCCGATCGTCTTCGGAGTGGAGAACCTCCGCGACGGCGGTTCGTTCTCCGCCCGGCGCGTCCACGCGTACCAGAACGGCGAGCCGATCATGTCGGTGATGTCGTCCTTCCAGCTCGTCCAGGACGGCTACGACCACGGCGACGAGTTCCCCGCCGGCATGCCCGATCCCGAGGACTGCCCCGAGATCAAGGACCTCATCGGCTCGGTCGACCTCCCGCACGTCCAGGAGTGGCTCGTCAAGCGGCCCTTCGACGTGCGGCCCGTCGAGCCCTCCCTCTACCTCGAGCACCAGGGCGATCAGGTGTCCCGGCAGCACGTGTGGATCCGCGCCTCCGCGGAGTTCCCGGCCGATCCGCTCCTCAACGCAGCCGCTCTCGCCTATGCGAGCGACTTCAACCTGCTCGAGCCGGCGATGCGGCGCAGCGGGCTCGCGTGGCAGACCCCGGGTCTGCGGCTCGCGAGCCTCGACCACGCGATGTGGTGGCACCGGCCGATCCGGGCCGACGAGTGGATGCTCTACTCGCAGAACTCCCCGTCCGCCGAGGGCGGGCGCGCGCTCGGTGCGGGCCGGATCTTCGCGCGCGACGGGCAGCTCCTCGCCACCGTCGCCCAGCAGGGGATGATGCGCGTCAAGCACTGAGCCCGCGGGCGGACACGACTGTGCCCTGCGGTTCCGGGAGCGGAACCGCAGGGCACGGTCGTCTGCGCGTCAGTCGCGGGTGAGCCGGCGATGGGTGACGCGGTGCGGCCGCGCGGCCTCCTCGCCGAGGCGCTCGACCTTGTTCTTCTCGTAGGCCTCGAAGTTGCCCTCGAACCAGTACCAGTTCGCCGGGTTCTCCTCGGTCCCCTCCCACGCGAGGATGTGGGTGGCGACGCGGTCGAGGAACCACCGGTCGTGGGAGACGACCACGGCGCAGCCGGGGAACTCGAGGAGCGCGTTCTCGAGCGAGCCGAGCGTCTCGACGTCGAGGTCGTTGGTCGGCTCATCGAGGAGGAGCAGGTTGCCGCCCTGCTTGAGGGTGAGCGCGAGGTTGAGGCGGTTGCGCTCACCGCCGGAGAGCACTCCGGCCTTCTTCTGCTGGTCCGGGCCCTTGAATCCGAAGGCCGAGACATAGGCCCGCGAGGGCATCTCGACGGCGCCGACCTGGATGAAGTCGAGTCCGTCGGACACGACCTCCCACAGGCTCTTGTTCGGGTCGATGCCGCCGCGGGACTGGTCGACGTAGGAGATCCGCACCGTCTCGCCGACCTTGAGGTCCCCGCCGTCGAGCTCCTCGAGTCCGACGATGGTCTTGAACAGCGTGGTCTTGCCGACGCCGTTGGGGCCGATGACGCCGACGATGCCGTTGCGCGGGAGCGAGAACGACAGCCCGTCGATGAGCGTGCGGCCCTCGAAGCCCTTGACGAGATCCTTCGCCTCGATGACGATGTCGCCCAGGCGCGGGCCCGGCGGGATCTGGATCTCCTCGAAGTCGAGCTTCCGGGTCTTCTCCGCCTCGGCGGCCATCTCCTCGTAGCGGGCGAGGCGCGCCTTCGACTTCGTCTGGCGGGCCTTCGCGTTCGAGCGGACCCACTCGAGCTCCTCCTTGAGGCGCTTCTGGAGCTTCTGGTCCTTCTTGCCCTGGACCTTGAGGCGCTCGGCCTTCTTCTCGAGGTAGGTCGAGTAGTTGCCCTCGTAGGGGTAGAGGTGACCGCGGTCGACCTCGGCGATCCACTGCGCGACGTGATCGAGGAAGTACCGATCGTGGGTCACGGCGATGACGGCGCCGGGGTACGAGGCGAGGTGCTGCTCGAGCCAGAGCACCGACTCGGCGTCGAGGTGGTTGGTGGGCTCGTCGAGGAGCAGCAGATCCGGCTTCTCGAGGAGGAGCTTGCACAGCGCGACGCGGCGGCGCTCACCGCCGGAGAGGACGGAGACGTCGGCGTCCGGCGGCGGGCAGCGCAGAGCGTCCATCGCCTGCTCGAGCTGGGAGTCGAGATCCCAGGCATCGGCGGCGTCGATGGCCTCCTGCAGCTTCCCCATCTCCTCCATGAGGGCGTCGAAGTCCGCATCCGGATCGGCCATCTGGGCGGAGATCTCGTTGAAGCGATCGACCTTGCCCTTGATCTCGCCCACGCCCTCCTCGACGTTGCCGAGGACGGTCTTCTCCTCGTTGAGCGGCGGCTCCTGGAGCAGGATCCCCACGGTGTACCCGGGGCTCAGCCGCGCCTCGCCGTTCGAGGGCTGATCGATGCCCGCCATGATCTTGAGGATCGTCGACTTGCCGGCGCCGTTGGGGCCGACCATGCCGATCTTCGCTCCGGGGTAGAACGACATCGACACGTCATCGAGGATGACTTTGTCACCGTGCGCCTTGCGCGCCTTGTGCATGGTGTAAATGAATTCGGCCATAGTGTCCCCAGGCTATCCGCTCGAGGGCGGAAGCGGCCAATCCCCGCGCGCCGGCGCACCGGTCGAGCACAGGCGGCGGCACCGCACCGAGCCGAGCAGCACTCGCCGCGGAATGCGGGACGTCAGTTGCCGCCGAGCGACGGCTCCTCACCGTCGCCGGACCCGCCTCCGGAACCACCGCCGTCGGATCCGTCATCCGCTCCGCCGCCGTCGACACCGGAGTCTCCTGCGCCCGATCCCCCGCTGTCCTCCGCGGGGTCCTCGGACGCTTCCTCGCGCGGCCGGTTGATGTCGTCGCCCGGGATGTGACCGGCTCCGTTGTCCTCGCCGGACTCGGAGCGCTTCTCGCCGTCGGGATCGTCGACCCCCTCGGGCCGATCGACCGCGCCGTAGAGGCACGTGTCGACGGATTCGCTCGGGGGCATGAGACGGGCAGTCGCTGAATCGCCGCGGATCTCCCCGACGACGCAGCCCTCCTCGACCCGGACGCCGAACATCTTGGCCGGCACCTCGTTGCCGAGCGGCGATTCGTCGAGCGTGGTCTCGATCCCCTCGGGGTCGTAGCCGGCCTCGATGAGGGTGTCGAAGACCTCCTGCGAGCTGGGCAGGCTCTCCTGACCGGTGAGCGGCTCGAGCGCTGCGACGACCTCGTCGACGACCGCCGGCTCCTCCACCGCCTCACCGCCGGACGGATCCGCAGGCTCCTGCGTGAAGAGGGAGCAGCCGCTGAGTCCGAGCGCCGACAGCAGGAGGACGGGCACCGCTGATCGCGGATCGAACTTCATGGCACTCCTCCGGTCCGGCACGCATTCGCCTGCTCCACTGTAGCGCCTCGTGCCTGCGCCCGACCCCGGAACGCGCCCTGGCCACGACAGGCCCGGTCCGGAACGCTCGCGGCAGCGTGCCCGACCCCTCATCGACGCGCTCACGTTGCGCGTCCCGGTGCCCGTGCGCGGCCACCGGGAGCCGAGGGCTGCGGTCCTCAGAACGGCGGGTCGCCCCCGTCACCGATGGCGCCCGCGGCGACGGGTGTCGGATCCGTGCTTCCGCCTCCGGCCGGCTGTTCGCTGTCGGACCCGCGCGCCGTCGCGTCCACCGGGTCGAGGCCCCACGGACCTCCCGGGTCGCCGCCGGACGGTTCGCCCTCCCCGGCGTGCTGCTCGCGCCTCCGCGCGGTGTGCCGGCGGAACGACCCCGTGCCGAAGCGGAGGTTGTGGCCGAGCGCATCGGCGACGAGTTCGACGGAGGTGCCGGATCGCTCCCCGTTCTCCCAGTCGCGCACCCGCAGGCGACCGACGACGAGGACCGGGTCGCCCTTCCGCAGGGAGCACGCCGCCGACTGCGCCATCGACCCGTAGGCGGCGACGTCGTACCAGCTCGTCTCCCCCTCCTCGTAGGTGCCGGTCTCGGAGTTGAAGTAGGAGTGATTCACCGCGAGCCGGAAACCGATGTAGGGCCGGCCGTCGGGCAGGGTGCCCGTCCGCGGATCGCTGCCGATGGTGCCGATGAGCTGATTCGTGGTCTTCACCGTTCTCGTCCTTTCACGAGGGAACGGTTCCACCGTGGACCGCATCGCGCTCCCCGGCCAGGACGCGCGACGGCCTGTGGACGAGTCGGGGCTCGTCCACAGGCCGTTCTCGCAGCAGCGGATGCGCGCGGCGATCAGCGCAGGCCGTCGTAGACCGCCTTGTGCTCGCTGAGGATCGCGGTGATCGGTTCGAGATAGGAGCCCGCGGCGGCCTGGCCGACGGCCTCCCGCAGACGCGCCTCCACCTCGTCGCCGGCCTCCTGTGCACCGCGTGCACGGGCGGAGGCGGCGGTGACCGAGGTGATGATCGAGCCCACGATGCCGACGACGAGCAGCGCACCCGGAACGATCCACAGCCACGGAGACGCATCGACGACGAGGCCGGCGAACAGGGCCAGCAGGCCCTGGGCGACGAGCCACAGTCCGCCGACGACGGTCGCGACGAAGAAGAGGATCTGGAAGAAGCCGGCCACGTTCCACCACCCCGGGCTCCGGCGTTCGATGTCGACGGCGGTCACCGCGGAGTCGAGGGTATAGGTGAGCTCCGCGGTGCTCTGCTTCTCCGCGTGGGACACCGCGTGGCGCCACTGGAGCGGCAGCGACCGCACCGCCTCCGCCACGAGCTCGTGCGCGGCGAGATTGACCCGGGCGCTCTGCGTCCGCGTGGTCTCCGGAACGGCCGCCCGGACGAGATCGTCGCGGTCGCCGCCGTGCTTGGCGCCGAGCGGGTCGGCCTGACCGCGCTGGGCGAGGGCGAGCGGCGGATAGCCGGTCTTCCGGTAGGCGCGGCGCAGGTAGTCGTCGCGCACCGTCTGGGAGACCGCGGTGACGCCGGCGGCGTCGACCATCGCCTCGACGAGTCGGTCCGCACCCGGCAGACGGGTGGGATCGGTGAGCGGCTCACCGAGCTCCTCGCGCATCTGCGCCGCAAGCGAGCGCATGTCGGCGAGCAGCCGCTCCGAGGCCGCGTTCTTCGCCGAGACGGTGTCGGTGAGGGTCTCGCGCAGGCCGGGCACTCCCTCCCGGGTGACGGCGGAGGCGAGCTGCACCCGCACCCCGTCGAGCCCGTCCTGGGCGAGGAGCTGGCTGAGATGGTCCCGGCAGGCTTCGCGCTCGGCGGGGCCGAGCGTGTCGATCTGGTTGAGCACGACGACCATGGTGGTCGCGTGCTCGGCGAACTGGGAGAGGTAATGGGAGTGGAGCGAGAAGTCCGCGTACTTCTGCGGGTCGACGACCCAGAACACGACATCGACGAGCCCGACCAGGCGATCGGACTCGGTCCGGTGCTCGGCCGCTGTCGAATCGTGGTCGGGGAGATCGAGGAGGACGAGCCCGTGGAGCGACTCCTCGTCGTCGCCGTCGAGCGCGCTCTCGCGCCAGGTCCGGTTGTCCACGGGTACGCCGAGCCAGGCGAGGAGCTCTTCGCCGCCTTCGCCCCACACGCACGCGGTGGGCAGCGAGGTCGTGGGCCGCCGCACGCCGACGCGGGCGATCTCGAGCCCGGCCACGGCATTGAACAGGGACGACTTCCCCGAACCGGTCGACCCCGCGAAGGCGACGACCGTGAAGTCCTCGCCGAGGTCCATCCGGGCGTCGGTCTTCTCGAGCAGCTCTCCGGCCCGTGTCAGCGTGTCGGCGGACAGCCGCCCCTCCTCGAGGTCGAGGGCGCGCCGGATACCGGCGGCGAGCCGGCCGATGGTGTCGTGCGTCTGCTGACTCACAGGGTCTCCTCCAATCGGTCCCCGGCGCCGCGCAGCACGCCGGCCTGCCGAGGCGGCACCTCGGTCTCGGCGAGAGCGCGGTCGAACGGGGCCCGGTGCTTCTCGAGCACGGCATGCGCCCGTTCGACGAGCTGCTCGCGTGCGGTCCGGGCGAGGTCGCGGGTCACCTGGTCCCCGAAGATCGTGTCGAGCAGCTTGCCGGCGACCACGGCGGTGCCGCCGGCGATCCCGGCCTCGGCCCCGGTGAGCCCGCCCGTCCCGGCGAAGACCACGAGCATGAGGACCGCACCGACGCCGTTGACCCCGAACGACAGGATCCGCGCCTTCGCACGCTTGCTCTGGCCGACCTCGCGCACGAGATCGTTGACCCCGGACGACCAGTCGGCGATCATCCGACCGACCTCGCCGTCGAACTCGCGGGGCAGCCGGGCGAGGTCCGGGCGGGCGTCGACGACCGCGCGACCCTCCGGGGTCGACTGCCACCGCACCGCGGTCTCGGACACCGCACGCACCGTCTGCTCGCGGATGAGCAGGGCCACGCTGCTCTCGATCGCCTGCTCGAGGGGCTCCGCCGCGTCGCGCTTGCCGGTCACGGCAGCGGTGATCCGGTCGCGCACCCGGGCGACCGTGGGCTCGAGCCCGCGGAAGAACTGCCCGGTGCCGACGAAGTCCTGCCACCGCGCGAGGACCTCACCGCGCAGCACGCTGCCGTCGGCGAGCGAGTCGGAGAGCTCGGCGGCGCTTCGCTCGAACTCCTCGTCGACCGCGGTGACGAGCCGCTGGTGCGCGTCCTCCTGACCGGAGACGATCCCGGCGAGCTCGCGCACCTTGGTGGGCACGGCGGCGAGCGCACCGGTGAGCGTGCGGGAGATGACGCGCTCGCGGGCGGCGGCATTCATCCCGAGGTTGAGGACCCACGAGCGGACGGGGAACACCGCGGCGTCGGGCAGCAGCCCGTCGACGAGCTCGAGCTCGGGGATGGTGAAGATCGGCGCGGAGCCCAGACCGCTCTCGGACAGCAGTCCGGAGAGGTGGTGGCGGACCTCCCGGTTGGCCTGCGGCGGCACGCGATCGAGCACCATGGCGACAGTCGTGCCGCGCTCCACCGAGGTCCGGAGCAGCTCCCAGGGCACCGCGTCGGCGTAGCGGGCGGCGGTCGTGACGAAGAGCCAGAGATCCGCGGCGGCGAGGAGCTGCCGGGCGAGGGCGCGGTTGGATTCCATCACCGAATCGATGTCCGGGGAATCGAGGAGCGCGAGGCCGCGCGGGATGTTCTCGTCGGCGACGAGGCGGACCTGCGGCGCCTCGAGGTCGGTCTCCGGGCGGACCACGCGCTGGAGCGCCGGGAGGATGCGGTCGGAGGTGAAGTACTCGCTGTCCTCGGGGTTGTGCACGAGCACCGGCCAGCGCGTCGCCGGACGCAGCACGCCCGGGGTCGACACCGCTCTCCCGACGATCGAGTTCACCAAGGTCGACTTGCCGGATCCGGTGGACCCGCCGACGACGACGAGCAGGGGGGCGTCGGTGTCCGACACCCGCGGGAGCAGGTAGTCGGTGAGCTGGTCGTCGATGTCCCGCTGGAGCGCACGACCGGCGTCCGCGTCCGCGGTCCGGAGGGGGAACCGCGCTTCGCGGACCCGTCTGACCAGGTCGCCGAGCGCCGGCGCCACTCCGGGCGCGAGGGCGTGGGAGTTCGATCGGGTAGTCACCCCTCCACTCTGTCGGTTTTCCGGGCCGCCCTCCACTCACCACGCCGACCGCGCGCGCGATTGGCGCACCGGACGCGCCCGCCGCCGCGCACCAGCGATGTGGCGCAGCTCACATTCTCACAACGATCTCCCAGGTGCATTCCGCGGCTCCCGACGTAGAGTTCGATCACCGAACGAAAGGAGACGATTCCAATGACGGGATCTCGTTTCTTCCAGGCCGCCGCGGCCCTGTCCTTCCTCGCCCTGCTCCTCGTCGTCTTCGGAGGGGTCAGCGTCCTCTTCGTCGATGTCGCCTTCTTCGTCCAGGCCTTCGCCCTGCTCGCGGTCCTCGCCGGGATCGCCCTGGCGATGAGCGAGCGTCTGGCCTACTGGGGCAAGCCCGCCAGCCCCTACCTCGCCTGAGACGGGTCGTCCGCCTCTGAGACGGGCGGCCTCCCCCGGAGACGGGAGCGGCAGCACGCCGGCGGGAGCAGACGACCGTGGGCCCGTGGATTCAATGGAGAATCCACGGGCCCACGCTCGTCCGGTGCGATACGGCGATGGCTCGACCCGCTGGTCGGAAGCGTGTCGTCAGCGTGTCATCCGACCAGCGGGACTCGGCCGATCGGACGTTGGTGCTGGTGAAGCGCCCCCAGCAGGACTCGAACCTGCAACCTACGGATTAGAAGGCCGTTGCTCTATCCATTGAGCTATGGGGGCCGGCGCCGCTCGACGCGGCGCACTCAGGGTACTACACGGCCGGCCAGGGCGGACCTCCGACCGCCGGCCGTCACAGCGACCAGGACCGCAGCCTGCGGAGCATGTCCCGCTTCTTGCTCGTGTGTCCGCTCATCCGGGCGAGGATGTCCGACAGCGCGGCGATCGCCTCCTCGATGTAGGGGCCCTTGTTGAGCATGACGCACTCGGCACGCTGCGCCATCGCCGCGTCGGTGATCTCAGCACGCGAGGGCAGACCCGACTTGGCGAGGCTCTCGAGCACCTGGGTCGCCCAGATGACCGGCACGTGGGCGGCCTCGCACAGCCACAGGATCTCCTCCTGGAGCTCGGCCATCCGCTCGAAGCCCGCCTCGACCGCGAGGTCGCCGCGCGCGATCATCACGCCGACGTCCTGCCAGCGCATCGCCTCGAGGAGCATCCGCGGCAGCTGCTCGAAGGCGGCGACCGTCTCGATCTTCAGGGTGATGTCGACGTTCTCCGCCTGCTGCTCGGCGAGCGCGTCGATGAGCTGGGCGACGTCGTCGGCGGAGCGGACGAACGACATGTTCACCATGTCGGCGTGCGCGGCGACGAACCGGATGTGGGAGCGATCGGCCGCGGTGAGCGCCGGGACCGGGATGTCGGTGTCGGGCAGGTTGATCCCCTTCTCCGACTTGAGCTTCGCGCCGCGCGGACCGGCGCTCGTCACCCGCAGGGTGAGTTCGTCCGGACCGCAGACGGTGACGACCCCGCCGATCCTCCCGTCGTCGATCCACACCGCATCGCCCACTCCCGCCGCGTCGAACACCTCGGGCAGGGAGCAGCCGATGACGTACGGCGGCTCGGCGACCGCCGGCCGGGGCTCCATCGACCGGGTGAGCACGATGTCCTCGCCGAGGTGGACCCGCATGCTCTGCTCGGCCCCGGGCAGTTCCCCGATGACGAGGCTGGAATCCCCGGAGCGCACAGCGGTGCCGGTGATCCAGTAGATCGTCCGGTCTGCGGAGACGAGGACCCCCGCGGCGCCGCGCGCCTCGACCCGGAGGGTGCGGTTCGAGTCCCGCGCATCGGTGATCCGGAGTCCGTCGCCCTCGTCGAGCTCCGCGAGAACTGCGCGGACCGCGGCCGACTCCCCGGCGAGCGGCAGCTCCTCGGCGTCGAGGGCGCCCTCGATCCCCCGCGCCGCCTCGGCGTCGGCGGTGCCGAGCCAGACGAGCGAGCGCGCGGTCACCCGGCCGGAGGAATCGCGCTCGGGCTTGATCTTGACCACCGGCGGACCCGCCTGCAGCGGACCGGTCCGGAGCTTGGGCCCGGCGAGGTCCATCGCGACGAGGGGCGGCGCCGTCCGGCCCGCAGCGGGCCGCGCGCGGATCGCTGCGATCATCGACTCCCAGGCGGCTTCGTCGTCGTGCGCGCAGTTGATGCGGGCGAGATCCATCCCGGCGGCGGTCATCGCGGACACGAGGTCGGGATCCCCCACAGCCGCGCTCGGCATCGTCACCATGATGCGCGTGTCCCGGTCCACCGGCGCCGGGCCGAGCAGCCGATCGGTGTCGCGCTCGAGGATCGCGCGGCCGGCACGCGGGGTCAGACCCGCAGGTTCCGTCGCCTCCTCGCCGAGCTGCGCACGCAGGGCGGTGAGCACGACGTCGAGGTGCCCGAGCACCCCGGACTCCATCCGGCCGAGCGTGGACACCCCGACCTCCCCAAGTCGGTACTGCAGGTCCCGGATCTCCTCCGACCGCAGCGCGACGTAGTGGACGAGATTGCGCGCCGAATCGCGGTGGCGGTCGCGGACACGGGCGATGAGCTCGGCGTGGCGGGACTCGGCCTCGAGTGCGAGACTCCGCAGCCGGTCGACGTCGGCGATGAGGGTCTCGATGGACCGCACTGGATCTGACATGGGCATGACCTCCGGTGAGGGAGCCTAGCCCGCCGAGGTCAACGGGAGGTGAACAGCGCGTGAGCCGCGGCGGGGACGCGGTAACGACGCGGGAGCGACGAGATCGATGACGAGATCGGGGCGGCACCGGACCGTGGTCCGATGCCGCCCCGGAGGGGGGTCGCTGCGGCGTCAGCCGGCGCGCTCGTCCAGCGCCTTCTCGAGGCGGTCGAGCTTGCCGGTGAGCTCGCCGGTGTAGCCGGGCCGGATATCGGCCTTGATGACGAGCGAGACGCGCGAGCCGAAGGCGACGACTGCCGCGGTCGCCTCCTTGACGACGGCGAACACCTCGTCCTATTCGCCCTCGATCGTGGTGTAGGTGGTCGTTGTTCGACCGCCGCTGCGAGGAACCCTAGCCAGGACGAACCGCTGCTCGATGCGGGCAACACTGTCGTCGCCGCGGAGCTGGACATGCGCGTTGTCGCGGTGGCCGATCACGTGATCGATCGTGAACCCGGCGCGGGCGACGCCGGCGGGACCGTGGTTGCAGCTGGTACGCCCGCCTACGTCGCGGACAAGGGCGTCGGTGCTCCCGCGGGCTACCTTGCCGCCGCACTGCAGACAGCCACCAACGTGACCCCAATGTGACGAGTGTGTCGCTGTGCGAGCTGAACATCGCACAGCGACACACTCGATAGCTTGCCGGCCAGAATCGCGGGTCACCCCCCGCGATCGGGGGACACGCCCTAGCCCTGGGCCTCGCCGAGGCGCGCTTCGGGCGTGAGCTCGGCGCGGAGACCGCCGCCGGTCGCAGCCCGGGCAAGAGCGCGACCCAGCGCAGGTGCCTGCTTGAACAGATTGTGACCGGCCACAAAAAGGACAGAGTCTGTCTCCCACACGGCCACGCCGTCCTCGCTCCATGGGAGGTCGGTCACCCAGCAGTGAAGAAAGTCGCGCGGCTCTGGGTGGAGACCGGGCAGCGCCCGTGTCACGTATTCGCGCGCGCGTTCGTCCAGCGATCGAATCGCCGCAGGGTCGATGAACGTTCCGTCGTCGCGGACGCCGACGGTGTCGCTGAGTCCGACCGAATAGCTGCTGTTGCCCGGTAGCGGCGTCGCGTAGACGCCGACTTCGCCGAAGACGCCGCTGCTGTCCTGCAGGCACGCGACTCGTGCCGGGGCGGCGGCTTTCACGTCGAAGGTCAGCCGGACGTGTGCGGCAAGGCGAACCGGCAGCGACAGGCCGACGCTGCGTGCCAGGCGGGCGGTTTCGCGGCCGGCGCACACGACCACCTTGGAGTAGACAGCTCGGTCGGTGACGCTGCGGACCTCGACCGTCCCGTCGGCGCGGGGATCGATGGAGATGACCTCACCGGTGGTGACCGCATCTGCCAGGGCACCCGTGAGTGCCGTGATCGCGGCGCGAGTGCGGATCGCGCCGCCCGACTCGTCGAGCACCGCCGGCCCCGAGTACCCAGCGAGCAGCGGCATCCGCTGGGCGACCTCGGCCGCATCGATCTCGCGCGCTTCCACGCCGCCGACCTGGTCGAGCACCCGCAGCCGCGCCAGGGCGCTGTCTCCGATCGCCAGGACACCGTCTGACGAGACCAGCTCGACGTCGAAGTGTTCGGCCCACTCATCCCATACGCCCCGGCTTTCGCGCGCGAAAGCAACGAGTCGCGGGTCGTCGTGGGCATGCCGGAAGATCCGAGACTCGCCTGCGGACTGACCCGTCCCGGGCAGACCAGCCTCGTACAAGCGCACCGGCACGTCCTGCTCCCGCAGCGCGTACGCCGTCGACAGACCAACGATCCCGCCCCCGATGACTGCTACCTCGGGTGAACGCGTCGTGGCAACGCCGTCGTCAGTTCCTGTCATCGCGGTTCCTCGATCTGTTGGTGGTTAGCGATAGGCCGCAGGAGAAGGGGCCGCTGCCACGACGTCAGCAGGCTGTGTAAGCCCGAAGTCACCGCGCGCGGCGGCCCCTCCTCTCTGGGCTAGTACTCCCGGTCTGTGGTGTCAGGCGGGGAGTTTGGAGCCCAGTACGTCGAGCTTCTCGATCGTCGGTTCGGAGAACAACGTGCCGGTCTGCTCGCCGAGAGCAACCGCAACAGGGCCGGACAGGTGGGCGTCACGTCCGGCGTCATCGGGGAACACGTCGAAGATCCCGAACGAGGTCGGCCCGAGGCGAATCGCGAACCACGCGGTGGTCGCCTGCTCGCCCTCAACGAGCGCACGGCCGCTGTCAAGGAACTCCTTCACGTCGTCCTCCTTGCCGGGCAACGCGTCAAACCTGACCAGCAATCCCTTGGTCACACTCATGACTTCTCCTCTTACTTTGTCGTGGTGCCCGCGAGTTGGGTCACGATCGCCTCGGAGAACGCCGGCAGGTCCTCCGGCGAGCGGCTGGTGATGAGATTCGTGTCGACCACGACCTCCTGGTCAACGACGTTCGCGCCGGCGTTGCGCAGATCCGTGCGGATGCTCGGGAAGGACGTCAAGGTGCGACCTCCGACCACGCCAGCCTCGATCAACGTCCACGGCCCGTGACAGATCGCCGCCACGGGCTTGCCACTCTCGATGAAGTCGCGGACGAAGGAAACGGCGTCCTTGTCGACCCGGAGCTGGTCGGGGTTCACCGTGCCGCCGGGAAGCAGCAGGGCGTCGTAGTTGCCCACCGAGGCGTCGGCGACCAACCCGTCGACGGTGAACGTGCCCGCTTCATCCAGGTCGTTCTTACGGGCCTTGATCTCGCCGTCGTGGATCGAGAGGACCTCGGTCTGAGCGCCGGCCCGTTCCAGTGCTTCGCGGGGTTGCTCGAGCTCAACGCGCTCGACCCCGTCCGCGGCGACGATCGCGACTCTCTTGCCCTGAAGATCTGCTGCCATGTCAGTTTGTCTTCTTTCCGTCGGACATACCCGGCTTGATGACGACCTTGGTCCAGCCCTCGACCCTGGAGTCGAAGTTCTTGTAGGCGTCGGCGGCCTGGTCCAGCGAGATCTCGTGGGAGACGATCCAGGAAGGGGTCGCCTTGCCGGCCGCGATCAGGTCACGCAGCCGGCGGTTGTACCGCTTGACCGGGGCTTGACCGGTGCCCATGGTCTGTCCCTTGAACCAGTGGGTGCCGAAGTCGATGGCTGCCTTGCCCTGCTTGGCCAATTCACCCTTGGCCCCCGGGTCCTGGGGGACGAACACGCCGACGGTGCCGATCCCGCCGGTAAAACGCACCGAGTTGATGAGCATGTTCAAGGTGGCAGCCGGGTCTTCGTTCCCCTGCGGGTCGTGGGCCTGGTAGCCCACGCACTCGCAGCCACGGTCGGCTCCGAGCCCCATGGTCTCGTCCAGCACAGCCTGCACAGGGTCGACCTTGGAGTCGTCGATGGCGATCGCTCCGATCTGCTCGGCCAGCGCGAGTCGGTCGGGGTGGCGATCGACCACCATGACCTTCGCGGCGCCCTTGATCGTCGCGGACAGCGCAGCCATCAGACCCACCGGACCGGCTCCAGCGATCACGACGCTGTCGCCCGGGATCACGCCGGCCATCTCGGTGGCGTGGTAACCGGTGGGGAAGATGTCGGAGAGCATGACGTAGTCATTCTCCTTCTCCTCCGCGTCCTCGCCCAGGCGCAGTGCGTTGTGGTCGCCAAAGGGCACCCGGAGCAGCTCGGCCTGGCCGCCGCCGTACGGGCCCATCTCGGCAAATCCGTAGGCCGCACCGGCGGCAGACGGGTCAGGCTGGGTGGTGAGGCAGTAGTTCGTGAGCCCGCGCTCGCAGTTCTTGCAGAACCCGCACGAGATGTTGAACGGGAGCACAACCCGGTCGCCGACCTGGACCTTCTCCACGCCGCTACCGACTTCGATGACCTCCCCCATGTTTTCGTGGCCGAAGGTGCGGCCCTCCTCGAAGGAGGTCCGTCCCTCATACATGTGGAGGTCCGAGCCGCAGATGTTCGTCGTCGTTACCCTGACCAGGACATCGGTGGGCCGCTCGATCTTCGCGTCCGGGACGTCCTTCACGCTGACCTGACGGGGTCCCTCGTACACCACTGCTTTCATGTCTACTCCGATCCGATTGTGTTGCTCGATGTCTTTCTGGCAAGGCCTCTCCGACGCCGGCCCCATCGCTAGACAGTGAACGCCCCCAGGAATTACGTGTCAAGGGGCTCGCCTTGAGTTGATGTGTAGCGATCGAGCCGGGATGATGCTCGGGTCCGCTGCTCGAACCCAGGGCATACGCTCTGTACACGCTTGCGGTGGTCCCGCCATTCGTCCTTGTGCTCGTTATCAGGCTCTTCAGAGTTGAGTGTGGGCGCGCCGGTGGTGCGGGGTAGCTGGGTGTAGACGTCGAGGTCCTTGATGATGAGCGGACTCTTACCTCTGCTCGCACCAAGGACCTCGACGATGCCCAACCATAGTTGTGTATGCCCTGACGCGCTTGATCGTTGCGACCGATGCGATGTTCTGCTCGACTTCCCCAGCCTCCACCTGATCGCGGTGACGCAGGCTCCATCGGGCCTGCTGCTCGAGGTGGAGTCCTGCGGTCCGGTCAACGGTTGCCCCGGCTGCGGAGTGATCGCGCCTGGTGACGGCCGTGTGAAGGTCGAGATGTTGGATGCGCCCTGGGCTGGCAGGCCTGTGCGGATCCGGTGGCGCAAGCGCCGCTGGATCTGCCTCGAGGACGTCTGCGCGGCGGTCTCGTTCGTCGAGCAGGACCCCCGGGTCTGCGCGCCGAGGGGGCTGCTGACCACGCGCGCGATCCGGTGGGCGATCGGTCAGCTCCGGCGCGAGGGCGCGACGATCCAGAGTCTGGCCCGGCAGCTCGGGACCACCTGGAACACGCTCTGGACCCAGGTCCAGCCCGTCCTGACCCAGGCCGCAGGCGATCCGTCCAGGTTCGAGGGCGTGCAGGTCCTGGACGTGGACGAGCACATCTGGCACCACCGTGACCCGCGCAGGCCCGGCCCGAAGGAGCTCGCCGGCGCTGCGGTCGATGACGTTCGCCGCCCCCGAGCAGCTGATCCAGAAGCTGCCGTCATGCCCGATCCCCGAGATCGCCAGGCTCGGCAAGACGCTGCGCCGCTGGAAGACAGCGTTCCTGGCCTACTTCGACACCGACGACGCGAGCAACGGGGCACCAAGGCCATCAACGGGATCATCGAACTCGGCCGCCGCATCGCCCGCGGGTTCCGCAACTTCGAGCACTACCGCCTCCGCATGCTCCTCATCACCGGCGGCCTCGACGCCTCACCCCACACTCAACTCTGAAGAGCCAGTTAACCAGCTGAAGGCTGCTGTCCAGAAGGTTTTTTGGAAGCGTTGGCGGAAAAGTGCGAAGTGCCCGATCTCGTCTACATCGAGGTTCCGGGGGTGCAGGTAGATCTCCTCGCATTCGGCTTGAGGGAGATAGTTCAGTGTTCTTCGCACCGCTGCTGGTGTGGCATATGGGTCGTCAG
>ENA-OOKA01000221-OOKA01000221.1-human-skin-metagenome-genome-assembly--contig:-NODE-221-length-17821-cov-6.459923_pt1 | contig 17821 bp, 13 predicted proteins | sample MGYA00248825_ERZ500995 | MGnify/ENA primary metagenome ERZ500995 (study PRJEB25958, sample SAMN03398540) | human skin metagenome | study: EMG produced TPA metagenomics assembly of the Human Skin...
CGTAGGGGTCGCCGGTGCGCGAGTCGATGCGGGTGAGCGCCCGCTCGTACTCGAGCAGCAGCGCTTCGTGGGCGGAGTAGAACTCCGTCGTCCGCAGGGCGTCGAAGTCGGCGCCGCAGGCGTCCATGAAGCGGATCGCGCGGTCGATCTCCCGGGCGGTCTGCTCGTAGCGCTGGTAACCGGGGTTCGAGGCGAGGAAGCCGCGGTTCCATTCGTGGACGAGGCGCAGGTCCGCGAAGCCGCCCTGGGTGAAGGCGCGGATGAGGTTGAGCGTCGACGACGACACGTGGTAGCCCTGGAGCAGCCGCGCGGGGTCGTGGCGTCGGGACTCCTCGGTGAATTCGTAGCCGTTGACGATGTCCCCGCGGAACGAGGGCAGGGTCACTCCGTCGCGGGTCTCCATGTCCGCCGAGCGGGGCTTGGCGAACTGCCCTGCCATGCGCCCGATCTTCACCACCGGCATCGAACCGCCGTAGGTGAGGACCGCTGCCATCTGGAGGACCGTCTGGACCCGGGCGCGGATCTTGTCCGCCTGGGCACCGGCGAAGGATTCGGCGCAGTCGCCGCCGGCGAGGACGAACGCCTCACCGCGGGAGGCCGCCGCGATCCGCTGCTTGAGCACGTCGGCTTCCCCGGCGAAGATGAGCGGCGGGAGGCTGCGCAGCTTCGTCAGGGAGTCCTCGAGCGCCTCGGCGTCGAGATACGTCGGCTGCTGTTTGGCGTCCATCGACCTCCAGTCGTCGAGACCGGTGAGGTCGTCGGTGCCGGCTGCGGTGATGTCGGTCTGAGCGAAGACCGGATCGATGTGGAGGCTCACGCTAGTTCTTTCTTCATTGCTCGTCGCCGGTCTCGAAGTCCTCGGCGGAGACGTTGTCGAGGAAGTCGCGGAACTGGGCGACCTCCTCCTCGTCTGCTTCGGGCGCTTCGATGCCGGCGTCTTTGAGGAGGTCGGAATCGACGTAGACCGGGCACTCGGCTGTCAGGGCCAGGGTCACGGCGTCCGAGGGTCGGGCGGAGATCGTCCTGCCGTCCTCGGTGTGGAGTTCGGCGAGGAAGATCTGACCGTCGCGGCCGGTGATCGTGACGTCGGCGAGCTCGTCGTCATGGGCGGCGAGGACGTCGAGCAGGAGGGCATGCGTCATCGGCCGCGGCGGGGTGAGACCGCGCTGCGCGATCGAGAGCGCGTTCGCTTCGATCGCCCCCACCCAGATCGGCAGGTAGTAGGCGGGCTCGGTGGCCTTGAGCAGGAGGATCGGCTGATTGGCGGGCAGCTCGATGCGCACCCCGACGACCTCGACTTCGACGTTTGGCATTATCCCCTTCTCAGGAGCGCGGACGCTGCTGGAAGATCATCCGGAACTTCCCGATCTGCACGTCCGCGCCGTTCTGCAGTTCGATGGAGTCGATGAGCTGACGGCCGACATAGGTGCCGTTGAGCGATCCGGTGTCGCGCAGCGTGAACCCGCTCGGCGTGCGGATGAACTCCGCGTGCTTCCGCGAGACGGTGACATCGTCGAGGAAGATGTCGGCGTTGGGGCTGCGGCCGACGGTGACGACGTCGGTGTCGAGCAGGATCTGCGAACCGGAGTCCGGTCCGGAGACGACGACGAGGAGCGCATCGGTGTCCTGGAGACCGTCGAGGTCGGGCACCGGGTGGATCTCACCGGTGTGCGGATCGAGGATGCCCTGGAACGGCTGCCGACCCGAGTCGGTCATGCTCTGTCCACCGGGAACCGGGTACTGCTGCTGGTTGGTCTCGCCGCCCGAGCTCGGCTGCTGGGCGTACTGCTGCTCGCGGGGATCGTGACCCTGCTGGCCCGCCTGCTGCGGATAGCCGCCGTCCTGCTGGTACCCGCTCTGCTGGTACCCGCCTGGCTGCTGGTATCCGTCCTGCTGCTGGTATCCGTCCTGCTGGTACTGGGCATGGCGGCCCTGCTGGTCGTCCTGTCCCTGGTATCGGCCCTCGTCGTACCGGCCTCCGGGCGCCTGCTCACCGGTCGGGTGATCGGCGTGCCGGCCGTGGCCCTGCCCACCGTCCTGCTGGTGCTGTCCCTGCTGGTCGCCGCCGTAGTTCGGTGCCTGCGGGGCGCCGTCGACGGAGGGCTGGCCGTAGGCCGGCGTGTTCGGCCGGGCGTCTCCGCCCTGGTCCTGCGGGGCGCCGTCACCGGGGCCGAAGGGGAACTTCTTCGACTGCGGGACTTCGCCGTTGTCGTACCACGGCTGCGAGGGATTCCGGCGACCTTGGTCATTGTTCTGCGACATCATGCCTCCTCGCTCTGCACGAGCTTGTGGTACTGCTCCTCATCCATCAGACCGGTGACCTGCTCAGGATCGCTCGCCTCGACGAGGTACATCCATCCGTCCTCGTAGGGCGAGGAATTCACGGTCTCCGGTCTGCCTTCGAGGGCATCGTTGACGTGGGTGATCGTTCCCGACAGCGGTGCGATGAGGTCGGACACGCTCTTCGTGCTCTCCACCTCGCCACAGGACTCCCCCATGGTGATCGCATCTCCGACGGCAGGCAGGTCGACATAGACGACGTCGCCCAGCTGAGACTGGGCGAAGTCCGTGATGCCCACGCGGTAGACGGCGTTGTCCTCCGTGGTGTGGACCCACTCGTGGTCCTTCGAGTACAGGTAAGACACTGGAAAATCCAGTTCCGCCATGTCGACTCCTCTTAGCTTGTCGGTGTTCCAAGCATAGCCGCCTGGGGTGCTTGCATAACAATCGCGAAACAGAAATGTTACTGACCCCCTGAAAGGGAGTCCGCAGACACCTGTTTCTCCGGTGATTACCTGGGATGATACTAGTTTGTCGAAGGTCACGATCGGCAATTTTGGCAGTTGGACGACGATCGTTATAGGCTAGTTCTCGTTGCTTCGGCCCAGGTGCTGGACAACGGGCTATGGCGCAGCTTGGTAGCGCGCTTCACTGGGGGTGAAGAGGTCGTGGGTTCAAATCCCGCTAGCCCGACTTACTGATCGTTCGATCACTAACGCCTCGAACCACGGGTTCGGGGCGTTTCTGCTTTGCCGGCGGTCATCGACGAGTCGCCGGCCCGATCCTTGTCACGCATTCGCGGCTCACCCGTGATCGGCTGCCGCTCCCCGGCTCCCGGGACCGTCGAGGCTGGGTGCGAAGACCGCCGTGACCACCCCGATGAGGACGAGCAGCCCGAGCCCCCAGCGCAGGCTCGCCGCCGTCGCGATGATCCCGACGAGGGGACTCGTGGCGAGGAAGCCCGCCCGCATCATCCAGTTGACGAGCGTGACCCCGCCCGCACCGCCGACGCCCGGGATCCGTGAGGCCGCCGTGATCGCGTTCGGCACGAGGGTCGCCGCCCCATAGCCGAGGGCTGCGAGCGAGACGAGCAGCTGCACGGTCCCGGTGGACGTCGCCAGTCCGAGACCGCCGAGGGCGATGAGGATCCCGCCGAGGCGGCCGATCCGTCCCGCGCCGAAGCGCTGGACGAGGACGTCCCCGGAGAACCGTCCCAGGCAGTGGGCGCCGATGACGGTGCTGAAGGCGATGCCCGCCTCGGCCGCAGGCATCCCGCCGAGCTCGACGGCGGCGAGCGCCGACCAGTTGTTGGCGATGTCCTCGACCGCGATCCCGCACACCGCGACGACCGCCAGCGGCAGGGCGATGCGCATGATGGCGCGACGCCGACCGGGCATCGCCGTCGGGGTACCGTCCGCAGAGTCGTTCACGAGGCGCCTGCCCCACTGCCGTCCCTCCGCACCGAGAAGCAGTCGGCCGATGACGACGAGGACGATGCAGCCGAGCGCGACGACGACGAGGTGGAGGCGCATGTCGACCCCCGCGGCCGAGGCGGCCGTGGCCAGGGCTCCGCTGAGCAGACCGCCCAGGCTCCACACGGCGTGCATCGAGGAGAGGATGACGCGGTTCCGGTTCTCCTGCACCCCGATCCCGACGACGTTCTGGGCGACGTCGACGACGGCGTCGCAGACACCGGCGACGAAGAGGCACGCTGCCATCATCCACCCGTTGACCGACCACGGAGTGAGCGCGGCCGCGGCGACGAGGGCGACGGTGCCGCCGAGGACGACGGGATTGGGACCGAAGCGCGCGATGAGGCGGGCGGGCAGCACGGAGGAGAGGACGGCGCCGAGGGCGAAGCAGGAGACGACGAGCCCGAACTCGATTGAGTTCAGGCCCAGCCTCTCGACGAGCTGGGGATACCACGGGAGGAGACCGGCGAAGGCGGCGCCGTTCGACCCGAAGTAGATCCCGGCACCCGCGATGCCGGAGAATCCCGGCTTCCGCTGTCCGTCCACGCCCGCCTCCCTCCCGTCCCCTGCGTGGGGATTGCCGTCTCCGAGCACACTGCCGCCCACTCTACCCACGCCCCGGACACACCCGTTCACGTGCGCACCCCGCCCCGGGACCGCCTCGGCGAGGGACCCCAGCGGGAAATCCCCGCCGAGGATGTCGTCCATCACCTCCGACCTGGCGTAGCCTGGGGGACGATCCGCAGTCGGGACGCCCGTCCCGGCGACCACATGAGCCAAGGAGACCTCCCGTGTCCACGTCACCGAAACCAGCCGACGACCGGCTGCACGGAATGGAGCGGGTGTCCTCCCGCATCATCGGCATCTCGATCGCCGCAGCCCTCGGCGGGTTCCTCTTCGGCTTCGACACCGCCGTCATCAACGGTGCCGTCGACGCCCTCGCCGAGGACTTCTCCCTCGGCGCAGCCCTCAAGGGCTTCGCCGTCTCCTCGGCCCTCATCGCGTGCGCGCTCGGAGCATGGTTCGCCGGCAGCCTCGCCAACCGCTTCGGACGCCTGCCGGTCATGGTCGTCGCCGCGATCCTCTTCTTCGCCTCGGCGATCGGCTCGGGACTCGCCTTCGGGGTCACCGACCTCATCATCTGGCGCATGGTCGGCGGCCTCGGTGTCGGTGCGGCCTCGGTCATCGCCCCCGCCTACATCGCCGAGGTCTCCCCCGCCCGCGTGCGCGGCCGCCTCGGATCGCTCCAGCAGCTCGCGATCGTCACCGGCATCTTCGCCGCCCTCCTCTCCAACGCGCTCCTCGCCTCGGTCTCCGGCGGGGCGGCCGCACCGTTCTGGTTCGGCATCGACACGTGGCGGTGGATGTTCATGGTCGAGGCGGTCCCCGCCCTCGTCTACGGTCTCGCCGCCCTCGGCCTGCCCGAGTCCCCGCGCTTCCTCGTCGCCCGCGGACGCGAGGAGGAGGCCGCGAAGGTCCTGCGCGACTTCACCGGCGTCGTCGACACCGATGCCCTCATCGCACGCATCCGCGATTCGCTCAAGCGGGAGGAGCGCGAGTCCTTCCGCGACCTCCTCGGCAGGGCGTTCGGGCTCAAGCCGATCGTGTGGATCGGCATCCTCCTCTCCGTCTTCCAGCAGTTCGTCGGGATCAACGTGATCTTCTACTACTCGACGACGCTGTGGAAGTCCGTCGGGTTCGACGAGTCGAGCGCCCTGCTCACCTCCGTCATCACCTCGGTGACGAACATCCTCGTCACCATCGTCGCGATCCTCCTCGTCGACCGGGTGGGACGCCGGAAGATGCTGCTCGCCGGCTCCGCCCTCATGGGGCTGTCGCTGGCGACGATGGCGCTGTCCTTCTCCTTCGCCGAGCTCGTCACCGCCGCCGACGGCACGCAGAGCGCGGAACTCGGCGCACCGTGGTCGATCATCGCGCTCGTGGCCGCGAACCTCTTCGTCGTCGGCTTCGGCGCGACATGGGGGCCGCTCGTGTGGGTGCTCCTCGGCGAGATGTTCCCCAACCGGATCCGCGCCGCCGCTCTCGCCGTGGCCGCGGCCGCGCAGTGGGTGGCGAACTTCGCGATCTCGACGACGTTCCCCGTCTTCGCCGACATCAGCCTCACCTTCGCCTACGGCTTTTACGCGTTCTTCGCCGTCCTCTCCTTCTTCTTCGTGTGGTGGAAGGTCCCGGAGACGAAGGGGATCGAACTCGAGGACATGACCGAGGACGCCGCCCCTGTCCACCACGGGCGCGAAGGCTGAGCCCCGTTCCCCTGCGTCAGGGGTGTCCCCTTCCTCAGGGGTGCCGTCCCTCAGGGGCGTTGCCCCTTTCAGGGGGTGTCGTCGCCGGACCGCGCCGAGGCGGGGCCGGTCGCGGTCTCGTCCGTGCCCTCGGGTGCCGCGCCCGTCTTGCCGGGTGCCGCGTCCATGCCGCCGGGCGTCTCGTCCGTATCGCCGGGCGTCTCGTCCGGATCCTCCCCGTCCCCGCTCTTCGGTGACCCGTCCCCGCGCCTGAGGCCGATGACGAGGCCTGCGATTGCGAGGACGAAGAAGACGCCGAGGCCCACGGTCAGACCCGGAGCGGCGGCATAGGCCATCGCGAGGGCACGGAACCCGATGAGGCCGACGGTCGAGTAGATGAGCGCCCACAGCGACCCGCCGAGGATGAGGGCGGGGACATAGCGGCGCGCGCTCATCCCCGTCGTCCCCGCGGCGAGGTTGACGACGGTCTGGAGTCCGACGGTGAGGAAGGAGACGGCGACGACCGGGGCGCCGAAGCGTTCGATCATCGCCTCGGCCCTGCGGTATCGGGGTCCGGACATGATCCTCTCGACGCGGTCGATGCGCTGCATGCCCTTCCGGGCGAGGCGTCCGAGGAGGTAGGTGCCGCCGGCGCGGGCGAGGATGATGCCGAAGAGGATGAGCCAGGTGACGGCGATCGGCAGCGACCAGTCGAGGGGGTTCATCGGTGCTGCGTGCCTCCGTGCCGGGTGCGGTGTGCTCACACCGATTCTACGCCGATGTTAGCCTCACCTCACACCGCCCGGGAGCCGGCCTCGCCCGGTCGGCAGCGCGTGCTCAGACGCGGGTGCCGTCGAGCCAGACCTCGCTCACCCGGTCTTCGATGCCGCGGACGTCGTCGCTGCTCAGGTCCCCGTCGACGAGGACGAGGTCGGCGAGCGCGTCCGGGGCGATGCGCCCCCGGTCGTCGTGGCCGAGGAGGTCGGCGGCGACCGAGGTGCCTGCGGCGAGCGCCTCGGCGCTGCTCAGACCGGCCCCGGCGAGCAGGCTGATCTCCTCGAGGTTCTTCCCATGGGGTCCGACCCCGGCGTCGGTGCCCATGGCGATGCGGATGCCCGCCTCGTGCGCCCTGACGATCGACTCGTGATGGGTCTCGATGACGGCGTGGGCCTTGTCGATGACGGACTGGGGCAGGCTCGCCCCCGCCTCGGCGGCCTTGATGACGGCCCGCGGCGCCTGGAGGGTGGGGACGAGGAACGTCCCGTGCTCGAGCATGAGGTCGATGGCCTCGTCGTCGAGGTAGATCCCGTGTTCGATCGAGCGGACCCCGGCCCGGACGGCGTTCTTGATCCCCGGCGCCCCCTGAGCGTGGGACATGACGTGCGCTCCCTGGGCGGCCGCCTCGGCGACGATGACGGCGATCTCCTCCTCGGTGAACTGGGAGTGCCGGGGATCGTCGCGCGGGGAGAGCACTCCCCCGGTCGAGCAGATCTTGATGTGGTCGGCTCCCGCCCGCAGCAGCTCCCGGGTCTTGCGCCGGACCCCGTCGACGCCGTCGGCGACGCCGGAGGGCCGTCCCGGGTGCGGGGCGAGGAACGGGGAGTCGGAGCCGGAGACGAGGTGGAAGTCCCCGTGCCCGCCGGTCTGGGACATGATCGTCACGGCGATCGTCATCCGCGGTCCCCGGACGACGCCGGTGTCGACGGCGACCTTGGCGCCGAGGTCGGTCCCGCCTGCGTCGCGCATGGTCGTCACCCCGCCCGCGAGCGTCTCCTCCATGTGACGGACGGAGGAGTAGAACGGCAGCGAGAAGGGGTCGTGGAAGGCCGAGGTGCTGGCCGCGCCGGCGCTCATGAGGTGGACGTGGCAGTCGATGATCCCGGGGACGAGGGTGCGCTCAGAGCAGTCGACGAAGGTGTCCGAGGCGTTGTGGGAGCCCTGCCCCGCCTCGGTGATCGCCGTGATCCGCCCACCGTCGACGACGACGTCACGACGGCCCGGGATGAACCGGGTCCCGTCGAAGACCTGCGCATTCGTGAACACTGTGACCATCGGCAATCTCCTCATCATCGGTGTCGGCTTCCTCACATCTATCACGTCCGGCGGGGCCGCGTCATGTTCACCGGTTCGACACCTTGACGCAGTATGATCAGGGCCGATACGGGTCGTCTGCCTCGGCACCGGCCCCTGGTCGCTCGATCCGGAAGAACTGTGACTGACTACGCCGCGCAATTCCCTGCTCAGCCTCGCCCGCGCGAGGACCGCACCCTCATCGACGTCCTCCTCGAGACGGCGGGTGCCCACGGTGATCAGCCGGCGATCGACGACGGGCACACCGTGCTCAGCTACTCGGAGCTCATCGTCGAGATCAGGGATCTCGCGCTCTCCCTCGCCGAGGCGGGCATCGGTCCCGGGGACAAGGTCGGCATCCGCATGCCCTCGGGGTCGGTCGACCTCTACGTCGCGATCCTCGGCACGATGATGCTCGGGGCCGCGTACGTGCCCGTCGACGTCGATGACCCGGAGGAACGGGCGCGCACGGTCTTCTCCGAGGCGGCCGTGACCGGGGTGATCACCGCGGGACGGGTGATCGAGGCCCGCACCGACCGGGGACCCCTCGACCGTGCCGAGCTGCGCAGCCCCACCCCGGACGACGACTGCTGGGTGATCTTCACCTCCGGCTCGACGGGCACCCCCAAGGGTGTGGCCGTGAGCCACCGTTCGGCCGCCGCCTTCGTCGACGCCGAGGCGGCGCTGTTCTGTCAGGACGATCCGCTCGGTCCCGGCGACCGGGTGCTCGCCGGACTCTCCGTGGCCTTCGACGCCAGCTGCGAGGAGATGTGGCTGGCGTGGCGCCACGGTGCGTGCCTCGTGCCGGCACCCCGCTCCCTCGTCAAGTCCGGAATGGACCTGGGCCCCTGGCTGTCCTCGCGCGGCATCACCGTCGTCTCGACCGTGCCCACCCTCGCCGCACTCTGGCCCGCCGAGGCGCTCGACGCCGTGCGGCTGCTCATCTTCGGCGGCGAGGCCGCCCCACCCGAGCTCGGGCGACGACTGAGCGAGGAGGGGCGCGAGGTGTGGAACACCTACGGTCCCACCGAGGCGACCGTCGTCGCATGCGGGGCGATCCTCGACGGCACGGAGCCCGTGCGCATCGGCCTCCCGCTCGACGGCTGGGCGCTCGCCGTCGTCGACGCCGCAGGCGTGCCCGTCGCCGAGGGCGAGACCGGTGAGCTCATCATCGGCGGCATCGGGCTCGCCCGCTACCTCGACCCGGCCAAGGACGCCGAGAAGTACGCCCCGATGCCCACACTCGGCTGGGACCGCGCGTACCGGTCCGGCGATCTCGTCGTCAACGACCCACGGGGACTCATCTTCGTCGGTCGCGCCGACGAGCAGATCAAGCTCGGGGGTCGGCGCATCGAACTCGGAGAGATCGACGCGGCCCTCCAGGCTCTGCCCGGTGTCGAGGGTGCGGCGGCCGCGGTGAAGACGACCCCGGCGGGAACGGACATCCTCGTCGGCTACCTCGCGACCACCTCGGCGGGGGCCGAGGAGAGGATCGACGGCTGGGAGGAGACGCTGCGGGCGGAGCTGCCGGCCGCGCTCGTCCCCCGGCTCGCCCTCGTCGACGAACTCCCGACGAAGACCTCGGGCAAGGTCGACCGCAACGCCCTGCCCTGGCCGATGGGCGAGACGGCCGAGGCCGAGGACTCCGCGGAGACCTTCGGCCCCGACGTCGAGTGGATCGCCGAACAGTGGACGGCGGTCCTCGGCACCCGGCCGGGATCGGACACGGACTTCTTCACCGTCGGCGGCGGCAGCCTCGCCGCCGCCCAGCTCGTCTCGCGTCTGCGCCTCGAGCACCCGAGCGTGACCGTCGGCGACATCTACGCCCACCCGCGGTTCGGGGCGCTCGCGACCCTGTGCCTCGGGGACGAGGGCGCCGCCGTCGCCGCAGGACCGCAGCGCGACATCGCACGGACTTCGAAGGGGATGCAGGCGTTCCAGACGCTGCTGGCCGTCCCCGTCCACATCCTCGCCGGAGTCCGCTGGGTCGTCATCGCCATGGTGCTCGCGAACCTCGCCGCCGGACTCGGCGCCGCGGTCCCTCACACCCCGTGGCCGGTCGTCATCACCCTCTTCCTCGTCTTCGTCACCGCGTGGGGGCGGATGCTCATCTCCGCCGCCGCAGCGAGGCTCCTCCTCTTCGGGCTGCGGCCCGGGGTCTACCCGCGCTCGGGCTGGGTGCACAAGCGCCTGTGGCTGGCCGAGCACATCGCCGACATCGCCGCCGCCGTCTCCGTCGCGAGCGCCCCCTGGGTGACGTGGTACGCGCGCCTGCTCGGGAATCGGGTCGGCTCGGACGCCGACCTCCACTCCGCGCCGCCCGTCACCGGCTTCCTCACCCTCGAGGCGGGAGCGGCGATCGAACCCGAGGTCGACCTCAAGGGCTGGTGGGTCGACGGGGACCTGCTGCGCATCGGGACGATCGAGGTCGGGGAGAACGCGACGGTCGGGGCGCGCTCGACGCTCATGCCCGGCACCCGCATCGGATCCGGGGCGCTCATCGAGGCCGGGTCCGCGGTGACCGGGAAGGTCCGGCGCAACCAGATCTACTCCGGTTCGCCGGCCGTGCGCATCGGCAAGGCGAAGAAGACGTGGCCGGCACCACCGGACCGGCGACGGCTGCCGTTCCTCTTCTACGCCGCCGGATCCCAGGTCAACGCCGCCCTGCCCTACCTCGCCGCGATTCCGGGGCTCTGGCTCATGGTCGCCGTCTCCGGCATCGACGTCGTGACGAACCCGTGGCTCGTCCTCGCGTGGTCACCGCTCATCGCATGCCTGTGGTTCCTCACCACGGCCCTCCTCATCCTCCTCTCGGTGCGGCTGCTCGCGATCGGGATGGAAGAGGGGGAATTCCCTGTCCGCTCGGCCCGCGGCTATCGGGTGTGGGCGACGGAGAGGCTGCTCGATCTCGCCCGCGACCTCCTCTTCCCCCTCTACGCCTCGATGCTCACCCCGTGGTGGCTGCGCGCGCTCGGAGCGAAGGTCGGTCCCGGCACCGAGATCTCCACCGTCGTCTTCGTCCCGAAGATGACGACGATCGCCGCCGGCGCCTTCCTCGCCGACGACACCATGGTCGCCAGCTACGAGCTCGGCCACGGGTGGATGCGCGCGGGCCGGGCGAAGGTCGGCAAGCGGGCGTTCCTCGGCAACTCGGGCATCGCCTCCCCGGGTCGCCGGGTGCCGAAGAACGCGCTCGTCGCCGTGCTCTCTGCGGCCCCGGCGAAGGCGAAGAAGGGCTCGTCGTGGCTCGGGTCTCCCCCGGTGCAGCTGCGCCGGGCCGCCGTCGACGCCGACGAGACGCTCACGTACGCCCCGAAGTTCGGGGTCAAGGCCGCCCGCGCTCTCTTCGAGACGATGCGGATCACCTCGGTGATGGTCGGCGGCGCCCTCGTCGCCGCCGTCATCCTCACGATCATCGCCCTGCTCGACCTGCCCGGCGGGATCGGCATCTCCGGGGAGCGGGGGAACTTCTTCGCCTCCGTCGGCCTCGCCCTCGTCACCTCCGGGCTGGTGATGTTGGCGGCCGGCGCGGTCGCGGCGGGACTCGCCGTCATCGCGAAGTGGGTCTTCGTCGGCCGCATCTCCCCTGGCGACCACCCGCTGTGGTCGTCGTTCATCTGGCGCGGCGAGGTCGCCGACTGCTTCGTCGAACTCGTCGCCGCCCCCTGGTTCACCCGCAACGCCGTGGGCACGCCCGCGATCGTGTGGTACTTACGGGCGATGGGCGCGAAGATCGGCCATGGTGTGTGGTGCGAGAGCTACTGGCTGCCCGAGGCCGACCTCGTCCGCCTCGGCGACAACTCCACGGTCAACCGCGGCTGCGTCGTCCAGACCCACCTCTTCCACGACCGGGTGATGAGCCTCGACGTCGTCGAACTCGAGTCCGGTGCCACGCTCGGCCCCAACAGCGTCATCCTGCCGGCTGCGACCCTCGGGGAGAACTCGACGGTCGGGGCGACCTCGCTCGTCATGCGCGGGGAGTTCGTGCCCCCGCATGCGTACTTCAGCGGCAATCCTGTCATACCCTGGGTGGATGCCCCAGAACTTCCCCGCGCCGAGGCGGTCGACACGATCCATGCCTGACAGCTACACCCCCGGGGTCGGCACCCCCGACCTCCACATCGACCACTACGACATCGACCTCGACTACCGGATCGGACCCAACCGGCTCTCCGGCCGCGCCCGGCTGACCGGGCGGGTGCTCACTGAGACGACGGCGATCCTCCTCGACCTCACGGGCATGCGGGTGACGAAGGCGAGCGTCAACGGGCGCAAGGTCCGCTTCGCCGCCCGCGCCGGGAAGCTGCGCCTGACCACGGAGCCGCTTGCCCGCAATCAGCCGGTGCGCATCGACATCGCCTACACCGGCAACCCGCAGCCGGCGATCGGGACCTGGGGCGACATCGGCTGGGAGGAGCTCGAGGACGGCGTCCTCGTCGCCGGGCAGCCCATCGGGGCCTCGACGTGGTTCCCGTGCAACGACCACCCCTCGAACAAGGCGACGTTCCGGATCACGGTCCTCACCGAATCCGAGTACACCGTCGTCTCCAACGGCGACCTCGTCGAGAAGGTCCGCAGGGCCGGGCGCACTGCGTGGACGTTCCAGTCGGGCACGCCGCTGGCGACGTATCTTGCGACCGTGCAGATCGGCCGCTACCGGCAGGGCCCGATCGCCGTGCCCCTGAACTCTGCGCCGAGCCCCGTGCCCCTCGGGCTCTTCGCTGCCGAGCACTGGAACCGGGCGGCCCTACGCCTGCCCGTCCAGCACGACATGATGAACGCGTTCATCGAGCTCTTCGGGCCCTACCCGTTCGACCGCTACGACGTCGTCGTGACGAACGAGGAGCTCGAGATCCCCCTCGAGTCGCAGCCGCTGTCCGTGCTCGGACCCAACCACCTCGGACCCGAGTGGGAGTCCGAGCGCCTCATCGCCCACGAACTCGCCCACCAGTGGTTCGGCAATTCGCTCACGCCGAGGCAGTGGTCGGACATCTGGCTCAACGAGGGCTTCGCATGCTACGCGGAGTGGCTGTGGTCGGAGGCCTCAGGTCGGATGAGCGCCGACGAGTGGGCGCTGCGCTGGTACGAGTCGCTCGCCGTCTCCCCGCAGGACATCGTCCTCGCCGACCCCGGGGGGCCGGGGATGTTCGACGACCGCGTCTACAAGCGCGGAGCACTGTTCCTCCACGCCCTGCGCGTCAACCTCGGCGACGCCGTGTTCTTCGACGGCGTCCGCGAGTGGACGACCCGGCACCGGCACGGCAGCGTCGACACAGCCGAGTTCATCGCGCACTTCACCCGCATCGCCGGGCGCAGCATCGCCGAGGTCGTCGACCCGTGGCTCTTTCGGACCGCTCTACCGCAGCTGCCGCACCATGAGGTCTGAGTCGCCGTTGCGCCCGACCGTGGCGAACCCCCGGTCGACGTAGAGGTTCTTCGCCCCGTTGCCGTCCTCGACGGCGAGGCTGACGGCCTCGACCCCGCTCATCCTCGCGAGTGAGAGGAGGACGTCGAGGAGCGCCGTGCCGATCCCCTCCCCCTGGTGGTCGCGGAGGACGGCGATCGAGAGCTCGGGGATGTCCGCTGCCACCCAGCCGTAGCCGGCGAAGGGCTCGGCAGTGTCCTCGGCGTCGTCGGTCGCGGTCTCAGGCCCCGCCTCGGCGGTCCCGGCATCCGCCTCGGCGGGGGCACTCTCACCGGAGGATCGGGACCGGTTCCCGGTGTCCTCGGCATCCGCCTCGGCGAGGACCTCGGATTCCGCGGTCCGGCCCGCCTCGGCGGGATCCTCACTCAGCCCTGTCGCGAACGCGGCATCGGCAGGACCCTCATCGGGGGTCTCGACCCCGCCGCCCTCAGCCAGGCGCAGCCATGCGAGCCCGAGGATCTCCTCTCCGGACTCGTCGAAGCAGGCCACGGCCAGGTCGCCGGTCCGCCCCCAGTCGGCGAAGTAGTGCCGGGCGTCGGGACGGGTGACCAGCTCCTCGCGCGGGATCGTCGGGGCGTCCATCGACCAGTTGAAGCAGAGGTCGACGAACGGGAGGAAAGTCGCATCGGGAGTGTCGGCCGGCAGCGGTCGGATCCGGGATCGGAGGTCAGCGGGTGTGTCGGAGCTGGTCATGTCAGTCCCTTCTTCACGGCGGTGCGGATCCACTGGTGGTTGCGGACTCGCCAGCCCAGCGTGATCGCGCGGAGGCCGATGAAGCCGAGGCAGAACGCCGCCCACAGGCCCTGTGCGCCCGGCCAGAGTCCGGTGACCGGAACGAGCAGGAGGGCGTAGCCGATCACCGCGACCAATTGTGCCAGAGCGAGGTAGCGGGCGTCCTCGGCACCCATGAGGACGCCGTCGAGGACGAAGACGTACCCGGCCACGGGCATGCCGAGGGCGAGGATGGGCAGGAGTCCGGTGAGGGTGGCGATGACGGCCGGGTCGGAGGAGAAGACGAAGGGGATGATCCCGGAGCCGGCGACGAGGACGAGGCCGACGAGGATCCCGAACCCGATGCCCCAGACGATGAGGCGGCGGTTGATCGCGGCGACGACGTCGACCCGCTGCGCCCCGAGCTGGAGGCCGATGAGGGCCTGACCGGCGATCGCGAGCGAGTCGAGGGCGAGCGCGAGGGCGAAGAAGAGGCTCTGGGCGACCTGGATCGCCGCGAGGTCCGTGGTGCCGAGCGCGGTGGCGAGGACGACGAGGATGATGAGGGAGGCGCGCAGGCTCGCGTTGCGCACGAGCAGCCAGCCCGAGGTCTTCGCCGAGGAGATCACCCCGGCCCAGTCGGGGCGGAAGCTCGCGTGGTGGCGGCGGGCGGCGCGCAGGGCGATGAGGATGTAGACGGCGCACATGCCGGCCTGGGTGAGGACGGTGCCGAGTGCGGATCCGGCCACGCCCATGCCGAGTCCGTAGATGAAGAGGGCGTTGAGTCCGATGTTCGCGACACAGCCTCCGGCGGCGACGACGAGAGGGGTGCGGGTGTCCTGGAGGCCGCGCAGCAGCCCGGTCGCGGCGATGACGACGAGCATGAACGGCAGTCCCCACCACGAGATCGCGAGATAGGCGTGGGCGCCGCTCGCGATCTCGGGTGTCGGTCCGAAAGCGCCGATGGCGGTGCCGAGCAGCGGCAGTCCGAGGGCGAGGAGGACGACCGAGGTGAGGAGCGCAAGCCAGATCCCGTCGAAGCCGGCGCCCACGGCCCCGCGGGTGTCCCCTGCGCCCATCCGCTTGGCCACCCGCGGGGTCGTCGCATAGGCGAGGAAGACCATGAGCCCGAGGACGGTCTGGAGGATCGTCGAGGCGATCGCGAGCGATCCGAGGGCGCCCGCACCGAGATGGCCGACCATGGCCGTGTCGGTGAGGAGGAAGATCGGTTCGGCGATGAGCGCGCCGAGGGCCGGCAGCGCCAGCCGGAGTATGTCCCTGTCGATCGCTGCCACGCCTGGCAGTCTATCGAATCGCCGGCGAGGCGCGCGCCCTGGCCTCAGGCGCAGCGCGCGCCTCGGCGGAGGGGCAGGCGTCAGGCGACTTCGAAGAGTCCCGCGGCTCCCTGCCCGCCGCCGATGCACATCGTCACGACGACGTACTTGACGCCTCGGCGCTTGCCTTCGATAAGGGCATGGCCGACGAGGCGGGCCCCGGTCATCCCGTAGGGGTGGCCGACCGAGATGCCGCCGCCGTCGACGTTGTAGCGATCGGGGTCGATGCCGAGCCTGTCCCGGCAGTAGAGCGCCTGGACGGCGAAGGCCTCGTTGAGCTCCCACAGACCGATGTCGTCGATCTTCAGCCCGTGGGCGTCGAGGAGCTTGGGGACGGCGAAGACGGGGCCGATGCCCATCTCGTCGGGGGCGACTCCGGCGACGGCCATGCCCCGGTAGATCCCGAGCGGGGTCAGTCCCCGCCGGGACGCCTCGGCGTCGGACATGAGGACGGAGGCCGAGGCGCCGTCGGAGAGCTGGGAGGCGTTGCCCGCGGTGATGCTCGGCTCCTTCGAGGCGACCCCCGGCTCGAGGACGGGTGTGAGCTTCGCGAGCCCCTCGAGCGTCGTCTCGGGGCGGTTGCCCTCGTCCTTGGTGAGCGTGACCTCCTGCTGGGACGTCTCCCCGGTCTCCTTGTCGAGAACGACCTTCGTCGAGGTCAGAGGGACGATCTCGTCGTCGAAGCGGCCTGCCTCCTGCGCGGCGGCGGTGCGCTTCTGCGATTCGAGGGAGTAGGCGTCCTGGTCCTCGCGGCTGACCCCGTAGCGTTCGGCGACGACCTCAGCGGTCGCGAGCATCGGGTAGTAGATCCCGGGAACGTTCTCCTCGAGCCACGGGTCCTTCGCCCGGTAGGTGTTCATGTGCTCGTTCTGGACGAGGGAGACGGATTCGACGCCGCCGCCGACAGCGATCTTCTGCCCGTCGACGATGATCTGCTTCGCCGCGGTGGCGATTGCCATGAGGCCCGAGGCGCACTGGCGGTCGACGGACATGCCGGCGACCGAGACGGGCAGTCCCGCCCGCAGACCCGCCTGACGGCCGATGTTCGTCGACTGGCTGCCCTGCTGGAGGGCGGAGCCGATGATGACGTCATCGACCTCGGCGCCTTCGACACCGGCGCGTTCGACGGCGTGGGCGATCGCGTGTCCGGCGAGCTCCTGGGCCTGGGTGTCGTTGAACGCACCGCGGTAGGCCCGCCCGATCGGGGTCCTGGCGGTGGAGACGATGACGGCATCGACCATGGTGTGGCTCCTTCGAAAGCAGTGCGGTGGGGTGGGGTGGTGGCGCGGATGGCGCGGGCGGCGCGGCGCGGGCGGATCAGTCCTTGGGTCCGCCGGCGACGTAGATGACCTGGCCGGAGACGAAGCCTGCGCCCTCGGAGACGAGGAACGAGGCGGTGTTGGCGATGTCCTCGGGCTTTCCCGCGCGACCGACGGGGATCTGGCTGATCGCGGCCTTCTTGAAGTCCTCGAAGTCGACGCCGACGCGTTCGGCCGTCGCCTTCGTCATGTCGGTCTCGATGAAGCCCGGGGCGATCGCGTTGGCGGTGACCCCGAACTTGCCGAGCTCGATCGCCCACGTCTTCGTCATCCCCTGGATCCCGGCCTTCGCGGCCGAGTAGTTCGTCTGCCCGCGGTTGCCGAGCGCCGAGGTCGACGACATCGAGACGATGCGCCCGAACTTCTCGGCCACCATGTGCTCCTGCACGGCCTTGGCCATGAGGAACGCCCCGCCGAGGTGGACGGAGAGGACCTTCTCGAACTCCTCGTAGGTCATCTTGAACAGGAGGTTGTCGCGGAGGATGCCGGCGTTGTTGATGAGGACGGTGGGCGGTCCGAGACGATCGGCCACCTCGGCGACGGCGGCGGTGACGGAGTCCTCGTCGGAGACGTCGGCGTTCAGTCCGATCGCCTCTCCCCCGGCTGCGGTGATCGCCGAGACGGTGTCCTCGGTCGGTCCCATGTCGAGGACGGCGACCCTGAGGCCGTCGGCGGCGAGCCTGGTCGCGATCGCGGCGCCGATGCCGCGTCCGCCTCCGGTGACGATTGCTGTGCGTGCCATGCGTGATCCTCCGGGGTAGGTGGTGTGCGACGCAGCGTGACTCCCGTCTCACTGCGGTCAGGTCTCACTCTAACCGAGAATCACTCCTGAACGAATGATTGCTCACTGGGCGAGAACGCGCCGCTCCGGACCGACCGACAGCACACCAACGCGGTGATCCAACGCCCGGCACGCCACCAACGCGGTGATCCGACAAAAACGCGGTCTGCAGACCGCGTTTTTGTC
>ENA-OOKA01000222-OOKA01000222.1-human-skin-metagenome-genome-assembly--contig:-NODE-222-length-17797-cov-4.377917_pt1 | contig 17797 bp, 14 predicted proteins | sample MGYA00248825_ERZ500995 | MGnify/ENA primary metagenome ERZ500995 (study PRJEB25958, sample SAMN03398540) | human skin metagenome | study: EMG produced TPA metagenomics assembly of the Human Skin...
CCTGGTCAGTGCGAAAATTGGTGTCCTCTTGGGTGGCGGACTGTGGATCGCGGTTCCTTCGTGGGGGCGCAGAGTGGTGCGGTGTGGGGCGGGCGAGGGTGACGGGCTGGGAGGGGTTGGCGGTTTGGCGTCGGCAAGCGCGGCGCGCTAGGCTAGACCGCAGGATTCCGCGTGGCGTCCATCCTCTGAACTCCCCCAGGGCAGGAATGCAGCAAGGGTCAGGAGGCTCTGGCGGGTGCGCGGGGTCCCCTTTTTGTATGGCGTGCGTTACTATTGGGGGCTAAAAGTCGCCCTATACATGGAAGGTAGACATACGCATGTCGCTTCTTACTTTGGAATCGTCCGAACTAACTGAGCTCGCCGCCCAGGTCCGTAAGGACTACGAGGACCTTAAAGCTAAGGGCCTGAAACTGGATCTGACCCGCGGCAAGCCAGCGAAGGCGCAGCTAGACCTCTCCAATGATCTCCTCGCCCTGCCAGGCCTGGGCCATTACACCGACGCTGCCGGAAACGACCTGCGTAACTACGGTAACCAAAAGGGCATCAAGGAACTGCGCGATATCTGGGGCAAGCTGACCAACATGGATCCCGAGCTGCTCGTGGCCGCAGACTCTTCCTCGCTGAACATCATGTTTGACCTGATTTCTTGGGCGTTCCTCTTCGGTACCAATGATTCCGCGCAGCCGTGGAGCAAGGAAGAAAAACTCAAGTGGATCTGCCCAGTGCCGGGCTATGACCGTCACTTTGCCATCACGGAGCAATTCGGCTTCGAGCTGGTCACGGTGCCGATGGAGGAGGACGGGCCGGATGTAGAGGCCGTCGAAAAGCTGGTGGCGGACCCGACAGTCAAGGGCATGTGGGTGGTGCCGATGTTCGCCAACCCCACCGGCGCTGTGATTTCTGAAGACAAGGCCCGCCGCCTCGCCCGCATGGAGGCCGGCGCGCCGGATTTCCGCATCGTGTGGGATAACGCCTACGCCGTGCACACCCTGACCGAGGACTTCCCGGAAATCCTGCCGATTCTGGATATCGCTGCGGAAGAAGGCAACCCGAACCGCTTCTGGGCCATGTCGTCCACCTCGAAGATCACCTTCGCGGGCGCGGGAGTGGGTTTCTTCGGCACCTCGGAGGATAACCTCGAGTGGTACCTAGAGCACGCCGGTATTCGCGGCATCGGCCCGAATAAGATTAACCAGCTGGCGCACCACGAGTTCTTCGGCTCTGCCGAGGGCGTGCGCGCGGTGATGCGCCGCCACGCAGCGCTGATTAAGCCCAAGTTCGATGCCGTGCTGCGCATCCTAGAAAAGCGCCTCGGCGAGTACGAGGTGGCGCAGTGGACCAACCCGAAGGGCGGCTACTTCATCTCCCTCGACGTTGTCGACGGCACTGCCAACCGCGTCTGGGAGCTTGCGCGCGACGCCGGCATCCTGCTTACCCAGGCTGGTTCGGCCTTCCCTTATGGCCAGGACGACAATGACCGCAATATTCGCCTCGCCCCAACCCTGCCGCCGCAGGAAGAGGTTGAGGCGGCGATGGACGGCGTCGCTACCTGTGTGCTGCTTGCCGCCGTGGAGAAGTTGGGGGCCTAAAATCAACGCCGACGAGTCTGCCCTGTGGCTGAGCGAGATTATCCCGGCGCCGCTGGAGTTCCGCTACGTCGATGAGCGCCGGCTAGGCCTCGCCGCGCTTGCCGACGCCCAATCGCTCGCCCTCACCACCACCTTCAACGCCACCGACACCGGCCTGCAGAGCCAGGACGACGGCACCGATGTGCGCTGCGAGCTGTTGACGGTGGCGCGCACCGGGCAGCCTGAGGTGGCTGCCGCCGTCAACGCCGCGGCCGATACTTTCGAAAAGGCCGACGGTCTGCTTCCGGCGCAGCCGGGCGTGATGCTGCCCTCCATCCTCGACGCGCCGGGAATTACCGTGCACCACGGACTCTTCATCGCGCCGTACCTGTGGGGCGGGCAGACCCCGCAGTTTCGCGAGGAGGGCCGCCTGACCCTCATCCTGCAGCTGGTCATGCTGACGGATTCGGAATATGCGTTTGGGGTAGAAGAGGGCGTCGGCAAGCTGCAGGGGGCAGTGGCCGAGCAGGGCATTGACCTGCTGGACTGGTCGCGCGAGGGTTAGCCGGTAAACTGGCTAACCGTGGCTTTATACCGGAAATATCGTCCAGCAACGTTCGCGGAGGTCGTGGGCCAAGAGCAGGTCACCACGCCGCTATCCGCCGCCCTCGATGCGGGGCGCATCAACCACGCCTATCTCTTTTCCGGCCCGCGCGGCTGCGGCAAGACCTCCTCGGCGCGAATTATGGCCCGTTCGCTCAATTGCGAGCACGGGCCGACCTCGACGCCGTGTGGCAAGTGTGATTCCTGCGTCTCCCTGGCTCCCGGCGGCCCCGGAAACTTGGACGTGACGGAGCTTGACGCCGCCTCGCATAATGGCGTGGAAGACATGCGCGAGCTGCGCGATCGCGCCTACTATGCACCGGCCGAATCGCGCTACCGCATCTTCATCATCGACGAGGCGCATATGATTTCGCCCTCCGGCGCTAACGCGCTGCTCAAGGTAGTGGAGGAGCCGCCGGAGCACGTCATTTTCATCTTCGCGACCACGGAGCCGGAGAAAATTATCGGCACCATTCGCTCGCGTACCCACCACTATCCCTTCCGCTTGCTGACCCCGCCGGCCATGAAGGGCTTGCTGCAGCGCACCGTCGCGGCCGAGGGCGTGCATGTCGAGGACGCCGTATACCCCATGGTCATTGAGGCGGGCGGTGGTTCCCCGCGCGATACGTTGTCCTTGCTGGACCAGCTGCTGGCCGGCGCCGGGCCCGATGGCCTGACCTATGACCTCGCCCGGCCGCTTTTGGGTGTCACCGATGTTTCGCTGCTTGACGACGCCATCGAAACCCTCGCCAACCAAGACAAACCCGGCCTCTTTGCGATGGTGGACCATGTCATCGAGGCCGGCCACGACCCGCGTCGCTTCGCTATCGATTTGCTTGACCGCCTGCGCGATCTGATGATCCTGCAGGCCGTTCCTGGCGCCATCGAGGCCGGCCTCGTCTCCGCGCCCACCGACCGCGCTTCTGTGCTTACCGCCCAGGCGCAGCGTTTTTCCGGCCCGCAGCTGACCTACTTGGCCTCCACGGTCAACGACCGCATCAGCGATCTCACCGGTGCGACTTCGCCGCGCCTGCTGCTGGAAATCATGTGCGCGCACCTGCTTATCGGGTCCACCGGCCCCGCGGCCGCGCCCGGAGCGCCCGTGCCTGCCGGCCCTGCGACCCCGACCCCGGGTGGTGCCGCCGCGGCAACCTCAGCTGTCGCAGGTGCCCAAGACCCCCAATCCGCTGCGGCCGCCATTATCGCGCGCCGTCGCGCCAAGTCCCAGGAGCCGCACTCCGCTGGCTCTGAGCCCGCCGCCCAGCCGCAGCCTCAGACCCAGACCCCGGCTAATACTGCGCAATCGTCCGCCGAGCAGCAAAACCCGCAGCAACAACAGCGGCCGCAGGTAGAGCCGCAGCCGCAGTCGGAGTCGGAGGCGGAGCCGCAAGAGTCCCAGGATCCGTGGCAGCGCGAACGGCGCATACCGCAGTCGGCGCCAGCCCAGCAGGAGCAGCGCGAGCCATTGGAGAAACCCGTACCGGCCCGCGCGGAGGAATCCGCCCAGGAAGCAACGGCGCGATCTGGGGGCCAGCCCGCTGCGGAGACGGCGTCGGAAATGGTGTCGGAATCGGCGCAACCGCAGGCAACGCAAGAGCCGGAAGGCGACTTCGCGGAAGCCGTGAGGGAGAAATGGGTGGCGTTGAGGGGGAGCGTCGGAAAGCGGAATAAGGTAGCGGAAATTATGCTTGCCGAAGCCCGCGTGCTTGGCTTCCGCGATGGCACGCTGACGCTGGGACACACCACCGGCGCCCTGGCCAAGCGTATCAACGCGCCCGCCAATAATGCCGTCATCGTGGAGGTGCTCAAGGAGGAGTTCCAGCGCGATGTGGCCGTGACCTGCGTGGTAGGCACTGACCCGAAGACCGCCGGTTTCAATGCCCCACGGCCGGCGCAGCGCAAGGAGGCGTGGACACCGAATCAGCCCGCGCGCGAGCCTGCCGACGACCAGGAGGCGGAGAGTAAACAGGAAAACACGCCGGGCTGGCGCTCGCGCATCGCACGGGCGACGCAGGCCGCTAAGCAGCGCGATGAATCGCAGTTCAGCAACGGCGTGCCGCTGCCGCCCGAACCCGAGCCGGAGACTTATGAGGCGCCGCCCGAGGAACCGCCGGCCTATACCCGCGATGACGAAGAACGCGACATGATGGAGGCCGCGCAGTCCACCGGCGAGATGGATCATCGCAGCGCTACCGAGGTAGCTATGGAATTGCTGGAGCGGGAACTAGGCGCGCGGCGTGCCTAAGCGGCGAGCACGGTACACTCGGGCGGTAGCGAAATTTAAAGTTGATTTAGAAAGGAAACACCATGGCTGACCAAGACCCAATGCAGCAGGCAAATGACATGAACGACCTCATCGCGCAGGCCGCGCAGGTGCAGGCGGATCTGCAGAAGGCGCAGGAAGAAATCCTCGCTACCAACGTCGAGGGCCAGGCAGGCAATGGCCTGGTCAAGGTGACCATGACTGGCGGCGCCGAGCTCGTGGACTTGCAGATTGATAAGTCCATCGTGGATCCAGAGGACGTCGATACGCTGCAGGACCTGGTTATGGGCGCGTTCAAGGAGGCCCACGCTGCGGCCGGCCGCCTGGCACAGGAGAAGATTGGCCCGCTGTCCCAGGGCATGGGCGGCCAGGGCGGCCCGTCTTTTGAGGATGTCTTCGGCGGCAACCAGTAGCCCGCACGATACGATAAAAGGCCGTTGCCCCGCGCTGGGGCCGCGGCCTTTTGCTGATTTTGGGAGTAATTGATGTTTGAAGGACCTCTGCAAGACCTCATCGACGAGTTTTCGCGCCTGCCGGGAATCGGCCCGAAGTCGGCGCAGCGCATCGCGTTTCACGTTTTGCACATGGAGCCCGAGGACATCGAGCGCTTGCAGAACGCGCTGGGCGCGGTGCGCGACGGCGTGACCTTCTGCCGAATTTGCTGCAATATTTCGCGTGAGGATGTCTGCCGCATCTGCATTAACTCGCAGCGCGATGCCTCTACTATCTGCGTGGTCGAGGAGCCTAAGGATATCCAGGTCATTGAGCGCACCGGCGAGTATGAGGGCCGCTATCACGTCTTGGGCGGCGCGCTGGACCCGCTGGCGAATGTGGGTCCGCGTGATTTGAATATCTCCACACTGCTGCAGCGCCTAGGCGGTGTGTTGCCGGACCGCGAGCTTGCAGACTCTACCCCCGAAGCCCCGCTTTACGACGCCACCCCCACCATCCACGAAGTCATTCTCGCCACCGACCCCAATACCGAGGGCGAGGCCACCGCCGCATACTTGGTGCGGTTGCTACGTGACTTCCCTGATTTGAAGATCACCAGGTTGGCCTCCGGCATGCCGCTCGGAGGCGATTTGGAGTTTGTGGACGAGCTCACCTTGTCTCGCGCGCTTTCCGGCCGCCTGACCATATAGCACGTTGAGCGCCCCGGCCAGTACTGGGCGAATGCGGAGCTACAGCGGCTAGGGCACGGCGGCCGTAGGCCCGGTGCGCGCGCGACCGGTAAATACCGGCGGGCCATGCGCCTCCTTTGTCGTCGTGCTGCATCTGCTGCTGCGCCCGCTGCGCCTGTTGTCGGGTTCGTTGCTGCGCCCGCTGCGCCTGTTGTCGGGTTCGTTGCTGTTCCCTATGCGTGTATGCCTGTCCTGGCTAGCGGGCGGGAGCCAGGCGATCCGGCCCCGAATGCGCGCCATCCGGCCGCGGCCCGGCAGCCCGTTGATGGAGTTGTGGTACGGGCACAATAGCGTCATGTTCTCAGGATGGGTGTGGCCGCCGCGGGAGTATTCGATGAGGTGGTGGGCTTGGCATTCGGAGGCGGGGCGTCGGCAAGCGGGCCAGGCGCAGCGGGCGCCTTCGGCCTCGAGCATGCGGCGTTGCTTGGCGGAGGCCTGCCGGGTGCGGTAGAGGTTGACTGGGCCGCGCTCGGGATGGATGAGCGTGAAGAGTCCCGCGCCGGCTAGGGTGCGGCGGACTAGTTCGGCGCCGGTGATGGTGGCGCCGTTGGTCATAGCGAGGCGGATATCATCGCCGTTTCCGGCGAGGATTTTCAGGTAATCCGGCAGCTCGATGATGACATTGGTAGTCACGGTAGCGGGCGCGGTGACGCGGGAGCCGTTAAGCCAGGCTAGCGGGTCGGATTTAGCGGCGGCCCAGATATCGGCCATTTGTGCGGCGGGGCCGGTGAAACTCAGGGTGGTTTTCTCCCCGTGCATAATCCGGCGTCCGCCGTCTTCGCGCTCGGGCGGAGGGTTGAGTTCGCGCAGCAGACGGGTAGCCGCGCGCGAGACGTGCGCGGTGGTGCCGGCGGTGGCGCAGAGCTGCTCGCGGAATTGCCAGCGCTTGGTGGGGTCAGAAATGCCGCGCGAGCGGCGGGCGATGAGCGCGAGGGTCTCTAGGCAGTGGTGATTGCGGCGCGCGGCGGCCAGCGCGCGGGCTTGGTAGCGCGAATGGCTGGTGGGCGAGAGAAAGGCCGCGGCGGTCCGGCGCAGGGTGCGCGCTTGGTCCGCGGGCAGGGGCAGGCTGGAGGCGGCGTGGGCCTCTTCGAGAAGTTCCACGCCGCGCTTAGCGATGTCGCCCAGCTGCTCCAATAACGTCATGCCCCGCAGCCTATTGGCGTGGGATGCGCGGCTACAAGGGGCAGCGGCCGGGCCTGTGGATAACTCGGGGGTTTAGGGCCGTCCGGTGAAGTTATCCACAGGCTTGGGCCTATCTTTGGGAGCGCGGGGGCTCGGAGGCGTTGAAACGTTCGACGCGCAGGCGGTCAACGGCCGGAATTTCAAGCGGCTCAAGATCCGCGAGGGTCACGCCCATCGCTTGGGCGAGGAGGAGATCGGCCAGCTGCGGGTTTCGGGCCAGCGCCGGGCCGTGCATATAGGTGGCGATGACGCTGCCTTGGACGGCGCCTTCGTAGGTGCGCTGGGTGGAGCCATCGGCAAGGTCGGCGGTGGCGGCCTGGTCTGCATTGCCATTGCCACGGGTGAGCGTGCCGAGGGGCTGCGCGGAGGGGCCAAGGATGGTGGCGCCCAGGTGGTTTTCAAAACCGGTCAGCGGCTCGGTGAGGTCCGCGGTAACGCCAGCGCGGGTGGGTTTGGAAGCCACCTCGCCGATGGCACGGTCCTGCATGCCGGCCGTGGTGGCATCGAGCAGGCCGACGCCGTCGATGATGCGGCCGGAGGCGCGGAAGGACTCACCCAGGACCTGCAGGCCGGCGCAAATGGCAAAGACCGGGCGGCCGGCGTTAGCGGCGCGGGTAAGGCCGCCATCGGAAATTAGGTGGTCCGCGGCCAGGATCTGCGCGGTATCTTCGCCGCCGCCGAGGGTGTAGATATCCAGCGTTTCGGGCACGGGCTCGCCCAAGCGGATCGGGTGAATCTCCGCTTCGAAGCCGCGCATGCGGGCGCGCTGGCGCAGGACGAGGGCATTGCCGTCGTCGCCGTAGGTACCGAGGACGTCGGGAAGCACTAGGCCGATATTAAGCATTGGTGGCCTCCTTGGAAAGCGCCTTCTTCAAATCGCGGAAGGCGGTGTAGTTGGCGAGGACCTCGATGCGACCCTCCGGGCAGGCGGCGAGCGCATCGAGCGGATCCGGGATGAGCTCGTGGGAGATATCGGCGTAGATCAGGCGCACCGCCAGGTCGGTGCCGCGCTCGCCGGCGGCCTTCACGCTGAGGCCATTGAAGCCTTCGAATTTCACGTCCCACAGCCAGGACATGTCAATGCCATCGGCCACCTGGCCGTTGGTGGCGATGACCAAGCCATCGGCGCTGCGGTCCACCATGGACAGCGCTTCTTGCCAGCCGGCCGGGTTCTTGGCCAGCAGCAAGCGAATCTCGCGGCCGCGCCAGTGAATGGTGGAGTAGCGACCGGCCACATCATCGATGCTTTCGGCGGCCGCAATGGCCTTGTCGAGGTCCACGCCGAAGCCGGCGACGGCGGCAGCGATGGCTTGGGCCGCGTTGCCCCGGTTAGCACGGCCAGGCAGCGCCAGGTTCAGGGGGCGTTTAGCGGTGGGGGTGATAATGCCATGCTTATCGACGCCCCACGTTGGCTGCGGCCGGCGGAATTCGCGGCCGTCGGCAAGCGGCTTGACGGCGTACCAGTCATCCTCGGTGCGCACGACGTGCCCGCCGGTGCGCGGGCAGGTAACGGAATCGCCGAGCCAGCCGGCGCCGGCCGAAACCCAGATGACATTCTTGGCGTCATAGGCCACGGAGGTCATCAAAACGTCATCGCAGTTGGCGATGACGAGCATGTCCGGGTGGGCTTCCACAGCGCCGCGCAGAGCCCGCTCGATCTTATTAATCTCGCCCACGCGGTCGAGCTGGTCGCGGGTGAGGTTGAGCAGAACTAGCGCCTGCGGGTTCAGGTTATCGGCTACGTGGGGCACGTGGAGCTCGTCCACCTCGAGTACCAGGTGGGAGGCGTCCTTGCCGGCCATGAGTGCGGAGATGATGCCGGCATCCATGTTGTCACCGCCGTCGTTGGTGGCTACGGTGTGCTCGGCGCGGACTGCAGCGGCCAGCATGCGGGTGGTGGTGGACTTGCCGTTGGTGCCGGTCACCAGCACGGCCGGGCGCCCACCACCCAGGTTGGTCATGATGGAAGGGTCAATGGCATTGGCGATTAGACCACCGATCATTCCGCCGGCGCCACGGCCGGTGGCGCGGGAAGCGGTGGTAGCCAGCTTCGCGGCGGTAGTGGCGGTGGTGGTGCGCAACTTCCTCAGCGCACCCGGGACTCTAAAACTCATGTCCCCTAGGGTAGTCGCGCGGGCGGCTTAGTCGTTCTTTTTCCCCGCCGAGCCGCCAGAATTTCGTCGGCCCCTGCCGCGACCACCGCGGCCGCCCCGGCGACGGCGGCGCTTTTGGTTCTTAGCGCCGCCTTTTTTGTTGTTGTGGGATGAGCGTTGGGGCCGGGGCGTGGGTTTGCCGGATTCGGGTTCCGGCACGGCGTCTTCGATGCGGGTGAGGGCGTCAAGAAACGCGGCGTCCGACATCAGCGGGATGCCTTTGCGGTGGGCATGCATGGGTTTTCCCACCAGATCCGTGGTGACATTGCAGACGACCAGCGAGGACTCGCGGGTAAGCTTCTCGGAATAATTGAGCTCTTCGCGCATGAGCGCGGCGATGATGGTGTCTGGGTCCTCGAGGATTTCCGGTGCGACCACGATTTCCATGCCGCGGCGCAGCTCCTTGCCCGGTTCGTATTTGCCGGGGTTGTGGTGCTGGACGGGGGCCTCGGCGGCGTCGACGCGCACGTGGGAGCGTTGCAGGCCGAAGCGATCGGCGCGCACGTCCTCGGGCGCATAGCTGCGCACCGTGCCGCCTCGTTGCTTGCGGTAGAGCGCGATGAGCAGCTCGGTTTGTTCGCGCGAAGTCTCGGGTTCGGGCCGCTTGGCGCGCTCCACCGAGGCCTGTGGCGAAGCGTCCAAGCCGCTCTGCTTAGCGACGCCCCCTAAACGCACATCATTCGACCGCACCTGCTGCGCATAGGAGGTGGCCAAAGTATCGATGATGCGGACAGGGGTGGGTACGTGTCCGACCTTCTGGCGGCGCCGGCGGCCCTTGTTGCGGCCGCGGTTGCGCGCGCGATTTTGGCGGGCGGCGGCCATCATGGCGCGGCGGGCTTCAGCGACGAGAAAACCCCAGGTATAGGGGAGATCGTGGACGATGAGTGTGCGGCCGTCAATAAGCTTGTCCAGCGATTTGAGGATCTTGCCAAAAGCTGGCGCCTGCTCAATATCGGTGGTGCTCAGCCCGTGGAGGTGGCGCGGCCCGGCATCGATATCGGGCTTGAGGACGGCGTGGAATTGCTGGCCCTGCTCGCTGGTGTCGTTGAACGCAATGGCGTCGATAGTAACGATGCGCCCGGTGCTGGGGTGAATGCCGGTGGTCTGGATGGTCAGCGCCACATAGGGAAAGTCCGCTGCGTCGTTGGGCGAGTCGGCGTGCTGCGGCTGTTGCTGGGCCGGTGGGTGCGGTTTCGGTTTCGGCTTGGGTTTCGGGGCGTCTGGCTCCCCGGAGGCACGGACCGCACGGCGGGGCTTAGTGCGGCGCTGTTCCATGCCTGGTTTGGGCGCTGTGGACCTGGCCGCGTGGCGCGAAGCTACCGTCGCGGGCGACGGCGCTGGGGCCGATGCCGACGGGTGCTGCGGGGAGGGGCCAGGTGTGTTGTTCATTAAACTCAGTGTAGTATCCCGCATTTCGGGCAGGGGGACAGGGCGCGCCGCTTAATCTTCTACAACGACGACAATGACCTTCGGCGGGGTTGTTTGTTCCTCAGGTTCTTCAGGGCGCCCCGGTGCCTCTGGCTGCTGCGGTTCAACCGGCTCTTCCGGCTCTCTCGGTTCTTCTGGTTCGAGCGGTACGAGGGGCTCATTCGAGCCGTCCGGCGCGCCGCGGTCTGCCGTGGGCAGTTCCGGTTCGACCTCTGGTTCTGGCTCCGGGGTGGGCACGATTTCCGAGCCAGGGATGGTCGTCGTTGGGACAGTAGTTTCCGGCTCTGGCGTTGGCTCGAGTTCGGAACCTGGGATAGTGGTGATCGGGACGGTGCTATCGGGCGCCGGCTCAGACTGGGGCTCCGAAGTCAATAACGAAGACGTCGTTGTAGGTGCAGTCGACTCTGAAGGCGTTGGCTCTGAGGACTCTGGTTCGGGCAGTGGCGTCTGTTTATCCGTCGAGGTGGTGGCGCCGGCTTTAGTTGTGGTCGTTTCAGCCGAAGTCTTTTCCGAAGTAGGCGTATTTGAAGTAGGTAGGTCGGACGGCTCGGCAGGTGCGGTAGCCTCCGTCGACGTCGTGGCCTTCGATGATGACGTCGAAGTTGCAGAATCCGTAGATGCCGTGGTCTGCGCGGGCTCCGTGGTCTGCGTTGTCTGGGAAGGCTCGGCAGATGACGAAGACGTGGAGGTTGCGGTGGGCTCCTTGGCTGCTAGCTGCGGCGCCGGCTCAGAGCTGGAAGATGGCGCCGCGGCCGGAGTCGAAGCCGGGGTCGATTCGACGTTACTAGCCGCAGCGGCGGCGGCAGCGGCCGCGGCGGAGGCGGCGCGGGAAATTGCCTGGGAATCCTCGCCGTGGTGGCCGCCGCGGGGTTCGCTGTGGTGGCCACGTCGGTTGTCGGAGGCAGCGGCCTGGGCACGGTCAGCATGAGGAGAGTGCGTCGCGCTGGGCTTTTTCGTGGTCTGCGAAGTGAAGGTGGGGCGGTGCGGTGCTGGAGAGGAGGGGGCGTCGGCAAGCGGGGGCTGAGCCGAGGTACCGCTGGTGGGGCCGGCATCGTGGATGCGCGGCGTGGCGGGGTGCGCGGGGCGCTTGGGGCCATTGCCATCGAAATGGGAAGAATCGTCGGTGGAATGATTGCTTTTCGGAGCAGGCGCGGTGGAATGCGAGTGGGTGTCCGAAAGAGCTTCGTCCTCACTAAGCATGTGGGTAGCCACGGTGGCGCCGCCACCAACTAGCACGGCGACCCCGGCTGCGGCCAGCAGATTCGAGGTCAAGGCCCCAGAAGCGCCGGCGGCACTGGCGGCAGAGGTGATGCCAAAACCACTTGCGGAGGAGGTGCCAGCGGCAGAGATTCCGGCAGTGGGGCCGCTGGGAACGCTGGTTGCGGCCTGTGCGCGGGCTGCGGTGGCCGCGGACATGACGGCGGCGCCACCGGCGACAACGCCCAGAACTAGGCCGGCGTGGTGCCTATTGGCAGCGTTGTGCGCGTAGATGGTCAGCGCGGGGCGGTCATCGGCGTCGTAGTGGAAGTAGCCGTGGGCAATGGCGAGGCGGCCGGATTTGGTGCAGTCGAGCACGGCGGGGGCAATCTCGCGGGCGGCCTCGCGCGGGAGGGAGCCTAAGAAGATGCTATTGACATAGACATCAACGGTATTTCGACGCAGGAAACCACGGGTGCGCAAGGAGACGAGGTAGTGCTCGTCGGTGTGCGGAAAGCCAGTGACGTCCTTGGAAAACTCCGTCAATGTGGCGGCGGCCTCGCCCGGCAGCATGGTCCAGCGCTGCGCCGGCGGGTTATTGGCGGGGATGCACAGGTGCGGTGCCGGCAGGAGCAGGTTGAGTGTGGGCCACTCTTCGCCGGAGGCATCTGTCATGCTCACGTGGGCGGTGGCGCGTGGGCGTAGGCCGGCGCTGAGAACCCAGTCAAAGAGTGCGTAGGCCTGGGAATCAGCGGCGCTGAGGCGGCCAAGGAGAGAATCGCCGATCCACACCGCGAAGCCTTCCTGGGCGGTGCGGGGGCCGAGCTCCGCGGAGAGGTAACCGCCTTCCGCGGCGGTGGATTCGAGCAGATCGCTGAAAACTTCTGGCGAAACATCCTCGACGGGCAGATTATGGATCACGCCAAAACCGTGGTCAGGGACCACGTAGGTGGCGGAATCCAGCGAAGTCATTGGGGCCTTTCGATAGGGGGTAATAGTAACACTGTATTTTAGGCACTGCCGTGGGCCATTTCCAATTTCCCCGGCCGGTGAACAAGGGTGTTATCCTGCCCGAAAGGATTACAGAATAAAAATGAGCACGGCGATGAGCGCTGCAATCACCAGTAGGGCCATGACGGCGGGCCACCACCGGCGGCGGGGTGCGGGGTCATCGGTGCTTATGGCGCGGAAGCTCGTGGTTTCGAAGGTTTCCGTGGCGGCGGGGGAGGTAGGGGCGGCGTCGGCAAGCGAGGCTTCCTTCGAATCCGGCAGCGGCGCCCCCGCGTAGATGCTGAGCACGCGGCCAGTGCTGCGCGGCGCATGGTAGGCGTGGGCCAGGGTTATGCCCTGCTTGGCGACGTCCACCCCTTCCAACCGCCCCACAAACTGCGGGCCCAAATAAGCATCGGTGCCGGAACCGGTGGTGCTGGGCGAGAGCGTAACCAATACGTGCATGCGGGCGTGGGCGGGAATGTCCAGATCCGCGGGAAGATCGGCGATGTCGATGGGTGGGGCATAGCCCAGCATTGTCCACGGGCCCGCTGGCGGATTATTCGCCGGCAGGCAAAGGCCCGGCCGGGGCAGCAGCAGCGAGAGAGAGCCATCGGGCTGCGGCGCGGCTGTGGCTGCAGGGGTGAGCCCGGCGCGAAAGAGCAGATCTATCTCGGGGTATTCGGCGCGGTCGGCGCTGGTGATGTGCCCGATGGTGGAGTCGGTACGCACCTCCAACCCGCCGTCCGGGCGGGGTGCCAAGGTGACGGTGAACTCTCGGTTTTCCTTCGTCTGCGCATCATAGATGGGCAGGGCCTGCACGGCGCCCAAGCCACGGTGCGGTATGAGGTAGGTAGAAGGCATACCCACCCTTCTACCACGCCGGGCCGCGGCGCCGGCGAGCAGGCCTAGGCCAGGGCGCGGTTGACGGCGGAGTTAATCGCGTTGATGGAAGCCCGCGTGGTGGACCCGGCGATGCCCGCTCCCCAGACCTTGTTCTGGTTGACGTCGGCGGCGATATAGCAGGCGGCCTCGGCGTCGTCGCCGGCGGAACGGGACTGCTGGGAGTATTCCATGACCTCGAAGTCGATGCCCAGGGATTCCAGGGCGTTGGCATAAGCCGCAATGGGTCCGTTACCGCTGCCTGAGACGGTGGACTTTTCCCCGTGGAAAGCCACGGTGGCGGTCACCGATGCATCCCCATCTTCTGTTGGGGCATTGTCCATATGGAAAGACTCCAGGGTCAGCGGAGCCTCGCGGTCCAGGAACTCGGTGGCAAAGATATCCCACATGTTTTTGGAATTGACCTCGCCGCCTTCGGAGTCGGTGATTTCCTGGACCACGGTGGAAAATTCCGCTTGCATGGCGCGAGGCATATTGATGCCGTGATCGGTCTTCATGATGTAGGCAACGCCGCCCTTGCCAGACTGGGAGTTGACGCGGATGACCGCCTGGTAGTCGCGGCCCACGTCCTTTGGATCGATGGGCAGGTAAGGAACCTCCCAGATGGCCTCGCGCATTTCTTCCCACGAGACCTCGGTATTATTCGCGCCGGGGCGGATGGTGGCTGCCAGCGCGTCCAAGCCCTTATTAATTGCGTCCTGGTGGGAACCGGAGAACGCAGTAAAGACCAATTCGCCGCCATAGGGGTGGCGCTCCGGCACGCGCAGCTGGTTGCAGTATTCAACGGTTTCGCGAATCTGCGGCAGATCGGAAAAATCAATCTGCGGGTCCACACCCTGGGTGAGCATATTCAGGCCCAAAGTGACGAGATCTACGTTGCCGGTGCGCTCGCCGTTGCCAAAAAGGCAGCCTTCGATGCGGTCCGCGCCCGCCATAAAGCCAAGTTCGGCGGCGGCGATTCCCTCGCCGCGGTCATTATGCGGGTGCAGTGAGAGCACGACGTCCTCGCGGCGGGCAAGATTGCGGTGCATCCATTCGATGGAATCGGCGTAGATATTGGGCGAAATCATCTCCACGGTGGATGGCAGGTTGATGATCATTGGATTCTCTGGGGACGGATCCATGATGTTTACCACCTCATCGCAGACCTCGCGGGCGAAGTCCAGCTCGGTACCGGTGAAGGATTCGGGGGAGTATTCCCAGCGCCACGTGGTATCTGGGTAGTCGGCGGCGATGGACTTAATGAGTGTGGCAGCATCGGTGGCCAGCTTCTTAATGGCAGGTTTGTCTTTGCGGAAGACTACGCGGCGCTGCAGCTTCGAGGTGGAGTTATAAAAGTGCACGATGACGTTCTTGGCGCCCTCGCAAGCTTCAAAGGTGCGGCGGATCAGGTGATCGCGGGCCTGTACCAGGACCTGAATGGTGACGTCATCGGGAATTTTATTGCCCTCGATGATTTCGCGGACAAAGTTGAAATCGGTTTGGGAGGCAGAGGGGAAGCCCACCTCGATTTCCTTGTAGCCCATCTTGACCAGCAGGTCGAACATGCGGTGCTTGCGCTCTGGGCTCATGGGATCAATCAGCGCTTGATTGCCATCGCGCAGATCCACCGCACACCACTGGGGAGCGTGGGTGATTTTCTGGCTGGGCCATGTGCGGTCCGGCAGGTCGATGTCTTCTACCTCGACGGCGAAGGGTTGATAGCGCTCGTGGGGCATGGCGGAGCCGCGCTGCTTATTCCACGCGGGTTGTCCTTCGCGGCGTGGGCCGGTGGGGGTGGTGATGTCGCGCGGGGCGCTGATAAAAGAGTCGGTGGGGGACATGGGGTGCGGTTTCCTTTTCTGGTGTCTATGGGGAAAGACGGCCAGCTGGGCTTGGGTAGCCGGACTCCGCGACGGGGCGCTGGCCAGTGCTTAGGCCGAAATCCCGCCGCGGCAGATAAGGAGTAGGTCATTCCGCTGTGTCATATCGGTCACACTACAGGCTTTCTCACTGTGCGGCAAGAGATTTCATTCAATGAGACGCGGTGGTGGTGGGGTACCATGCCTTTCGTGTCTAATCCCCGCCATGCCAAGCCCCAAACATCATCCATACTGCGTTCCTTGTGGGCGCCTGCCGCACTCGTTGCACTCATTGGAGCCGCATTGCGCGTAGGCGTACTCGCAGCGGTGGCCGCCGCGCAGGACGATAAGCTGTGGGGGCTGCTCAATAAGTGGGACGCTAAGCACTACGTAGAAATCGCCCGCGGCGGGTACTTTGGTGCGGATATTTCTACGGATGGGCCGGTCCATGAGACGACCATGGCCTTCTTCCCAGGATTCCCCTTCCTCGTGCGTGGGTTAAGCAGCATCTTTGGTACCGACGAAGCGGGCACGGCCATTGCGCTCAATGTGCTCTTTAGCATCGCGCTGGCTGCCGGTGTGATGGCCTTGGCTGCGCGCATGGGCATGGGGAAGTGGGCCCAGGTGCTCAGTGCTGTGGTGGTGACCAGTGCGCCGATGTCCATCGTGTTTTCCATGCCGTATACCGAGGCACTTTTTGGGGCCCTGGCCATATGGGCGGTGGTGGCGCTCGTAGAGGAGCGATGGTGGGCTGCCGCGGCGCTAATTTTTGTAGCCGGACTCGTGCGTCTTACCGCGGTGGATCTCGTTGCGGTCTTTGCGTTCACGGTGCTGCTGCGGGCGCGAAAGAACTGGCGGGCCTGGGCCGCGGTGGTGTTTTCGGTCGTGCCGCTGGTGGGGTATTTGTGGTGGTCGAGCAGCCATCTCAAAGAAGTTGGCGGTTATTTTGGGATCCAGAAAGAACATTGGAACTCCAGCTTTGATGGCGGCAAAGCCACGGTTATTTGGCTTTGGGAGACGCTTAGCGGGGCTACTAACGGTGGATATCTGCTCAGTGCCGGCGTGATGATCGCTGCCCCGGTTTTCCTTGTGTTGGCATGGCGCCGCCTGCCGCTAGCGGCCTGGTTATTCTCTGCGGTGCTGATGGCGAACGTGCTGCTTTCTGATGGCATCATGCACTCGCGGCCCCGGCTGCTCCTGCCGGCGGTGATCGTGTTGTTGCCGTGGGTGAAAAAGGGGGCGTCGGCAAGCGTGGCGGTTTTTGCCTGGGCCCTGTTTGGCGCGTGGTTTTCGGCCTACATGCTCGGCGTATTTGAGTGGGCCATCTAGCCGCGCTGGCTTACCGGGCTGCGGGAGAGCACGATGGTGGAGAGCACCATAACGGTAAGGGCGATGAGCATAATTGCCCAACCGACGGCCGTATCGATGAGGAATTTCTCTCCCAGCACCATGTAGCCCAAGCCGAAGGCCACGATGGGTTCAAAGATGGTCATGGCCGGCAGGGAATGGGCTAGGGGGCCGGCATTAAAGGAATATTGCTGCACTACGGTGCCGGTGAGCGCGAGACCGATGAGGCCGTAGAACTGCCAACTTGCCAGGAGCGTGCTAAGGCCTTCGTGGGTGAAAATGTCTACCACGGCCTTTGATAGCAGGGCGACGAAGCCGTAGATGACGCCGCAGGCTGTGCCCAAGGCTAAAGGCCGCTGCTCTGGCAGCTTCGTGGCTGCCGCGCCCAAGATTGCGAGGGTGACCAACCCTACAAGGAGCGCCGGCCACCAATCGCTCCATTCCGGGCGAGGGTTTCCTGCGACCGGCCGACCGTAGACGACCATGATGCCCACCGCGATGGTCAATGCAATGGACCAAAAGACCTCGTGGAAAGGCATTTTGCGGCCGGAATACCACGCTGAAAGCGGCAGGGTAAACATTAAGGACAGCACCAAGATGGGCTGGACCACCAGCAAGGTGCCAAAGCCGAGGGCGATGACCTGCAGGCCATAGGCGCCAATGGCGGCCGCGGTGCCCACCCACCACAAGGGGTTGGACATGGCGGCGCGCATGACCGAATCATCGGCGTCGAGGGCAATGCGGTGGCGGATGACCGTGCCCCAAGCAACCGTCAGCGCGGATGCGAGCGCGAAAAAGATGGCGAGGAGGTTGCTTAACACCCGCTCAACGGTAGTAAAAAATCCTGCTATATGCATATTCTTCCCTGCATGGCGCGCGTTTTTCTGCGCTGAGGGAGCGAGCGTGTGGTGCGCTTGACGTTGGGGGCGTGTGAATAAAAATTAAGCATTGTCTAGGAATTATGATGAGGGCAAAGACCCTGCGGGGTAGCATGGGTCTTAGACTAATGGACGACAGGTATTTCCGGGCGTGTACACACACGCCAGGGATGCCTTGAACGACGAAAGGCGGCATCCTTACCGTGGCCCTGATCGTGCAAAAATATGGCGGCTCATCCCTCGAATCCGCAGACCGCATTCGC
>ENA-OOKA01000224-OOKA01000224.1-human-skin-metagenome-genome-assembly--contig:-NODE-224-length-17717-cov-7.131299_pt1 | contig 17717 bp, 14 predicted proteins | sample MGYA00248825_ERZ500995 | MGnify/ENA primary metagenome ERZ500995 (study PRJEB25958, sample SAMN03398540) | human skin metagenome | study: EMG produced TPA metagenomics assembly of the Human Skin...
GGCGTCGCCCCCGCGCACCGGTCGGCGGACGAGGCGGAGGCCGCGAGCGGCACGGGCGAGGAGCCGTCGGCCGAGGGAGCGGCCGACGCGGTGCGCGAGGTGCGGGTGCGCGGGGACGTGGCGCTGCGCGAATCGACGGCGATCGCACCGCACTGACCGGGCGCGATCCGCCCGTCCCCGCGCCCGACGCGGGCGGCGAGTCGGCCGACGGGGAATGCCGCCGGGATCAGCCCACCGCGGCCGGCACCTCCGCCGCGGGGACCCGGCGGCGCAGCGTCAGCAGGGCACCGGCCGCGGCGAGCACCGCGGCACCGGTGGTGATCACCCCCAGCGGCAGGATGCTCAGCGAACCGGCGATCCCCACGAAGGGGGCGGCGAGCGCGCCGAGGCCGAAGCGTGCGGTGCCGAGGATCGAGCCTGCGGTGCCGGCCATCTGCGGATACTCGGACAGCGCGAGCGTGGTGCCCGCGGGGGACGAGAACTGCGCCCCCGAGGCGAGCAGGAAGAGCGAGGCGATCACGACCGCGAGCGGCATCGGAACGAGACCTGCCAGGAGCAGTCCGAGACACCCGACGCCGGTCTGCGCGATGCCGAGGAACAGCGCGCCGTGTACGTTCCACCGCTCGGCAATGCGGCCGCCCAGCCAGCCGAAGAACACTCCTCCGGCTGAGTTCAGGGCGAACGCGGCCGCGTACCACTGCGGGGACAGGCCGTAGATCTCCTGGAGCACGAAGGTGGATCCGGCGAGATAGGAGAAGATCGCCGCGTAGACGAAGCCCTGGGACAGGACCGCGCCGACGAACACCCGATCCGCGCTCAGCACCCGCAGCGCGGCGCCGGTGCGGCGCAGCCCGCCGGCGGTGCGCCGCTCGGGCGGGAGCGTCTCGGTGAACATCGTGGCGGACATGAGCAGCAGCGCGAGACCCACCACGGCGAGGAAGCCGAAGAGGCCGCGCCAGTCCATGAACGTGTTCAGCAGCCCGCCGATCATCGGGCCGACGATCGCGGCGGTGGGCCCGGCGACCGCGAGGCGGCCGTAGAAGCGGATCAGCTCGCGACCGTCGAAGATGTCGCGCCCCGCGGCCTGGGCGATGACGATGCCGACGCCGCCGGCGAGGCCCTGCACGAAGCGGGCGACGACCAGCACCTCGATGCTGGGGCTCAGCGCGCACAAGGTCGAGGTGAGCACATAGGCGGCGACCCCGATCAGCAGGATGCGGCGCCGTCCGTGCTGGTCGGAGACGGGGCCGGCGAGCAGCTGCCCGGCGGCGAGGCCCAGCAGGCAGGCGGTCACGGTGAGCTGGGCGATCGAGGTGGTGGCCTCGAGCTCCCGGGTCAGCGCGGGCAGCGCCGGGAGGTAGAGGTCCATCGAGATGGGCCCGAAGACCGTCAGCAGCAGGAGGATCCAGGGCAGGGCCCGGGCGACGGCCGGCGCCGACGGGGCGGGACGGGTGGTGGTCACGGCAGGCGGGGACCTTTCCTCACGCAGGCGATGGGGACGGATCGAGTCCACCACCCCCTGGTCGCGCGAGCCAGGCCCTCACAGGGCACCCCGGCGGCGACAGCGGCCCGCGCACCTGGTCGTGCACCTGCCCGCTCCTGCCAGCCCCTCCCCCCGCCGTCGGCGCGCCGACGCTGCGCTCCGGAGTCATCCGGTCCTGCACGGGCGCCAAGCCGCACGACGTGGCAATATCGCCAGATCGTGCTGCCCAGCGCCCGTCCAGGACACGGCCCGGCCACCCCGGCTCCCGGTGGCCGGGTTCCAGGCGCCCCGGACGGGCACTGCCTCACGCGTAGGGCAGCACGAGCTCCTGGTACCGCTCGGCGATGATCCGTGCGGACTCCTCGGCGGGGGTCGCCCAGACGTCCTCGTTGAAGATCTCCACCTCGATGTCGCCGGTGTAGCCGGCCTCCGCGATCATGCGGGTGATCGCGGGGAAGTCGATGAACCCGTCGCCCATGTAGCCGCGGGAGTGCAGCGGCTCGGCGGCGAGCGGCAGGTTCCAGTCGCACACCTGGTAGGCGAGCAGACGGTCCGAGGCCGCGGCGCGCTGGATGGCGCGCTCGAGGTACGGGTCCCACCACACGTGGTAGGTGTCCACGACGACGCCGACGGCGGAGCTGCCGGAGGCCTCGGCGATGTCGAGGGCCTGATCGATGGTGGAGAGCACCGCTCGGTCGGCGGCGAACATCGGGTGCATCGGCTCGAGGGAGAGGCTCACGCCCCGCTGCTCGGCGTAGGGGGCGAGCTCGGCGATCGCCTCCGTGACCCGGGCCCGGGCGCCGACGATGTCCTTGTCGGCACGGTCCACGCCGCCGACGACCATGACGAGCGTGGGGGCACTGAGCGCGGCCGTCTCGTCGATGGCCCGACGGTTGTCGGCGAGCGCCGCGGCACGGTCCGCCTCGGCGGAGGCGGTGAGGAACCCGCCGCGGCACAGGGAGCTGACACGCAGCCCGGCGTCGTCCACGCGGCGGCGCAGCGCGTCCAGGCCCACCTCCTCGACGTCCTGGCGCCACAGGCCGACGGCTTCGATGCCGCGGGAGGTCGTCGCCTCGAGGAACCCCTGCACCGGCGTGGTGCGGAAGGTCCAGCGGTTCAGGGACAGCCGGGGCACCGTGCGGGCAGCCTCGGCGTCGATGGCGGTCGAGCTGGTCTGCGTGGTCATGCGGCGTCTCCCGTCCGTGCGGTCCGCGATGCGGCGGCGTCCTCGCTCGCGGCGGTCGCCCCGCCCGGGTCCTCCGCGCTGTCGGTGGCGGAGTCGATCGCGTAGCCGGCCATCCGCAGCATCCCGTGCCAGCGCTCGGCGGCGAGCGCCGGGTCCTCGAGGTTGCCGGTGGTGGCGGCGAGCTCGATGGTGCGCGAGAGGTGCGGGAGGCTGCGGGCGGAGTGCATCCCGCCCACCATCGTGAACGCCTGCTGGTGGCCGTTCAGCCAGGCCAGGAACGCGACTCCGGTCTTGTAGTGGTAGGTCGGGGCGGAGAAGACGTGCCGCCCCAGCTGCTCGGCGGCGTCCAGGATGCGCCGCGCCTCGTCCACGTCGCCGCGGTCCAGTGCTTGCACGGCGGCGGAGGCGGCGGGAGCGGTCGCGGCGAAGGCGCCGAGCAGCGCGTCGGAGTACTCCCCACGGACCTGCTGCTCGTCGGCCCCGGTCGTCACGGTGCCGTCGCCGACGATGAGGTGGGAGAAGTGGAAGTCGTCCCCGGTCAGCATGCGCACACCCTCCGGGAGGCGCTCGCGCACGGCGACCTCGGCGGCGTCGTCCAGCAGGCTCATCTTCACGCCGCGGATCTTCGCGGGGTCCTGCTCGATGATGCGCATCATGGTGTCTGCTGCGTCGGCGCTCCTCGTGCTGCCGAAGTAGCCCTCCAGCTGCGGGTCGAAGACGGTGCCGAGCCAGTGCAGGACCACCGGGGCGGTGGCCTCGGCGAGCACGCGGCGGTAGACCTCCTCGTAGTCCGGGGCGGAGCGCGCGGTGCGGGCGAGGTGGCGGGAGGCCATGAGCACGGCCCCCGCGCCCGCGGCCTCGGTGGCGCGGAGCTGCTCGACGTAGGCCTCGACGATCTCGTCGAGGCTCAGGTCCCGCTCCTCGCGCTGGTCGGTGTTCACCCCGGCGACGACGAGGTCGCTCACCGTGGCGCCGGCGGGGAAGACCGCGGAGATCTCGGGGTCCTCGAGCGCGGAGCGGGCCGCGTCGGCGGTTTGGGTGATGAGCTCGCGGGTGGCGGCGGGGTCCAGGCCCATGCCGCGCTGGGCGGTGTCCATCGCGTCGGCCACGCCGAGGCCGCGCGACCACATGGTGCGGCGCAAGGCGAGGGTCGCATCCCAGTCGATCTGCGCAGGAGCGCCGGGGGTGTTGTCGCCGTGGACCAGCGGGACCACGTGCACCGCCGCGTACACCACGCGGGAGCGCAGCGGCGCGGTGGGGCGGGCGAAGGCGGGTGCCCCGGCGAGCGGGATGCGGCGCAGGGCGCCGTCCTCGTCGAGGAGGGTCAGCTGCAGGTCGCTCATGTTTCTCACACCTCCGTCAGCGGGTCGAGGGAGATGCGGCGGCCCTCGGCGGAGCTGGCGAGGCCGGTCTCGGCGAGCCGCACGCCGCGCGCGCCGGAGAGGAAGTCGTACGGATAGTCGGAACCCTCCTCAGCGCCTGCCACATGGCGCAGGAAGTCCTCCCACTGCACCTTGAAGCCGTTGTCGAAGCCGTCGGGCCCGGCATTGTCCGGCACCTCGATCCAGTCGTCGTAGTAGTTGTGGGGATCCTTGACGTCGGGGTTCCACACGGGCTTCGGGGTCGCCTCCCGCGGCTGGATGCGCGCGCCGTGGAGGCCCACGACGGCGGAGCCCTTCGTGCCGTCGACCTGGAACTCGACGAGCTCGTCGCGGTGGACGCGCACGTCCCAGCTGGAGTTCATCTGCACGACGGCGCCTCCCTCGAGGCGGAAGACGCCGTAGGCGGCGTCGTCGGCGGTGGCGGTGTACTCCTGGCCGTTCTCGTCCCAGCGCGTCCCGATGTGGGTGGCGGTCTGGGCGTAGACGTCCTCGATGCGGCCGAAGAGCTCCTCGATGACGTAGTTCCAGTGCGGGAACATGTCCGCGACGATGCCGCCGCCGTCCTCGGAGCGGTAGTTCCAGGAGGGGCGCTGGGCACTCTGCCAGTCGCCCTCGTAGACCCAGTAGCCGAACTCGCCGCGCACGGAGAGGATCTCGCCGAAGAAGCCGGAGTCGATCAGGCGGCGCAGCTTGAGCAGGCCGGGGAGGTAGAGCTTGTCGTGGACGACGCCGTTCACGACCCCGGCCTCCTTCGCCAGGCGGGCGAGCTCGAGCGCGTCCTCGAAGGACTCGGCGGTGGGCTTCTCGGTGTAGATCGCCTTGCCGGCGGAGATCGCCTTCTTCAGGTTCGCCACTCGCAGGTTCGTCACCAGCGCATCGAAGTAGACCTCGTAGTCCGGGTTCGCGAGCGCCTCGTCCACGTCCGTGGTCCAGTTCTTCAGGCCATGGCGCTCGGCGATCATGCGCAACTTCTCCTCGTTGCGGCCGACGAGCAGCAGGTCCGGCATGAGCCGGTCGCCGCCCTCGAGCTCGACACCGCCCTGGTCGCGGATGGCGAGGAGGGAGCGGACCAGGTGCTGGCGGTAGCCCATGCGCCCGGTCGCGCCGTTGACGATGATGCCGATCCTGCGTTCTGCCATGTGACTGCTCTCCTTCGAGGTCCTTGGGCCGCACTCGCAGCTCCTGCGGCGGTAACCGCTTTCCATCTCGAATGATTAGACCACGGAGCCTCTCGGTCGGGCAAGCGCGTGCCGACCGCATCGGGTCCGCAGCGAGGAACGACGACCAGCCGGAGAGATCCGACATAGGGCTCTCCGTGCCCTTCACCCTTCCGCTGCTCTGACAGCATGGGCACCATGCGACCGCACCAGCCCGGGCTCGGCCCGTCCCGATCGCCGGCATTCGCCCACATCGCAGAGGAGGTCACCGCCGTGACAGCACGAGACCGACGACCGGCGACCATCACCCGGCGAACGTTAGCGGGCGCGACGGTGCTCGCGCTCGCGGGAGGCCTGGCGGCCTGCACCGGGGGCGATCTCTCCGTCGAGCGCACCGAGTCCCCCGAGACCACGGTGCTGCCGGGCGACGATCTCCCCGCGGCGTCCGCCGCCCTGAGCGCGGCACTCTTCACCTCCTCGGACGTCGCCGTCCTCGCCGACGAGGCCTCGCTCGAGGCGCTGCTGCCGACGCTCGAGGGCTTCCCCGCCCCGGTGCTGGCGGGCATCGACCAGGCGGTCGCCGATGAGATCGACCGGCTCGGCGCGGGGACCCTCGTCGTCCCGGAGGGCGTCGATCCCGGCGATCTCGGGGACGGTCGGGAGATCGTCGAGATCGACCTCTCCGCCGAGAAACCCGACCTCCCGAAGGTCTCCGCCGGGGAGGCGACCACCGCCGTGACGCTGCTGGTCGACCCGGAGGCGGCTTCGCCCGCACAGTCACTCGCGAGCGCCGTGGTCACCGCCGCGGGCGGCACCGTCGTCGAGACGCCCGGCGGGGACGTCGGCCGCAGCGGCGAGAGCGTCGCCGCGGCGAAGGAGGCGGCCGGAGAGGACGCCTCGGTGGGCGTGCTCGCGCTCGGCGACTCCTTCGGCGACGCCTCCGCGCTGGTGGAGGCACTGGGCCGGGCCGTGACCACGACCGAGCTGCCCGGCGGCGGCCTCACCGCCTTCCCCGGCCGGCGCATGATCGCGGCCTACGGCTCCCCCGCCGTGCCCTCGCTCGGGATCCTCGGCGAGCAGGACCTCGAGCAGACCCTCGAGCGGGTGCAGGAGATGGTCGCCGAGTACGACGGGCTCGCCGAGGAGCCGATCGTCCCCGCGCTTGAGATCATCACGACCATCGCCTCCTCGGAGCCGGGCGGCGACGGCGACTTCTCCTCCGAGCTGGGCGTCGAGGGCCTGCGCGAGTGGGTCGATGCGGCGGGCGAGGCCGGGGTGTACGTGGTGCTGGACCTGCAGCCGGGCACCACCGACTTCCTCACCCAGGCGAAGCTCTACGAGGAGCTGCTGACCGCCCCCCACGTCGGCCTGGCGCTGGATGCCGAGTGGCGGCTGGAGCCGGGGCAGAAGCATCTCGAGCAGATCGGCTCGGTCACCGCGGCGGAGATCAACGAGGTCTCCACCTGGCTCGCGGACCTCGCGGCGGAGCACGGCCTGCCGCAGAAGGTGCTGATCCTGCACCAGTTCAACCTCTCGATGATCTCGGACCGTCAGGACGTGGACACCTCCCGCCCGGAGCTCGCGATCACCCTGCACGCCGACGGGCACGGCACCCCCGAGGACAAGCTCGCCACGTGGGACGCGCTCCAGCGGGATCTGCCGGGCGGGATCTTCATGGCGTGGAAGAACTTCCACGACGAGGACACCCCGATGTTCACCCCGGAGGAGACCTACGCCCTGGAGCCGCGCCCCTGGTTCGTCTCGTACCAGTGACGGAGGCGACGGCTCGAATCCGGCCTCAGCGGGCGCCTGGCGGCAGCCCCCGCGCCGCGCACGACGCTACGACAGGTCGCCGTCGGCGCCGACGGCGACGAGACGTCAACGGCGCGCCGCGAGGCGGTGCTCCCCGCCCCGAGCCGCACGCCGAGGGGCTGTCCGGACTCCATGAAGCTCTCGGCTACCGCACCCCGGCGAGCATCGAGACGACCTGCACCCGACCCACTGCCTTCGCGCCCGCGACCGCCGAACCACGGGACGGAGCCCAGGGCGCTCCGGGCCAGACGCGCGCGAACGATTTACAGGATCCGGCGAAGATGAGCGAGCGAAGCATCAATGCCCTCGAATATGTCTCCAGCGTAGTCGTCGAATTCGATCACGCCGTAGGCTGCTCCCGCCGCGGCCTGCAGCGTTCCCGCGAGCGGCATCGCTCCGGCACCTAAGGGCAACTGATTTCCGGGGTCTGCGGACAGGTCGCCGTCTTTGAGGTGCACCAGCTGGACGCGGCTGCCCAGCGTGTCCAGCAGCACCGGGACATCGCCTCCTGCCACGGCAGCCCAGTAGGTGTCGACTTCAAGGATGACCTGCGGATCGAGCTCTGCGGCGAAAAGTTCCAGGGCGCTGCGGCCCTCGAGGCGCGAAGAAATCTCGAAGTGGTGGTTGTGGTATCCGACGCGGATGCCGTAAGCAGCGGCCGCCGCGGCTCGATCGTTCAGTCGTGCGGACAGAGCGCGCACCTTACCGGCGTCGGTCCAATCCTCCCGTTCCCAATACGGGTCGATAAGGTACTGCACGCCGACGGCCTGGGCCGCCTCGAGCACTTCCTGGAAATCTCCGTCACCTAGAAACGACTGATGGGCGCTAGGGAAGGTGATCGGCACGCGGGCGCTCGCCTCAACGAGGTCCTCACTGAACTGGAGGAGATTGAATGGCTCTGCATAACTAAATCCAAGGTCGACCAAGCGCTGCAAGGCTCCTTGAAAGTCTGTCGCGAGCGCATCGCGAACGCTGTACAACTGGATGGAGATCTGCATGGGTTTCCTCCAAAGGGGTGGCGTTCATTATTGGCGTAACGCCACCGAAACGGTCAAGCGATAATATCAGGAACGCCTGCTTATCAACTGACGAGATTGAATCCGACGCGGGGGCTGCCTGCGGGGCGCTCCAGAAGCGAGATTCTGGTGATGGGAGGCGACGACCAGGGCGTTCGGTCAGGCAGGGCTCATCCCTTGATCGCCCCGAAAATGACCCCCTTGGTGAAGTGCCGCTGCACGAAGGGGTACACGAGCAGGATGGGCACGAGAGCGAACACCACGATCGCCATCTTCAGCGCAAGGCTGGCGGGAGGTCGAGCGCCGGCGACCCCCGCGGGAGTGAGCTCCGAGCCCGGCAGCTCGACGCCCTCGAGGACGTAGGAGCGCAGCACCATCTGCAGGGGCCACTTGGCGCTGTCCTGGAGGTAGAGCATCGCGTTGAAGAAGGCGTTCCAGTACCCGACGCCGTAGAACAGCGCCACCACCGCGACCACTGCAGTGGACATCGGCAGCACGATGGTGCCGAGGATTCGAAACTCCCCGGCGCCGTCTATCCGCGCGGCCTCGAGGATGCCGGTGTCGATGCCCATGAAGAACGCTCTCAAGATGAGGATGTTGAACGCCGAGACGGCGCCCGGCAGGATCAGCGAGAGATATGTGTCGATCAGGCCCAGCTCTGAGACCACCAGGTAGGTGGGGATCATCCCGGCCGAGAAGAACATCGTGACGAGGAACAGGAACAGGATCGGTCGGTGCAGCAATGAGTCGGTCCGGCTGAGCCCATAGGCGGCCAGCACCGAGACGGCGGTCGACAACAGGGTGCCGGCTGCCGTCACGCCGACGCTGACCAGGATCGAGCGCGTCACCACTCCTCCGCTGAGGATCGCTGAGTACGCGGACAGGGTGAGCTCGCCGGGAACCAGCACCATGCCCCCGGCCTCAGTGATGGTGGCGTCCGAGGAGAGGGACGTCAGCACCACCGTGTACAGCGGGAGCAGCACGATGAGCACGATCAGGCTCAGTGCGAGCGCCTTCCCGGTCTTCTCGAGGACGGTCGGCTTCTCCGCCCAGGCCGGCCGCTGATTGCTGCCATGCGCCCGGCGCAGAGGTCCCCCGAGCCTGCCCAGCCAGCCCCCGCTGCCTTCCGGCCGGGGCTCCCCGAGGGCGCTCTGCGTCGCGGGGACGGTCTGATCGGCGATGCCGGATCCAGGTGCGCTCGTGCTCATCGGGCCTCCCTCTGATAGACGCCGGCCTCACCGAAGACGTGGGCCAGCTTGTTGGCGCCGAGCACCAGGATCAGCGAGACGACGCCCTTGATCAGGCCCGCTGCGGCCGCGTACGACCAGTCCCCACCGATGACGCCCTGATAGTAGACATAGGTGTCGAGAACCTCAGCGGCACCCTGCCCCACGGCGCCGCGCTGCAGGATCAGCTGCTCGAAGCCGACGGTGAGGGCGTCGCCGAGGCGCAGGATCAGCAGCAGGATGATGGTAGGCCTGATAGCGGGCAGGGTGATCGACCACATCCGTCGCCACTTGCCGGCGCCGTCGACGGCCGCAGCCTCGTACTGGGCGGGGTCGATGGTGCTCAGGGCAGCGAGGAAGATGATCATGCCCCAGCCGGCGTCCTTCCACACCGCCTGCGACGTGACCAGGAGCAGGAATGTGTCCGGGTTGGTCATGATCTCGATGGGCGCCATGCCGGCATCAAGCAGGATGCGGTTCAGCAGGCCGGCGCCGCCGAGGATCTGCTGGAAGATCGTCACGACGAGCACCCAGGAGAAGAAGTGGGGCAGGTAGACGATCGACTGGATGGTGGTACGGATCCACGGAGTCAGCACCGAGTTGAGCAGCAGTGCCAGGGCGATCGGCACCGGGAAGAAGAACACCAGCTGGAACGTGGTGATCGTGAGGGTGTTGACCACCGCATCCCAGAAGGAGGGCGTGCGGAACACGCGCGCGAAGTTCTCCCAGCCCGCCCAGGGGTTCTCGAACAACGCGACGTACGGCGAGTAGTGCTGCCACGCGATCACGTTGCCGAACATCGGCACGTACATGAACACGATCATCAAAGCCACAGCGGGCAGGACCATCGCCAGCAGCGGCCAGTCACGCCGCAACCGTTTACCAAGGGGGATCCGGCGGCGCTCGACCGAGGCGCCCGTGTCGCTTCGAGACGGCGGGTTCTCGTCGGCCCCCACCGGGGAAGTTCGGACTGAGCGGGGGGCGCCCGTGGCCCCCTGGTCGGCAGTCATGCGCCGAGCTCGTCGTAGATGGCCTGGTAGTACTCCCGCATACGATCACCTCCGGAGCTCCGCCAGGTCTCGACCGCCTGATCGAAGTCGTCCATCGACTTACGTCCTCGCGCCACGTCCTTCTCGAGGTCGTACATCGGCTGGTCGAGCGCCGCATACTCAACGGGGCGGGGGATCTGCCGGCCGTAGAAAGGTCCCTCGACCATGTGCTCGGTCTCCGCCGCCATCCACTCGCAGTACTCACGCACATGTTCCGGGTCGGTGAAGTCGAATTTGGCGACCGGTCCGGTCACGAGCGTGGACAGCACCCCAGGATGCTCCTCGGCGAGCTGGTCAGTGGCGACCGGGACCCCGCCCTCGCCACGCTCGAAGTGGACACCCTCCGTACCGAAGTTGACCCGCTCCCATTCCTTGGTGCCGAAAGGGGCGGCCAGATAGTTCGCGATACCGAGCAGCTCTTCGATGCGGGCCTCGTCGTCGACCTTCTTCAGAAAGCTGAAGAAGTTCGCCGCGTTACCCGCGTACCGGATCGGATCGGACCCTGTGGCCGACAGATCGCTCATCGGGACCTGCCGATAGTCGGGGTTCGAGGCTCGGACTCGCTTCGTGGACTCGCCCCATGCGCCTATCCCGTCGTAATGGATGGCGACCTGCCCGGATTCGAAGCGCTGCTTGGCGTCGCCAGAATCGGCAGCTACGTCGGGGTGGACCAGACCGTTCTCGAAAAGCTGGACCTGGAACTCGAGCGCATCGCGGTACTCCTGGGTCTCCCAGCGGTAGATCAGCGCCCCGTCGTCATCCCTCCAGTCCGGCGGGGCTCCGAACAGCAGGTTGGGTGCTCCGACGTTCATGTCGTTGACCGCCCACCGATTGGCACCGGGATCGGTCAGCTCCTCGCATACCTGCAGGAACTCCTCGGCCGTGGTCGGGGGCTGGAGTCCGAGGGAGTCGAGGATATCGGCGCGGTAGAAGATCGCATCGGTGACGATCTCGCCCGGAACAGGGATCCCGTAGAGCTTGCCGCCGAACACCCCGAACTCCCACGCGGCGGTCGGGAGGTTGGCGAGGTTCGGCCAGCGCGAGATCTTGTCCCCGGCAAGGAACGGCGTGAGGTCCTGGAACACGGACTCGACGGCCTGCGCGAAGCGCGGGGGTGGGTTCCAGCCGAACACGGAGACCCAGTCCGCGACGTCATCAGGAGAGGCGAAGACAGCGGCCTGCTTGTCGCGATAATCGTTGCCTGTAGTCATCTGATACGTCAGCGTCGCGCCCAGAGCCTCGTCGAGCCCCTTGGTGAAGGAATTATCGGGGCTGGACTGAACCGCGCTCCAGGTCGGAACCATCAGCGAGAAGGTGCCGCCCGATCCTGGCGGCGCCTCGACGGTCTGCGGCAGGTCGGCAGGATAGGTCGTATACCCAGGGGTGGAGCCGTTCCGGCCGGGGATGTCCGGAGTCACGGCAGTCTGCTCGGCGTAGGTGGGGAGCTCGACCTCCGCGGCGGCGGCGACGTCGTCGGCCGCCTGCTCGGAGGGCTCCTCCGCACCGCAGGCCGCAAGGACGGGGAACAGCGTGGCGGCGCCGAGGCCGGCGAGGATCATGCGACGTGAGGCGAAGTGGGGGGTGGGGCCGGGCCGGACGTTCATGAAGGTCTCCTTCGTTGCGAGCGGGCGCAGGCGACTCTGCCTACCTATAGACCTGATCCGTGTCGAGCGCTTAGCATCAGCCTGGTCACGGCGGGTTTACCGGTCCACTCGGGTCACAGTAGGCCCCCCTCCGGCGCCGGTCAATGCGTCGACCAGTGTGTCGGTCGGGCCGAACAGGGAGGACCTATGAGCAGTCTGCGCGAGGTGGCGGCAGTCGCCGGCGTCAGTCGAATGACGGTCTCGAACGTGATCAACGGCCATCACCACAAAGTTTCCGCCGCGACGATCGCTCGGGTCCGCCAGGCCATCGCCGACCTGGAGTACGTCCCCGACGCGCAGGCTCGCTCCCTTGCCGCCAACCGATCACGGATGATCGGCATGGTCATCCACCACCCGGATGAGCGCCGCGACCTGCTCGAGAATCCGCATGACGCGATCCTGCTCGGGGCTGTCGGGCGGGCGGCCACCGCTCAGGGCTTCTCGCTCATCACCGCCTCCAGCGCGGATGTCGTCGCCACAGCCAGGGCTGTGGGCTCGTGGCGCACGGACGGTTTGATCGTCTACGGCTCGGTGGCCGACGAGATCAATGAGCTAGAGCGCACCCAGGCGCGGCCGCTCGTCTTCCTCGACAATTACTCGCGCCAGGCGCGGGTGCACGTCGTGGGGGTCGATGACCACCACGGGGGAAAGGCAGCCGGTCAGCACCTCATCGAGCTCGGCCATCGACGTCTGGCCTTTGCGGGGCCGCTCGGCTCGACCGACGGCGTCGTCGCCCGACGATTAGCGGGACTGCGATCGGCGGTCGCCGCCGCTCCGCACGTTGAGATCAGCCAGGTGTTGTCCGCTGACCATGGACCGTGCGCCGCCGCACGAGTGGCCGAGCGGCTCCTTACCGGAACCAACCGTCCGTCCGCAGTGATCGCTGCGAGCGACACGCTCGCAGGAGAACTGGTCGGCGAGCTGCTCGATCGCAGCGTGGACGTGCCCGGGCAGATGTCGGTCGTGGGCTTCGACGACACGGCGATCAGCCGGTGGATACGCCCTCAGCTCACATCGGTCAGCCAGGACATCCCCGCAAAGGCCTCTATCGCAGTCGATCTGCTGATCCGCCTCATAGAAGGAGAGACGCACGAAGAGGCCGGCTCCCCGGCCCGCCTACCAATGGTGCTGGTGCCGCGGCAGAGCACCGCTCCCCCGCCGACGATGTGAGCGTGACTGTCGCACGTGTCGGGGCCTCCGATCCGCGGTGCTTCTCGCGCTGCTTCTGGACGTTGCACAGGGCTGGACCCGTCGGCCCGTCGTGCGCGATATCAAACGAGCTGACCACGTGTTGGCTCGAACGGCCCTTTCGCGCCCCCACGAGCCGGGCCGGAGGGTCCGTACCGGAGTGCCGACGCGCACGTCGGCTCGGCGGCTGTCGAGGAACAGGCCGATGGTGCTCGCGTCGGTCTCGGCGATGAGGGCGCGGGCGTCGGTGATGTCGTGGACGAAAGGGTGACGCTCGGTGGACCAGAAGGCCTTCGGCCCGATGTACTCCAGCCCGAGCCGCAGGTCGTGGTCGGCGAGGATCTCGGAGGCCAGCGACAGACGTCCGGCGTGCAGGCGCCGGTTCTCGGCGCGGTCGAGGGTCTGGTGCATGGGGCGGATCCGCGTGCCCACGGCGGCGGTGAGCAGCTCGAGGATCTCAGGCAGGGGTCCGAGAGCAGTGCGGAATTCCTCGGCCGGGGAGTCCCAGCGCTCCGGGCGACTGGGAGGAGAACACCCTCGAAGCCCAGGTGTCGTTGGTCATGACGTTGTCGACGCCGGCGTGCAGACGTGAGGCCGGGGGTTGATCTGGGACACTTCGTTCACGGGGTTGGACGACGTGGTGCAGCGGTGCGCTCAGGCGCCGCAGCGGCCCCTCACCCCTCGGGGGCCCGCAGGGCGAGGACGGCGTCGGCCGGCCACACGTACTCGTCGTCGCAGCGAAAGCCCCGCAGCCAGGTGACGCCGTCGACGACACGCAGGTAGAAGCCCTTGGGGTAGTCGTGGTCCGCGCGGAGAGGTGCGGAGTGGACGTGCACGGCGCCGGTCGGTGCGCGTCCGGCGGAGAGGATCGAGTCCGGGGCCTGACCCTGGTCCGTGATGGCGAGGCGGAGGTAGGGGCCGGTGTCCGGCGGCAGCGGGGCGAGACCCTGCGCCCGTGCCGCAGCGGTGATCTGCGGGAGGGTGCCGCCCGAGGCGAGGCCGAGCTGGTGGAGGCTGCGCTGCACGACCTCGAGCGTCTCCGGTGCGCGGGTGTCGAAGCACGAATCCTCGAGAAGCGTGCGCGCGCCGTCGTTCAGCTGGATGCCGAGCTTCGCGAGCCGGGTATTCAGTTCCTCCCTGCTCGCCCCGCCGACCAGCAGCTGCAGGGGGGCGCGCCCGCCCGCAGGGCTCGGCTCGTCGCCGTCGCCGGATCCGCCGACGGCCGTCATCGCCCGATCCTCGGAGCCGTGTTCGTCGCTGTCATCATCCGTCCCTCCGCGTGCCCCGCCCCGTCGGCCTGCACCGCCGTAGAGTCGCACACGCCGAGGCTCGGTGGGCGCAAGCTGTTCAGCGGCGGGTCCAGGGCGGCGGACAAGTGCGGGCACGTGAAGCGGGTTCACTCGACCCGCCGTAACGCAACCTGTCGCGTTGAGGTGGCCGGCGCACGGCTCGCGCGCGCATCACGGGGGCGCTCGACAACGATCCGGTGGCCCTCGAGGGGCTCTTCCATGTCGATCGAGTCGCCACGTTCACCCGCACTAACATCTGCCGGATCTGGATCGGCTGAGCTGACGGCCCCTCTCGCACCGCTGTGACGCGGGCCGGAGGGGCCGTCGTGCGGGGCCGACGACGGACGTCGGCCGCGCGGGGATGGGCCGGGGCTCAGGAGTCGATGACCACGGCCATCACCGCGGGCTCGCGGCGGTAGGTGCGGCGCAGGTGATTGCTGACGGTGTCGACCACGATCTGCTCGATCTCGGCGATATCGTCGATCTTGTCGGCCTTCGACTGCGCGAGCGCCTTCTCGACCTGCGCGGCGGCGCCCTCGAAGGTCTTCTTGTCGTGCACGAAGCCCTTGGTGAGGAACTCGACCGGCTCGACCGGCTTGTGGGTCTTGGGGTCGATCAGCGCGACGACCGTGACCACGCCGCCGCCGGCGAGCATGCGGCGCTCGGCGAGGGTGTCCTCGGTGGCGGTGCCGATGGTCTGGCCGTCCACGTAGACGAGGCCCGCGTCGACCTTGCCGGCGACCTTGATCTTCCCGTCCACCAGATCCACGACCACGCCGTCGAAGCCGACGACCACGCGGTCCTCGGGCACACCGGTCTTCCGGGCGAGATCGGCGTTGGCGTGCAGGTGCTTGGACTCGCCGTGCACCGGCAGCACGTTCTTCGGCCCCACGATGTTGTAGCAGTACACGAGCTCGCCGGCGCTCGCGTGGCCGGAGACGTGCACCTTCGCGTTGCCCTTGTGGACGATGTTCGCGCCGAGGTCGATGAGCTTGTTGATGATCCCGTAGATCGCGTTCTCGTTGCCGGGGATCAGCGAGGAGGCCATCAGCACGGTGTCGCCCTCGCCCACCTGGATCTGGTGGTCGCCGTTGGCCATGCGCGCCAGCGCCGCCATCGGCTCGCCCTGGGAGCCGGTGCAGATCAGGGTGATCTTGTGATCGGGCATCGACTGGATCTTGCGGAAGTCGACGACCAGGCCCTTGGGGATGGAGAGGTAGCCGAGCTCGCGCGCGATCTTCATGTTGCGCACCATCGAGCGGCCCACGAAGGCGACCTTGCGGCCGTTGGCGTGGGCGGCATCGAGCACCTGCTGGATGCGGTGGACGTGGCTGGCGAAGCTCGAGACGATCACGCGGCGCGGCGAGGTCGCGAAGACCTTGTCGATCGCGGGCGTGAGGTCCCGCTCGGACATTGTGAAGCCGGGGACCTCGGCGTTGGTCGAGTCGGTGAGGAACACGTCCACGCCCTCCTCGCCGAGGCGCGCGAAGGCGCGCAGGTCGGTGATGCGACCGTCCAGCGGGAACTGGTCCATCTTGAAGTCGCCGGTGTGCAGCACGGAGCCGGCGGAGGTGCGGATGAACACCGCGAGGGAGTCCGGGATGGAGTGGTTCACCGCGACGAACTCGAGGTCGAAGGGCCCGGCCTTCTGGCGGTCCCCGGCCTTGACCTGCATGGTCTTCGGGGTGATGCGATGCTCCTTGAGCTTCGCGGTGATGAACGCGAGGGTCAGCTCCGAGCCGTACAGCGGGATGTCGGCCCGCTCCTTGAGGAGGTACGGGACGCCGCCGATGTGGTCCTCGTGGCCGTGGGTGAGCACGATGCCGACGATGTCGTCGAGGCGGTCGCGGATCGAGGTGAAGTCCGGCAGGATCACGTCGATGCCGGGCTGGTGGTCCTCGGGGAAGAGCACGCCGATGTCCACGATGAGCAGCTTCCCGTGGTGCTCGAACACGGTCATGTTGCGGCCGACCTCGCCGAGCCCGCCGAGCGGGGTGATGCGCAGGCCGTTCTTGGCCAGGCGAGGAGGAGCGGACAGCTTGTTGCGGGCAGCTACCTGCATAAGGGATTCACAATCGTCGAAGGGACATGGACTGAGGTCTCGGGTGCCGCGCGCGTCCCCTCGCGGGGTGCAGCGATCAGCACACGGTTCACCGTACGGCAGAAGAGGACATCTCCCCCACCCCTGGGCGCAAACACTCGATCTTGTCACTCTGACAGCGGGGCTGCGGGAGCGGCCGACGGGCGGGGCCGGTGACGGGGGCGGCCGGCGGACGCTCGATCGCGGCGCATCCCGCGACCGACGGAGATCTCGGCCGCCCGGCGACCGACGGCGGCACCCTCAGCCGGCGAGGTGCTCGCACAGCGCCTCGAGGGAGCGCTCGGCGCGGAAGGCATGCCCGCCCGGGGTGACGACGAGCTCGGGAGGGACGGCACCCCGCGCCTCCCACACCGGTGGGAGAAGGGAGAAGGCCTCGCGGGTCGCGATGATCGGGAACAGGGGGTCGCGCTCCCCCGCCTCGATCACCAGCGGGCGCGGTGCGACGAGCGCGGCGATGTCCGCCATCTCCAGCTCCGGCAGCAGGCCCTCGACGCCGATCAGCGTCCAGCCGGTGGCGGCTTCCAGCGCGACGTTGAGCTCGGCGAACTTCGGGATCCGGTCGGGCGTCATCCCCATCGCGTCCTGCGCATCGAGGAATTCGTTGCAGGCGCGGCCGACCAGCAGCTCGCGCTGGCGTGCATACAGGGTCGCCCAGGTGGCGTGGTCGTCATCGCTGTAGCTGTCCCACGGCTGCTCGACGATGCCGGTGGCGTAGACCGGCACCTTGCCCTTGTCGGTGTGCAGGTTCTCGACCCGGCGCGGTTCGGTGACGACGGCATTCATGGCGCGATCCCCTTGCAGACATGGACCTCCAGACTAGCGCCGCAGCCGCGCAACGGGGTTGCGAAGTTGCACGCAGCGCAGGCTGCGGCGCAGGATCGTTGCGTCAATTGTCCGGATCACGCAAAAAATGGCTGCCGCCCCGCTCGACCGCATCGACCTGCACCTGCTTGCCGAACTCCAGCGCGGCGGCCGGCTCACCAACGCGGAACTGGCCGAACGCGTGCACCTGTCGCCGTCGGCCTGCCTGCGCCGGGTGCAGCGGCTGGAGCGCGACGGGGTGATCAGCGGCTATCGCGCCGAGGTCGACGCCGAGCGCATCGGCGGTGGTGGGAGTGGCGATGGTCGGTGCTGGCGCTCCTCGCTGGACGAGCTGGCTGGTGCCGGGCTCGGTGACCGAGAAGC
>ENA-OOKA01000225-OOKA01000225.1-human-skin-metagenome-genome-assembly--contig:-NODE-225-length-17696-cov-6.936738_pt1 | contig 17696 bp, 13 predicted proteins | sample MGYA00248825_ERZ500995 | MGnify/ENA primary metagenome ERZ500995 (study PRJEB25958, sample SAMN03398540) | human skin metagenome | study: EMG produced TPA metagenomics assembly of the Human Skin...
CGGCGGTCACCTGCTCACCCGGCGATCGCGATGATGCCGGACCTGCTCAGGCCCCGGTGCTGTTCGTATTCACCATCGCGGTGGCCGCCCGCTGGAAGTAGTCCCAGAAGAGCTCGTCGTAGAGCGGGGGCAGCGCGACCTCGTCGAGGGCCGCGCGCATGGCCCGCAGCCAGCGGTCGCGGGCGTCGAAGTCGATGGGGAACGGGAAGTGGCGCATCCGCAGCCGCGGGTGGCCGCGCTCCTCCTGGTAGGTCGTCGGCCCGCCGAAGTACTGTTCGAGGAACATCTGCAGCCGGCGCTTGGCGCCGGTGAGCTCGTGGCCCTCCGGGTACATCGCGATGAGCGGCTCATCGGCGGCGACATTGGCGTAGAAGGCGTCGACGAGGCGGGTGAACGTCTCGTGACCGCCGACCGCTGCGAAGATCGTGTCCGCGCTCGTGTTCTGGCTCATCTCCTGCTTCCCGTCCGCGGACCGTCCCCGGTGGAGGTCCCCTTCGCGCCCGCCCCGGCAGCCCCCGCGCCGGCGGCGTCGCCGGTCGAGGCATCATCGTCGTCGGCGGACTCCCGGTGCGACTTCTTCTCGTGCGCGTCGGCGTCGGTGACCGAATCGTCCATCGACTTGATCCGCACGGCCTCGCTCGGGTCGGGCAGGGTGCGGAAGACCGTCTCCTGGGTGATCGGGATGTGGATGCCGCGACGGTCCATCTGCCGCTTGAGCTCGGCGCGGAAGGCGCGCGCGACCTTCCACTGCTGGTTCGGCTTCGTCTTGAGCACGGTGCGGATGACCTGCGATTCGGCCGACAGGGACTCGACGCCCCAGATCTCCGGCGGTTCGAGGATGGCGTCGGCGATCTCCGGGTCCTTCTCGATTTCCTTCGTCGTGTCCTCGATGACCGAGGCGTACGTCGCGACCGTGGTGTTGTAGGCGATGGGGATGTCGAGGACGGCCCGCGCCCAGCCCTGGGACTGGTTGCCGACGCGGAGGATCTCACCGTTGCGCACATGCCACAGGGTGCCGTCGAGGCCGCGGACCTGGGTGGTGCGCAGTCCGACGTCCTCGACGACGCCGATCGCCTCGCCGAGGTCGACCGAGTCGCCGATCCCGTACTGGTCCTCGATGACCATGAAGAACCCGGACAGGTAGTCCTTGACCAGTGCCTGCGCGCCGAAGCCGATCGCGACACCGGCGATGCCGGCCGAGGCGAGGATCGGGCCGACGTTGAAGTTGAGTTCGCTGAGCACGATGAGGCCGGCGACGATCGCGATGACGATCGACGTCACCGAGGAGAGCATCCGCCCCACGGTCTCCGCTCGCTGCGCCCGTCTCTCCCGGATCGTCGCCTGATCGATGCCGGTGAACTGCGACTCCATCGCCGAGGTGGAGAAGCGCGAGTTCGGCTTCGAACTGTCGACGGTGCCTTTGGCCACGCTCGCGGCGAACCGTCGGATGACGATGCGCATGAGGAAGTTGAGCAGCAGGGCGCCGACGATGACGATCGTCACCCGCAGCGGGACGTCGAGGAGGAAGCTCCAGTCGATCTGCGCGGCGGAGAGCAGGGTGGTCTGCAGTGAGTCAGGTGTCATGATGCCATCGACCCTATCGGCTGTTCTTGGACAGGTCCTCAATGTCGCTGGACGTCCGCTGAGCCGCCAGCGCCCGCTCGGCATCGGCGAGGTTCTCCCGCATCAGCCGCAGCAGACCCTTCGGTGCCGCCGGGTGCTCCTCGAGCCAGGTCCGGGCCGCGGCCACGGTCTGCGCACTCGCCGGCGGGAACAGCCGCAGGGTCATCGTCTGCGCCATCTCGAGCGTGCGGGTCTCCCACCAGCCGGAGATCCGCTGGAAGTATTCGGTCGCGAAGTCCTGCAGCGGCGCCTCGGCGGGGATGAGCTCCCCGTCACCGGTCTGCAGTCCCATCGCGAACCCGGCCGCAAGCGCTCCGAGCTCCGAGTTCGGCATCTCGATCTCGTCGATCATCCGGGTGAAGGCGCTCGACTTCGCCGCCGAGGTGGCCCGAGCGGCCCGGGCCGTCGCCGCCTGCCGCTGGCCGGTGGCGCTGGGATCGGCGGCGGCCATGTCCGCAATCGCCGATTCGTCGACCGCATCGTGGTTGGACAGGGCGATGAGCAGCTCCCACCTCAGATCGGTGTCGATCGTGATGCCTCCGACCTCCTGCGCGTCGAGCCACGTGCGCAGCGTCTCGATCTGCTCCTCGGACTCCGCGTGGCGGATGATCCCGCGGAAGAACTGGAACGCCTGGTCCGTGCCCGCCGGGGCCGCCTCGAAGAGCTCGCCGAGGCGGTCGGCGATGCGCGTGTGGGCTTCCGCGCGCTCGGCCGGGGGCAGGTAGGCCCCGACCGCGGTCTCGAGCTGACGCATCTGCGTGAGCAGGCCCGAGGAGTGGGTGATCGCGGCGAGGTGGCTCAGCAGCGTGTCGATGTAGTCCCGGGCAGGGATCTCTGCGTCGCGCACCCCGTCCCACAGCGTGCTGAGCACGAGGAGCTGGGTGAGCGAGTCGTCGAAGTCCGACAGCCGTGCCGTCGCGGTCGCCAAGCTCTCGGCATCGAACCGGACCTTCGCATACGTGAGGTCGGCGTCGTTGACGACGATGACTGCCGGCCGGGGCACACCGACGGCCTCGGGCACGTCCGCCTCGGCGGAGTCGAGGTCGAGGGGGAAGGTGTGGGTGCGCACGAGGCGCCCCTCGCCGTTGTCGGAGTAGAAGCCGATCGCCAGGCGGTGCGGGCGCAGGGACGGCTCCGGCTGTCCTTCGATCGCCCACGGCGTCTGGGTCACCGTGAGCCGCTCGACCACCTCGGCGCCGGAGTCGGCGGAGGGACCGTAGGCCACGTCGGCTTCGATGAGGTTGACCCCGGACTCCTCGAGCCAGAGCTTCGACCATGTCGTGAGGTCGCGCCCGCTCGTCGCCTCGAGTTCGCGCAGCAGGTCGCCCAGCTCCGTGTTCGACCACGCGTGCGTGTCGAAGTAGGTCTTCAGGCCCGCGAAGAACTCGGCGCGGCCGACCCAGGCGACGAGCTGCTTGAGCACCGAGGCGCCCTTGGCGTAGGTGATGCCGTCGAAGTTGACCTCGACGTCGGCGAGGTCCTCGATGGGGGCGACGATGGGGTGGGTGCTCGGCAGCTGGTCCTGCCGGTACGCCCAGGACTTCTCGATCGTCGCGAACGTCGTCCAGGCATCGGAGTACTTCGTCGCCTCGGCCGTGGCCAGCGTCGACATGAACTCGGCGAAGGACTCGTTGAGCCACAGGTCGTTCCACCAGCGCATCGTCACGAGGTCGCCGAACCACATGTGGGCGAGCTCGTGGAGGACGGTGACCGTGCGGCGCTCGACGAGTGCCTCGGTGGGCCGGGAGCGGAAGATGTAGTTCTCGAGGATCGTCACCGCTCCGGCGTTCTCCATCGCCCCGGCATTGAACTCGGGGACGAAGAGCTGATCGTACTTCTCGAACGGGTAGGGCACCCCGAACTCGCGTTCGAAGAACTCGAAGCCCGCGCGGGTGACGGCGAAGAGGTTCTCCGCGTCGAGGTGCTCGAAGAGGGACTCACGGCAGTAGAGCCCGAGCGGCACGGGCTGTCCGTCGGAGGAGACGAGCTCGGAGTGGACGCTGCGGTAGGGGCCGGCGACGATCGCGGTGATGTAGGACGAGATCGGGGTGGTCGGGGCGAACTGCCACACGGCCATGTCCTCGGCCGCGGCCTCCTCGGCGTCGAGGTCGGAGAGGATCTCCGCAGGGTCCCCAGGGGTCGGGGTCGGAGAGTTCGAGACGACCGTCCACTGCTCCGGAGCGATGACGGTGAAGGAGAACGGCGCTTTGAGGTCGGGCTGCTCGAAGACCGGGAAGACGCGGCGAGCATCGGGGACCTCGAACTGGGAGTAGAGGTAGACCGCGTCGTCGATGGGGTCGACGAAGCGGTGCAGGCCCTCACCGGTGTTCATGTAGAAGAAGTGCGCGTCGATGACGAGTTCGTTCTCCGCGGCGAGCCCGGCGAGGGTGATGCGGGAGGGGGAGACGACCTCGCCGATCTCGAGGTCGAGCCCGTTGAGCTGGACGCGTTCGACGCTTGCGGTGATCGCGTCGATGAAGGTCTCGGATTCGGGATCGGCGGTGAACCGGATCCGGGACCGGACGCGGAAGGACTCGCCGACCCCGGTGAGGATGAGGGTGTGCTCGTAGCTCTGCACGGTGATGTGGGACGAACGCGACCTGGCTTCTTCACGGGTGAGGTTGTACTGGGGCACTGGCTGGCGACCTCCGCATCGGGTCCGGGTGTGTTTGTCGTCATTCTGTCATGGACGCCCGGTGACGCGGACCCATGGGACGGGTGGGCGCCGACTTGGTAGATTGGCCTCGGAGATCGCGGAGGCCGCTGCGGCCCCCGCCGCCGCTGAGAACGAGGAGTGAGAATGAGCAGAGAGACCCTTGACCTGTGGTTCGACACGGCGTGCCCCTGGGCGTGGATGACCTCCCGGTGGGCCCTCGAGGTCGCGAAGGTCCGCGATGTCGACGTCCGCTTCCACCCGATGAGCCTCAACATCCTCAACCGGGATCGTGAGCTGCCCGAGGACTACCGGGAGCTCATCGACCGCACCCTGGGACCGATGCGCGTGGTCACAGCGGCGATCGCCGAACACGGGGAGGAGATCGCCGAACCGCTCTACACCGCGATCGGCACCCGCATCCACCCCGGTGGGGAGAAGGACTTCGACAAGGCCGTCGCCGAGGCGCTCGCTGAGCTCGATCTTCCGGCCTCCCTGATGGACTACGCCGACCGCGACGACTACGACGCCACCCTGCAGGCCTCCCACGACGAGGCGCTCGCGCTCGTCGGCGACGACGTCGGCACCCCGGTCTGCCGGGTCGCCGGCACCGCGTTCTTCGGTCCCGTCGTCACGCCCGCTCCGAAGGGCGAGGATGCCGGTCGCCTCTTCGACGGCGTCCTCGCCGTCGCCTCGACGCCGGGCTTCTTCGAGCTCAAGCGCACCCGGGACCAGGGTCCCGTCTTCGACTGACGAGACCGCCGCCCAGGGGCGGCGCCCGTCTCCCGGGGACTCCCGGGAACCACCGCAGCCCGGACAGCCCGGGACCCGCACCCCGGCCAGGCCGGGAACGAAAGGAACATGATGAAGGTCCACCTCGGAACCGACCACGCTGGGTTCGAGTTCAAGGAGATCCTCAAGGGCCACCTCGGCGAGGCCGGCTATGAGGTCATCGACCACGGTGCGCTCGAGTACGACGCCCTCGATGACTACCCGGCGTTCTGCATCGCCGCCGCCCAGGCTGTCGTCGACGATCGGGCGGCGGGCCTCGACTCGCTCGGCGTCGTCATCGGCGGCTCCGGCAACGGGGAGCAGATGGCGGCCAACCTCGTCACCGGGGCGCGGGCGGCACTGGCCTGGAATCCGGAGATCGCCAAGCTCGCCCGCGAGCACAACGATGCGCAGATCGTCGCCGTCGGAGCCCGCCAGCATTCGGAGGCCGAGGCGCTGGCGATCGTCGACGCCTTCCTCACCACGCCGTTCTCCGGCGACGAGCGGCACTCGCGACGCATCGGCATCATGGCCGCCTACGAGGACGACGGTCAGGCCGGGCTGTGAACATCGCGGGCGCGAGGGCCGGTGTGAGGGGCCGGTCATGAGGATCGAGGGGGCGGTGCTGCGGGAGATGCGGCGCCCGCAGCCCTATGCCGACTCGCGGCCGCTGACGGTCGAACCGCTCGACCTCGACGACCCGGGCCCCGGCGAGGTCCGCATCCGGCTCACCGCCGCCGGGGTCTGCCACTCCGACCTCTCCGTTGTCGACGGCAACCGCCCGCGGCCCCTGCCGATGCTCCTCGGTCACGAAGGCGCAGGCGTCGTCGAGGCCCTCGGCGAGGGGGTCGACGACCTCGAGATCGGCGAGCAGGTCGTCACGGTCTTCCTGCCCCGCTGCGGGGTGTGCGCCAACTGCCTCACCGACGGCAAGCTGCCGTGCATCCCCGGCAGCGCGACGAACGCGGCCGGCACCCTGCCCTTCGACGGACACAGGGTCCGCCTCCACGACGAGAAGGGCGCCGAGGTGCTCCACCACCTCGGCGCCTCCGTGTTCGCCACGCACGCCGTCGTCAACCGGGCCTCCCTCGTGCCCGTCGGCGACGATGTGCCCGCCCCGATCGCCGCGGTCCTCGGCTGTGCGGTGCTCACCGGCGGAGGGGCCGTGCTCAACGCGGGAGCCCCCGGACCTGAGGACGAGGTGATGATCGTCGGCCTCGGCGGGGTCGGGATGGCCGCCCTCATCACGGCGCTCTCAATCGAGACCGCCGGCGTCATCGGCGTCGATGCCAACCCCGACAAACTCGAGGCTGCGAAGGAACTCGGAGCCGTCGAGGCGTACACTCCCGAGACCCTGGGGGAGCGGAAGGCCCCGATCGTCATCGAATGCGTCGGTCATCCGCGCGCGTTCGAGACCGCATTCGCGGCCACCGCCGTCGGCGGGACGACGGTCACCGTCGGCCTGCCCTCCCCGGACGCGGAAGCCCGCATCACCCCGGTGACGCTCACCGCCGAGGCCCGCACGGTCGTCGGGTCCTACCTCGGTTCGGCCGTGCCCAGCCGGGACATCCCGATCTACGCGCAGCTGTGGCGGGAGGGGAAGCTGCCGGTCGAGGAGCTCATCTCCGACACCGTTGCGCTCTCCGAGATCAACACGGCCTTCGACGCCCTCGCCGAGGGGCGCGTCATCCGGCAGGTCATCGACTTCACCCGGTGAGTCGACCGGGCATCGACGTCACGACGTGAGGCGGCAGGTCATCGACGTCACGCGGTGATCCGGACGGGATCATCGGGACGGCGCCGTCAGTCCGGCAGCGGGATCCGGAGGATCCGATCGTCGCCGGGGGCGGGACTGCCGCGACCGTCCGTGTTGTTCGTGAGCATCCACAGCTGACCGTCGGGAGTCGTGACGACATCGCGGACGCGTCCGTACTCTCCCTCGTAGCGGGTGCGGGACTGGGAGAGGTCGGAGACGGGGACCTCGCGCACGGACTGCCCGCGGAGGTTGGCGATAAGGATCGTGTTTCCGGTGATCGTCATGCCGCTCGGGCTCGCCTCGCCGGTCGACCACTGCTGCACCGGATCGATGAAGTCGGAGCCCTCTCCCGGGTCGGCCATGCCCTCGACGTCCGGCCAGCCGTAGTTGCCGCCGGCCTCGATGATGTTGAGCTCGTCCCACGTGTTCTGCCCGAACTCGCTCGAGTACATCCGTCCGGTCTCGTCCCACGCGATGCCCTGCGGGTTGCGGTGGCCGAAGGAGTAGACCGGGGAGCCGGGAAAAGGATTGTCCTCGGGCACCGATCCGTCGGGGTCGAGGCGGAGGATCTTCCCCGACAGCGCCTCGCGGTTCTGCGCGGATTCGCGGTCGCCGGCATCGCCGGCCGTCGCGTAGAGCTTGCCGTCGGGGCCGAAGGCGATGCGCCCGCCGTTGTGGTTGCCGGCCTTCGGGATGCCGTCGAGGAGCACCTCGGGGGAGCCGAGGGCGAATGAGCCGGGTTCGCCGTCGAGGGGGAAGCGCACGATCCGGTTGTCCTCGGCCGCGGTGAAGTAGGCGTAGAGGAAGTCCTCGTCTGTCGCGAGGCCGAGCAGACCGCCTTCGCCGGAGGCGGCAACCCCGGGAACGGTCCCGACCTCGCGCGCCTGAGCGGGAGCCGTCTCGGTGAGTTCGAGGATCCGCCCCGAGTCGCGTTCGCTGACGAGCGCGACGTCGCCGGCGAATGCGATCGACCAAGGGGCGGCGAGTCCCTCGACGACGGTCTCCGGTTCGGCGATGTCCGGGGCCCCCGCCGAGGCGGTCGGCTCCGCCGAAGTCGAACCCTCGGCAGGCGCCGATTCGGGGCCATACCCTCGGTCGGAGTTCGGAGTCGTGCAGGCCGACAGAACCAGGGTGAGAGCGGTGGCGAGCGCGGCGCATCGTGTCGGCGCGGTGCTGCCGGAGCGAGAGCGGGTTCTGCTCAGCGCGCCGGTGCGGGGCGGTGTCGTGGAGGTGCGCAACCGTGTCGTGGAGATGAGGGGGCGGGGAGATGCGGACGAAGGCGCCATCGCGGGTCCTTTCCCGGGTGGTCGGAACACCATTGTCGCCGATGATCCCACCGCAGGGCGAGACCCCGCATCGCGACGAAAAGAGCCGTCCGGACCCTCTGGTCCGAACGGCTCACATCGTCGGGATGACAGGATTTGAACCTGCGACCCTCTGTTCCCAAAACAGATGCGCTACCAAGCTGCGCCACATCCCGCGACGGAATCAATCTAATCACACCCGAACAGCCTCTGCCCAATGTCCGCAGCGGTGGGTGAGACACGTCACGAAAGTGCGATTTGGCGGCTGGTGAGGACCTCGGATATAGTCATACTCGCAGCACGGGGATGTAGCTCAATGGTAGAGCCTCAGTCTTCCAAACTGATGGTGCGGGTTCGATTCCCGTCATCCCCTCCGAAGAAGCAGAAGCGCCGCTGGTGACAGCGGCGCTTCTGCATTCAGCACTCCCGAGCCGGGCGCGGGCCGGTGGCGAGACCGGAGGTTCCGGTCCCCTGAGCGCGGCCCAGCGACACCACGCCGTCGCCCCGGGGACCGCTCCGGTCAGCGCCTGCCCGGGTCCGTATCCGCTGCGGTGGGCGCCGCATCCTCGGAGGCTCGTCCGGCCCTGGCCGCACCCGTGGCCTCCGGGCCGCCGTCCGTCCGCTCGGAGTCGAGCACGAGGCGCGTCTCCTCCGGCGGCAGTCCGGCGAACTCGGCGAGGCGCCGACGATCGATGACGTGGATGACGAGGTACGTCGCGATCGACAGCGGGAATCCGAGGAAGACCGGGTGGATTCCGAAAGGCCCGCCGAGCAGCGTCCAGCCGATCGACACGACGAGGCCGACCCACATCGAGGCGATGGCCCCGCGACCCGACACGCGGGAGAAGTACAGCGCGACGATGGCCGGGAACAGCAGGCCGGAGACGAGCATCGCGGTGCCGGTCACCCAGAGTTCGACGAGCACCGGCACGGCGAGCGCGAGGACGAGCGCGATCACCGCAGTGATGACGACCGCGATCCGGCTCCAGCGCAGGAGCGCCTTCTGCGAGGTGTCCTTCGACAGCCGCGGCTTGATGACGTCGTTGACGATCGACGAGGCGCCGCACATGAAGAACGAGTCGGCGCACGAGATCACCGTGGCCATGAGGGCCACGATGAGGATGATGACGACCTCGAAGGGCAGCAGCTCGGCGATGAGCTCGTAGTAGACGAGCGTCGGGTCGTCGGATTCGAGACCGATGCCGAACCGGGCCCACACACCGATCCAGATGACCATGACCATCGTCGCGGTCATCAGGGCGAGGGCGATCCAGTAGCCGCTGATCACGGTCTTGAGGTCCTTGCCCGCCCATGCGCGCTGCCAGAGGTCCTGCCGCACGAGCTGGTAGGCGCCGACGGTGAGCGCGTAGACCGCCACCTCACCGAAGCCGATGCCCATCGGATCCATGAGGTGCCCCAGACCCTGCGACTCCGCGTTGGCCGTGACGTCGCTGACGTCGCCGGCGACGACGAGCACGAGGACGAAGAGCCCGAAGACCGCGATCGTCTGCAGGGTGCCGTGGAACGCGTCCTGCCAGACGACGGCCTTGAGCCCGCCGAACACCGTCTTGATCGTGAGCATCACCGCGGAGATGATGATCGCCCAGGTCATGGGAACGTTGGCGATGAGGTTGAGGATGAGGCCGATCGACACGAACTGCATGCCGGTGATCGCGCAGTAGGCGGTGAGCACGGCGATCGTCGTCGGGATGCGCGCGGCGGTGCCGAACCGGTGGGCGGTGAAGTCGCCGATCGTCACGTAGTTGTGCTTCTCCCCGAGCACCCGGATGCGCTTGATGAAGAACACTGCCATGAGCACGCTGGCGAGGATGATGCCGGCGTTGAACCACTGCTGCCCCATGCCGAGCGAATAGCCGTTGGTGATGAGGCCGAGCAGGATCGACCCGCCGATCGCCGTGCCGACGTAGGTGAGGATGAGGGGGAACAGCGTCACGCTGCGCGAGGCGACGTTGTAGTCCTCGTAGGTCTTGATCTGTTTGAGTCCGATCCACACCGATACGCCGATGAGGAAGAGGAAGTAGGCGATGGTGATGACGGAAAGGATGACCTGCTGGTCTCCCGCGTAGAGCATGGTCGTGTCCTCTCAGCAGTGCTACGCGGGTATCAGTCGGTTCCGACGGGTTCGCCGGCGAGGTAGACGCCGGCCGGGGTGAAGTCCTTGAGCTCCTCGGGGTCGACGTCGAACGGGCTGCGCTCGTAGACGCCGAAGTCCGCATGGGCTCCTGGGGCGATGGTGCCGAGGGTGTCCTCCTCGAACGTCGCGTAGGCGGCGACCGAGGTGTAGGCGGCGAGCGCCTCGGCGACGGTGATGTTCTGCACCGTGTCGAGCACCTGTCCCGACGAGCTCTTCCGGGTCACGGCCCCGTAGATGCCCTCCCACGGATTGCCGTTGGTGACCGGCACGTCGGAGTTGCCGGGGGCCTTGATCCCGCGGTCGATGAAGGAGCGGTGCGGGTAGACCCGCTCCATCCGCTCGGCTCCGAGCACATCGAGGTAGCTGTCGCCGATGTGGTAGAGGAATCCGACCGAGGAGGCGGCGATGATGTCATGGCGGGCGATCGTGTCGAGGTTCTCGTCGCTCGGCAGGGTGCAGTGCTCGATCCGGGCGCGCATCCCCGCGACGCGGTCCATGAGACCGGTCCCTTCGAGGGCGCGCAGCGCCTGGTCGATCGCGGCGTCCCCGATCCCGTGGATGGCCGAGCGCAGGCCGTGCTCGAGCGCGCGGCGCACCGCGTCGGTGATCTCCTCGTCGTCGTAGTAGAGGATCCCGGTCTCGTCGCTGTGCTCGTACGGGCAGTGGAGCGCGGCGGTCTGTCCGCCGACGCCTCCGTCGAGCACGAACTTCATCCCCTGGATCCGCATCATCTCGTCGCCGAGGCCCGAGGTGACCCCGGCACCGATCGCCGACGACAGCAGGCCCTTCATCCCCATCTGGTCGAGCGCCCACAGCCACGGGCGGACGCGCAGTCCGAGCCGGCCGGCCCGGTTGAGCCGGGTGTACATCCTCAGCTCGGCCGCACCGGTGGACATGTCGTTGACCGTGGTGATCCCCCAGCCGGCGAACTTCTCCTGGGCGAGGGCGAACCCGCGCTCGAGCATCTCCGGGGTGTAGGCCGGCATCCGGAGCAGGTCCTGGGCGGCCTCCTGGAGGATCCCGTTCGGCTCACCGGTGGCGGGATCGCGGACGACCCGGCCGCCTGCCGGATCCGGCGTGCTTGCGTCGATGCCGGACAGCTCGAGCGCCTTGGAGTTCGCGAGCGCGATGTGGCGGCAGCCGCGGATGAGCACGACCGGGTGCTCGGGCGAGACCGCGTCGAGGTCATCGCGGGTGGGCACCCGGCGGTCCTCGAGGTAGCCCTCGAGCCAGCCGGCACCGCGGATCCAGCCGTCGGCGGGCGGGTCCTCGACCGCGGCCCCGACCGCGTCGCGGATGGCCGCGATCGAGCCCGCGGCACCCGGGGTGACGTCGACCTCGAGCAGGGTCCGGGAGAGCATGCCCGGATGTCCGTGGCTCTCGATGAAGCCCGGCATGAGATACCGGCCGTCGAGATCGATGGTCCGGGAGTCGGCGTCGTCCGATGCCGAGTCCGGGGCGGTCGGTCCGATCGCACGGATCCGGCCGTCGACGACGGTCACGGTCTGCGGAGCGGAGAAGGACTCCCCCTCGAACACACGGGCGTTGGCGAAGATCCTGACGGTCACCTGGTCTCCTTCGTCGATGAGTGACCAACGTAACACGGCCCTCCCGGTAGCCCTGGGGACCCCTGCGCACCGCGCGTGGAGCCCCCGCCTGCGACACTGGGACGGTGAGCACATCAACGGAAGCCCGCGAGTCCCGCCCCGGTGACGGCCATCCCAGCCGCCACGGTGCGATCTCCCTCGGCTCGTTCGCCACCCTGCTCGTCGCATTCTCCGCGGTGCTCCTCTTCGGCTTCCTCTCCGACTGGGGGTACGTTCCGCTCGTCGCCGGGGTGGTCCTCGGCTTCCTCGCCGCGCGCTCGCTCGGCCGCGATCTGCTCCTCATCGCGCTCGCTCTCGGGCTCATCAGCCTGATCTCCGTCGAGGCGGACATCTCCTGGGGCAACATCGCGCTCATGGGCGTCGTGCTGTCCGGGGCGGTCATCATCCCCTACACCATCAGCCGCTGGGTCTACCGCGACACCGCGATCACCTTCCCTCGCCGGCAGGGCCGGCCGTGGACGAAGCTCGAATGGGGCTGGCTGTTCCTCGTCCTGTTCCTCGGCTGGCTCATCCTGCCGCGCTACTTCATCTCCTCGGGCGTCTATCAGAACTGGCCCGCGGTCGAGACCCCGAGTGAGATCCTCCGGCTCTTCCTCGGCGTCAACGCGGTGGGCATCTGGGACGAGCTGTTCTTCATCTGCACGATCTTCGCGCTGCTCTACCGCCACTTCTCGTTCTGGACCGCGAACGTGCTCACCTCGATCATCTTCGTGTCGTTCCTCTGGGAGCTCGGCTACCAGGCGTGGGGCCCGCTCCTCACCATCCCTTTCGCGTTGGTCCAGGCGGTGATCTTCACCCGCACGAAGTCGCTGCCGTACACGATCACCGTGCACCTGCTCTTCGACCTCATCGTCTTCCTCACCATCGTCCACGCCCATCACCCGGGATGGATCCCGATCTTCTGGTACTGAGCGCGTACTGATCGCGGTTCGGCCCGCGCGCCGGGGGCGGGACCGGAGCGGAACCGGGGCCGGACCCGGCAGAGCCCCCGCCCCGGAGCACGCGCCCGTGCGCGTGCCGAGACAGCGATGTCCTGCGGTTCCGTTCTCAGGAACCGCAGGACATCGCTGTGGACGGGTGGGTCAGACGGTGCCGGTGTCCTCGAAGGACCGGATGATGCCGATCCGCCGCTCGTGGCGCTCGTCGGCGGAGAACGGCTCGGCGAGGAAGGCGTCGACGATCGCGAGCGCCTCGGCCTCGGAGTGCTGCCGGGCGCCGATGCTGACGATCCACGCGTCGTTGTGCTGCCGGGCGAGCTGCGCGATGTCGGTGTTCCACGCGAGCGCCGCGCGCGCCCCGGCGACCTTGTTCGCCGCGATCTGCTCTCCGTTGCCCGAGCCGCCGATGACCACGCCGAGCGAGTCGAGGCCCGCCTCGCGGTCGGCGACGACGGCCTGGGCCGCGGCGATGCAGAACGCCGGGTAGTCGTCGAGCGCGTCGTACTCGAGCGCACCGTGGTCGACGACCTCGAAGCCGCCCTCGGTGAGGTGCTGCTTCAGCGCCTCCTTGAACTCATAGCCGGCGTGGTCGGTTCCCAGATGAACTCTCATGTCTCCCTCGATGGTCGGTGGCGCTGCTCGCTGAGGAGCGCCCGGCCGTGCGGTCTCAGTCGAAGATCGGACCCTGGGTGCGCGTGCGCTTGAGCTCGTAGAATCCGGGCGTCGAGGCCACGGCGAGCACTCCGTCGAACAGTCTACCGGCCGCGTCGCCCCGCGGCGCGGGGGTGACCACGGGGCCGAAGAACGCGACGTCGCCGATCGCCACGACCGGGGTGCCGACGTCCTCCCCGACCTTCGAGATGCCCTCCTCGTGCGAGGCGCGCAGCTGCGCGTCGTACTCGTCGGAGTCCGCGAATCCGGCGAGCTCGGCGGGGAGGCCGACCTCGTCGAGGGACTCGGCGATGACCGCCTCGTAGTCCGTGCGGCCGCCGGGATGGATCCGGGTCCCCATCGCGGTGTAGAGGCCGGGGATGACGTCCTCGCCGTGCTGCTCGGCGGCGGCGACGATGACGCGCACCGGGCCCCACGCCCGGTCCATCTTGGCGCGGTAGTCCTCGGGCAGCTCGTCGCGGCCCTCGTTGAGCACCGAGAGGCTCATGACGTGGAACCGCACGTCGACATCACGCGCCTTCTCCACCTCGAGCGCCCAGCGGGAGCTCATCCATGCCCACGGGCAGGTGGGGTCGAACCAGAAATCCAGGGTCGTCGACATCGAGTCGTCCTCTCTGCAGCCGGCCGCTCCGGAACCCGGCGCGGCCGCGTCCTGCGTCCTCAGCGGTGGCGGTGCTTCGTGAAACAATGATCCAGCAGCGATCATTCCACACCTGCATCCCACACCCGACAGCCCCGGGAGGCTCATCGATGCCGCAGCACAACCTCACGCGCGCGGAGGCGCAGACCCGCGCCGCGCTCCTCGCCGTCGAGTCCTACGACATCACCCTCGTCCTCGATGGGAAGGGCGAGGACTTCCGCTCGGTGACGACGGTGCGCTTCACCGCGGAGGACGGTGCGGAGACCTTCATCGACGCGATCACCGCCGAGGTCTCCTCGATCACGCTCAACGGCGCGGCCCTCGATCCCGCGGAGCACGTGTCCGCCGGTCGCATCGCGCTGCCCGGGCTCGCCGCGGACAACGTCCTCACGGTCGATGCGCGCTTCGCGTACATGAACACCGGCGAGGGCCTCCATCGGTTCGTCGACCCGGTGGACGACGAGGTGTACCTCTACACCCAGTTCGAGGTGCCCGACGCCCGCCGCGTGTTCCCGGTGTTCGAACAGCCCGACCTCAAGGCCTCGTTCTCCTTCACCGTCCTCGCCCCCGACCACTGGACGGTGGTGTCGAACTCCCCCACCCCGCTCGCCGCGGAGGCCGCGGAGGTCGCCGCCGACCTCGGGATCGACGATGCCGGGCTTGCCATGTGGCGGTTCGCGCCCACTCCCCCGATCTCCGGCTACATCACCGCGATCATCGCCGGACCCTACCGCGGCACCTTCTCCTCGCTGCGCAGCTCCGACGGAGAGGACGTCGCGCTCGGCGTCTACTGCCGCGCCTCGCTCTTCGAGCACCTCGACGCCGAGGCGATCCTCGACATCACGCGGGCGGGCTTCGCGTTCTACGAGGAGGCCTTCGGCACCCCGTACCCGTTCGAGAAGTACGATCAGCTCTTCGTCCCGGAGTTCAACGCGGGAGCGATGGAGAACGCCGGGGCCGTGACCTTCCTCGAGAACTACGTCTTCCGCTCCCGGCCCACGCAGGCCATGGTCGAGCGCCGCGCGGTGACGATCCTCCACGAGCTCGCCCACATGTGGTTCGGCGACCTCGTGACGATGCGCTGGTGGAACGACCTCTGGCTCAACGAGTCGTTCGCCGAGTTCATGTCGACCCTCGCGACCGCGGAGGCCACGGAGTTCACCGACGCCTGGACGACCTTCGCGACCCTCGAGAAGGCCTGGGCCTACCGCCAGGACCAGCTGCCGAGCACGCATCCGATCGTCGCGCCGATCGAGGACCTCGCCGATGTCGAGGTGAACTTCGACGGCATCACCTACGCAAAGGGCGCCTCGGTCCTCAAGCAGCTCGTCGCCTGGGTGGGCCGGGAGGAGTTCTTCACCGGCGTGCGGCGCTACTTCGAGCGGCACGCGTGGTCGAACACCGAGCTCGCCGACCTCATGACCGAGCTCACCGCGGCGTCCGGACGCGACCTCGAGTCCTGGACCGCGCTCTGGCTCGAGGAGTCCGGGGTCACCCTCCTGCGCCCGCGGCTCGAGCGCACCGCCGACGGCGCGGTCGCCGCGCTCGCTCTCGAGCAGAGCCCGGTCGAGCTCCCCGGGCAGCCGGTCCCCAGCCTGCGGCCGCAGCGCGTGGGGGTCGGGATCTACGCCCTCGGCGCGGACGGCATCTTCACCCGCACCGCCTTCCACGAGATCGACGTCGACGGCCCCACCTCCGAGGTCCCCCTCGGCCGTCCGGGCCGCGCAGGGAGTGCGGGTGCCGTGGGTGCACTCGGGGATCGGTCCGCAGCACCCGAGGTCGTCGTCGTCAACGACGCCGACCTCGCCTACGCGAAGGTGCGCTTCGACGAGGACAGCCTGCGGACCGCGATGGCCCACCTGAGCGGGTTCACCGACTCCCTCACCCAGCTCATGGTCCTGTCGACGGTGTGGGACATGGTGCGCGACGGCGAGCTGCCGGCCTGCGCGTACATCGACATGCTGTGCGAGCACCTGCCGTCGGTCACGCACTCCACCGGTCTGCTCGTCCAGATGCGCCAGCTCGCGACCGCGCTCGACGTGTACCTGCCGCCCACGGAGCGCCGCTCCGCGCGCACCCGGGTGGCGGAGGCGCTGCAGCGGATGATGCATGCCGCTCCGGCCGGCTCCGACCAGCAGCTCCAGTTCTTCCAGGGGTTCGTCGCCCACGCGACCGCCCCGGAGCAGCTCGACGCCCTCGCCGCGCTCCTCGACTCGGATGCCGAACCGGCCCCCGGGCTCGACCTCGACACCGACCTCCGGTGGTCGGTGGTCATCGCCCTCGCGGCGGCGGGCCGGCTCGACCGTGCCGGGATCGACCGCTGGCTCGCCGCGGACGACACCGCCACCGGACGCCGGAGCGCGGAGACCGCTCTCGCGGCGCCGGCCGCACCGGCCGCGAAGACCGCGGCGTTCCGCCGTCTCGTCGAGGACCGCTCCCTGCCGAACGCCACCGCCGCCGCGATCGTCCGAGGGTTCCGCCTCGGCCTCGAGACCGACACCGGGGATCCGGTGCCCGCCGAGGAGCCGTTCGACGCCTTCTCCGTCGAGTACTTCGCGCGGCTGGCCGGCTGGTGGGAGACCCGCACGCTCGAGATCGCGCAGCTCCTCACGCTCGAGCTCTACCCGCCGGCATCGACGGCGACCGTGGAGGCCACCACCCGCTGGCTCGACTCCCATCCGGCCGCGCCCAAGGGCCTGCTCCGGCTCGTCCGGGAGAACCTCGACACCGCCCGCCGCACCCTGCGATGCCAGGCGGCCGCCCGCCCCTGAGCGCTGCTGAGAGGCTGCTCACGTCCGTCCCGCCCTCCGACTCCCTGCGGCGGAGATCGTTCCCGGTGAGGCGGGAGGCGCGAGCGGTCCGCTCAGCTCGTCCCCAGACACCCCCGGCCCGTTTTCCGGCGATACTCAGACACCGCCCCTACCGTGGAATCCCGTATGCAGACTCCAGCTGAACAGGTCCGTGACGCCGTCACCGAGACCGTCGACAAGACCACCGAATTCGACTACTGGGCGTTCTTCCTCGGCACGCCGCTGCGCATCGTCGTCATCGTCATCGTGTCGATCGTCGTCAACCTCCTCGTGCGCAAGCTCATCAACCGGTTCGCCCAGTCCATCGCCGACGGCTCCACCGCCGCCTCGGACCGGAGGCGGTTCGCCGTCTCCGAGGGTGCCGCCGAGTCCTCGTCCCAGGACCCCACCGCCCGTGCCCGCCGCGCCCAGCGCGCCAAGACCGTCGGATCGATGCTGCAGTCGATCGCGACGATCGTCATCAGCGTCATCGCGTTCCTCATGGTGCTCACCGAGCTCGGCTTCAACCTCGGGCCCGTCCTCGCCTCGGCCGGCATCGCCGGTGTCGCGATCGGCTTCGGCGCCCAGACTCTCGTCAAGGACTACCTGTCCGGATTCTTCATCGTCGTCGAGGACCAGTACGGGATCGGCGACTCGGTGGACCTCGGAGAGGCCGTCGGCATCGTCGAGGAGGTCGAGCTGCGGACCACGCGCGTGCGCGGCGTCGACGGGACCCTGTGGCACGTGCGCAACGGCGAGATCCTGCGCGTGGGCAACCAGTCGCAGGC
>ENA-OOKA01000226-OOKA01000226.1-human-skin-metagenome-genome-assembly--contig:-NODE-226-length-17626-cov-7.020204_pt1 | contig 17626 bp, 14 predicted proteins | sample MGYA00248825_ERZ500995 | MGnify/ENA primary metagenome ERZ500995 (study PRJEB25958, sample SAMN03398540) | human skin metagenome | study: EMG produced TPA metagenomics assembly of the Human Skin...
AGTTGCCCTCCGGCTGCATGCCGATGATCTCCGAGTGCGCGTGCTGCGCGACCTGCCGGATGAGCGTCTTGCGGTAGGCCTCGGGCATCCAGTCGCGCGGTTCGATGCGATCCTTGGCTTCGATCGTGTCGGCGAACTGCGCCTCGAGCTGTGCTTCAGTTGTCATGACCACTCCATCGGACCATTTACTGACCATTTGTTCTGTAAAGTTCTCCACCAGTGTGGCATACCCCACGCCCGCACGCAATAGGTCACCCCGCGCAGGCGAGGCGCCGAGGCGGACAGTCGTTGACGAGCAGGGCGCCCTGAGGCGAGCGGCCGATCAATCCTCAGGCGCCGCGGCGGACAGTCGTTGACGACCCGACTGCCCCGGAGGTGGCTCCCGCTCGATTCCGCGCCGAGTATCGAGCGGGATTCACCTCTGGAAACATGGGCGCACAGCATGAATTGGCAAGCATTGTTGTTTTTCTGCTCTCCCCGTCGGACTACAGCTCAGAATCCAGGCGATTCCCGTGATCCACTACACCTGATTTGCTCGTGTCAATCCGCGGTGCAAAGATGACTTCGCATTAAATTGAAAGTGACGTGACAATGACCTGCGGAGGTACTGCCAGTGAACGGGCTGAAGTCGAAGGTGAATACCGTCGTCGGCGGTTTCCGCAGAACCATGGTCGACGCACTCAGCGACCAGCAGAAACTCCTGCTCTCCGAAGTCCGTCACGGAGAGACCGAATGGCAGCAGCGAGTGCGGTCGACGGTGCGCAATCGCTCGCCACGGTCGTCGGATGCGGTGGCCCATCAGGCGCATGATTCCCGGGCCGCCCGAGCCGAGAATCTTGCCCAGGTCCGCGCAATCCTCGCCGCCGCACAGGTGGACTTCGTCGAACTCCCGCGCAGGTCACGCGAGAAGACACGACTTGTCGTTCCGCGCTCGCAGATCCGGCGCGTCCTCGCCGCAGTCGCGCGACTGACACCGGAGAACGGCTGGGCGAAGGTCTTCCGCGATCAGTTCTCGTCGTCGATCGGTCTGCAGAAGATGCGCCACGATCCCGGTGTTGTCGCCGCCATCGAATGTCGCCGCCTTGCCGCAGCACCCGATGGCCGACGCCTCAACACCGAGAATGAGACGATCATCGTCGAGGCCTGGGCCGACCTCGGTCCCCGGGAGCCCCGGGTCGACGGCTCGTGGCATGTACCCGGCACTCTTCACCGCGTTCTCACTCAGCCGCGCACCCTGGTCGAGTACTTCACGCCGGCTGACTGGGCTGCCTCGCTGGCCAACGGCAACCGAACGGCTCAGCCGAGTGCTCCGGATCTGTACGAGATCGACGGTCCTGTCGATCTCGTCTACACCTGGGTCAACGGCTCCGACCCGACATGGCTGTGGAAGAAGCTGCAGGCCCAAGCGGCTCTCACCGGGGAGACCATCAACAAGTCGGCGGTGTCCGACTCACGGTTCGCCGATCGCAAAGAGCTGCTCTATTCCCTGCGATCAGTCGAGTCGTATGCGAGTTGGGCGAACCACATCTACCTCGTCACCGACGACCAGGTTCCCGACTGGCTCAACGTCGATCATCCGAAGCTGACGGTCATCGACCATCGCGACATCTTCACTGAGCCCGGAAATCTCCCGGTCTTCAATTCGCATGCGATCGAATCACAGCTGCATCACATCCCCGGGCTGAGCGAGAACTACGTCTACATGAACGATGATCTGTTCTTCATGCGCCCGACCGAACCCGATCTGTTCTTCACCGGAAGCGGGCTTTCGCGCTTCTTCCCCTCGACTGCCCCTCTCGACCTCGCCGAACCGACCGCTCGGGACCTCCCCGTGCTGTCGGCCGCCAAGCACGGTCGTCAGTTCATGCTCGATGAGCATGGCAGGCGTGTCGGCAACAAGTTCAAGCACACCCCGCATCCGCAGCTGAAGTCGGTGATGACCGAGTTCGAAGAGTCACATCAGGATCTGTTCGACAGCGTGGCCCGATCGAAGTTCCGGCACCCCGATGACTACTCCATCGCCTCGGCGCTCTACCACTTCCACGCGTATGCGCAGGGCAGGGCCATCGACTCCGGGATTCGGTACGCATACATGGACATCTCGCGCCCGGACGCCGAGCTCTACATGCGACGTCTGCTTCGTCGCAGGGATCTCGATGTCCTCTGCCTCAACGACACCGATTCCTCCCCGGACATGCAGGACCACCTCGATGAGATCGTCAGGTGGTTCCTCGATGAGAAGTTCCCCCTCCCGAGCACCTTTGAAAAGTAGAGGACACCAGCCTCCGATGCCGCAATTCAGTCTGATCTCCGCCGTCTACAACGTCGAGCAGTACCTGCCCGACTTCCTGCGCTCCCTCGATGAGCAGACCTTCGATCACAGCGCAGTCCAGGTGGTGCTGGTCGACGACGGGTCGACGGACTCCTCCGCGGAGATCATCGAAGCCTGGGCGGCGACCACCGACTATTCGGTGGAGGTCATCCACCAGGCGAACGCGGGGCAGGCAGCAGCCCGGAACACCGGCCTCGACCACGCAAGCGGTTCCTGGGTGAGCTTCCCCGACCCCGATGACATCCTTGAACCCGAATACCTCGCCGCAGTTCACGATGACGTGAACGGCGATGAGACTCCTTCCATGGTGGTGTGCCGACTCATCGACTTCTGGGAAGCGCGAAACGAAATCGGGGAGACTCACCCGCTGCGTTTCCGGTTCCAGGGCGGTACGCAGATGGTCGATATCGATCGCTTCCCCCGAAACATCACACTTCATTCCACAATGGCGTTCTTCCTCAGAGATCGGGTTGAACGGCACGGTCTGCGCTTTGATCCCCGCATTCGCCCCGTGTTCGAAGACGCCCACTTCATTCAGAGCTACCTGTTGGCCTGCGATTCTCGCAAAATCGTCTTCGACGCTGTTGCCCGTTATATCTACCGCCGCCGAGCCGATGGCAGTTCGTCCCTGCAGACAAGCTCCGCGGATCCTCGACGCTACACGGATGTGCTGCGCTACGGCCTGCTCGAGCTTCTGAAGCGAGCGAAGGCATCCGGTCCGATTCCACTCTGGTTGCAGAACATCGTCCTCTACGAAGTGTTCTGGATTCTGCGATCGGAGGAGTCACTCTTTCCGAAGACAGGTCACCTCTCATCGGCAGTCGCTGAAGAGTTCTGCGAAATCATGGCTGAGGTACGGAGTCATATCGAAACCCCACTGATCGAAGCTTTCGATCTCATCAAGGTCTCACACTCACAGCGAGAAACACTTCTCCATGGCTTTTCGGGATCCGATTGGTCTTGGGACTTCGTGCAAGTTCAACAGTTCGACGCAAAGAAGAAGCTCGTCAAACTCCGTTATCGGTTCACAGGCGAACGCCCTGATGAGGTGCTGAAGTTCCGTGGACTCGAGGCGGAGCCGATGTACGCCAAAACCCGCGCCATGAAGTATCTCGGTCGCCCGCTGTTGTTCGAACGCATCCTCTGGGTGAGCGCCCGCGGGACCATCACGATCTCCCTCAATGGGATGGACGTGCCCATCACAGAATCTCTGCCCACGCCAAAGCAATTCGTACTTCGTCCAGCGCGGGCAGAGAAGCGCGGCCCTGCACCGCGGGATCGGGCCACACGCTCACATTCACGGACCCGGAGACACCGGAACGTGTCGATCGACGATCGAATCACGACTGCGCTCGCTGACTCACCTCGGCTCCGTCGCAAGTTCAAGGATGCCTGGGTGTTCATGGACCGCATGGACAAGGCTGGCGACAACGCCGAGCACCTTTTCAAGTATGTACGCAGCTCGCAGAAGAACTGCAATGCCTGGTTCGTCCTAGACAAGGATTCTCCCGATTGGGCCCGGCTCAAGGCCGAAGGAGTGGACCGGCTTATCGCTCACGGTTCGCGCCTGTGGAAAGCTCTGTGCCTCAACGCCGAACTGCTCGTGTCGTCGAACATCGAACGGAATCTCACCCACCCGTTCAAACTGAGCAATGGACGTCAACCGCAATGGGATCACGTCTTCCTTCAACACGGAGTCACCAAGGACGACCTCTCAGGCTGGCTCAACACAAAAACTCCCCGGCTGGTGGTGACAACAACTGAGCCGGAACATCAGTCGATCGTTGGTGATGGAGGCGCGTACGCCCTCAGCAACAAGGAAACGATGATGACAGGAATGCCGCGCTATGATCGGCTGGCTTTGCTCGACGCCTCCCGCAAGGATTCGCCTTCATCAACGATCACTTTCATGCCGACGTGGCGAAGAGGACTTGTCGACGCCCTTGCCACGATCGATGATCCTTCGCGACGCGGAGATCTCCTCCGGCAATCCGACTGGTGGCTCCAATGGTCGGCGCTGATGCGCTCACAGGAACTCCGCGACTTCGCCGGCAAACACGATCTGCGCCTCCGCTTCGTGCCTCACCCGTCAATCGACAAGCACATCGAGCAGCGGGATCTTCCCGATGACGTCGAGTTGGTTCGCCATGCCGACATGGACTTTCAGAGTGCACTGGTCGATTCGCGGCTCATGGTGACCGACACCTCGTCAGTCGCCTTCGACGCTGCGTTCATCGACCGCCCGGTGGTGTATTTCCAGTTCGACGTGGACAACATCTACGGGGGTGGGCACACTGCTCGACCCGGTTACTTCTCATTCGACAATGATGGGTTCGGTCCAGTTGTGTCCACCGCCTCCGAGGCAGTCGCAGCGATCGTCTCACTCGTCTCGGGTGACGATCCTCGTATCGCCGAATTCGCCCGGCGACGGAGTGCAACGTTCACCCTCCCGAAAACGGGGAACTGCGAGCGCACTTACAAGGCGATTGCCCGGTCCCTCAAAGTGGTCTCGCCCAAGGACGGAACCGCGCTCAGACCAAACCCGACGGCACAGCCCACCCGATACCTCGACGACCTTTCACGAGCCGAACGATCACTGAAATCCGAACATGTCTCTCACCTGGCCGTCGAGTCCCAACCGAAGGCAGATGCCGCCGTGCATGCAACGACAGAGCCGGTGCACACGAGCTCAGAAGAGACATTGTCGGAGACCGCACCCACAGGTTGAGGTGGGAGTCTCCTGTTCTCACCGATGATGTGCCCGCGCTTGTCCGCTCCATTCGGAGTCAGCCGCCACTTCGCTGACTTGACAGAGACGCCGATCACAACGATATTTATTGACCAGATGGTCGTTTATTCTCTTGCCGCCGTGCGGCACGTCTGAGACGGCGACCCTGCAGCGCAGCGACTCGAGGAGGAGCCCGACATGGCACATGCCGACATCGACGCGACGGACACCGCCCGCACCGACACGGCCGCACCCCCGGCTCCGGCCGCCTCGACAAGCGCAGCCTCGGCAAGCGCAGCCTCGGCGAGCACATCCGCCTCACCTGAGCGAAGCACGCCCGGCATCGGCAATGAAGCGCACACGGGCGCGGCGGCGATGTACGCCAACGATCGCGCCTCCCAGCACCTCGGGATCACTCTCGACGATCACGGACCCGGCTGGGCGCAGTGCTCGATGACCGTCACCGACATCATGGCCAACGGTCACGAGATCACCCACGGCGGCTACATCTTCCTCTTCGCCGACACGACGTTCGCGATGGCCTGCAACTACCCCGGATCGGTCACCGTCGCCTCGGGCGGGGACATCACCTTCCTCAAGCCCACCCGCGTCGGCGACGAACTCGTCGCCCACGGCCGCGAGGTCGTCCGGCAGGGCCGCTCCGGCATCTACGACGTCGAGGTCAAGCGCGGTGATGAGACGATCGCCGTCTACCGCGGCCGCTCGCGCACCCTTCCGGCCCCGAAGCCCGACGCCGCCCCCTGACCCTCACCCCGCGGACCCCGCTCACCCGGCGCCGCCCGCGTCGCGCCACCACCTCGGCGCTCCAGGACATCCACACCGCATTCGACACACCCGCCAGGAGACCACGATGACCGCGACCGCCAGCGACGCCGGTGAGACGATGAGCCTCGATGAACTGCGCGCTCATCAGCTGACCAACCTCACGACCACGGTGTCCACCGTCTACGAGAAGGTCCCCTTCTACCGGAAGGCCTTCGACGAGCTCGGCATCACTCCCGCAGACATCACCAGTCTCGACGACATCGCGAAGCTGCCGTTCACGAGCAAGCAGGACCTGCGGGAGAACTACCCGTTCGGACTCTTCGCCGTCCCCCGGGAGAACGTCGCCCGCATCCACGCGTCCTCGGGGACGACCGGACTGCCGACCGTCGTCGGATACACGCAGAACGACCTCGACGTGTGGAGCGACCTCATCCGCCGCTCGATCATCGGCGCCGGCGGACGCCCCGGCCAGATGCTCCACAACGCCTACGGGTACGGACTCTTCACCGGCGGACTCGGCGTCCACGGCGCCGAACGCCACGGCTTCACCGTCGTCCCCATCTCCGGCGGACAGACCGAGCGCCAGGTCCAGCTCATCCAGGACTTCCAGCCCGACATCATCACCGCCACCCCGACCTACCTGCTCACGATCCTCGACGAATTCCACCGGCAGGGCATCGACCCGACCTCGACGAGCCTCAAGGTCGCGATCTGCGGCGCCGAACCGTGGACGGACGAGATGCGCCGCGAGATCGAGAAGTCCTTCGACATCGACGCCGTCGACATCTACGGCCTCTCCGAGGTCATGGGCCCCGGCGTCGCCTGCGAATCCGCAGTGACCAAGGACGGCCCGACGATCTGGGAGGACCACTTCTACCCCGAGATCGTCGACCCCTTCACCGGCGAGGTGCTGCCCGACGGCGAGGAGGGCGAACTCGTCTTCACCTCCCTGACGAAGGAGGCGCTGCCGATCATCCGCTACCGCACGCACGATCTCGCGAGCCTGCTGCCGGGCACCGCCCACCCGAACTTCCGCCGCATCTCACGCATCACCGGCCGCTCCGACGACCTCATCATCATCCGCGGCGTCAACGTCTACCCCGCCAACGTCGAGTCCGTGCTCTTCGAGTTCGAGCACCTCAGCCCGCACTTCCAGCTCGTCCTCACCCGCCCGGGCCGAATGGACGAGGTGACCGTCGAGGTCGAGTGCCGCGACGGCGTCGGCGCGGTCGAACGCGAGGGGCTCGGCAGCCGCGTCGCCGCGCGGATCAAGGAGCGCCTCGGCGTCTCCTCGACCGTCGACGTCAAGGATCCCGGGTCGCTGCCGCGCTCGGTCGGCAAGCTCAAGCGCATCATCGACCATCGCGAGAACATCCGCTGAGGCCGGGTGTGACCCGTGTCGCGGCGGCGGCAGCGTCTCGCTGATTAGACTGGTGCGCATGTCCAAGAGCCCGTCACCTGCGCAGACTCCGCCGACCTCGGCCGGAGAGGCCGTCGTGCCGTCGGCTGCCGGCGGGGATCCTGCCGCTGAGGCGGCCGGTGCGAATGCCCCGGGTGGGGCTGGTGCCGCCGGTGGGGCTGGTGGTGCCATCGTCGCCGAGGCGACCGCACAGTCGCGTCCGCGCCGTGGCCGTCCCGGCTACGACCGGGAGACGCTCATCAACAAGGCCACCGAGGTGTTCGTCCTCCGCGGCTACGACGGGACGTCGATGGACACCGTGGCCCGCGAGCTCGGGATCACGAAGTCGGCGATCTACCACCATGTGAAGTCGAAGGAGGAGCTGCTGCGGCTCGCGATCAACCGCGGCATCAGCGCCCTCGATTCGGCGGTCGAGACCGAGAGCCGGCGCACCGGCACCGACGCCCTCGAGCGTCTGCGGCTCGCCGTCCACGCCAGCGTCCTCATCCTCATCGAATACCACCACTCCGTCACTCTGCTCCTGCGGGTGCGCGGCAACTCCGAGGTCGAACGCGAGGCCCTCGAACAGCGGCGCGGCATCGACGACAAGATCCGCGCCCTGGTCGCCGAGGCGATCGCCGAGGGCGGCATCCGCGCGGACTTCCCGCCCGGCCTCGTCACCCGCCTGCTCTTCGGGATGGTCAACTCGATCACCGAGTGGTACCGCCCCGGCTATCCTGTCGACCCCGAGACCATCGCCGAGGCAGTGACGGCGATGGCGTTCACCGGCCTCGAGGCCCCACCCCCGACGTGAGAGGCCCCGAACCCGCCGACTTCCGGTCGCAGAGTGTCGATGACGGGCGCGCAGATCGACACTCTGCGACCGGAAGTCCGAGACACGAGCCTCACCGAGTCACGCGCCGCGACCTTGCCCAGTGAGCCTTGCCTGAGGGCGTACTCTGACAGGGTGACTTCTCGCATCCTGTGGATCGCCGTGCTCGCCTCGTTCGTGGCGTTCCTCGACGGCACAATCGTCAACGTCGCTCTGCCCGCGATCGACCGTGAGCTCGGCGGCGGGCTCGTCACCCAGCAGTGGGTCGTCGACGGCTACTTCATCACGCTCGGGGCCATCATGCTCGTCGCCGGCTCGATCAGCGACGCCTACGGTCGCAGCCGAGTGATGGTCATCGGCCTCATCGGGTTCGGCATCGCCTCGGTGATCATCACGCTCGCCCCGGACCCGCTCATCCTCATCATCGCGCGGATGCTCCAAGGTGCTGCCGGCGCCTTCCTCGTCCCGAGCTCGCTCGCGCTCATCAGCGCCCACTTCTCCGGTGCGGCCCGCGCGAAGGCCATCGGCACGTGGACCGCACTGACCACCGGCGCGATGATCGTCGGTCCGCTCATCGGCGGCGTCCTCGTCGACTTCGCGAGCTGGCGGTTCGCCTTCCTCATCAACGTCATCCCGATCGCCATCACACTGTGGCTGCTGCGCAAAGTGCCCGATCCGCCCCACCGTCCCGACGCGCGCATCGACATCCTCGGGGCGATCCTCTCGATCCTCGGCCTCGGCGGCCTCGTCTTCGGCCTCATCGAACAGCCGCGGCTGGGGTGGGGCAATCCGCTCATCCCGATCACCCTCCTCGGTGGGGCCGCGCTCTTCCTCCTGTTCCTGCTGCGCCAACGGCGGGTCAGCGACCCGATCCTGCCCCTCGATCTCTTCCGGGCCAGGAACTTCTGGGTCGGCAACATCACGACGACGCTCATGTACGGAGCCCTGTCGCTCAACGGCTTCGTCGTCGCCATCTACCTCCAGGAGGAGGCCGGACTGACGGCCACGGCCGCCGGTCTCGCGAGCCTGCCGACGACGATCATGATGATCCTCTTCAGCTCCACGAGCGGTCGCCTGGCCGGACGCATCGGTCCGCGGCTGTTCATGGCGCTCGGACCGATCCTCATGGGCGTCGGGTCGCTCATGCTGCTCCTCGTCCGCGAGGACTTCAACTACTGGTGGCAGGTGCTGCCGGCGATGATCGTCTTCGGCCTCGGACTCGCCGCCACCGTCTCCCCGCTGACCTCGACCGTCCTCGGGGCGATCCCGGAGGAGCGCAGCGGCATCGCCAGTGCCGTGAACAATGCGATCTCGCGCGTGGCCGGGCTCATCACCATCGCCATCGTCGGCGTCATCGTCGGCGGGGCCATCGATCTCACCGGCTTCCATCGTGCCGCCGTCTTCGTCGCGATCCTCCTCATCATCGGCGGGCTCGTGTCCCTGGCCGGCATCCGGAATCCGGCCGTCCCCGCCGAGGACGAAGCGCGCACCTGAGCATCCCCGCCGGCCCTCACTCCTTCGCGACGAGGGTGAGGACGTCGTAGTTCGCGACGGGCTCGCCGTCCTGGTTGACGACCTCGGCGTCCCAGCGGACCTCACCGTATTCGTCGGTCTCGCGCGGGGTGATCCGCTTGGCGGTCAGCGTCACCTTGAGCTTGTCACCCGGGGAGACAGGCGTGACGAAGCGCAGGCCTTCCAGCCCGTAGTTCGCGAGCACCGGACCGGGATCCGGCTGGACGAAGAGGCCGGCGGCGAAGGAGACGATGAGGTACCCGTGGGCGACGCGGCCCGGGAAGAACGGGTTGGCCGCCGCGGCCTCCTCGTCGGTGTGCGCGTAGAAGGTGTCCCCGGTGAACTCCGCGAAGTGCGCGATGTCCTCGAGCGTGACCTCCCGCCACTCCGATTCGAGGGCGTCGCCGATGCGCAGATCAGCAAGGGACTTCGTGAACGGATGGTCGCCGAGGTGGCGCTCCGCTCCCGTCACCCATTCCCCGCCGATCGCGGTGAGCATGTCCGGGGAGGCCTGGACGGCGGTGCGCTGCATGAAGTGCGTGACGCCGCGCAGACCGCCCATCTCCTCGCCGCCGCCGGCACGGCCGGGCCCACCGTGGACGAGGTTGGGCAGCGGGGACCCGTGACCGGTCGACTCCTCGGCGTCATCGCGGTCGAGGACGAGGATGCGGCCGTGCCACGGTGCGACCGAGCGGACGAACTCCGCGGCGAACGCGGGATCGTGGGTGACGACCGAGCCGACGAGGGACCCGCGCCCGCGCGCGGCGAGGTCGACCGCCTCGGCGAGGGTCGAGTACGTGATGAGCGTCGTCACCGGACCGAAGGCCTCGATGTCGTGGACGGCGTCGACCCAGGGGTCGTCGGCCTGGAGGACGGTCGGGGCGATGAACGAGCCGCCGAGCTCGGCAGCGAGGGCGTCGGAGGCTTCGCGGCCGCCGGTGAGGAGGTGGGCGCCGCCGGCGACGATCTCATCGACGGCGTCGAGGACGTCTCCGCGCTGTTTGTCGGAGATGACGGGGCCGAGCTTCGTCGACCTCTCCCGCGGGTCGCCCGCGGTGACGGTGGCGAGCTTCGCCGTCAGGGCCTCCCCGACCGCCTCGGCGTGCTCGGCGGGAACGAAGGTGCGGCGGATCGCGGTGCACTTCTGCCCGGCCTTGACGGTCATCTCGGCGATGACGCCGTCGACGAAGAGATCGAACTCCGGGGTGCCGGGAGCGGCATCGGGGCCGAGCAGGGAGAAGTTGAGCGAGTCGGCCTCGGCGAAGAAGCGGGTGCCGCGCTCGGTGACGCAGCTCAGCGACGCGAGGCGACGGGCGGTGCCGGCCGAACCGGTGAACGCGATCGTGTCCTGTTCGGCGAGTTCGTCGAAGAGCGGGGAGATGTCGCCGGTGACGAGCTGGATCGCTCCCTCGGGCAGGAGTCCGGAGGCAATGATGTCGGCGACGACGGCGCGGGTGAGGTGCGCGGAATCGGTCGCGGGCTTGACGACGACGGGGACACCGGCGACGAACATCGGGGCGAACTTCTCGAGCATGCCCCACACGGGGAAGTTGAACGCGTTGATCTGCAGCGCCAGACCCTGGCGGGAGGTGAGGATGTGGCGGCCGACGAAGGTGCCGTTCTTCGACAGGCGCTCGACATCGCCGTCGAGGAGGACCGTCGAGTTCGGCATCTGACGGCGTGCGACGCCCGAGTAGGTGAAGAGCGTGCCGATGCCGCCCTCGATGTCGACGAACGCGTCGCGCTTCGTCGTGCCGGTGGTGAACGAGATCTCGTGGTAGTCCTTCGCGCTCTCCATGAGGTGCGCGCCGAGCTGCTTGAGGATGACGCCGCGCTGGTGGAACGTCAGCTTCTGCAGGGCGGGGAGGCCGACGAGGCGCGCGTGGTCGGCGACGGCGGTGAAGTCGATGCCGTCGGAGGACACGCGGTGGAGCAGCTGCCCGTTCGTCGCATCGCGGACATCGCGTGCCCCGGCGGTGTCGGCCGGAGTGTGCCAGGTGCCGGCGGCAAAGGAGCTCAGGGTCTCGGTCATAAGGTCTCCCGCATTCTCGACGCTCGGGGCCGCTCGTGCCCCGTCGCCGCTGTCGACTGTTCAGCGCCCGGATCCGCACCCGGGCGCGGCCCGGAGGTGATGGTTTCCGAACCTGGCCCGGAATGTGTGTCCGAGCTCACCGATCAGTCCATATACTAACCAATCGGTCGGTAATTGTCATCGGCGGTCCCGCGGGTGGTGCGGGTCACCTCGGTGGACTATGATCATCCGTATTAACTGACCAAACAGTCACCAAAGGTCGCCTCCCTGCCGCTCACCGCAGAACGACAGGCAGCGTGCGACCAGCGGGCCCCGGATTTCAACGGAGAGATCACCCATGTCCACCGCGACACAGCCGATCACCCGCGAGGAGCGCAAAGTCCTCGCCGGCACCCTCGTCGGCACCACCATCGAGTGGTACGACTTCTTCATCTACGCGCAGGCCGCGGGCCTCATCCTCTCGGTGCAGTACTTCGGTCCGCTCGCCGCCGACAACCCGGCGCTCGGCCAGATCATGGCATGGGCGTCCCTGGGGATCTCGTTCCTCTTCCGTCCGCTCGGCGCGATCATCGCCGGCCACCTCGGTGACCGGATCGGCCGCAAGCGGATGCTCGTCCTCACGCTCATCCTCATGGGAGCGGCGACCTCGCTCATCGGCCTGCTGCCGACGTACGCGGCGATCGGCGTTGCCGCCCCCATCCTGCTCACCCTGTTGCGGATCCTCCAGGGGTTCTCCGCCGGCGGCGAATGGGGCGGGGCGGCGCTGCTCTCCGTCGAGCACGCCCCCGATGCCAAGCGCGGCATCTTCGGGGCCTACCCGCAGATCGGCGTGCCCGTGGGCATGATCCTCGCGACCGGCGTCATCTGGATCCTCACCACGGTCCTCACGCCCGAGCAGTTCGCGAGCTTCGGCTGGCGCATCCCGTTCCTCTTCTCCGTCGTCCTCGTCATCGTCGGCTACTACATCCGCAAGCAGGTCGAGGAGAGCCCCGTCTTCGCCGAACTCGCCGAGCGCCGGGCCGAATCCTCGGCCCCGCTGGGCACCCTGTTCAGGAAGAACACGAAGGAGGTCGTGCTCTCGGCGATCATCTTCATCGGCAACAACGCCGTGGGCTACATGATCATCGCGTTCTTCGCCGCCTACGCCTCCCGCCCGCTCACCGAGGGCGGCACCGTCGGCCTCGACCGCGCCCCCGTGCTGCTGGCGACGACGCTCGCGAGCTTCGGCTGGCTGATCTTCACGATGTGGGGCGGGGCGCTGTCGGACCGGCTCGGGCGCGTGCGCACCTTCCAGATCGGCTACATCCTCCTCATCCTCTGGCTCATCCCGACGTTCCTCATGATCGACGCGGTGAACATCTGGATGTACGGCATCGGCATCTTCATCCTCACCGTCGGCATGGGCCTGAGCTACGGCCCGATGTCGGCGATGTACGCGGAGATGTTCCCGCCCCAGGTCAGGTACTCGGGCGTGTCGATCGGCTACGCGCTCGGCGCGATCCTCGGCGGCGCGTTCGCCCCGACCATCGCCGAGACCCTGCTCGCGCGGACCGGCAACTCCCTGTCGATCGCGATCTACCTCATCATCGTCTGCGTCATCTCGCTCATCGGCGTCAGCCTCGTCAAGGAGACGAAGGGCACCCCGCTGGGCGTGCCCAAGCACCACTGACGCGCATCGTCGGCCACGGAGGGATCCTCGCCGAGGCGGCCGGCCGGAGCCGTGCCACCTCAGCGGCCGACCGGAGCCGTGCCACCTCGGCGGCCGGCCGGAGCTGTGCCACCTCAGCGGCCGGCCGGATCCGGGATTCGATCCCGTGCGTCTAGGGTGGAGAGACACGTCAGTGACGACCACCGAGGAGGCGCCCATGCCCGAGCCCACCCGCACCCGGCTCGACTATCCCGACATCGAAGCGGCCGCCGAGCGGATCACCGGTCGCGTGCGCGCGGTGTCCGTGGCTGCCGCGCAGCACGGCCGTCGCCCCGAGGCCGAGACCGACACCGGGGCGACGTGGGTGGCGCTGCCGACCACCGACCCCGCGGCCGCCGGGCTCTACTTCGCGCTCGAGTTCATGCAGTACACGGGGACCTTCAAGGCCCGCGGCGCGCAGAACTTCATCCGGGCCCACCTCGACGAGGGCTCGTTCCCCGCGGCGGGGGTGACGATCGCCTCGGGTGGGAACGCCGGGCTCGCGTGTGCGTGGGCCGCCCAGGCGGCCGGGGTGCGGGCGACCGTCTTCGTGCCCGAGACCGCCCCGGCCGTCAAGGTCGACCGACTGCGGTCCTACGGTGCCGATGTCCGGTTGGTCGGATCGGAGTACGCCGAGGCGGCCGCGGCCTGCGCGGAGTTCGCTGACTCCTCCGGGGCGCTGGCGTCCCATGCGTATGACAATCCGCTCATCGCCGCGGGTGCCGGCACGGTGTTCACGGAGATCCTCGCCCAGGTGCCCGATCTCGACACCGTCGTCGTCTCGGTCGGCGGGGGCGGACTCTTCGCCGGGGTCGCGACGGCGGCGACGTTCCACGGGGTGCGCACCGTTGCGGTCGAACCGCAGGGGTCGCGCGCGTTCAATGCCGCGCTCGAGGCCGGTGCGCCCGTCGACGTCACCGTCGATTCCGTCGCCGCTGATTCCCTCGGCGCACGGCGCGCGACGCCGCTCGCGCTCGCGGCGGCACAGACCGACCTCGTCACCTCGGTGCTCGTGAGCGATGCCGACATCAGCGCGGCCCGCCGTCATCTGTGGGCCGAGCACCGGCTCGTCGTCGAGCACGCGGCGGCGACCGCGCTCGCCGGGGTCCACAGCTCGGGCGGGTACACGCCGGAACCCGGCGAGAAGGTCGCGGTCGTCCTCTGCGGAGCGAACACCGACCTCGGCGATCTCACCTAGGGTCGAAGACCCGCGCCCGACGCAGATAGCCGGCGAGGTCGTCGGTGAGGTCGAGGGCGTCGAGTTCGGCGTCGGTGAACCAGCGGACGTCCGCGGCGTCGTCACCGGCCTCAAGAACGCCGCCGATGACGGTGGCGGCGAAGTCGTGGACGTCGTATTCGCGGCCGCCGGCCGCGGGGATCGTCAGGGACCAGAGTTCGCGGTCGACGCGCACGTCGAGGCCGGTCTCTTCGCGCGCTTCCCGGGCGGCCGCCTCGGCGAAGGTCTCCCCGGCTTCGCACTTGCCGCCGGGCACCGACCACTTACCGCGGTCGGGTTCCCGGCCGCGCCGGACGAGCAGCACACGAGCATGCTCGTCGACGATGACGACGCTGGCCGCGCGAATGGTCTCCACGGGTGACGGGGTGCCGCTACTGCCGGTCCTTCGCGCGGAATGCGCCCTTGAGGAATGCGTAGACGACGGCCGCAACTGCGACGACGATGAGGGCTTTGACGAGGAACCATGCGATCGAGAACACGACGCTGACGAGCCACCACGCAATGATGATCGCGAGTACCGCGCCGACGACGCTCCAGACTGTGCTCATCTTCATGAGTCCAGCCTAGGTCGCCGCGGCAGCAGGCCGCAATGCGCTGCGACCCGCGCCGAGGCGACCGGCGCCGAGGTGGCCCACCCCGAGGCGGTCGTCACTCACTCCTCCGCCGGCAGGCCCTCCTTGCGGCGCTCGTCCTGCGACCCCGAGTCGTCGACGTCGCCGTCGGTCTCCGCGAAGACCTCGTCGCGCAGGTCCTGGCGGTGCTGTTCCTGCTCGAACCGCTCTTCGCGCAGTTCGTCGTTGTTCTTGTGGTGTCCCATGGCGTCCTCATTTCCCTTGCGTGTCGGGCTGAGCATGCCCGTGTCCACAGTCTGCCCGTCCGCGGCCGCCTTGGCCAGACCCCTTGTCGGACTGCCGTGGGTCGTGGTCGTCAGGTGAGGGGTATCGAGAGGTAAAGAGCGTTGTCACACCCGCGCACGCACCGTCCGTGCTGACCAGCGTCCGTCGGCGTGCCCGACGTCGATCGGGTGCTCGAAGGCCGCCGAGACCGCCTCGGTGGTGAGCACCTCGGCGATCGGGCCGGCGGCCGTGAGCCTGCCGCGGGAGATGAGCACGGCGTGCGAGGTCGTCTCGGGGATCTCCTCGAGGTGATGGGTGACGAGCAGCGTGGTGAGCTCCGGCGAGGACTCGGACAGGGCATCGATTGTCTCGAGCAGCTGTTCGCGGGCGGCGACGTCGAGGCCGGTGGTCGGCTCGTCGAAGAGGAGGAGTTCGGGGTCGGCGATGAGCGCGCGGGCGACGAGAGCGCGACCCCGCTCCCCCTGGGACAGCACCTGCCACCCGGCGTCGGCACGGGAGGTCAGCCCCACCTCGGCGAGCATCGCAGCGGCGCGCGCGAGGTCGGAGTCGGTCGGCTCCCACCGCAGCGGTCGCTCGATCGTCCCCGTCAGACCGGTGAGGACGACGTCGCGGACGGGCAGGTTCGACCGCAGCGGATGGCGCGGATTGACATGCCCGATGTGCCGGCGCAGGGCCGCGAGCTCGACCCGGCCCATCCGCTGCCCGAGGACGTCGACGGTCCCCGAGGTCGGGAACACCTGGGCGCCGGCGAACGAGAGGATCGTCGACTTCCCCGCCCCGTTCGGGCCGAGCAGCACCCAGTGCTCGCCGCGCGCGATCCTCAGGTCGATCCCGTGGAGGATCTTCGTCTCCCCGCGCCGGAACGTCACCGCGCTGAGATCGAGGACTGCTTCGGCCACAGCGCCGCCTTTCATCGTCCGGTCAGGATCGATTCGAGTCTAGGACCGACGCTCACCGAGGCGGTCGACCGCATCCGCGATCGTGTTCCGCATCGTGGATGGGTGGCTCTGTCGGCGGGACCGACCCCGCCCGTGACCTCACGGTCCGGGGAGATACCCGGCCCGCATCGCCTCGAGCACAGCGCGCGTCCGATCCTGGGTGCCGAGCTTCGCGAACGCGCGCACGAGATGGGTCTTCACCGTCGCCTCGGTGATGTGGAGGCGCCTGCCGATCTCGGCATTGCTCAATCCCTCGCCGACCCCGCCGAGGACCTCGATCTCCCGCGGTGACAGCGGCGGCCCGGACGGCGCGCGCAGATGGTTCATCAGGGTCGTCGCCATCCGCGGCGCGAGCACCGTCTCCCCGCGTGCGGCGGCCCGCACCGCGCGCACGATCTGGTCGGCACCGCTGTCCTTGAGGAGATAGCCGACCGCCCCGGCCTCGACCGCGCGGACGATGTCGGCGTCCTCGTCGTACGTGGTGAGGACGACGACCTTCGTCGCCGGATGCGCCGAGGTGATCGCTGCGGTCGCCGCGGCCCCGTCGAGGCGGGGCATCCGCAGATCCATGAGCACGACGTCGGGACCCAGGCGCTCCACCGCGGCGAGGCATTCCTGCCCGTCACCCGCCTCGGCGACGACGTCGATGCCGTCCTTCGCGGCCAGCAGCGCGACGAGGCCGCTGCGCACGACCGGATGATCGTCGGCGAGGATCACTCGCACATCAGGCATGTCCGTCCTCACTTCCGGTGCGCGCGACCGTGATGTCGAGGCGGGTGCCCTGCCCGGGCCGGGAGGCGATGGCGAGGTCCGCGCCGATCTCGGCGGCACGCTGCCGCATCGAGGGCAGACCGAAGTGGCCGTGTCCGTCGGTCGCGCCCCGGTCGGCGTCGGGATCGAAGCCGATGCCGTCGTCGCTGACGCTCAGGCGCGCCGTGTCCTCGTCAGCGGTGAAGGTCACCGTCACCGAGGCAGCCTCGGCGTGTTTGATGACGTTCGCCAGTGCCTCCTGGAGACCGCGGAGGACCATGATCTTCTCATTGACGTCGAGTCCGGTCGCGGACTTGTCGATGACGGCCCGCACCTCCATCCGGCCGGGGCTCACCGTCTGTGCTCGGGCACAGGTGCGCTCGAGCGCCCCGAGGAACGCGGTGTCGTCCCACCGCTGCTGGCCGGATTGGACGAGCGCTCGGGCCTCGCCGAGGTTGTCGTGGGCGACCCGACGGATCGCGCGCAGGGTCGCCTCCGCCTCGGCGGGCCGGCGCACCTGGTCGAGTCCGGCTTCG
>ENA-OOKA01000227-OOKA01000227.1-human-skin-metagenome-genome-assembly--contig:-NODE-227-length-17479-cov-10.931646_pt1 | contig 17479 bp, 20 predicted proteins | sample MGYA00248825_ERZ500995 | MGnify/ENA primary metagenome ERZ500995 (study PRJEB25958, sample SAMN03398540) | human skin metagenome | study: EMG produced TPA metagenomics assembly of the Human Skin...
CAGTACGTGTCGTTGGCCTACACCGACGCGCTCGTGACCGCGGGAGTGACCGCGTCGGTCGGCACCGTCGGAGACTCCTACGACAACGCTCTCGCAGAGACCGTCAACGGGCTCTACAAGACCGATCTGATCTACTCCCGGCCCGTCTGGGAGACGGCCAGCACGGTCGAACTCGCCACGATGGGCTGGGTCAACTGGTGGAACACCCAGCGCCTTCACGAGACCCTCGACTACCGCCCCCCCGCAGACGTCGAGGCCGCCTACACTCACCCCACGACGACCGCACCCGCGACCGTCTGACCACGGACGAAACCCAGGACGCTTCAGTTTCGTGCGCTCACCGTAGCCGGGGATGACCCAGTCCGCTGGTGGGCGGGTAGCTCCACCGTGAAGACCGCGCCCTGCCCGCGACCAGGGGAGGTGGCTGTGAGACGTCCGCCGTGGGCTTCGGCCAGGGCCTTGGAAATGGTCAGGCCGATCCCGGAGCCACCATGGTCGCGGTCGCGGGCGGTGTCACCGCGGTAGAAACGTTCAAAAAGGTGAGGTATCTGCTCCAGGCTGATGCCGTCGCCGGTATCGGCGACACGGATGGCCACCCGCCCTGGGCCCTGCCGGTTGGCGCTGAGCGTGACCTGTCCGCCGGCTGGGGTGTGGCGCAGGGCGTTGGAGAGCAGGTTGCCCAGCACCTGGCCCATGCGTTGCCGGTCGGCCTCGATGTCCCCGGCGGTCTCGTCGACGTCGATGTTCAGGGCCACACCTTCGGCGGCGTAGGCCTCCCGGTAGGCCTCGGCGGCCGCGCGCACCAGCTCGGCCACAGGTTGTTCGGTGCGGTCCAGGATGATGCGGCCTTCCTCCGCGCGGGAGACGTCGTTGATGTCTTCCACCAGACGGGTGAGGCGGGCGAGCTGTTCACCCATGAGCTCGCTGGTGGTCTCGTCCCAGTGGGCGACCTCGTCCTGGAGCGCCTCCAGGTAGACCGTGAGCACGGAGATGGGGGTGCGCATCTCGTGGGCCAGGTCGGAGAGCATCCGTCGGCGGGTGTCTTCGGTGCGCTCCAGCTGGGCGGCCATGGTGTTGAACGCCCCGGCGAGGGCGTCCACCTCAGCGCCGGCGCCCATGGCGGGGACCCGGGTGTCGTAGCGGCTGCGGGCCATGGCCTGGGCCGCGTGGGTGAGCGCGTCGATCGGGCGCTGGAGGCGGCGGGTGAACACCAAGGTGACGCCCAGGGCGCATACCAGGGCAGTGGCCAGGGCCATCCCCAGGGTCCAGAGGTTGGTGTCGCGGTAGGCCTGTTCCACATGCATCAGCTGGGTGGCGTCGTGCCCGACCCCAGCGCGCAGCAGGTGCTCGTGAAAGATCGCCGGGCCCACTATGGAGGCGGCGAGGACCGCGGCGAGGATGCTGGCGATCACCACGATGGTTTGCGCCAGGAAGAACCGGGAGGCCAAGCCTCGTGGGCGGTGCCTGCTCATCGGCTTGCCATGCGGTAACCGACCCCTCGGACCGTGCTGATGCAGTCAAGATCGGGGTGTGCCTCAATGAGTTTGCGGCGCAGATGCCCGATGTGCACGTCCACGATCCGCTCGTCGCCCACCCAGGACGGATCCCACACGATGTCGATGAGCTGACGGCGGGAGTAGGCCCGTCCGGGGCCGGCCGAGAGTGTGGCCAAAAGATTGAACTCGGTGCGCGTCAGTGCGACCGCGGCCCCGCTCACCCGGGCCTCGTGGGCAGCGAGGTCGATGACCAGGTCCCCGAAGACCCATGGGGCCTCTCGAACGGTGACGGTGCGCGGGCGTCGCAGCACGGCCTGGACCCGTGCGACGAGTTCGCGCACGCTGAAGGGCTTGGTGATGTAGTCATCGGCGCCCACCTCCAGTCCGGTCAGCTTGTCGTCCTCGTCCCCACGGGCGGTGAGTATGAGCACATAGCACTCGGAGAAAGACCGAAGGGCACGGCACACCTCGATCCCGTCCAGACCTGGCAGCCCCAGATCCAGGACCACCACATCCGGGTGCTGGTTTCGGGCTGCTTCAAGGGCCGCGGGGCCGGTGTGGGCCTGGTCCACGGTGTAGCCGGCGCGGGAGAGATACGTCGCGATCATCTGCGCTAGGGCCTTCTCGTCGTCGACCACGAGCACCCGTCCCGGATGGGACGGGGAATCGATGCCTGGGTTCATGCCTCCAGTGTCGTCCCCACGCTGCGACTGGGTGACCGCGAGAGCGCAGGTCATCTGTGATCTTCGCTGAATCTTCACAATAATCCCGGTCTCTTCGCCCGTGCGCGGATCCAGAATGGTTGTCGTCGTTCGTGCCCTGCTGTGCCTCGGAAAGGAATCATGAATCAGGTTTCCCGCAGACGGATGTTGACTGGTGGCTTCGGCCTGCTCGGTGCTGGTGTCCTGGCAGGGGGTGCACCTGCTGCGGGTTCCTCCGCGGCACCGTCACTTCCCGGCCGGGCTCTGGTGGAGAAGACGCTTGTCGCGCAGCCGGCGACCCTGGACTTGGGAGGCTTGCAGGTCGATACGTGGGCCTACGGTGACACGGTCCCTGGACCGCTGATCCGGGCCACGGCCGGGGACCGGCTACGGATCACCGTCGACAACCAGTTGCCGGCCGAGACCACCGTGCATTGGCATGGCATCGCCCTGGAAGCCGCTGCCGACGGGGTGCCAGGGTTGACCCAGGACCCGATCGCCACCGGGAGCACCTACACCTACGAATTCACCGCACCGGATCCGGGGACCTACTTCTACCACCCCCACGTCGGGGTTCAACTGGACCGGGCTCTGTACGCCCCGCTGATCATCGATGACCCCAGAGAACCAGGGCGCTATGACCACGAATGGGTGCTCGTGCTCGATGACTGGCTCGACGGCACGGGACGCACGCCCGAGGACGTGCTCCAGGCGCTCACCTCCTCCAGTGGGAACGGGGCCGGCCACGGGGGCATGACCGGAATGGACCACGGGGACATGGACATGAGCTCCCCGGAGGCTATGGGCGGTATGGATCACGCACCGATGAAGGGCGGTGGAGACTCGCCCTACGGCGAGGACGCCGGGGACGTGACCTACCCGCATTACCTGGTCAACGGCAAGGTGCCGGAGGCCCCGGATGTGCTGGCCGCCAAGCCGGGGGACCGGGTGCGGCTGCGGATCATCAATGCCGCCGCCGACACCATCTTTACCGTCGCTCTCGGCGGGCACCGCATGGAGGTGACCCACACCGATGGGTTCCCCGTGAAGCCGCAGGAGACGGACGCGCTGGCCATCGGCATGGGCGAACGTTACGACGCGATCGTCACCATAGCTGACGGGGTCTTCCCGTTCGTGGCCGCCCCCATGGGCAAGGACGGCCAGGCCATGGCGTTGATCCGCACCGGCTCCGGCGCCGCACCGGCCCCGACGGTGACGCCGAAGGAACTGCGTTGCCCGGCCTTGATCGGCGCCGAACTGGAGCCGGCCGACAGCGCCCGGTTGGAGACCCGGGACGTCGAAGTGGCCCTGCCTATGGCGCTGACCGGACAGATGGACCCTTACCAGTGGGGGTTCAACGGCGCTCCATACGGCAAGAATGACCCGCTGATGATCCGAGAAGGCCAACGCGTCCAGCTGGACGCGGCCAACCAGACCATGATGGCCCACCCGCTGCACGTCCACGGCCACACCTTCGCCCTGCCCAACGGATTACGCAAAGACACGGTCATGCTCGCCCCGATGCAATCCCTGGCCCTGCAACTGCAAGCCGACAACCCCGGGGATTGGATGGTCCACTGCCACAACCTCTACCACGGCGAGGCCGGAATGATGATCGAGATGAGGTACCGCCGATGACGCTCATGCCCCGACGGGCTCTCCTCAGCTTAGGCCTGGTCACAGGAACCGGGCTGGCGGTCGCAGCCTGTTCCCCGCAGCCGGGCGCCTCCACATCGGCCCCCTCCGGTGAGGGCGCCGCCGGGGCCACGGCGATCACCCATGTCCATGGGATCACACGCGCCCCGGCCGACGGGGTCGTTCTGCTGGCCACCCACGAAGGCCTCTACCGCCTCGAGGACGGGGACCTGACCAGGGCCGGGCCCATCGTGGATCTGATGGGCTTCACCATCGCCGCCGACGGCCGCTACCTGGCCTCAGGCCACCCCGGCCTGGGCGTGGACCTACCCGAGCCATTGGGGCTGGCCGAGTCCGCCGACGGCGGGCAGAGCTGGAGTGTGCTCTCTCGCGGCGGGGAATCGGATTTCCACGCCCTGGCTGCCGGCCCCGCCGGGATCATCGCCTTCGATGGGCAACTTCGGTTCAGCCCCGACGGGCGCACCTGGCAGATGCGCGCCATTCCCTCGGCCCCGGTTTCTTTGGCCGTGTCCCCGAAATCGGGAGCGGTGCTGGCTGCCACAGAAAACGGCGTGCTGCGCTCCACTGACGACGGCGCCAGCTGGTCCCCCCTGAACACCCCCCAGCTGGCCTCACTGGTGGCCTGGGCCGACGACCGCACCATCGCCGCCACAGGGATTGACGGGCGCCTGCTGACCAGCACCGATGCCGGTGCTAACTGGACCTCCAGTGAAGAACCCCTCGGGGAGATCACCGCCCTGGGGGCCAGCCGCACCGATGACGGTGACGTAGAAGCGCTGCTGATGGCAAAAAACCAGGTGCTGCGCACGGTCGACGGGGGAGCGACAACACAGCAGCTGCTGTGACAGCTGGGCTGTGAGCTGACCAGGGCCGAGAATGCCCACCGGGCGGGACTTACCGCAACAAGACAACTTCAGGGAGACGACCATGAGCGAGGCCTCTAAGCGCCAGGAGATGGTCCCGGCGATGAGCGCCGAAGGCGCGGCTCTGTCGCGGAAGCGGCTGAGCGGCATCGGCGCAGCTCGGGGGCTGGCTCTGATCGGGTTGACCGCTATCCACTACCTGCCCGCCCTGGTGGCCGGGGTGGGCTTAGGAAGCATTACAACTTCCCGGAAACCCCTCGCTAAACATACCCCCGGGGGGTACTGTCGAGAATGAGGAGGCAACTATGACGGATTCGCACGCCCACCACCATGGTGGAACCTCGCCCTTGCGCGAGGCCCCCACCCCCGATCACCCCCACGATTCCCAGGACGAGCACTCGGGTGACGGCGGCCACGAGGGAAACGGTGACCATGGAGGCCATGGTGGACATGACCACGTCGCCATGTTCCGCCGCTTGTTCTGGATCTCCCTGGTCATCTCGATCCCCACGATCTTTCTCAGCGGCAGCTTCGCGCACCTGCTGGGCTACCAGTTGCCGGACAACGCACTGATCACCTGGGTCCCCGTGATCCTCGGCACCGTGCTCTACGTCTGGGGCGGCCGCCCGTTCCTGACCGGTGCGGTCGACGAACTCCGGCAGCGCAAACCCGGCATGATGACCCTGATCACCCTGGGCATCTCGGTGGCGTTCTTCGCATCCTGGGGCAGCCACCTCGGGCTGCTGCCACCGGACCTGGAGTTCTGGTGGGAGCTGGCACTGCTGGTCGTGATCATGCTGCTGGGGCACTGGGTCGAGATGGCGTCTCTGGCCCGCACCTCCAACGCGCTCGATGAGCTCGCGGCCCTGCTGCCCGACGAGGCTGAGGTGCTCGACCCTGACGGCTCGACGCGAACGGTCGCGCCCTCGGACCTCGCCGTCGGCGACCGCGTGCTTGTCCGCCCGGGCGGACGCATCCCCGCCGATGGTGAGGTGATCGAGGGCGAGGCCGACATCGACGAGTCCATGGTCACCGGTGAGTCGGTCCCCGTCCTGCGCGGGCGGGGCGACCGGGTCGTGGCCGGCACTGTGGCGACCGATCGGCCATTCACCCTCCAGGTCACCGAGATCGGCGAGAACACGGCGCTGGCCGGCATCCAGCGTCTGGTCCAGGACGCTCAGTCTTCATCGACCCGCGCCCAGCGCCTCGCCGACAAGGCGGCGAACCTGCTGTTCTGGTTCGCCCTCCTCGCTGCCGCGATCACCGCCGTCGTGTGGGCGATCCTCGGCACACCCAGCATGGCGCTGGTCCGTGTTGTCACCGTCCTGGTCATCGCCTGTCCCCACGCTCTGGGGCTTGCGATCCCGCTGGTCGTCTCGATCTCGACCGGACGGGCCGCCCGCCAGGGCATCCTCGTCTCGGACCGCAAGGCCCTTGAGCTCGTGCGCAGCATCGACACCGTCGTCTTCGACAAGACCGGCACCCTCACCCTCGGCGAGCCCGCTCTGCTGGGCGTGCAGCTGGCACCAAACGCCCCGGCGGGCATGAACGAGGACCGTCTCGTGGCCCTCGCGGCCGCGACCGAAGCGCAGAGCCAGCACCCTCTGGCGCGGGCGATCGTGGCCGCCGCACAAGACCGTAACCTTGCCGTGCCGCAGGCCACCGGCCACGACAGCGCGACCGCGGTCGGCGTCTCGGCCACCGTCGAGGGCACCGACATCCGCGTCGGTGGCCCCGCGCTGCTCAGCCAGGCCGGTGCGGAGCCGCTGTCCACCGACGAATGGGCTCAGGACGGGCGGATCGTTCTGCACGTCCTCGTCGAGGGCCGAGTTGCCGGGGCCCTAGCCTTGGCCGACGAGGTCCGTCCGGCCGCCCGCGAGGCGATCGAGGCCCTGCACCGCCTGGGGATCGAGACGGCGATGCTGACCGGCGATGCCCACAACGTCGCCGAGGCCGTTGGCCGCGAATTGGGCATCGACCGCATCGAGGCTCAGGTCCGTCCCGAGGAGAAGAGCGCCCGGGTCCGCCAGTTGCAGGAACAGGGCAAGAAGGTCGCGATGGTCGGCGATGGTGTGAACGATGCTCCGGCTCTGGCCCAGGCCGATGTCGGGCTCGCGATCGGCGCCGGAACCGACGTCGCGATCGCCTCGGCCGGGATCATCCTCGCCTCCGAGGATCCGCGCGCGGTGGTCTCGGTCGTGCGGCTCTCGCGCGCCTCCTACCGCAAGATGGTGCAGAACCTCTGGTGGGCTGCCGGCTACAACCTGATCTCGGTGCCGCTGGCAGCCGGTGTGCTGGCCCCCATCGGGTTCGTCATGCCCATGGCCATCGGCGCGCTGCTCATGGGCGCCTCTACGGTGGTGGTCGCGCTCAATGCGCAGACGCTGCGCGGCCTCGACCTCACCGCTGAGGGGTCGGTCGAATGGGCAAAGAATCAGACCTGACCCGGGTCGTCAGCGTGACCATCAATTCTTCGCCAGTCTGTTGTCGCAGGGTTGGCATAGAGACTTTCAGGCCATCCACGCCTGAAGGAACATCAACGAAGGAGACGAGATGAAGAAGTCCATCTGGACTACCAGCATGGCCGCTACCGCAGCGGTGAGCATGCTCGCGCTGACCGCCTGCGGAGGCACCGCGGAGGAGGAAGACGCACAACCCGCACCGTCGCAGACGGCGTCCGAGGCGGCGGCTGCGCCGTCGACATCGTCCGAGTCATCGAATATGGACATGGGCATGGATCATGGTTCCGGGGGTATGGCCGGGCACAATCCCGAGGGCGGGCCCCCGCCCGAGGGCATCGAGGCCGCAGCCGATCCCACCTATCCGATCGACTCGACGGCGGTTCTCACCGCTGACCACATGCCCGGCATGGCGGGGGCAGAGGCGACGATCACCGGTGCCTTCGATACGACGGCCTACTCGGTGAGCTACACGCCCACAGATGGTGGCGAGCCCGTCGTCGACCACAAGTGGGTCGTGCACGAGGAGCTGGAAGATCCGGGTGAGGCGCCTCTTCCGGCGGGTACCGAGGTCGTGCTGGAGGCCGATCACATGCCCGGCATGGAGGGCGCCGAGGCGACGATCGAGAGCTCGACCGAGGAGACCGTGTACATGGTCGACACCACGATCGATGGCATGGAGATGGCCAACCACAAGTGGTTCGTCGAAAGCGAGCTCCAGCCCGCCGAGTAAGCGTGAAAGGGGCGGTGTCCCGGCCCGCGCGTCTTCACGAACTCTTCATGGCTTCGCCCTTCCGCCTCCTGCCGGTCGCTGTCTATGGTCAACGGAGCGGGTTGGTGCCTGCCAGCCCGCTCCGTTCGGATCGACAGAAAGAGCGAGACCATGACTCATCACGTGAGCTCGATGCTGGAGACGTACCCGAAGGATCTCGGCGGCATCGAGACCCAGAAACTGGCCGAATGCATCGAGGCCTGCTTCGAGTGCGCGCAGACCTGCACCGCCTGCGCCGACGCCTGCCTGGCCGAGGACATGGTCGCGGAGCTGACCCAGTGCATCCGTCTGAACCTGGACTGCGCCGACCTCTGCGAGACCACCGGGAGGGTGCTCTCCCGCCAGACCGGCAACAACATCGACGTCAACCGCGCCGCGCTCGAAACGTGCCGGACGGCGTGCCGGTCCTGCGCCGAAGAGTGCGAAAAGCACGTGGATATGCATGAGCATTGCCGGGTCTGCGCGGAGGCGTGCCGGCGCTGCGAGATCGCCTGCGCGGATCTGCTGGCCTCTCTGGATTGAGACCGGCCTGCTCAGACCTTTGTTCGCCTTCCAGCAGGCTGAGGCTTGCCGCAGCAAGCTGGGGGCGAACCTCAACCGTGGGGGAGATGCCAACGGCGCCAAGCCACAACCAGGTGAGGATGACTGCGCGGTCTACCAGTGGCGTCCGGACCCAGTAATCCATGGTTCGATCCCCACAGGGCCCACCATTGTGATGTCTCAGTACATCGGAAACACCCCGAACCCTCAGGTTCGGGGTGTTTTTCGTTGTGGCTGGTACTTCCGCGTGGGGTCCAGGGTGAGCTCGCGGAGGATCTCTCCGGTGGCCTTGGCCACGATGGTGATCTCGCGGTCCTCAACGATCAGAACGACGTGGGTTCGGGCGTGGGCTCGGCCGATGCCGATGTGGAAGAGCTGGCCGTCGTAGCGCAGCGTGACTTTGCCCGTGGCGTCGATCTTGTCGGTGCGGAACCGGGTCGTGGCCGGTGCCAGGGGCCCTGGGGTGTCCTTCGGTGCGGCGATGTAGGCGGCGTACGGGGTGGTCTTCTTCGCTGAGTGGATCCGCTGAGTGTTGTAGATCTCGCGGAACTGATCGAGCAGGGCCTGCAGGCCCGGCAGGTCTGCTGGTGGGGGCTGGGCTGCCAGCCACTTCTTCAGGGTCTGCTGGAAGCGCTCGACTTTGCCCTGGGTCTGCGGGTGGCCTCCGCGGCACTCCCGCTTGGATGGTGGACAACGTGGCTTCGTAGACGGCGGGGCCGTCGGCCCACATGCGGGACTTGGTGGTGATCCAGCGGTGGATGCTGGCCGCGATCGCACGCGCCTCAGAGGGCGCTAGTGGCGATCCCGCGCCATTGCTTGTCCAGACTCAACCGCCGTTCGACTCGATCACGCGGCGACCCCGCCCCGCCGCGCCGGCCCGGTGCCGGGCCCGGCAAAGTCGCGCGCGATCGGCGGCAGGGATGCGGTCAGGATCAGGGCGGCGCCGAAGACCAGGGCGCCGAAGCCCATTCCCCAGTAACCAAGCGTGCCCACGATCCCGCCGAGGAAGAACAGGCCCACGAGCACAGTGAGCACCCGCAGCTTCTCCCGGTCACCGCGCACTGGGGCGGCGTCCCGGCTGCGGTAGAGGATGCGGCCGAGCTCCACGGCGATATCGGTCACCATCCCCGTGACGTGGGTGGTTCGCACCGGGAAGTCGCGGATCTTGGTGATCAGGGCGTTCTGCAGGCCCATGGTGAAGCACAGCGGCGCCACGAGCACCAGCTCCGTCTCAGGGCCCTCGAATCGCCCGGCCAGCAGACCGGTCACGAGCATCAGTACGCCCTCCAGTGCCAGGACGTTGGCGTAGCGGCTCGAGAGCCGTCGTCGTCGGCCCCAGGTGAAGACCACGGTGCACATGATCGCCCCGACGATGAATGAGGACACGGCCAGGGCCGCCGCCAGCACCAGGCGCCAGTCGCCGGTCATGAAGTGATCGGCGGCCGAGGCCGTCATCCCGGTCATGTGCGACGTGTAGAGACCCACGGCCACGAAGCCGACGGAGTTCAGAGCCCCGGCGATGACCACCAGCAGGTAGGCCAGGTGCCGGTCGAAGAGCGGGGTTCGGCGGGGGCCGGAGAGTAGCTGGGCGTAGCGGTAGATCTGGCGGGGAGCGCGGGGGAGCATCTCGGTACTATAGGCAGGCGCGTGTGAACGGCGGATGCAACGCAGGTAGGGATCCGCCGGGAGTCCGCTCAGTTCATCAGTCGATTCTCATCTGGGCGCGCACCGGTGCAGGGTGGGGCCGCAGAGCTGCTCAGCGCCGCAGGATCATGGGGGTGTGCGTGATGCCGGCTTCCAGGAAGGGCGCCTCGTCGCGTAGGAGACACGCCCTAGCCGATCAGGCCGCGAGATGAGCACGTGGTGGCTCGCGTTCGGCGGTGACCTCCGTCCAGACGGCACGAGCGGGTTGCCCTGTGGACGTGAGCCGGCGACACCTTGTGTCGGCGGGACTGATAATCCATGGGTCGTGGGTTCGAGCCCCACAGGGCCCACTCATGTGATGTCTCAGTACATCGGAAACACCCCGAAACCCTCAGGTTCGGGGGGGGTCTGCTGTGAGTCTGGTTGACACCCAATCTGTAGCCCCGCCCCTGGGGCTGCTGGAAGGATGTCACCATGCCTGCTGCTTACCCGAGAGAGTTCCGCGATGACGTGGTCGCACTCGCCCGCAAGGGCGAGATCCCCATCCGCCAGGTCGCTGTAGAATTCGGGATCACCGAGTCCTGCCTGCGGCGCTGGCTGGCCCAGGACGATGTCGCCACCGGGCGCAAGCCCGGTGTCACGACCACGGAGAACGACGAGCTGAAATAGGCCCGCCGGCGTGTGCGCGAGCTCGAGATGGAGAACGAAGTCCTCCGCCGAGCCGCCGCCTACCTCTCCCAGGCGAACCTGAAGCTGGGCCAGTCCCCAAAATGACGTATCCCGTCGTGGCCGATCTGGCCCGCGACGGGATCCCCGTGAGCCTGTCCTGCCGGGTGCTGGGCTTCTCCCGTCAGGCCTACTACCAGTGGGCCGCCGCCCCGGTCAGCGACCGTGAGCTCAGCGACGCGTATGCGACCAACGCAGTGCTGAAGGCGCGCCGAGATGACCCGGAGTTCGGGTACAGGTTCCTGGCTGATGAGCTGCGCGCCAAGGGCCTGCAGATCAGTGATCACCAGGCTCTGAAGGCCTGCCGACTGGCCGGAGTGCGCTGCGTGCACTCCATCCGGCGGGGTTCTGGGAAGCGCCCGGGTCCGCCGGTGCACGACGACCTGGTCAACAGGGACTTCCATGCTGATGCGCCGAATCAGCTGTGGCTGACGGATATCTCGGAGCACTGGGCCGGGCAGCGGAAGCTGTATCTGTGCGCGGTCAAGGACGTGTTCTCGAACCGGATCGTGGGCTACTCCATCGATGCCCGGATGAGTGTCCGGCTGGCGATCGATGCCCTGCAGATGGCCGTGGATCGCCGCGGCGGTCCCAGCCAGGTCCGCGGGTGCCGGGTGCACTCGGATCGCGGCAGCCAGTTCCGGGCGCGCAGCTATCTCGAGGCTGTGCGGGCCAACGGTCTGGTCGGGTCGATGGGCCGAGTCGGTGCTGCTGGAGACAACGCGGCGATGGAGTCGTTCTTCGCGCTGCTGCAGAAGAACGTGCTGAACCGGCGGCGCTGGGACAGCTTCCAGAACCTGCGCCTGGTGATCGTGTCGTGGATCGAGGCCACGTATCACCGGCGCCGTCGGCAGGCCCGTCTGGGTCGGCTGACGCCGTTAGAGTTCGAGGTGGTTCATGCCACTCAGGCCGCACCAGCTGCCTGAGGAACCGTGTCAACTGAACTCATGGCAGACCCACTCGTTGTTCAAGGCCGAGCTCATCCGCGATCGTGGGCCCTGGAGGAACATCGACGAGCTGGAGATCGAGGTCGCGGGGTACATCGACTGGTTCAACCATCGTCGACTTCACGGCGAGATCGGGCTGGTCCCTCGGGCTGAGCACGAGGCGGCCTGTCATCGTGACCACGCCGTGCCGGCGCCCGCCGAGACGGCACTTGCGAGCCTCTAGCAAACCCAGGGCGATTCATCGACGAGTACGAGCTGGTCGTGCAGCCGGTCCTCGCCTGGCATTTCGTCACTCTGCTCGCGGGTCTGCGCAAACGCATCCAGGTCGATCTCGTGGACCGCCGAGAGCTCCGCTAGGCCGTGTTGATCAAGAGTCTGAGACCGGATACGGCCAGGAATCCCATCCGTCAAGACCCGATCAGTCGGCGGGTTCCCACTGGGCGCGATCGAGCGCCAGCGCAGCGCGAGCGGCAGCGTCGGCTTCGCTCTTCGGAGCGCCCGCTTCCTGGTGCGCCCGCGACCACTCTTCAGACCCGCGTCTAGCGAACTCGGCACCTTCTTCTGACCCCATGATGCGGCTGACGGCATCGAGGTCAGCACGCGGATCGTCGAGATGAAGCGCGAGCCCCAGGAGCCCCGCGTCCCACCCGCCACCGCCGGCAGCAGGACCGTACTCTCGCCAGTGGTCGTTGCTCTCTCCAAAGTGACGCACGGTGAGCGCGGCTGCCCCGGTGCCATGTCCTTCGATCGACGCGGTGACGCGAGAGACCTCGCCCTCGTACTCCCACGTTATCGTCAACGCGCGCGGCGCCTCGCACGTCTCGATCGTGCCGACCGTGCCACTGTCCGAAAGGCGATACCGACCACCCCGGCGCAGGTCTCCGGTCAGGGGCTCGAACCAGCGCGCCAGGCGGTCGGGATTCGTGCACGCGTCCCACAGGTCGTCAGGGGTCGTCGGGAAGGTCTGGGTCAGGGTGATCACGTTCCGCTCGTCGTCGAACTCGACGTGACGAAGAACCTCGTTGATCTGACTGGCGATGTTCACTGCTGGCTTCCTTTCGACTCATAGCGACGGTCACGCTGACCGCGCGCGATCTCGGTGCCCAGCGCCGAGAGCGAACCGCCCCACAGCTGCCGCAGCCGGTCCGCCCACTCGCCGATGGCCTCGACACCGTCGCGGTCCAGGCTGTAGATGCGACGCGATCCCTCGACGCGCGAACGTACGAGGCCGACCTCACGCAGCACGCGAAGATGCCGAGACGCTGCGGGCTGACTCACTCCGAACTCTTCACGAACTACGGCGCTCAGCTCGCCGGCCGTACGATCACCCTCGGCAAGCTGCTCCACCATCCGCAGACGAGTGGCGTCCCCCAGGGCACCGAAATGATTCACAGATCTGTTATATAACGAAAAACGGAATCAATCAACAATGCTTGTGATTCGAGGACGGCTGCAAGCAGGACGGGGCCCCGCTCCTGCTATGTCGGCTGGCAATCACCGGCGCATCAGGTCGCGCTGTGCAGGGTGGTGTCGATCTGACAGTTGATCACGGCACCGTCAGCATCGCGGACACCGGTCCGTGCTCAGGCCGGAGGAGGCAGGTCCGTCTTGATCCAGATCAGCGTCGCGGCGAGGCTGACGGCGGCCCGATAGTTGCGGGCGAGCTTGTCGGAGCGCATCGCGATTCCGCGCCACTGCTTGAGTCGGTTGAAGCAACGCTCCACGACGTTGCGGCCCTTGTATCGCCCCTGCTGCTGATCGCCGAAGTCGATCGGTCGGCCCGGCTTCTTGCGGCGGTGCGCGATCTGATCGTTACGTTCCGGGATCGTTGCCGCGATCCTCCGATCGCGCAGCCAGGCCCGGTTCGCCTTCGATGGATACCCCTTGTCCGCCAGGACGCGGTCGGGACGGGTGCGAGGCCGGCCCTTCCCGGCGCGCGGAACGCGGACATTCTCGAGCACGGCGGTCATCATCGCGGTGTCGTTGATGTTCCCGCTGGTGATCATCATGCCTAGTGGCCGGCCACGGCCGTCGCAGACCAGGTGCAGCTTGGTCGTCAGCCCTCCCCGGGAGCGGCCGATCCCGTGATCAGGCGGCTCGAACCGCGGATTCTTGTGATTCCGCAGAGCCCCCTGTGTCCCGCTTCAGGGTCGCGCCGTGCTGATGAACACGCGCGATGGTCGAGTCGATCGAGACGACCCAGTCGATCTTCCCAGCAGCGTCCGCCTGCTTCTGCACCTCGGCCAGCAGCATCTCCCACGTGCCATCTTCAGCCCACCGGTTGAACCTCTTGTAGATCGAATTCCACTTCCCGAACCGCTCCGGCACATCCCGCCACGGCGCCCCAGTCCGGTATTTCCGCGCCATCCCCTCAACAGCGAGCCGATGATCCGTCCACGGCCGCGAGCGGCCAGTGGTCGACGGCATTAACGGCTCTATCACGGCCCACAACCCGTCAGAGATCTCCTGTCGCGTCACCGTTCAAGGCTCACCCAGCCGAGGTCGAAACCTCTTGATCAACACGGCCTAGGGAGCGGTCGCCCTGCAGTACCGGCCGGCTGCGAGATGACGATGACTCGCCGTGCAGACTCTCCCGGCGAACCGGACTCCCCTCGACGGCGCAGCGCCGTCGCGGCGCGAGCGAGGCTCGTCCGCAGACGGCCGCAGGGTTGTGGAATCCCCGCTCGTGGGTACGATAAAAAGATGAATCTGCGGCAAGATCTCTGAGCGTGGCCGAGTGACTTCTCCATGGACGGCCCCCCGTCAGAACGAGCAATCAGCCCCTGAGCACAGCGGCACCCCAAGCCGCCCGTTGCCCCTGCAGGGTGACGTCTGGCGCCGGATCCAGGAGGCGGAGGGCCATCAGGTCCTCCGGGGACGGGGCAGCGGCTGGAGCGCCCAGGCCATCGTGGAGCAGCGCGGTCTGGGCCGCTACCTATACGTGCCCTATGGGCCGGTGGCCTGCGATGACATCACCTTTAACCAGGCGATCGACTGGCTGGTGTCCCGGGCCCGAGACACCGGGTCATGGTTTCTGCGCGTGGAGCCTCCGTCCCCGTCCGGATGGCTGGAGGCCTCGACTCCCGAGGCGCTGTCCGCCCGACGCGCCGTCCTGCAGCGCCGGGGCTTTCGACGAGCCGCTCAGGAGGTGCAGCCGCTGCGCACCCGTGCCCTCGACCTGAGCCGTAGCGAAGACTCTCTCCTCCAGGACATGACCGGAACGAACCGCACCCTGCACCGCAGCACTGCCAAACGCGGGGTGACGATCGAGGCCAGCCGAGCCCCGGAGGACGTGCGCCATCTGCAGCGGCTCGTTGCCGCCACTGCCGAGCGGCGCGGCTTCCGGGCCCACGACGACGCCCACCTGGAGACGATGGCGCGCACCGCCCTGCCCGACGACACCGGCACCCTCTTCCTGGCGCGGAAGGAGGATGAGGTGATCAGCGCGGTCCTGACGATCGACGACGGCAGCGCCCGACTGTTCGTCCACGGCGCCTCGGACCCGCGGCATCGCAAGGCGCGGGCCCAGCAGTCGCTGATGGTCGCCGCCATCCTGGATGCCCGCGAGCAGGGTCTGGAGGTGGCCGACCTTTTCGGGATCGCCCCGACCGACGACCCCGATCACCCCTGGGCCGGCTTCACCCGCTACAAGGCCTCCTTCGGCGGCCATGTCCTGGAGCACACCGGTGCCTGGGACCTGCCCCTGCGCCCCCTGCCCTATCGCGCCCTTCGGGTCCGGCAGGCCGTGCGCGGCGCCCACCCGCTGACCCGGTTCCTTGCTCGCTTCGACGCGATGCGCGGCGGACTCAGAGTCGGATGATAGCCAGCGGGTCGGTCGTGGGCACCGGGGATTCCCCGGTGGGCTCGGTCGTCAGGACGACGGCGTCGGCGCCTTCCACCGCCCCGTCGAGCCAGACGCCGACTTCGCCCCCGGCGAAACTGGCATCCGGACTCGACGTTCCGTCATGCATCGGCCACAGCTGGTATCCGGGGCCCCGCAGGTCAGCAGAGATCAGCAGGGCCTCGTTGCGGGACGACGATGCCAGCAGCCTCGCCGATTGCCCTTCGACCTCCACCTGCTCGACGCTCAGGTCCTCGGCGGCGAGCAGATCAGACCAACGGTCCTGCACTCGTGCCTGCTCCGGCATCACCCGAAGCCGTTGCCGCTCTTGCTGCTGGCTCTCCGCGGCCCACCCGCCGATGCCGGCCACAGCGATCAGCGCCGCGGTGGCCGCCAGCGCTGGCCAGCGGAAGCCGGGTCGTCGGGGTGCAGCGCCTCGCCTCGACCCCGCAGCCTCCACGGGGCCGGGCGGCATACAGAAGGGCGTCGGCGTGCACGTCGTCGAGGTGTTGCTCTCCGAGCAATGATCAAGGGTCATGCCGACTCCTCCCATGCCGAGCGCAGCGCGCGCAGACCGTCTCGGATCCGAACTTGGCAGTGCCGAGCGACAGCTGCAGATGTTCCGCCACCTCTTCGGTGGCTCATCCCCCGAGAGTAGACCAGGCCCACGGTCTCGCACTGGCCCGGGCTCAGCGCGGCCAGGCCCTCGCGGATCTGCTCCGTATCGAGGATCCGCTCCACCTCGCCCCTGGTCTCATCCGACGGCCGCCCCGTCGACCCCGTCTCGTACCACTCTTCCCATTCGCGGCTCCGCTGGCTCGACCGCACGTGGTCCGCGGCCCGGCGGTGCGCCATCGTGCACGGCCAGCTCAGCACCGTTCCCCGCTCGGGATCGAAGCGCCCGTCCTGCCGCCAGGCCGTTAGATGCACCTCCTGGACCACCTCGGCGGCCAGCTGCGGGGGGCACCACCCTCAAGATCAGACCATAGACCGGGCCCGCCGTCGCGTCGTACACCTGATCGAATGCGCGGTCGTCTCCGGCAGCACAGCGCGTCAGCGCCTGGCCCAGGGGATGCTCCAGCGGAGGGCACCCGGGCGATAAGTGGGGGGTACTGAGGTCACATTCGCTCGCTGTCCGTCGGGGCCACCCCCGCAAACGCCCCGGGGCGGATTCGGGAGGCGTCCTGTGCGAATCGTGCCACAGCTGGCGGCGAAGTTTCGCACGCCGGCCGAGTGCCAAGGACGCGGCCACCTCCCGTTCGGCGCTGATCGACGAGCGGATGGGTTGGGAGCCGACGGAGATCTGAATCGCCCCGGGTCTGGTCGAGGCTCTGATCCCACGGAAGGATGCAGAGCATGCCAGCAGACAAGAAGTACCCCGACGAGCTGCGCGAGCGAGCGATCCGCCTGGCGATGGACCAAGTCGAGGAAGGCAGTGGGCAGGCGGTATTCCGCCGCGTCGGTGAGCAGCTCGGCATCAACCCTGAGACCCTGCGCGGTTGGGTCAAACAGGCCCAGATCGAGGCAGGCCAGCATCCCGGCACCACGAGCAGCGAAGCTCAGCGCCTCCAAGAACTTGAAGCCGAGAACTTGAAGCTGAGAACCGTGAGCTGCGTTGGGCGAACGCGATGGCGGATTCAAGCGGTGAGCGCAAGGAGCTCTGCGAGCTTCTCTGATGGTGTCAGATAGCCCAATGTCTTCCGAGGGCGTCCGTTGAGACTGTCCTGGATCATGTCGAGTTCCCTGCGGCTGAGGCCGCTGAGGTCGGTGCCTTTGGGGAGGTACTGGCGCAGCAGGCCGTTGGTGTTCTCGTTGCTGCCGCGCTGCCAGGGCG
>ENA-OOKA01000228-OOKA01000228.1-human-skin-metagenome-genome-assembly--contig:-NODE-228-length-17451-cov-10.113359_pt1 | contig 17451 bp, 15 predicted proteins | sample MGYA00248825_ERZ500995 | MGnify/ENA primary metagenome ERZ500995 (study PRJEB25958, sample SAMN03398540) | human skin metagenome | study: EMG produced TPA metagenomics assembly of the Human Skin...
CTGCGGCCCGAGCCGCTGGGGCGCCCCGGTGCCGGACGCGCCGGCCGCGACCACCACCAGCTGACACACCACCGTCAGGAGCACTGATGAGATTCCACCTCGTGGATCGGATCGAGGAGCTGAGGCCGCACGAGTCGGTGCGCGCCGTCAAGGCGACCTCGCTGGCCGAGCCCTACTGGCAGGGCGAGCCGCCCGTGATGCCGCCGAGCCTCGTGCTCGAGAGCATCTGCCAGGCCGGCACCTGGCTGATCATGGGCTCGACCGAGCTGACCCGCCGCGCGGCGCTGCTGCAGGTGGGCGAGCTGCGCACCCACGGGCTGGTCCGCCCCGGCCAGCGCCTGGAGCTCACCGGCACGGTCGTGAGCTGGACCGAGGAGATCGCCGTGCTCAGCGGCCGCGCCGCGGCCGACGGCGAGCTGGTGCTCGAGGCCGAGGACATCATGTGCTCGCTCATGGACGCCGAGACGCTGCAGGACCGCGAGACCTCGCGGCGGCTCTACGAGACGCTGGTGCGCGCATGAGCCCCGCCCAGACCGCCCGCCGCCGCGTGGTGATCACCGGCGCCGGTGCCGTGACCCCGCTGGGCCTGGACGCCGAGTCGACCCTCGAGTCCCTGGTGGCCGGTCGCAGCGGCGTCCGGGAGATCACCCAGTTCGACGCCTCGACCTACCCCGTGCGCATCGCCGGCACGGTGCCCGTGGAGGATGCCCGCACGCTGGTGCCCGACGTCGCCGAGGCCGAGCTGCTCTCCCGGCAGGGAGCCTTCGGCGTGGCCGCCGGGCTCGAGGCGCTGCGCCGCTCCGGGCTGCCCGCCGCCCGCGACGAGGACGAGGCCGACCGCCGCACCGTGGTGGTCGGAGCCACCGCCGGCCGTCCCGACCTGCAGGAGATGGCCGAGTTCTTCCACCGGGTCAAGTCCGAGCTGCCCCTGCACAGGCCGCTGATCGAGGACGTGCTGCGCCGAGACCAGAACATCCCTGCCGCGGTGCTGGCCCGAGAGGCCGGCTTCCGCGGAGCGGTGGAGTCCGTCTCGACGGCCTGCACCGCCTCCGGGCACGCGATCGGCGAGGCCTTCCGCCAGATCCAGGAGGGCGAGGCCGATGCGGCCCTGGCCGGCGGCTACGACTCGCTCGTGACCTGGCTCGACGTCCTGGGCTTCTCCCTGCTGGGAGCGCTGACCAAGGACCACGCCGATGAGCCTGAGCGCGCCTCCCGGCCCTTCAGCGACGACCGCTCGGGCTTCGTGCTCGGCGAGGGCGGGATCATGCTCGTGCTCGAGGAGCGCGAGTCCGCCCTGCGCCGCGGCGCCCCGATCCTGGGCGAGATCGCCGGCTACGCCGCCACCATGAACGCCTACCGCATGACGGATCCGCCGCCTCCCGGGGGAGGGGTGACCCAGTGCATGGTCCGGGCCGTCGAAGACTCCGGGGTCCCCGCCGAGCGCATCGGCTACATCGCGGCGCACGGCACCTCCACTCCGGGCAACGACGTCAGCGAGTCCCAGGCCGTGCGCGAGGTCTTCGGCGCCCACGCCGGCGAGCTCGTGATGACCTCCGTGAAGTCGATGAGCGGTCACCTCACGGCTGCGGCCTCCGCGCTCGGAACGCTCGGAGCCCTGGGGGTGCTGGCCGATGGCCGCGTCCCGCCCACGATCAACCTGGAGAACCCGGATCCGGACTGCGACCTGGACTACGCCCCGCAGCCTGGCCGGGTCCTGGACACCGACGCCGTGCTCGTCAACGCGTTCGCCTTCGGCGGCACGAACGCCTGCACGGTGATCACCCGCCACGTCGACGACGCGGCGCAGCCCGCCCGACCCGCCGATGAGGAGGCCGCACGATGACGCAGCGCAGCACCACCCGCATGCCTCAGCTCACCGGCGTGGACCGCGTGACCGAGCTCGTCCCGGGCGTGAGCGCCCGCGGCGTGCGCGGGGTCGGCGGGACCATGGACCTGCTGGACGACCACTTCCCGGACTTCCCGGTGCTGCCGGGCGTCCTGCTGCTGGGCTCGCTGGCCGAGCTCGCGGCGATCGTCGAGGAGTCGACGACCGAGAAGACCGCCGAGGCCGCGGCGCCGGCGCTGCAGCTGGGCGGGGCCACCCGCGTGCAGTTCCGCACCTTCGTGCGCCCCGGCGACGTCCTGCAGCTGGAGGTCAAGCGCACCGGTGAGAAGACCTACCGCGCCTCGGCCTCGGTCGAGGGCAAGGCCGTCATGAAGGTCAACGCGCTGCGCCTGGAGCGCGTGGCCCCGATCGGCGCGCCGGATGCGCGCGGGACCGTCGACGGCGCCGACAGCACCGGACAGGGAAGCGAGGTCGGCGCATGAGCGACGTCGTCATCACCGGCATCGGCGCCGTCACGGGCCTGGGACACAGCGCCGAGCAGAACTGGGAGGCGCTGCTGGAGGGACGCAGCGCGGTCGCCCCCACGCAGTCCTTCGACGCCTCGTCGCTGGACTGCCGCGCCAGCGCGGAGGTCGCGGAGCTGCAGTCGGCGCTGAAGCCGCTCGTGGACCGGCGCATGCTGCGCAACATGATCCGCAACGACCGCCTGGCCGCACTGGGCGCCGTGCATGCCGTCCGCGATGCGGGCCTGGAGGGCCAGCTGGAGCAGGCCGGGCTGTACCTGGCCAGCGCCAAGGAGATCTCCGAGCCGGACAAGGTCATGGACGCCGTGCTGCTGGCCCGCGACGAGGACGGCTCGGTCGACTACCAGGTCATGGGCGCCGAGGGCGCCGCCGACTTCTACCCGCTGTTCTACGTCGAGGGCCTGCAGGCCGCCTCGCTGTTCTACATCTCCAAGGTGCTCGAGATGAAGGGCACCAACGCCTACGTCTCGGGCGCCGCCGAGGCCGGGATGTCCGCCCTGGGCATGGGCCTGCGCGCGATCCGCCGGGGCGAGGCCGAGGTGGTGGTCGTCGGGGGCTTCGACGACGCTACGTCGTGGTGGAACCAGTCCAAGTACCAGGACTGGGGACTGCTGCAGCACGGGCAGGACCAGCCGCACCCGTTCGCCGCTGAGGGCGCCGGCACGGTGCTCGGCGAGGGCTCGGTGTTCCTCGTGCTCGAATCCTCCGACCACGCCGCCGCCCGCGGGGCCCGTGTCTACGCGGGGCTGGAGGCCGTGTCCTCCCGCCAGGACAGCGCCAGGGTCTTCACGCCCCTGGCCGACGGCGACGGACTGGCCCGCGCCGTCCGCGCCGCGCTGGCCGGGGCCGGGATCGACGGCGAGCAGATCGCAGCCGTCGTGGCCGAGGGCACCGCGACCGCTGATGGCGACGCCCGCGAGGTCCAGGCGCTGAGCGAGGCGCTGGGCGCTGCCCGTCCGGCCGTGACGGCGGTGAAGGGCGCTGCCGGGCACACGACGGCGGCCTCCGGACTGCTCAACGTGGCCGTGGCCGCGCTGGTGCTGGAGGCCGGGACGGTTCCGGCGATCGTCGGGACCGCCGCCGAGCAGGCAGGCGAGCCCGAGCTCGATCTCGTGCTGGGCAGCGCCCGGCCGCTGCCGCTGTCCGACGACGGCCCTTCCGGTGCGCTCGCACTCGCCCAGGGCTTCCAGGGCCAGTCCGGCGCAGCCGTGCTGCGCCGCGCCCAGACCTCGCGCGCCGCCGGGACCGGCGCCGCCGACCAGACCGCAGACCAGGGGGAACGATCCGAATGAACCAGCAGCACGCAGCAGCTCAGCCCCGTCCCGTCGTGGTGGCCGTGGGCGCGGTGACCTCGCAGGGCCGCGGAGCCGAGGCCACCTGGGAGGGCGTGCGCGACGGCAGCGTCGCGATCCGCACCGTCCAGCGTCTGTCCACCGAGGGCATCCGCACGGACATCGCCGGCGAGGTCGCCCCGCTGGACAAGCCCGCCGATCGCGCCGGCTACCCCGAGGGCTACGACGATCCGGCGCTGGACTTCGCGCTGATCGCCGCCGAGGAGGCCATGGCCGCAGCCGAGGGACTCGGCATCGAGCCGGAGCGCTGGGGCCTGGTCCTGGGCACCTGCAACGCCGGGCTTCTCTCGGCCGAGCAGTGGTACCTCGACGAGCGCGCCGGGCGCGAGGGCAAGGGCGAGGCTCTGGCGTACTCGACCCCGCAGGGCCTGGCCGAGGCCGTGGCAGGAGCCCACGCCATCCGCGGCCCGGTCCTGTCGCTGAACACCGCCTGCGCCGCCGGCGCCAACGCGGTGGGCTATGCCGCCGAGCTGATCGCCGACGGTCGCGCCGATGCCGTGCTCACCGGCGGCACCGATGCCCTGTCCGATGTGCTGTTCGCCGGGTTCAACTCGCTCGAGTCGCTGTCGCCGGAGCCGGCCAAGCCGTACTCCGCCGACCGTCAAGGACTCTCGCTGGGCGAGGGCGCGGCCATGATGGTGCTCGTGCGCGAGGACCTGGCCGAGCAGCTGGGCCTGGAGGTCCTGGCGCAGTTCGCCGGGCTGGGCCTGTCCGCCGACGGCTACCACCCGACCGCCCCCGAGCCCGAGGGCCGCGGCGCGGCCCGGGCCATCCAGGAGGCGCTGCGCCAGGCCGGGGTCTCGGCCTCCGAGGTCGGCTACCTGAACTCCCACGGCACGGGCACCGCCAAGAACGACCCCGCCGAGACCGCCGCCATGCGACGGGCTCTGGGGGAGGACCTGGACCAGATCCGGGTGTCGTCGACGAAGTCCATGATCGGGCACCTGCTGGGTGCGGCCGGGGCCTCCGAGGCCATGGTCACGGTCAAGGCGCTGCAGACCCAGACCGCGCCGCCCACCGCCGGGCTCGTGACCCCCGACCCGGTCTGCGACCTGCGCCATGTGCCGATCGAGGCGCAGCCGATGGAGACGAACGCGGCGATCTGCAACAACTTCGCCTTCGGCGGGGCGAACGCCTCGCTCGTGCTCACCCGCGATCACGAGGACACGCGCCTGCCGGTCAGCGATCGCCGGGTCGTCCTCACGGGTCTGGGCGCGGTGACCTCCGCCGGGGAGACGGTGTCGGCGCTCGAGGAGGCGGTGGCCGCTGGCGAACAGGCCTTCACCGAGGTCGAGGGCCAGCAGGTCGGGCTGTTCACGGCGACCGGCAAGGAGCAGCTGGCCCCCCGCGTGCGCCGGCGCATGGATCGCCTGGCGATCGGCTCGGTCGTGGCCGCGCAGTCCGCGCTCGAGCACGCCGACCACACCGCAGGCGAGCGCACCGGCATCATCCTGGGCACCGAGATCGGGCCCATGGACGTCATGGAGCGCTTCGCCCAGCCCCTGTTCGACGAGGACCCCTCCGCGGCCAACCCGGCGCTGTTCCCGAACACCGTCTACAACGCCGCCGCCGGCCAGGTCGCCATGAACCTGGGCTGCGTGGGCCCCACCACCACGCTGACCGCAGGACGCGCCGCGGGGGCGCTCACGCTGAGCATGGGCGCCCAGGAGATCCGGCGCTGTCGCGCCGACGCGATCCTGGGCACCTCCGCCGAGGCGCTGACCCCGTCGGTCGTGCGCGGGCTGCGGGACCTGGGCCTGTTCGACGGCGGCGACTGGCACGCCGCCGAGGGCGCTGCCAGCGTGCTGATCGAGGACCGGGACTCCGCCCTGGAGCGCGGTGCCCAGCCGCTGGCCGAGCTGCTCGGCACCGGCATGGCCTCCGACGGACTGGGCATCGGCTCGGTCTCGGCCGAGGGCGAGGGCCTGGAGCGCGCCGTGCGCGACGGCCTGCAGCGCGCCGGCGTCTCGGCGCAGGACGTGCACCACGTGTGGGTCGACCTCAAGGGCTCGGCCGGCTCCGATGCCGCCGCCGAGTCGGCCCTGGGCCGTGTTCTGCCGCAGGCGCAGCGCCACGCCAGCCGCCCGGTGCTGGGCGACTCCTTCGCCGTGGGCGGTCTGCTGGACGTGGTCCTGGCCGCCGGGGCGATCTCGCGCGGCGAGGCCGAAGGCCCCGTCGTCGTGACGACCTCCAGCTCGAACGGCTTCCACCTGGCCCTGGTGCTGGGCGCGGCCGAGGCGGATCACGGTGTCTCCTAAGGCTCGCCCGCTGCCGCAGCTGTGGAGCGCGCACGACCCCGTCCTGGCCTACGGGAGCCTGGGCCGGGGCGTGCCGCGGATCGTGCACGTCCACGGTCTCGGCGCTCGCTGGCAGGTCTTCAAGCCGGTCATGGCCGGTCTGCAGGAGCACACGCAGCTGGCCCCCGACCTGCGCGGACACGGGCTCTCCGGGAGAGCGGCAGGGGATTACTCGGTGGAGGCCATGGCGGGGGACCTGATCGACCTCCTCGAGGCGCACTGCCCCGAGCCGGTCGTGCTCAGCGGCCACTCGCTGGGCGGCTGGGTCGCGATGGCGGCCGCCTCCCGCAGACCCGAGCTGATCGACGGGCTCGTGGTGATCGACTCGCCGCTGCACTCGCGGCGACCGGATCCCTCGATCACGCGGTCCTACCTCGCGGACGCGCCCCTGGCACTGCGAGCGGTGTCGCGCTCGCCGGAGCAGCTGGACCCGGCGGTGCTGGAGGCCTACCACGACGGAGAGTTCGCCGCCCCGTGCCCGGCCGAGGACCTGCTCGTGCGCTTCGACGGACCGGTGGCGCTGCTGCAGGCCGACGAGGACCGCGGCGGGCTCATGTCCGCCGAGGACGTGCATAGGGCACGACAGGTGCACCCGCGCCTGCACCACGCGGTCTTCCCGGGCATCGGCCACGCCGTGCAGGTCGAGGACTCCACGGGACTGATCGAGCAGCTGCGCGGCTTCCTCGAGATCCTCGACGAGGGCCGCGGATCGCACGCCGTCGGCACCGTTCCGGCGAGGGAGCCGGAGGCCGTCGGCAGCAGGGTTCAGGACGCGGGCTCCGGGGCTGCGGCCTCGGGTGCCGCACGGGACGAGGACAGGATCGAGCAGCCATGAGAAGAGCAGAGATCGTGATCGTCGGCGGCGGCATCGCCGGACTGACGGCGGCCAACGCGCTGCAGCAGGCGGGCTTCGGCGTGCGCGTGCTCGAAGCGCGCGAGACCGCCTCGACGGCCGAGCTGGGCGCCGGCATCCACCTGTGGCCCAACGTGATCGACTGCCTGCACCGGCTGGGGCTGGCCGAGCCGGTGATCGAGCGCGGCACCGTGGTGCGCCGCCACCGCTATCTCACCTGGCGCGAGCGCCAGATCGGGACCCTGGACGTGGAGAAGCTGGCCGCCGGCGCGGGCTGCCCGGCCGTCGGCGTGACGCGCACGCACCTCTACCAGACCCTGCTGCAGGCCCTGGAGCCGGGCACCGTGCGCTTCGGCATCTCGGTGACCGGCTTCGACCGCACGGATTCCGGTGTCATCGTGCGCACCGGCGATGGCCAGAGCCTGCGCGCTGATGCCGTGATCGGCGCCGACGGCATCGGCTCCGTGATCCGCCGCCAGCTGCACGGCCCCGCCGAGCCGCGCTACTGCGGGCTGACCGCCTGGCACGGCACGACCGACTACCAGCACCCCGAGCTGGTCCCCGGCGACATGGCCATCTACTGGGGCCCCACCGGGCGGATCCTGCACTACCACGTCAGCGACGGCGAGCTGTACTGGCTGGCGCTGCTGCAGGCGCCGCCGCGGTATCCGGACGTGCCGGGGGAACGTCAGGCCGAGGCGATCCGCCGCTTCCGGGGCTGGCCCGCGCACGTCCAGTCGATGGTCCGCTCGACCCCGGAGGAGCGCATCCTGCGCAACCACATCCTGGACCGCGACCCGCTCCAGCACTGGGGCCGTGGCCGCGCCACGATCATCGGCGACGCCGCACACCCCATGACGCCGGACATGGCCCAGGGGGCCGGTCAGGGCATCGAGGACGGGCTCAGCGTGGCCCTGGCCTTCCAGCGCGAGCCCTCCGTGGCCGAGGCGCTGCGCAGCTTCGAGGAGCGGCGCAGGGACCGGGCCAACGGCTTCGTGAAGTCCTCCCGCCAGGTCTCCTCCGTCTCCACCTTCACGGCCAAGCCCATGATCGCGGTCTGCAACGAGATCGTCCTGCGCGCCGTCTACCGCACGCATCCCTGGGGCACCGCGCAGAAGGAGATGATCCCCGTGCTGTGACCCGCCCGTCCACCCGTGACATCTGTCGGGGGTGCGGGCGGACAGGACAGCGCACGGGGAATCGACGGAATCCCCATAGACCCAGCTGAGCAGGGCTGATGTGATGAGACCGGAGGCCTGTGCCTCCGCCTCGCACGTCGTCGCCGATACCGGCTCGACGAGCCGACCGACAGTCAACGACCCCATGAAGGAGACCACCATGAAGCCGCTGCGCCGAGGAGCCCGCGCCGCTGAAGGGCTGCTGCTGCTGGCCACGATCGGAATCGAGGCCGGGGGCAACTACGTCCTGGCCCTGACCCGGGGCGAGGCCGAGGGCACCGAGTTCCAGCGCACCTTCGCGCGCTCGGGCCACGGCCACGCCGGATCCCTGGCCACGCTGGGAGCCGTCACCGTCATCCTGGCCGAGCAGACCGAGCTGAAGGGCCCCGCGCTTCAGGTGGCGCGCTGGGCCGTGCCGGCCTCGGCCGTGCTCATGCCGGCCGGATTCTTCCTCTCCTCGAACGGTGAGAACCGCGAGGAGCCCAATGAGCTCTACGTCCTCGTCCAGGCGGGCGCCGTCACCCTGGCGGCCGGGCTCGTGACCCTGGGCGGAGCGCTCGTCGCATCAGCCGTCAAGAGGTGAGGACAGTGCTGGAACGTCGTCGACTGGCCATCATCGGAGCAGGCCCAGCGGGTCTGGCCACCGCGCGCACCCTGCAGGGCAGGGGCTGGGACGTGCACGTCTTCGACGCCCGCCCCACCCTGGAGTCCAGGGACAGCGGCTGCTATGTGCTGTGGTACGCCGGGGTCATGGCCCTGCAGCGCATGGGGCTCATGGACCGGGCGCGGGAGGTGAGCTCGCCGATCACCAGCTTCGAGATGTCCGGAGCCCGCGGCGAGCAGTTCACCACGATCGACACCGTGGCCGAGGGCCGGCAGTTCGACGACTCCGTGCCGATCGCGATCAAGCGCGCCGATCTGGTCAATGTGATCGCCGACAGCTCGCCCGAGATGACTTTCCATCGCGGCACGAACGTGCGCGAGGTCCTCGACGCCGCAGGCGGGCCGCGGGTCGTGCTGACCGACGGCACCGAGGACCGCTTCGACGCGGTGGTGGGCGCCGACGGCATCAACTCCGCGGTGCGGGCGACCCTGCACCACGCGGATCCGCCGCGCCATCCCGGCTACGCCCACTTCTGGGGCATGGCCCAGGCCCCGGTGACCGGTGCGATGCCCGGGACGTTCCGGATCATGCACGGCGCGGCGGTGCGCTTCGCGCACTTCTGGCTCGACGACGAGACCATCGTGTGGTGGTGCGTTCGCCCCTCCGGGCCCTCCCCGGAGGGCGACAGCCTGGGCTCGCAGCTGTCCATGGCCTCGCTGCTGGCCGAGTGGGATCCCGTGGCCGCCGAGCTGGTCTCGCGCACCGAGGTCATCACCCGCCGTGACACGATGGATCAACCGCCGCTGCGGCGCTGGGGCAGCGCCCGCATCACCCTGGCCGGCGACGCCGCCCACGCCATGACCTTCGACCTCGGCCAGGGAGCGGGCACCGCGCTCAGCGACGGCGTGGTCCTGGGCTCCCTGCTGGCTCAGGACCGCGGCATCACCGAGGCGCTGCGCGCCTACGAGTCCGCCCGCCGGCCCACGGCCAACATGATCGCCCGGGCCTCGCGCGGAGTCGGCGCCTCGGCACACCGCCCCGGTATCGGCCCGGCACTGAACGCGCAGTTCCTCAAGCGCTTCGGCCCGGCCGTCACGCCCCGGATCTTCGCCGCCGATGCCAAGGCCCAGCTCAAGGCGCTGGGCCCCGTCCAGCCGCTGAGCGCGGCGCACCAGGAGCACTGATGGGCCGCCACCGAGCAGCAGGACCGGACGTCGGGCGCCGTCGTCGAGACGACGGACCCCGACGGGCCGCCCGACCCGACCTCGATGAGGCAGCCGAGCCCATCCACCCCACCGAGACCACCCCGACCCCGAGGAGCGCGAGACCATGACCGACGCCCAGCCCGCCCCGACCCCCGCCGAGCCGTCGCGGCCCGGACTCGACATCGAGCGCAACCGCATGCTGATGGTCGATTACCTCGAGAACGCCTGGAACCGCCAGGACTTGGAGTACGCCAAGCGCGCCGTCCACCCCGATGTCGTCTTCCACGACCAGATCCGCGAGGGGCTGCCGCCCGGGCACGAGGGCATGTTCCAGGCCATGCACCGCGTGTTCGAGGCCGTCCCGGACTTCCACGTGGAGATCACCGAGATGATCTGCGAGCGCGACCTCGTCACGGTCGTCTTCCACGGCTCCGGCACCCACACCGGCACCTTCATGGGCTACCCGGCCACGGGCCGCCCGGTCGTGTTCGACTCGATCAGCATCGTGCGCTGGTCCGATGAGGGCCAGATCATCGAGGGCTGGCAGGAGGCCGATCAGATGGGCATGGCCCAGTCGATCGGCATGATGCCCTCGGGCTCCATGCCCAAGCCGATGGCCTACGCCATGTCCTTCGGCACGCGGCTGTCCGACCGCCTGAAGAAGCGCCGATGACGGCCTGGCTGGCCTTCCTCTGGCTGTTCGTCCCGGGCTTCACCGCCTGCGCCGAGTTCGGCTCCTACGCGTTCGTGCACCCGGTGCTGCGCCAGCTCGACCGGCAGAACCACGTGATCGCCGAGAAGGGGCTCGTGAAGACCTTCGGGCGGATCATGCCCGTGCTCATGACGGCCTCGCTCGTGCTGCTGATCTCCGGGGCCGTCGACCTGGGCGGAGCCACCCTGCCCGTTCTGGCGGCTGTGCTCTGGGGCATCGCGCTGGTCACCACGATCATCGTGAACGTGCCGATCAACTTCCGGACGCACTTCTGGCAGGACGACGAGTCGACGGCAGGAGCCTGGTCCGGCATGCGACGGCTCTGGGAGGTCTTCCAGGGCGTGCGCTCGTGGCTGTTCCTGATCAGCTTCGCCCTGATCTGCGCGCACGTGGCCATCGTCTGATCGCATCTTGCCCGCTCCGAACCCGCGCCTGCGCACCCTGCACGACGACCTCCAGCATGACGATGCCTCCGGGCAACCCCTGCACGACGACACCCTCGAGAGGACCCCTGTGATCCCCCTGCGTCCCGGTGCCCGCCTGGCGGCCGGCATCCTCCTGCTCGCCATCATTGGCATCGAGTTCGGCGGCAACTACGGCCTGTCGCTGATCCTCGATCCCGGTGAGACCACCGAGTTTCAGACCACCTTCGCCCGGGCGGGGCACGGCCACGCCGGCGTGCTCGCGATCCTGGGCCTGATCACGATCTGCCTCACCGAGCAGACCCGCTATCGCGGCGCGGCCCTGCTGCTGGCGCGCTGGTCGGTGCCGGCCTCGGCGATCCTGATGCCCGCAGGATTCTTCCTGTCCTCGGCAGCCCCCGGTGCCACCGAGCCCAACGGGCTGTTCTCCCTGATCTACGTGGGCGCGGCCTTCCTGACGCTCGGGCTGATCATGCTGGGCATCGGGCTGCTGCGCCCGGCGCCCGAGAGGCTCGCGACCGCGACCGCGACCGCCTGAGTCCGTCCGCCGTCAGACCTTTCCCGCGCACGCTCGCTCCTGCGCCACGCCGCGGTCTCACGCCTACGTGCCTCAATGCGACTCCGCAGCTGCTGAGCGCACCGAAGCACGTAGGCGCGGGATTCTGCCGGACAGGGACGCTGTGCTCAAGCGCTGAACAGCGCCTGCAGCTGCTGGGTCACAGCCTCCAGGTGCTCCTGGGCGCGGATCCGGGCCTCGGGAAGCTCAGCCCGGTGCTCGAGGCGCACGACCGTCTCGAGATAGCACTTGAGCTTGGGCTCCGTGCCCGAGGGCCGCACGATGACTCGGGTTCCGTCCTCGCTCAGCAGGCGCATGCCCTCGGTGGGCAACAGGTCCGAGTCCGGCTCCGGGTGCGCCAGGTCCTCGACGGAAGCCACAGCGGAGCCCGCGAGCTCGCGGGGCGGGTCCTCGCGCAGCCTCGTCATCATCCGCGGGATCAGCTCCAGATCGGACACTCGGATCGACAGCTGCGACGTGGCGTGCAGGCCGTGGCGCAGGGCGAGGTCGTCGAGCTCGTCGACCAGCGTGCGCCCCTGCGCGGCCGCGGTCCGGGCCAGCTCGGCGATCGCCACGGCGGCGGTGATGCCGTCCTTGTCGCGCACGATCTCCGGAGCGGTGCAGTAGCCCAGCGCTTCCTCGTAGCCGTAGACCAGCCCCGGCACGCGGGCGATCCACTTGAAGCCGGTCAGCGTCTCGCGGTGGGCGACCCCGGCGGACTCGGCCATGCGCCCGAGCAGGCGCGAGGAGACGATCGAGTTCGCCAGGACCGGCGCGGACGGCTGCGCCTCCGCCGTCTCGGAGGGCGATGCCGAGGCGGCCGGACCTGCCGCCTGCGCAGTGCCCGCGGCAGAGGCGGAGCCGGCCAACTCGCTCAGGCGGCGCAGGGCCGCCAGTCCGAGCAGGGCGCCGACCTCGTCTCCGCTCAGCGCGCGCCAACCGTCCTGGGAGCGGGGATCCGCCGGATCGGGGACGGCCGCCGCGCAGCGATCGGCGTCGGGGTCGTTGGCCAGCACCAGATCGGCGTCGAGCCTTCGGGCCAGAGCCAGCGACAGCGACAGCGCCCCGGGCTCCTCGGGGTTCGGGAACGGCGCGGTGGGGAACTCGGGATCGGGCTCGAACTGCTCTGCCACGGGATGGACGTCATCGAAGCCGGCACGCTCCAGCGCGGCGAGGGCGGTGGGGCCGCCGACGCCGTGCATGGCGGTGAGCACGATCCGCGGGGAGGCGCTGCGCTCAGCCTCCGGATCGGCGACGGCCTCGAGGTACTGCCGGTCGATGTCCTCGGACAGGATCTGCCAGCCGGATTCGGCCAGCTCCAGCTCGCGCAGATCGCCCACGGCCTCGATCCGCTCGGCGATCTGGGCGTCGTGCGGCGGGACGATCTGGCAGCCGCGGGCGGTCGGCTCGACGCAGCGCCCGCCCAGATAGACCTTGTAGCCGTTGTCCGTGGCCGGATTGTGGGAGGCGGTGACCATGATCCCGGTCTCCGCGCCGCGATCGCGCACCGCCCAGGCGAGCAGGGGAGTGGGCAGCGGGCGCGGCATGAGCTCGACGCTCAGCCCGGCGGCGGTGAGCACCGCGGCGGTGTCGCGGGCGAAGTCCGCCGAGCGGTGGCGGGCGTCGAAGCCGATCACGGCCTTCGGCGCCGGCTCGTCTCCAGCCACGGCCAGCACGTGGGCGGCCACACCGGCCGCCGCGCGCTGGACGACGGCGCGGTTCATCCCCATGGGTCCGGCGCCGATCGCGGCCCGCAGACCGGCCGTGCCGAACTGCAGGGTCCCGCTGAAGCGCTCGGCGAGCGTGGCCACGGCCTCCCGCGCCTGATCCTCCGGGGCCGACGGGTCCTGGGCCTGCTCAAGCAGCCCGCGCAGCTCGTCGCGATCATTCTGATCCGGATCCTGCTCGATCCACTCGCGCACGGCCAGCAGGAGCTTGGCGCCCTCGGCGGCGGCCTGGACCTCGGCGGTGCCGTCGGGATTGTGCTCGGCGCTCATCGGATCTCACCCGCGATGCGCGCGAGCAGCTCGGCGATGCGCGGTCCGGCGGCCTGTCCTGCCTCCACGACCTCCTGGTGCGACAGCGGCGTCTGCTGGATGCCGGCAGCCAGATTGGTGACCAGGGACAGCCCCAGGACCTCCAGGCCGGCGTGGCGGGCGGCAATGGCCTCCAGCGCGGTGGACATGCCCACCAGGTCCGCTCCGAGCACCCCGGCCATCCGCACTTCGGCGGGGGTCTCGTAGTGCGGGCCGGGGAACTGCGCGTAGACGCCCTCCGGCAGCGAGGGATCCACGGTGCGGGCCAGATCGCGCAGGCGCGAGGAGTACAGATCGGTCAGGTCCTGGAAGGTGGCGCCCTCCAGCGGAGAGCGCCCGGTGAGATTCAGGTGATCCGAGATCAGCACCGGGGTCCCGGGAGCCCAGTCCGGGTTGAGGCCTCCGCAGCCGTTGGTGAGCACCATGGTGGAGGCTCCGGCAGCGGCTGCGGTGCGCACGCCGTGGACGACGGCGCGCACGCCGCGGCCCTCGTAGTAGTGGGTGCGGGCCCCGATGACCAGCGCGTGGCGGCCGTCGGCAAGGCGGATCGAGCGCAGCGTCCCCACGTGGCCCTCCAGCGCGGGCTTGGAGAAGCCGGGGATCTCCGGGGCGGGGATCTCCGCGACAGTCTCGCCGAGCAGATCGGCGGCTCCGCCCCAGCCGGAGCCCAGGGTCAGCGCGATCTCGTGGGTCTCGACCCCGGTGCGCTCGCGCAGGGCCTGGGCGGCGCGCTGGGCGAGCTCGAACGGGTCGGTCTGGGCGAAGGGATCGGCGGATGCGGGCTGCTGCGTCACGGTGCGGGCCTCCAGAGGCGGGATCGGTGCTCGTCCTGGCATCGACCGGCCCGCGGCGCACCGCGTCCCGGTGCGTGCGCGGACCGGGCTGTCGACGCCCTCGTCGTCACTCATCCTGCCAGCGGCCTCGGACGCCGCAAAGCAGATCCGTGCCCGTCGCGACGACAGCTCGCAGCGACAGCGCGATGACCTCGCGGGGTCCTTCCGAGAAGCGCAGCGCCCGCCCCGCCGCGAGGCGGGACGGGCGCGACGGCCAGTCGTGTCAGCGCTTGCGCTGCTTGGTCCTGCGGATCAGGAAGACGGACAGCAGCAGGAAGGCGATCCCGAAGCCGGCGGTGATGCCCGTGGAGCCCCACCAGTTCAGCGTGCTGCGCTTCCACAGCGGGTCGAGCACGGCGCTGGAGTCATCGACCTCGGGGATCTGCGGAGCGGGCGGCTCGGGGGTCCCGGCATCGCGCGCCTTCTGGGCGGCCTCGTCGTGCTCCTCCTGCAGATCGGCGTTGGCCTCCTCCTGCGGCAGGGTCACCGCGGCCACGCGCACGATCTCGTTCAGATCGCCCGTCTGGCCCATGGCCGCGTACGCCCATCGGGTGGGCACGGCGCGCGAGATGCCGTCGGTGGCACCGTCCATTGCGAAGAGCCCGCCGCAGAAGATCAGCTGCACGACCACCAGCAGCGAGGCCACGTTCATGGCCACATCCGAGCGCGAGACCATGGCCGAGACCAGGAAGCCCAGCAGCCACGAGGTCATGGTCAGCAGGAACGTCACGATCCACAGCTCGAGCCACATGGGCCCCCAGGCACCCATGGGCTCATTCGGGATCAGCGCGAGCACGGCCAGCACCAGGATCAGCGACTGCACCAGTGACGTGGAGATCGTGACGAGCGTCTTGGCGCCCACGTAGGGCCACACGCCCAGGCCCGTGCGGGCCTCGCGCAGGAAGATCCGCTTCTCGTCCAGGAACGTGCGACAGGCGGGGAACAGGCCCAGAGCGACCGCCGCCAGCAGGATGACGATCAGCTGGATCTGCGGCTGGTTGACCTCGGAGTCCGTGGACTCCGGCATTGTCAGGCCGTGATCGCCGGGCACCACCAGCACGAGGAGGGCCAGCAGCGCAGGCGCCAGCACCGTGGTGATCAGCACCGACATGGCGTCCGTGCGCATGAGCTGGATCTGGCGCCGCAGCAGCACCGAGAGCTGGAACAGGCCGCGTCGCGACGACGCATGCGGGGCGGCCGTGGGCGTCTGGGCGCGGACGCGCTCGCGGGGGGCGTCGTCGTCGTTCTCGTGCCGGAACGCGGCCGCAGCGCTTGCGGGGTCGTCCTTGAGGCCCTTGTAGACCTCGCGCACCTGCGGGCCGAGGCCCTGGGAGCGCTCGAAGTACGGCATCATCCCGGCGGGCTCGCCGAAGTAGGCCACCGAGCCGCCCGGGGCCAGGACCAGGACTCGGTCGGCCAGGTCCAGGTTCGCGGTCGAGTGGGTGATCACCACGACGGTCGAGCCGTCCGCGCCGCCGACCTCGCCGTGGGCCATGCGCCGCAGCAGGTCCATGACCTCGAAGTCCATGTCCGGGTCCAGTCCGGAAGTCGGCTCGTCCAGGAACAGGTAGCGCGGGCCCGTGAGCAGCTCCATGGCGGTCGAGACGCGCTTGCGCTGGCCGCCGGAGAGCTGCGAGACGGGGGTGCGCGCGTGCTCGGTGAGGCCCAGGGCATCGAGCACTGAGGCGATGCGCGCCTTGCGGGACTTGCGATCGACGTCCTCGGGCAGGCGCAGCGCGGCTGTGGACTCGAGAACCTGCTGGGCGGTCAGCTCGCGGTGCAGCACGTCCTCCTGCGGGACCATGCCGATCTGCGAGGACAGCGCCGAGCCGAACTGGGCCATGTCCAGACCGTGGTACTCGATGCGGCCCTCGTCCGGGTTGAGGTCGCCGAGCATGCAGTTCAGGAACGTGGACTTGCCGGCGCCCGACGGGCCGATCACGGCGATCAGCGACCGGTCCGGGATCTCCAGGGTGATGTCGTCGACCAGCGTCTTGCGCTGGCGCGGGTTCTTGCGGTCGGGGACCGTGTAGGTCAGGTCCTGCACCATGATCGAGGTGTTGCCCTCGGTGCGCACGACCTCCGCCAGGCCGACCTCGGTCTGGCGGAAGGGGACGCCGCCGATCACGGCCTGCGCGCCCGGCAGCAGCTCGACGGTCCCGGAGATCCGCTGGCCGTTGACCCACGTGCCGTTCGTGGAGCCGAGGTCGGTGAGCATCGAGCCGCGCTCGGTGCGCTTGACCTGGGCGTGGCGGCGCGAGACCAGCAGGCCGTCGATCAGCACGTCCGCCGACGGATCGCGTCCGACGGTCAGCGTCCCGCCGATCTCACGGGCCCGGAACGCCGGCGACAGGCGCATGCCGGAGCGCAGCTGGGCGTCCTCCTCCGGGGCGCGCAGGATCTCTGCGGCCTCGGGGCGGTTGACCCACGAGCGCTGCTCGATCTGCACGGCCGGATCCGCGCCCGAGGCGTCCTCGGCATCAGGGCCCTGCTCCCTCTGCGGGGCCAGCTCCCGGTTCATCGACACCGCGAAGACCGTGGGCTCGGCCGAGGCCGCGGGGATCTCGGCGGAGTGGATGTCATCCAGCGACGGGCCGGACTGATCCCGGGCCGGGCGCTTCTGCTCAGTGCTGCGCTCGCGGTTCCGTCGGTCCTGGGCGGCCTGTTCGACGGGCAGGGCGAACACGGTCGGCTCGACCGAGGCCAGCTGGATGTCCTCGGAGTGCAGATCGACGGGACGCGCCTGGGCCGGATCGGCCGCCGGCGGCTGGGGTGCGGGCGCCTGGTGCGACGGGGCACGGTTCGCGGGGCCCTGCTGGTCCTGAGCTCGCTGCGCAGAGCCGTGCTGCCCGGTGGCCTGCTGCATGGAGCCCTGCTGGCCCGGCGCCTGAGGCGAGGCGCTGCGCTGCCCCTGTGCCTGCTGGGCGTCCGCGGGCGTCGACCCCTGCCCCGTCTGCTGACCCGGAGCCTGAGCGGCGCTCGCGGACCGCGCGCCGGGGGCCGTCGTCGACGAGGGGCCCGCGGCACAGATCG
>ENA-OOKA01000229-OOKA01000229.1-human-skin-metagenome-genome-assembly--contig:-NODE-229-length-17257-cov-7.965934_pt1 | contig 17257 bp, 16 predicted proteins | sample MGYA00248825_ERZ500995 | MGnify/ENA primary metagenome ERZ500995 (study PRJEB25958, sample SAMN03398540) | human skin metagenome | study: EMG produced TPA metagenomics assembly of the Human Skin...
CCGAGCAGCGCGGAGGTCCGTGCCGCAGCCGAGGCGCCCGCCGACGAACCGGCCGGCGGCATCCCTCCGGGGGACGAGGGGTCCGAAGCCCCAGCGGACGACGGGGGAGCCGAACCCGACGATGCAGCGCTCGCCGAGTCCGCTCGGCAGTGGTACATCGACGGCTACGTCGAGCGGATGGGCGCCGCGTGGAGCGCGGGTGAGGTGTACGCCGACCCGCAGGTCGCGTCGTTCTGGGACGAGCGCCAGCAGGAGATCACCTCGCGCGCGCTCGAACAGGTCGAGCCGGCGAGCACGCCGGTCTTCATCGCACTCATCCGCGATCTCCCCAGCCGCGATCGCACCGGAGAGCTCGACACGGGCGAGGCGGACGAGCTGATCATCGAGGAGATCCTCCTCGCCGATGCCGAAGCGCGCGGGATCGGCACGGCGCTCTACGTCCTGTGGGTCCCGGACAGCGGGGTGCTCACGCTGCGTCTGTCGGATGGTGCGCTCTCCCGCTCGCTCACGCAGGTCCATGCCCGCGATCTCAACACCGAGGTCCCCGGTCCCGCGATCCACTATGCGGTCCGCACCGGTCTCGACCCGTCCGCGGACGCGAAGCCGCTCGACATCGAGGAGCTCACCCCGACGGCCCGGGACGTGCGGCCCGAGCACGCCGCAGCCGACCGGGTGCCGATGGTCCCCGTGTTCTGGACGGCCGTCCTCATCGGGGTGGGCGGCGGCCTCGGCGTCGCCTACCTCGTCATCAGCTGGATGATCCGCGCCGGGGCCGAAGCCCTCGGAGCCGTTCCCTTCCTGCGCTCGACGGTGGGGCGCGGTCGCGCTGCGGCGGCGGACTCCGTCGTGCTGCTGCGCGATCTCAACCGGATGCGCGACCGGGCGATCGGTGCGCGGATGAGCCTGGAGCGGCGCGAGCCGCTGCCGGGAGACCTCGGCGCCGCCGTCGATCGGCTGCCCGCTCCGGGCGACACGACGAACCCCCTCGTGTGGACCGCGTGGACGGTGCTCGATGACGAGGCGCGCGGACGCTCCCGCGAACGCTGCTTCTTCCTCCCGCAGCTCGAGGCGGATGAGCGGCGGAGCTGGGACGGGTTCGGCGGCGACGTCGAGGTGCCGGTGTCGGCCGGGATCGCCCGCCAGCTCGCCGCGGGGGAGGACCCCGACTTCCTCTCCGCAACGGGCCTCGGGCAGGGCCGGCCGTACTGGCGGGACGCGGACTCGCCGTTCGCACTCAGCGGCTTCGGCGCGTTCCGACCGCTGAGCGCCGCGCTCGCCGATGCGCCGGAGGACTGGGAGCCGGAGCCGGGTGTGTTCGACGAGCCGAACGCATTCGACGCGGCGCTCCGCGAGGCCGATGAGCGCGACCGCGCCCGGAGGCGTCAGAACGCCGGCGACCGTCGTGCGACTCCGGCGAGTGCACCTCTGCGCCCGTGGCTGCCGGCGTGGGTCCATGTCACGGTCCTCGCCCTCATCATCCCGGCCCTCGTCGCCGGCCTCGGGTCCATGCGGGAGAGCGACCGTCGCGAGAGCATCGTCTCGGTCGCGTCGCCTGCGCATCTCCCGCTCGTCGCGCTCGGCCCCGAGTACGACATGGCCCGTGTCGACGCGGTGGCCGCGGCCGTCGAGGAGGACGGGGTGTACATCGACCCGACTGATCGGATCCGGTACGCCCCCGAGGACGAGGAGCGCTTCGCCCGACTCGTGGGCGAGTCCGAAGAGCCCGTCGCCGTCGTGGTGACGAGCATCGAGAGGACCGACGAGTTCCGCGGTGAGCAGACGGCCTTCGAGCTCGCGCTCTTCGACCGGATCCCGCAGGACACGACGCTCATCCTCGTCGGGGACGGCTTCGTGCGCTACGAGCGCTATGACGCGATCTCCGATTTCACGAGCGGGGAGCAGGAGCTCCGCGAACGGACCGACGACCTGCCGCCGCCGCGTGTCGTCGAGGAGTACCTCCTCGCGCTGCCCCGCATCGAGTGGTACGAGGGGATGGACCTCGAGTCCGAGGCCCGCAGGCTCTACGAGGCCGACGCCGAGGACTACGAGCCGGGGCCGTTCCCCGGCACTCCGGAGTACCTCGACCGGGTGCGGACCTCGGTGATCGTCCTCGGCGCGACGGTGTTCGTGGTGCTCGGCATCGGCGGACTGGTGCTCGGCCGCACGTACATCAGCAATCAGGGACGGAAGTGAGAGACCGGTGAGATCGATGTTCGCCGCCGCCGGGCTGGCGGCGGGGATGGCCGCAGCGCTGCTCAGCGGTGCCCCCGCGCTCGCCGCGATCCCGCAGGACGGGGCCGTCGCGGCGCCGTTGCTCGCCGCATCGCAGCCGAGCACGGACCCGGGCTCGGGCTCGACGACCGAGGTGCCGGAGCAGACCGATGCGGAGAAGGTCGAGGAGCTGCTCGAGGGCTCGGAGACGACGCTCGAGACCGCGATGCGGATCGCCGAGGCGCTCGACGAATCCCCGCTGTACGTCGACGACGCGGCGGCCGACCGCTACACGCAGCCCACCCTCGGCCTGCTCGAGGAGAAGGTGGCGGCGACGAAGCACCCCACCTACCTCGTCCTCGCCGGGCAGCTCGACTACGAGAGGCTCAACGATCTCTCGCTGCTCATCGCACAGGCGCACGGCGGTCAGGGCGCCTACGTCGTCATGTCCGCCGACGGGGAGCTCGGCCACGCCGTCGAGCTCGAGGACCTCGACGCGAGTCTCGCCGTCGAGCAGCAGTTCGACCAGTGGGTTCACGACCCGGACTACCGGCTGTCGGGTCTCGAATGGCTCAACGATGTGCTCGATCGCCTCGTCGATCCGCAGTACGAGGCCTATGAGCCGTCCCTGTCGGATCGGCTGCAGAATGCGGTGATGTTCCGTCCCGTGCGCTCTGCGCTCATCGCCGGTGCGGTCCTCGCCGCGCTCGTGGCCGGCGTCTGGCTGTTCGCCCGGAGCCGTCCCGTGCGATCCCGGAAATACCGGATCCCCGACAGCGTCATGGAGGCGGCGCGGAGCTCCGACCGCGATCGCATGCGGCGCGTGCTCGGACAGGATGCGCTGCGGATCGCGGAGAAGCTCGAGGCGCTGCGGACCGAGGGGCTCACCGCCGAGCAGTCCGAGACCGTGCAGCGCGGTCTCGACGCGTTCGGCCTCGCACGACGGATCGCCGAGGACGCCTCCGCGGCCGAGGACGACCTCGTCGGCTCGCTCGTGCTGTTCGACATCGCCGAGCGCTCGCTCGAATCGGTGGAGCGTCAGCGCTCAACCCGGATGACGACCGCTCCGCGACTCCGCGGGACCTGCACGGTCAACCCCCGGCACGGGGAGGCGCGCAAGGAGGGGAAGGTCACCGCCGGCGGCGGCCGCGACCTCACGGTGCCGATGTGCGCGAAGTGCGCGCACGACCAGCGGAAGGGTCAGCCCCTCCAGTGGCTGCGCGTCGACGGCGCCCCGTACCCCGACCGCGACACCGTGTGGGCGCGCACCCTCTACGGGGCGACCGAGGCCGACCTCGTCGAGGAGGTCATCCGCGCTCGCGCGATGCGCTGAGCCGGCGTGCCCGCCTCGCCGGATGGGCAACGGGCGCTGCGGCCGAATCGGCGGGCTCATCTCGCCGAGCAGGCAACGGAAACTGCGGTGGCGGGCGGAGAATTCGCAGGTTCCGGCGGCCACCGCAGTTTCCGTCGCACAGCGGCGCAGCGGGGGCGCATCCGGGCGTCCGGATCACCCCGCGAGGCCGCTGCCGAACGGTTTTGCGTTCGCGGAAACGGATGTGTAGAGTATCTTCTCGTTGCCCCAATAGCTCAGTCGGCAGAGCGTTTCCATGGTAAGGAAAAGGTCAAGGGTTCGATTCCCTTTTGGGGCTCTCGTACGAATCACGATTCGTGCCGGGGCGGGGTAGCTCAGCTGGTTAGAGCGCACGACTCATAATCGTGAGGTCGCGGGATCGAGTCCCGCCCCCGCTACCAAGAACAGCCGCTCATCCGGATTTCCGGGTGAGCGGCTGTCGTCGTATCCGGCCCGCTCAGAGCACTGCGATCGGGTTGACCGGGGAACCCGTCGCCCCGTGCACCCGCAGCGGCGCAGCGGCGTAGAGGAACTCCCACCGGCCGGTCTCCCGGCACGCCTCGATGAGCGCGGAGAAGTCGCACAGCTCGGTGAACGCCACGCCGAGGTTGCGCATGAGCGCATTGTGGAGGGTGAGCGAGAACCCCGTGCGCGGATCGGTGGTGATCTCGTTGCCGATCGTGTCGGTGACGAGGTTGGGGATCCCCCGCTCCGCGAACCAGTCGACGAGCTCGGGCGAGTAGGCCAGACCCGGTTCGCAGAAGTCGGCGAAGAACGCCTCCGGATCCGCATCGAACAGCGCGAGGTGGTTGGTGCGCAGCAGGAGGATGTCGTGCTTCTCGATCGTCACCCCCTGCCGGTCCGCGCAGGCGAGGAGGTCCGCGAGGTCGAAGGCGGTCCCGGCGGGCACGGCATCGACGCCGAGGTGGCCGGCGAGGTCGAGGAGGATCCCGCGGCCGACGACCCCGCGCCGGGCGATCGGATCGACCCCGGCGAAGCGCATCTCACCGTTCGTCGTCGACGCCGGCCGATCGTTCCAGATCCGACCGGAATGCCACACGTGCCCGAGCGCGTCGTACTGGGTCGAGCCCTGGAGCGACATCCGGATCGAGTCGTCCGAGCTGTGCGCGCCGCCCGGCATCTCCGGGAATCCCGCCTCGTACTTCGATTCGTCGAGGTGCATGCGGCGGCTCGGCTGCGGACGGCCCGGCCACACGGGATCGCCGGCGGGATCCCCGATGAGGCGCTGGAGGGTGCACACCCTCCCGCTGCGGACAGCGGCGACCCCTCGCAGCACCTGTGCGACGTCGAGGTGGTTGAGCGATCCGACCTCGTCATCGGGGCCCCAGCGACCCCAGTTGTGCGGCGCGGAGGCGAGGAGCTCGGCGAGATCGGTCGGATCGGACATGGCGACGCTGCCTTTCGAGATCGACGGCACCGAACGAACAGTCGGTGCTCCGTGCGCCCAGGCTACCGGCGGGTGTGCGCGATCACCCCGGAATCCCCGCTTCCGGGTGTTAGGGTTTTTAGCATGACTAAAGCAACAGCGGAGACCGCGGGCAGCGGAGGGCTCGGCCGCCGGGTGCGCGCGGCGCGCAACGGAGCGGGTCTCACCCTCGAGCAGGTGAGCTCGAAGATCGGTGTGAGCCCAGCGACCCTCTCCCTCATCGAGCGCGACAAGGTCTCGATCACCGTCGACCGGCTCACCGACATCGCCGCCGCCCTCGACCTCGAGCTCGACGAGCTCGTCTCCGGGTCCGCCGTCCCGCCCGCCGGCCCCCACCGGTCCGACACCCGGCACGACGACACCCTGCCGAAGGTCCTCGAGGCGGCCATCGAGTGCTTCACGCGCTGGGGGTACCACGGGACGTCGATGCGGCAGATCGCGCAGGCCGCGAACGTCAGCGTGGCCGGCGTCTACCACTACTACGAGAGCAAGCAGCAGATGCTCGTCGCGATCCTCGACTCGACGATGACGGGCCTCATCGACGGCGTCGAGGGGGTCCGGGCGAAGGTCGCGGACCGCCCGCCGGAGGAGCGGTTCGCCGCGATCGTCGAGGCGCTCGCCTACTACCACGCGACCTCGCGCGGCACGGCCTTCATCGGAGCGAGCGAGATGCGCAGCCTCGAGGAGCCGAACCGGACCCGGATCGCCCAGCTCCGGCGCTCGGTGCAGCACGTCATCGACGAGGAGGCCGCAGCCGCAGTCGAATCGGGCGCGTTCTCGGTCCCCGACCTCAAGATCGCCTGCCGGGTGGTGGCGAACATGTGCACTTCGCTCGCGCAGTGGTACAGCCCGAGCGGACCGGTGGGCCCGGAGGAGGCCGCCGCGGACGTCGCCGAGTACGCAGTCGCGATCATGAAGATCGGTCCGCGCCGGGCAGACTGAGGCCACCGGTGCCGGACCGGCGGCCACGACGGGTCCACCGACGATCCGGGTGCCCGTCACGTGGAGCGCAGAGGGCCGCCGCCGATAGACTGCCGGGGCCGGGATGTCCGCATCCGGCACCCGCACGCCAGATCCGAGGAGGAGCACCATGGCAGTGAATACGGAGCTGCAGGGCACGAGCTATCCGCTTGAGCAGCCGTTCGAGGTCACCCGGGAGGCGATCGCGCAGTTCGCCCGCGCCACCGGCGCGCACAACCGCGCCCACGTCGACCCCGCGGTCGCCCAGGAGTTCGGCTATTCCGACGTCGTCGCGCCGAGCACCTTCGCCGTGATCCCCGCGCAGCGCACCGAGGCGCTCTACATCCGGCGGCCCGACGCGGGCATCGACTTCTCCCGCGTGGTCCACGGCTCGGAGCAGTTCACCTACACCCGGCCGATCGTCGCCGGCGACGTGCTCGCCGCGACCTGCCACGTCGACGGCATCCGCGAGGCCGGCGGCCATGCGATGATCACCACCCGCACCGAGCTCACCGACGCCGACGGCGGCGATCCCGTCGCCACCGTGGTGTCGACCATCGTCGTGAGAGGAGAGGATGCATGAGCGCCCAGAGCAGCCCGGTCCCGCGCGAGGAGGTCCGCCGCTCGGCGTCCGACCTCGCCCCCCGTCTCGCCGACCTCGAGGTCGGCCGGACCGTCGTCTCGGCGAGCATCCCGGTGTCGCGCGCGGACCTCGTCCGCTACGCCGGCGCCTCGGGCGACTACAACCACATCCACTGGAACGAGCGCTTCGCCCGCGAGGTCGGCCTCGAGAACGTCATCGCCCACGGCATGCTCACCATGGGCTCGGTGATCTCCCGGATCAGCGAGTGGGCGGTCGACCCCGGTGCGATCGTCGACTACCGCACCCGCTTCACCGCTCCCGTCGTCGTGCCGGACGCGGAATCCGGCGCCCCGGACACCCCGACTGCGTTCCTCGAGATGACGGCGGTCGTCGGCGCGGTCGACCCGGAGGCCGGGATCGCGCGCCTCGACGTCGAGGTCTCCGCGGGGGAGAAGAAGGTGCTCGGCCGGACGCAGGTCAAGGTCCGGCTGTCGTGAACCTCGCCGAGCTCACGACATTCCGCGTGGGCGGCCCGGCGGGCTCGGTGGCCGAAGCGCACACGCGCGAGGAGCTCCGAGCCTTCTGCGCCGACCACCCCCTCCGCCCCGGTGACCCCCGCCCGGACGTCCTGTTCGTCGGCGGTGGCTCGAACCTCCTCGTCGCCGACGAGGGCTTTCCCGGCCCCGTGTGCGTCATCCGGACATCCGGCGTCGAGGAGCGCCCGCTGCGCACCGAGCGCCGGGTCCTCACCGTCGAGGCGGGGGAGAACTGGGACGATCTCGTCGCGCGCACCCTCGACGCCGGTCTCGCCGGGCTCGAGGCGCTGTCCGGGATCCCCGGCTCGGTCGGTGCGACGCCGGTGCAGAACGTCGGCGCCTACGGGGCCGAGGTCGCCGATTCGATCGAATCGGTGCTCGTGTTCGATCGCCTGAGCGGCGACGAGCTCGTGCTCGGCCGCACCGAGCTCGAGTTCGGCTACCGCACCTCCCGGCTCAAGCGCACCGCCGCGAACACCGGTGCGGTGCAGTTCGTCGTCCTCGCGGTGACGTTCCGCCTCGCGGAGTCCACGCTCTCCGCCCCCATCCGCTACGCGCAGCTCGCGCGCGCTCTCGAGGTCGATCTCGGGGACCGGGTCGAGACCGCCGAGGTGCGCCGGGCGGTGCTCGATCTCCGCGCCTCGAAGGGCATGGTGCTCGATCCTGCCGACCATGACACCTGGTCGGCCGGCTCGTTCTTCACCAATCCGATCCTCCCCGCGAACGCGGCCCTGCCCGCCGATGCCCCGGTGTACCCGGTGGTCGACCCGGTCACCGGAGCGCGCGACGCGACGCTGCTCAAGACCTCGGCCGCGTGGCTCATCGACAACGCCGGGTTCTCCCGGGGCTTCGGCCTCGACGACCGCGCGACGCTGTCGACCAAGCACACGCTGGCGCTGACGAACCGGGGCGGGGCGCAGGCGGCGGACATCCTCGCCCTCGCCCGCCGCATCCGCGACGGCGTCCGCGAAGCGTACGGGATCGACCTCGAACCGGAGCCGAATCTCATCGGGTGCAGCCTGCAGGCATGAACCCCCTCCTCAGCCGGACGCCGACGGCGGAGCCCGAGGTCCGGACCGGACCCCGCCCCGGCACCCGGGCGGGGGAGGACGGCCCTCTCGCGCGGGTGCTGATCCGCATGCTCCCGGCCGTCGGCGTCGTCCTCGCGTGCCTGCTCCTCGTCGCCCCGTGGGCCGCGCTCACGGCCCGCACCGAGGCGAACTTCGGCCCCCATGTCGCCGACTATTCGATCACCACCGACACCACCGTGACGATCGACCTCGGCGCGCTCGGAAGCGTGCGGATGCCAGCGACGGACATCCTGCCGTTCGGCCTCGGGGTGCTCATCGAGGTCGGCGAGATCCCCGCGGAGTCAGCACTCGGCGGGACCGCCCTCGACGCCGTGGGCGAGGACGTGGCCGCCTATGCGACCTTCTTCGCCTCGCCCGAGGCGCAGTTCGACATCGTCGCCCGCGGCCTGCTCATCGACGCGCTGTTCCGGGCCGCGGGTGCCGGGCTCGGCCTTGCGGCGCTCATCGGGGTCGTCGTCGTGCTGCGCGGTCCGCCAGACCGGAGCACGCCCCGCTCCCGCCGGCGTCTCACCGTCGGCCTCGTGTCCGGTACCGCGCTCGCCTGTCTCCTCGCAGTCCTCCTCGTCCCGATCCAGCGACCGCGGCCCATCGAACCGAACCCCGGGTTCGCGGGCACCCCGCTCGCCGGCGCCGAGGTGACCGGACGGCTGTCCGGGGTGATCGACGAGGCCGCCGGCCTCGTGTCCGGCTTCATCGAGGACAACGACGCGTTCTACGACGCAGCGACGACCGCGCTCGACACCGCGTGGGAGGACCGGCCCTTCGAGGCCCGCTGGTCCTCGGCCGCCGCCCTAGTCCCGCCGCCCGATCCGCGCACCGGGGGCCACGCCGGTGAGGTCGTCACCGCAGTGTTCGGATCCGATCTCCACTGCAACGTCGGCATGGCCCGGATCGTCGGGGAGGTGGCCGAGCGCACGGGGGCCGACCTCTACCTCGACGGCGGCGACATCACGATGACCGGCACCCCGGCGGAGAACTACTGCGTCGACGCGCTCTCCCATCAGCTCCCCGACGGGCTTCCCCGGGTGTTCGTCAAGGGCAACCACGACTCCCTCGACACCGCTCGGCACGCCGCGGACACCGGGTGGACGGTGCTCGACAACGGCGTCGTCGAGGTCGCCGGGCTCCGGATCCACGGCGGGGCGGATCCGCGCCGGACGGTGTTCGGGTCCCCGGCGCCGGTGCTCGAGACCGGCGAGACCGCCCAGGAGTTCGCTGACAGGATGGCGGACGAGGCGTGCGAGGCCGATGCCGCGGTCACCCTCATCCACGATCCGCGCCACGCCCTGCCGGCGCTCGAATCCGGCTGCGCGCGGTTCGCGCTGAGCGGGCACTGGCACCGGCGGGTCGGGCCGGAGCCCTACGCCCAGGGCTCCCGGTACGTCGGCTCGACGACCGGCGGCGCTCTCGCCGACGCCCTCACCCCGGGTCCGCTCAAGATGCCCGCCGAGCTCACCGTGCTGCGCTTCGACGCCGACACCGGTTCGCCCCTCGACCTTCAGGTGGTGACCGTCGGGATGGATGCCCGGGTGTCCTTCGCTCCGTGGCAGCCGGTACCCCCGCCCGGGCCGTGGGCGGCGCCCGAGGAGTAGACGGGCCGGCCTCGGCCCCGGACTCGGGGCGTCGCGGCACGGGTGCGCGGCGCGTGAGCGGTCCCCGCTGCCCGGTTCGACGGACCACGGGCGGAGACTGTATGCTCGTACCTTGGCGGCGGGCCGCCTGCTTCTCGCGGGTGCCTCCGAACGCCGAAGGGGTGTGGCGCAATTGGTAGCGCAACGGTCTCCAAAACCGTAGGTTGCAGGTTCGAGTCCTGTCACCCCTGCTCAGGCTTCGCCGGTCGGGACGACGATCCGGCTCGGCGGAACAGCGGCAATTTCAACGACGACCGAGTGAGGATGCGTGGCAGACACACCTGCGAAGACCTCCGGTGCCCGGCGGGAGCGCGAGACCGAGCAGAAGAAGCGCGGACTCCTCGGCGGAATCCTGCAGTTCTTCCGCGAAGTCGTGGCCGAGCTCAAGAAGGTCGTCACGCCCACCCGCAAGGAGCTCATCAACTACACGCTCGTCGTGCTCGCCTTCGTCATCGTGATGATGCTGCTCGTCACCGTACTGGACTTCATCTTCGGCAGGCTCGCCGGGTTCGTCTTCGGGGGGACCCCGCTCTGGCCGCTCTGGTGAGCCGCCCCGCGACCACCCGCAGCCGCCCGGCCCGCACGGACCTGGCGCATGCCACCCACTGATTCACAAGGAGAACTGGTGTCGGACAACACCCCGGAAACCGAGAACGTCGAAGCCGTCGAGGAGACGACTGCAGTCGAGGAGCAGACCGCCGCGGTCGAGACCGAGCAGCAGTCGGCTGACTCCGCCGACGCCTCGGCCGAGGTCGACGGCGCCGACTCCTCCGCAGACGCCGCCGCGGGCGCCGGTTCCGACGATGCCGAGGCCGCTGCCGCGCCTGCCGCCGACGACGCCGAGCAGTCCGCCGGTCCCGCCGCGGACGAGGTCGACCCGGCCGAGGAGTTCAAGGCCGAGCTCCGGATGAAGGAGGGTGACTGGTACGTCATCCACTCCTACGCCGGCTACGAGAACCGGGTGAAGGCGAACCTCGAGAACCGGATCGTGAGCCTCGACATGGAGGAGCACATCTTCGAGATCCAGGTCCCGATGGAGGACGTCGTCGAGATCAAGAACGGCCAGCGCAAGCAGATCCGCCGCGTGCGGATCCCCGGCTACGTGCTCGTGCGCATGGACCTCACCGACGAGAGCTGGGGCGTGGTGCGCCACACCCCGGGCGTCACCGGATTCGTCGGCAACGCCTACGATCCCGTCCCGCTGCGCCTCGACGAGGTGTTCTCGATGCTCGCTCCGGTGTTCGAGGAGCAGCAGGCGAAGGCTGCAGCCGAATCCGGCGCGGCCGGCTCCGCGCAGCCCGGCGCCCCGATCTCGGTCGAGTTCGAGGTCGGCGAATCGGTCATGGTCAAGGAGGGCTCGTTCGAAGGCCACCCGGCGACCGTGCAGGAGATCCGCCCCGAGTCGCAGAAGCTCACCGTGCTGCTCTCGATCTTCGAGCGCGACGTTCCCGTCGAGCTCGGCTTCGACCAGGTCTCGAAGCTCTGACCCGACCAGCGCACACCATCGCAGGGGCCCGGTTCCGACCGGGCCCCTGACGCGTTCTTCCACCCTGTGTTCCCGCTCACAACCATTTGCCCGAAGCCGGGCGAGCGTGGAATGATGGTGTGGTTTGATTGTCGGCCCTGTATCGGCAGGTCGGCATCGGATGATGCGCCGCGTTCTATCGGCGCATGGACACTCTCAAGATTAAGGACCGCACATGCCTCCCAAGAAAAAGGTAGCCGGCCTCGTCAAGCTCCAGATTCAGGCAGGTGCCGCCAACCCGGCGCCTCCGATCGGTCCGGCGCTTGCCCAGCACGGCGTCAACATCATGGAATTCACGAAGGCGTACAACGCTGCGACTGAATCCCAGCGCGGGAACATCGTTCCCGTCGAGATCACGGTCTACGAAGACCGTTCGTTCACCTTCGTCCTCAAGACCCCGCCGGCCGCGGAACTCATCAAGAAGGCCGCCGGCGTGAAGTCGGGTTCGGCGACCCCGCACACCGTCAAGGTCGCGCACCTCAGCGCCGACCAGGTCCGCGAGATCTCCACGACGAAGATGCCCGATCTCAACGCCAACGACCTCGACATGGCCGATCGCATCATCGCGGGCACCGCTCGTTCGATGGGCATCACCACCGACATCGAGGTCTGAGACCAGACATCCCACTGTGGCAGGGCGGACGCAGCCCCGACCACGACTGCAAGGAGAGAAGCAGATGGCAAAGCGCTCGAAGGCCTACCAGGCCGCGGCTGAGAAGATCGCCGCAGATGTGAAGTACGAACCGGCTCAGGCGATCGACCTGGCCAAGGAGACCTCGGTGGCGAAGTACGACGCCACCGTCGAGGTCGCCCTCCGCCTCGGGGTCGACCCCCGCAAGGCGGACCAGATGGTGCGCGGCACCGTCAACCTCCCGCACGGCACCGGCAAGACCGCCACGGTCCTGGTGTTCGCCGCCGGCGACCGTGCGGAGGCCGCCCGTGAAGCAGGTGCCGATTTCGTCGGCTCCGATGACCTGCTCGAGAAGGTGGCCGGCGGTTTCACCGGCTTCGACGCCGCAGTCGCCACCCCGGACATGATGGGCAAGGTCGGTCGCCTCGGTAAGGTGCTCGGTCCCCGCGGCCTCATGCCGAACCCCAAGACCGGCACGGTGACCATGGATGTCGCCAAGGCGGTCCAGGACATCAAGGGCGGAAAGATCGAGTTCCGCGTGGACAAGCACTCGAACCTCCACTTCATCATCGGCAAGGCGTCGTTCGACCAGGACAAGCTCCAGGAGAACTTCGACGCGGCGCTCGAAGAGGTGCTCCGTCTCAAGCCGTCCTCGTCCAAGGGTCGCTACATCTCGAAGGCCACCATCTCGACCACCAACGGTCCGGGCGTGCCCGTCGACACCAACGCGCTGCGCGGCTGACGCCCAGCTCGAGTACCGCCGGACGGCGGGGTGCGGATCTCCGCCCCCGCCGTCCGGCGCATTCAGGGTCGGTGCGCGGAGGTGGACCGGTGTGGGGTGGAACGGTGTGCGGGGTGAACCGGTGTTCGAGGGTCGACCCGTGTGCGGGCCGCCCCGATCCGATCAGTCCTGGGACCGCCGCTCGATCCACCAGTCGCCCAGGCGCGAGACCACGAACCCGAGCACGATCGACAGCACGATCGCGATGACGACCGCGACGATCGTCGGCACCGGGATCCAACGGGCGCTGAGCCAGCCGAAGCCCACGGAGTAGACCGCCCAGAGCACCGAGGCCGCTGACAGCGCACCGACGAAGTCGCGCACCGACATCCTGCCGGAGCCGGCGAGCAGGGACACCGCGGTCCGGCCGAGGGGGATGAAGCGGGAGACGGCGAGGACCTGGATCGACTCCGATTCGAGTCGCGCGTCGATCCGGTCGAGCCGCCGCTGCGCGCGGGCGGAGGACAGCATCGGCCACGCCCGGAAGTCGAAGCGGGAGGCGACCGCGAAGAGCGCGAGATCGCCGGCGAGCGACCCCGCGATCATCGCGAGCACGAGCCCGAGGAGGACGGTTCGCCGCTCGTCGCATTGAGCGCGCCGAGCCCCACGAAGAGGGCTGTCGAGGGCACCGGCGGGATGATCGCGGCGAGTGCGTTGACGAGAGCGGCGATGGGGTAGACGAGGAGCGTTCCGGCGAACTCCGCCACCCACGCCCCGATCTCGTCCACCGACCCAGGCTACAGGCCCCGTGCCCGGATCCCGCCGCGGCCGCGCGGGCTGCCCTCACGCCGCTGTACCCGCCCTCGGCCCTCGTCCGCACCTCATCGACCTGCCGATTCTGCTCGATGGATGTCGCCCTGCCGTTCATGCCCGAGATTCGGCACCGGATTCGAGCGCAGGTGGCAGGTCGACGGAGGGATCGAGCAGAAACGGCAGGTGGACCACGTCGCCTTCCGGGCGTGGACGTCGCCATCCGGGTGGATTTGGAGCCGGGGTGGCGCGTGCACTACGATGGAATCTGCCCAAGACCGTCGGTCCCCGTGGGAATCACCGCCATCCGTTCTCGGACGGCGGTGCCCGCAGGCGAAGAGCTCGACAGAGCGGCCAGCGCAGGTGTCATGAGAACGACGACCGGATGCTCGCATCCGCACTCCCAGCGTTCCGTGCATTCTGCGCGGAGCGCTTTTTCGTGTTCTCGGCACCGACACCGTACGAAAGGAATACCATGGCGAGGCCTGACAAGGCAGCGGCAGTTGCGGAGCTCAAGCAGTTGCTCGAGAACTCCCCGGCTGCAGTGCTGACCGAGTACCGCGGTCTCACCGTCGCGCAGATGAAAGACCTGCGCGTTGCACTCGGTGAGACGGCAAGCTACGCCGTGGTAAAGAATACGCTCACCGCTATCGCTGCCAAGGAAGCCGGCATCGAGGCATTCGACGGACTCCTCAACGGACCCTCCGCCATTGCCTTCGTCAACGGCGAACCCTCCGAGGCCGCGAAGGCGCTGCGTGACTTTGCCAAGGCGAATCCGCAGCTGGTCATCAAGGCGGGCTACCTCGAGGGGAAGCCGCTGACCGCTGAGGACATCACGAAACTCGCCGACCTCGAATCCCGCGAGGTGCTGCTTGCGAAGGCAGCCGGTGCCATGAAGGGAAGCCTGTACAAGGCCGCCTACATGTTCACCGCCCCGCTGGTCAAGACCGTCCGGACCGTCGACGCTCTTCGCGAGAAGAACGCCGGATCCGAGTCGGCTCCTGCCGAGGACGCCTGAGTTTCACCCCTGTAAACCACCCCGGCTGCTCACGGCAGCCATGTAAGGAAGGACATAGCCACCATGGCTAAGCTCACCCCCGAAGAGCTCATCGAAGCGTTCAAAGAGCTCTCCCTGATCGAACTCTCCGACTTCGTCAAGCAGTTCGAAGAGACCTTCGAGGTCGAGGCTGCCGCTCCGGTCGCCGCTGCCGCTGCCCCGGCCGCCGGCGGTGCCGGTGGCGAGGCCGCCGCCGAGGAGAAGGATGAGTTCGACGTCATCCTCGAGTCCGGCGGCGAGAAGAAGGTCCCGGTCATCAAGGAGGTCCGCGGACTGACCTCGCTCGGTCTCAAGGAGGCCAAGGAACTCGTCGACGGCGCGCCCAAGGCCGTCCTCGAGGGCGTCAACAAGGAGACCGCGGAGAAGGCCAAGGAGGCCCTCGAGGCCGCTGGCGCCACCGTCTCCCTCAAGTGATCCGGTCCGCCGCGGCCTGATCACTCGGACCGTGCGCGGAACGCATCCAGCATCGGACCCCGCTGCCATCACGGCAGCGGGGTTCCGTGCAGTCACCCCTCAATTTCCGAAGGTTCCTGAGAACGAATCCGCAATCTATTGCAATCTCGACCGGCAGGCGCGGCCCCGCAGCCGGTCTGTCGGGCGGTCGGTCATGTGCCCGGACCGGAACATGACCGTCACGTCCGGCGCGGAGTGCCATCGGAGACTCGTCTCATGACCCGCACTCACCGGCACCTGCGCCAGACGTCCCGCGCTCATCGACAGGCGCGCCGGACACCCCACGTTCCGCCGCGCCGTTCTCCGGCAAGCCGCGTCACGACGAAACGCTTCCCGGCGCAGCGCGTCGCGATGGTCGGCCTCGGGCTCCTGCTCGTCCTCTCGACGACCGCATGCATCCCCACACTCAACCCGCGACCTGAACCGACCGGGACCGCGACGAACCACCCGGAATCGCCCGCGGGGTCCACCGCGCAACCGCTCGATCCCGCAGGCACTGCGCTGCGCGTGAGCTACCGCGACGTCTCGACCCCGCCGCGGTACCACCGGAGCTACCGGCTCGAGGCAGATGCGTCTGGCGCCGCGATCGCGGTCTCCGCCTACGGTGCGCACGTGGGAAGCGGGCGGGTGGAGATGGATCCCGAGGTCTGGGAGACCGCCGTCGCCGCAGTCGAGCCCGTAGTCGCCGATTCCGGGTCGTGTCCGCCGCCGTACCCCTCCGGGGCGACCTCGTACTCTCTCGAGGTGTGGGTCGGGGACACCCGGGTCCGGACGGTCGAGGCGAACACCCTGTGCTGGCGCGATGACCCGGTCCACGCGAGCATCGCGGAAGCCGTCGCTCCTCTGCTCGACCTGTTCGACGAGGACGAGGTCTTCCGTCCCGACCACGAACCGGATCTCGCGGTGAGCGCGCAGCCGGAGGACACCGGGCCGCCGTAGCCCTGACCCCCTCGCGAGCGAGTTGTGGGCGGCGCGCAACCCGCCCACGTCCTCAGCGGAGTCGGCGCACCCCGGTCGGGAACTCGCCGGGCACCCAGGGGAACGGGTCCGCGGTGCGGGTGGGCACCTCGGCGGAGGAGTCGGTCTCGGCGACCGCGGTCACGTCCCCGAGCTGCGCGGAGACGAACGCGCGATCGACCGGATGCCCGTGCCCAGGAGCGAAGACCGTGATCCCGCGCTGTGCGAGCAGGGTCTCGAGCGCATCGGCCCAGCGGGCGGGCAGCGCGTCGTCTCCGAACTGCGGAGGGGCGCCCTCCTCGACGAGATCGCCGACGAGCGCGATGTCCTCGCACAGGACGACGAGATCGGATTCGGTGTGCCCGCCGAGTGCGAGGAATGTCGCCGTGCAGCCGCCGAGGTCCACGCGATCCCCCGTGCGCACCTCGCTCACGGGGACGAGCAGGCGGTCGGGGGTGGGGAGGTCGGGTTCGTGGGAGAGCGGGACCGCCTCGAGCTGGATCCAGGCCGAGGCCGCATGATCGCGGACGAATCCCGGTGAACCGAGGAACTCGGTGACGCCCGCGGCGGCGAACGTCGCATTGCCGAAGAAGTGGTCCCAGTGGTCATGGGTGTTGACCACGGTGAGGGGGAGGTCCGTGAGGGCGCGGAAGGCGGAGAGGATCGCCGCGCCCTGGTGGGGGCCGGCTCCGGTGTCGATGACGAGGGCACGGTCGGATCCGACGACGAGGTAGGCGTTGAGCTGCACCGGGTCCGAGGTGAAGACGTAGATCTCAGCCATTCCCACCCCCGTGCCGAGGTGCCTGCGGCGGTCCGCTGCCGGGGTCTGTCGCAGGAGGCCGGGTGGCGTCCGGGGTCGGGGCGGCCCCGGGTCGCATCCCGGGGTCACGGTGCTCCGGTCCCGGGCCGGTGGCCGAAGACTGCGGGTGCGCCTGTCCCGGGCCGGCGGGCGGGGAGGGGAGGTGCTCCGGACCTGGGAAGGCAGGTGGAGAGTACGGCTGCCCGGGGTCCGGACCGGCGGGCGGCGGGGGCGGGTACCCGAAGTTTCGGCCGGCGGGCGGAGCGAACGGGTGTCCCTGACCCGGACGGACCGGAGCCGAGGCCCCGGGAACAGTGTGCGGAGGCGCGGGCATCGGGGGAACCGAGGGACCTGAAGACGGCGACGCGGGTGGGACCCGACGACCGACCGATTCCGGGGTTCCGGGTTGGACCGGGCCGCCGACCGGACCCGGAGACCCGGGTGCGAACGGGTTCCCGGCCGGCGGCACGGAGCGGTACGGGTCGCGGCCCGGC
>ENA-OOKA01000231-OOKA01000231.1-human-skin-metagenome-genome-assembly--contig:-NODE-231-length-17176-cov-11.016880_pt1 | contig 17176 bp, 17 predicted proteins | sample MGYA00248825_ERZ500995 | MGnify/ENA primary metagenome ERZ500995 (study PRJEB25958, sample SAMN03398540) | human skin metagenome | study: EMG produced TPA metagenomics assembly of the Human Skin...
CCCCGCACCGCGCGGTGCGGGGCCGCAGCCCTGATCCGCGCCCAGAGCGCGGATCCTCTCGGCCTCGGTCCTCCTGCCGGGGGGGGAGTGCCGGCTCGGGCTCTGCCCACCTGACGGGCAGCGCCGGCTCAGACCTGGACGTTCCGCAGGGAGAGCGTGGGATCAGCCCTCGCCCAGGAGGCGTCGCGCTCGGGCGATCACGGGGGCGTCGACCATGGCTCCGTCCACGGCGCTGGCTCCGTCGACGGCCTCGACCACCGAGCGGGCCCAGGCGATCTCCTCCTCGGTAGGCGCGAAGGCCTCAGCCGCCGCCTCGACCTGCGCGGGGTGGATGCACAGCTTCCCGGTGAAGCCGTCCTCCCGGGCGCGCAGAGCCGCCCGACGCACCGGCTCCAGATCGCGGAACTCGGGGGTGGGGGAGTCCAGCGGGCCGGCCAGGCCGCGGGCTCGCGAGACGGTGACCACGCGCGCCATCGCCGCAGCCATGGTGCGCGAGTCCGCGCCGCAGCCCAGGTCGAAGGCCAGATCCAGCGCTCCGACCGCCAGGCGCATCACGCCGGGCTCGGCCACGATCTCCTCGAGGGCCAGCAGTCCGGCGGCCGACTCCACGGTGCCCACGATCCCGACCTCGAAGCCCAGGCCGGCGCGCACGTCGCGGACCTGATCGGGCGACTCCAGCTTGGGGATCAGCACGGCGTCGAGCAGCTCGGGGGCCTCGGTGCAGCCCGGAGCGGAACCGCCCACGGCGGCCGCGGCGGCACGGGCCGACGCGCTGTGCTCGTGGGCCCGAGCGGCACGGCGCAGAGCATCCAGATCGGCGCGCCCCGCCTCGGTCTGCGGTCCGTTGATCCGCACGGCCACGGACCCTGCGAGGGCGCCCGCCTCATGGGTCCCGGTGAGCAGAGCGATCAGGTGCTCGCGGGCGGCGTCCTTGTCCGCGGCGGCCACGGCGTCCTCGAGGTCCACCACCACGCAGTCGGCTCCTGAGCCCTGGGCCTTCAGCACGCGATCAGGGCGCAGCGCGGGGGTGAACAGGGCAGTGCGGGCGGTCGCCAGCTGGGCGGAGGACGTCATCATGGCCCCAGGGTAGAGCGGGCGGCGCGTCTGAGCCCGTCCCAGGTCGGACGGGCCGGGGCCCTCTCCGAATTTTCATCCAGCGTCATGTACCGACATGTTGACTTCTCATTCCATCCGGTGTGTGCATACGTGATTTCCTGGAGAGGTCTTGAGCCCGCGAGGTCACCTCATGGCCCGCGCACCATCTGGTCGCCGTTTCCCAAGGAGCACAGCATGAGCCTGGATCGTCATCTCCGCACCCCCCTGACCGTCGGGCTCCTGGCCCTGACGGGCGTCATCGGCCTGTCGGGCTGCGTGCCCACCGTCGAGGACGACTCCAGCGACTCGGGCCAGAGCGAGGAGACCGAGGCCGCGTCCTCGGAGGAGACGCAGGCCGAGGAGACCCAGGCTGAGGAGACGCCGTCGGAGGAGGCCTCGGACGATGCCTCGGAGGAGGCCTCCGAAGAGGCCTCTGAGAAGCCTTCCGAGGACGCGTCCGAGGACGCCTCGGAGAAGCCCTCCGGCGACGCTTCCTCGAAGTCGGAAGATGCTGCTCCGGCTGGCGATCTGGTCGATGCCTCCAAGCTCTCCGGCGAGCCCATCGAGGTCGTCGAGGGCGAGGGCGACGGCACCGTCGAGATCCCCGAGCACGACGAGCCCCTGGTGGTCGTCTTCGAGAACACCTCCAAGGACGAGTTCAGCTACCTCTACGGCACGGCCGATCCGGGACAGAGCCTCGAAGGCGCCGAGACCGGCGAGACCGTGATCTTCCTTCTGGACCCGTACGGCTACAACGGCGGCCTCGACTCCAACACCAAGAAGTGGAAGATGGAGGGCGACGCGAGCGACACCTTCAAGATGAGCTTCTACCCGCTGGATTCCATCCCGGAGGTCAAGGACGGCCAGGGCTCCGAGGCCGAGGGCACCGGCATCTTCCGCTGGAACCTCGAGGATGACGGCTACTACGCGGTCAAGCACGACGGCGAGTCGAACTTCATCGTCCACGGCGAGTCCCCGGAGGACAACGGACAGACCTCGCAGCTGGCCTTCAACGAGATCGGTGCGATCGACGGCGGCCTCGAGGTCGAGGACGGCGAGTACATCATCACCGTCGACGCCGACGGCAAGTGGAGCTTCTCGCCCATCACCGAGGAGGACTACGAGAAGAACTACGAGCCGGTCGAGGAGTGATTGCTCACCAGCGGGCCGCCTCAGCCGGCTGGCCCCGCTGACCGCTGCGAGAGCCCCCTTCGCGTGGATGCGAAGGGGGCTCTCGTGCGTCGTGGACTACCGGGTCACGTGTTTGCGGATGTAAAGATTCGTCACAATGGACTGTTCGGACGACAGGGGTTTGCACATGCACATTTGCAGTGGTTAACTCTGAGGTGTCGGAACGAAGAGAACCGGCAGGCACCCCAGCCGAGCACCACCAATGACACGATCTCAGGAGGTCGTCATGAGCACGAATCGCACTCTCCGCACCCCGCTGACCGTCGGCATGCTGGCGGTGACCGCAGCCTTCGGGCTCTCTGCCTGCGTCCCCACCGAGGAGCCGGCAGTCGAGGAGACCGGGGCCACGCAGCCCGCCGAGACCGAGACCGAGCAGTCCGCCGAGACGGAGCGCCCGAGCGAGGAGTCGAGCGACTCCGGCCAGGACTCGAGCGAGGCTCCCTCGGAAGATGCCGATGACAGCGCCGCGAGCACCGACGCCAAGGGCGCCCCCACGGACGGCGACGACGCCGAGGCCAGCGGCAAGGCCACCGAGGACTCGGACTCCTCGGACAGCAAGGCCTCAGGCGACACGGTCGATGCCGGCGCCATGAACGGCGAGCCCATCGAGGTCATCGAGGGCGAGGGCGGGGGCACCGTCGAGATCCCCGAGCACGACGAGCCCCTGGTGGTGGTCTTCGAGAACACCTCCGAGGACGAGTACAGCTACGTCTACGGCTCGGCCGACAAGGGCCAGACCCTCTCCGGCGTGGAGACCGGCGAGTCCGCGACCTTCCTGCTGGACCCGTACGGCAGCAGCGGCGGCCTGGCCTCGAACACCTCCTCGTGGGACATGGAGGCCGAGGAGGGCGACTCCTACACCCTGAGCTTCTACGAGATGGACGCGCTGCCCGAGGCGGGCGACGGCGACACCATCGAGGCCGAGGGCTCCGGCGTCTTCCGCTGGAACTCCGAGGAGGACGCCTACATGGGGGTGGAGCACGACGGCGAGTCGAACTTCATCGTCCACGGCGAGTCCCCCACGGACGACGGCACCGGCACCCAGTACGTCTTCAACGAGATCGGCGCCGTGACCGGGGGCCTGGAGATCGAGGAGGGCGAGTACATCATCGCTGTCGACGCCGACGGCAAGTGGAGCTTCACGCCCATGACCGAGGAGGAGTACGAGTCGGCCAGCTCCGATTCCTGAGCCGCAGGAAGCGCCCGGTCGCCTGATCGACGCGCACTCGACGACGCCGCGCCGCGATCCCCACAACGGGGGCCGCGGCGCGTCGTCGTCGCGCGTCCTGCGGGCGAGGGTCAGTAGCCTGGCGGGCATGTTCAGTCACCCCGCCGCACCGATCCCGCCCCAGCAGCCGCAGGGCTCGAAGGTCGCCGGCACCCCCGCCCTCGACGCCGACTGGGCAGCAGCGGCCACGCGCTGGGAGCCGGAGATCCGTCCGGCGTCGCCGGCGCACTGGTCCTGGCTGCGCTGGGCGTGGGAGCAGCTCGACGGAGACCTGCCGTCGTCGGCGGCACCTGCTTCTGGCGCGGCGGAGGGGTCCGAGGCGGCTGCGCAGGGCGACGCTGCGCTGCTGGATGCGTCCCTGGCCCTGCTGACGGCGTTCCTGCAGGCCGCCGACGGCGACGCCGAGGTGCTGTCGGGGGCGGAGGCCGAAGCCCCCGACGGCACCACCCTGCGCGGCGCACCCCGTGCGGCCGCGGTGGCGGAGGAGCTCGCCGCGCGCTGCGGCACGACCCTGGGCTTCGCCCAGCTGTGGAGCCTGGCTCGACCCGAGGAGCTCCAGGAGGATCCCTGGGCGGAGCTGGGCGGGGATCCTGCGGAGGCGGATCAGGAGACGGAGGTCGTCGATGTGCCCGGCGAGGAGGCCCGGCGCCGCCCCCTGTTCCCGCTGGATAGCGATGACATCGCTTGGATCGTCTCCGGGTCCATGACCCCGGCCAAGGACAGCACCTGGCGGTGGTTCTCCGGCCTTGCCGCCGGAGCCGCGCAGAGCTGACTCGCGCAGGGCTGACCCGCCCTGAGCTGCTCCGCGCTCAGGGGCGCTCCCGGCCTGTCCGGGCGCCGCGCCCCAGCACGACTGGCACTGTGGTCGGCAGGCCCGGCGGCCGGGAGGGCCTCAGAAGCCGATCGTCCAGCCGCTGTCCACGAGGCTGCGGGCGTAGGCGGCCTGTCCCAGGTGGGTCGAGGCGTCCTCGAAGGTCGAGACCAGGCGCACGCCGCGGGTCACGGGCGGGTCGTAGGAGTCGTCGATGACCTCGGCGATCTCGTCGTCCGACAGCGAGGCCGCGTACCGGGCCGATGCCTCCGTCACCTCGGTGAGGTAGGCGGCCAGCTCGTCGAGAGAGCTGGTGGTGACCGCGCCGACGTCCTGGGCCGAGTCGCCGAAGCCGAAGTCCTCGGCCCCGCGCTCGATCCCCAGGCGCTGCGCCCAGCCGCCTGCGCTCCAGACCTGCTCCCGGCCGCTGAGCTGGGCGACCTGGACGTCCTCCTGGCGGGCGGCATGCCAGATCAGCCACACGATCGAGTTGTGGATCCCACCCGGCTGGGTGTGCGCCTCCTGGAGGCCCAGGCCGTCCAGCACCAGTCCTGCGGTGTCGGCGGGGCGGCGTGCGAGGTCCTCGAGCAGCTGCTGAGCGGCGGTCATGATTCCTCCTGCGGTCGGCTGGCCCCTGCCTCCGGGGCCGTTCTCACGACCCTATGACCGCGCCCCGACACGACGAGAGGCCCGAGCTGCCGGCGTCACGCAGAGTCATCACGACGCAGGTGTGTGCTTTAGGGAATGCATGAGGCAGGATGGAGGCGGAGCCGGATCCACCGGCATCCGTCGCACCACCGCGGAGAAGGAGCACCCCCATGGGCTTCCGGAAGTCACAGACCACCCAGTCGTCGTCCGCCGAGCACGAGGAGCTGGACACCCAGCCCGCCGAGCAGCTGCGCTCGGGCGCGCCGAAGCGCCGCCGCTCACCGCTGATCCTCGGCGCCCTGTCGCTCAGCGCCGGGCTCGCCCTCAGCGGCTGCGTCGCCACCGGCGGCGACGACTCCTCCGACGACTCGTCGTCCTCCTCGTCCGAGGAGACGTCGAGTGAGGAGAGCACGGAGGACTCCGCGGCCGCCAGCGAGTCGCCCTCGGAGGAGTCCACGGAAGGGGCCTCCGAGGACTCCTCGGACGACGCCTCGTCGGAGTCTTCGGATGATGCTTCCGAGGGCGCTTCGGACGATGCGTCGGAGGGCGCTTCGGAGGACGACTCCGAGGGCTCGGGCGGCGGCTCGGCCTCCGCCACGGGCGATGTGGTCGAGCTGTCCGGCCTGCCCGATGTGGAGCCGGTGCAGTCCGAGTCCGGCTCCGGCGACGGCGAGTTCGCCCTGGAGCACCCGGACGGCGAGGACGCGCCGGTCTACACCAGTCGCTCCGCCAGCGGGGACAGCTCCATCTACGCCTACTTCACCGGTCAGCGCACGGACGGTTCCACCACCTCCATGGGCGGCGTGGTCCCCGGAACCACCGGTGTGGGCTTCGAAGATCCCTACTGGATGGACGAGCGCATCACGGATGTGAAGGTCTCGGCCGAGGACGATGTCGAGTGGCAGTTCGACGTCTACTCGATCGACGAGATCCCGGACGTCAGCCCCGGTCAGTCGGTCAAGGCCGACGGCTCCAAGGTCTTCCACTGGACGGGCGAAGAGGCCGGCTCCTTCGACGTCCAGGTCGAGGGTGACGGCAACTTCATCGTCAAGGCCGAGACTGCCGATCCGGACGGCCCCACCGCCGAGACGATCTTCAACGAGATCGGCCCCGGCGAGGGCACCATGGAGCTGCCGGCCGAGGAGTACTTCATCACCGTGGAGTCCAGCGGCCCGTGGGAGTTCACCGCCCAGTGAGGCCCCTGATGATCATCGTGGCCCTCAGAGGATGATGGCCACGATGATCAGCACCAGGACCAGCGCCAGCGCGAAGATCCCCCAGTTGCGCAGCGTGCTGCGGAACTCGGCCTTCTCGGCCTCCGTGGTGGGCTTGGGGGTCTCATCGCCCAGGTAGCGGAAGTCGTAGGAGCGCGGCGGCTGGCCCTCGGTCGTGCCGCTGCCGGGGCCGTAGCCCGGTCCGCTGCCCTGCCGAGCCCGCGGGACGTCCTCCTCCGAGCCGGAGGGCTGCCCGAAGGCAGCAGCATTCCCGCCGTCGAAGCCCACGGGCCGGCCGGAGTCCGGGGCCTGCGGGGGCTGGCTGCTTCCCTCGCCCGACGGACGCGGCTCCTCCGTGGCCGGCTCGTCGGCCGGATTGCGGCCCAGCATGGAGGCCAGGGCGGCGTCATCGGCCGAGGACCATGACGGCGCGGGGCCGTCCTGAGGCTCGGGAGCCTTCGGTGCGGCCTCGCCCTCCGCGGTGGTACCGGAGTCGGTTCCTGCGGCGGTGCCGGCGTCGGGTCCTGCAGCGGTGTCGGCACTCGCGGCACTGTGCTCGGCGCGCTGGCGTCGGGCCTGCTGATCGGCAAGGCCCAGGGCATCGGTGAGTCGGCGCAGCCGATCCTTGAGGGCGCGGCTGAGGCCCTTCTGCTCGGAGATCTGCACGGCTCGCTGCGACACGCGGCCGTAGATGCGTCCGTCGTCGTCCACGCCCAGGTGCGCGGCCGCCTCGGCGGCCTCCACGGGAGGCGCCCCGGGGCTGGACTGCGCGGCCCAGCTCAGCAGCTGCACGGTCGCCGGAGTGCCGAGGGCCCGTGCGGCGGCGGGGCGCAGCGCCGGTGCGAACCGCAGCTCGAGCGCCTGGGTGCTGGCAGCGGCCTCGTCGTCCAGGGCGTCGATCGCGCCGCTGTCCGAGAGGACGGCCTCGAGCAGCACCGCGGCAGCCACGCGATCCCGGGGCTCGGCCCCGGCGTCCGACAGGACGGCCCTCAGCGTCTCGCGGGAGGCCTCCGCATCCCGGGTCAGCGCGGACAGGCGCTCCGGATCCGCCTGCGTGAGCTGCGAGGGATGCGACAGCGCGCCGCCCGGCTGCTCGTCGGAGCCTCCGGAGGAGCCGCTGGAGCGATTCGGGGACACGATCAGCACCTCTTTCATCGGACGGGGTGTGTCTCCGAGCCTACGCGGGCGAGCGCGCCCGCGCTCAGGCCTCCGCCAGGCGCAGCGTCCCGTGCACCGGCGGGACCCGCAGCGGCTCCGGCGCGCTGAGCCCGGCGGCCGCCGCTGCCTCGGCCAGGGATTCCCTCAGGACCGACGACGAGCCCAGCCCTCCGCCCAGCACGATCGGACCCGTGAGGCTCAGCTGCTCGGCGACCCCGGCTGCCATCTCGATCAGGTGCCCTGCGGCGGCCTCGAGCAGCTCGCGGGCTCCCAGGAGGCCGGCGCTGGCGCAGCGGTCCACGTGCGTGGCCAGACCCGCCCAGGCGGTGCGCTCGAAGCGGTCGTGGAAGTCCGCGATCAGCTCCGAGCGCTGCCCCAGCCCGCGGGTCTCGAGCACGGCGCGGTCGAGCTCATCGGCGGGCTCGCCGGCGTCGGCTCGTCGCAGGGCGCGGCGCACGGCCTCGCGGCCGACCCAGAACGAGCTGCCCTCGTCGCCCAGCAGGTAGCCCCAGCCGCCGCGACGGGCCTCGGAGCCGTCGGCGGTCCGCCCCCAGGCCACGGAGCCGGTGCCGGCGATCAGCGCGATGCCCTCGTCCGCCCCGGCGGCGGCCAGCAGCAGACGGGTGTCGTGCACGATGCGGAACCGCGCTGCGGCCAGAGTCCCCGCCGCCTCGATCACGAGCCGCCGGAGCCGGCGGGCGTCGTCGTCGGTGTCCACGCCGCCCGCCCCGATCACCACGTCCACGTGCTGCGCGGCCGGATCCAGTCCGGGGGCGCCCAGCTCCTCGAGCACGGCGGCCAGCCTCTGCCGGGCCTGGTCGCGGCTCACGTTCTGCACGTTGGAGCTGCCGCCGGAGGCCTCGGCGCCGATGACGAGCTCGGGCCCCGGTGCGGCGGCGGGGCCGTCGGCGCGAAGGCCGCGGGTGGAGGTTCCGCCGATGTCCAGGCCGATCACGGTGCGCTGCTGCATGCCTCCAGGCTAGCCAGCGGCTCTCGGCACTTCCTCTGGGAGAGAACGGCGTTGTGATCCGGGCCGCAGTCTTCCTACTGTGGTCATACGAAAGTCCCCTGATGAAAAGGAGCACTTCAGCATGACGACCACTGACACCTCCGTCACCGTCACCCGCGAGATCGATGCCCCGGCGGCCGAGATCTTCCAGATCCTGTCCCTGCCTGCCCGCCACGTCGACTTCGACGGCTCCGGCAACATCAAGAACGGCTCGGACCAGCGCATCGAGAAGGCCGGCGACGTCTTCACCATGGACATGCACCGCGAGGACCAGGGCGGCGACTACAAGACCGACAACACGGTCACAGGCTTCGACCCCAATAAGCTGATCGCCTGGAAGCCCGCCAAGCAGGGCACCACGGTCGAGGACAACGGCTGGGAGTGGGTCTGGGAGCTCGAGTCCTTGGGCGAGGGCCAGACGCGCGTCACCCAGACCTACACGTGGAAGGACGCCAACCCCGAGATCCTCAAGAAGGTCCACTTCCCCATGATCTCGGAGGAGGAGCTGGAGGAGTCCATGAACCGCCTGGCCTCCGTCGTCGCCTCCTGATCGACTGACGCATGATCCCGCACTCGGGATCGGCGGACCACGGCGCCCCGGCTCCTGCGAGCCGGGGCGCCGCGCCGTCCGGGTGCCCGTCTTGCGACCCGGGGTGACTGAGGGGCTCGCGAGGAGTCGCTCACGCAGGGCTTGGGCGAGCGATGGTCAGCGCAGGCGACTCCTCGCGGGTGCGAGGTGCCTGTGCGGCTGCGTCGGTCCTTGAGATCGGAGGAGCCCGGGCATGCGAGGACCCCGGGGCGTCGCGATCGCCTCCGGGGTCCTCGTCTGGTCTGCGCGGTCCTACTGCGGGGTCGGCTTGCCACCGTGCTCTTCTCGATGGTTATCGCCTGCGCCGCATGCGCGCCGCCGGTGTGTTGATGACCCGTCTCCCGTTGTGCTGGGCTCGATCGTCAACCGGTTCGGCTGCTGCGGTCTGCTCCGGCCTTCACTGCGCGGCTTCTGCAGCCCTGCCCGTGTCGGTCCCGCTGATGGATGCCTTCTCCATTCGCACTCCCGTCTGTCGACCTGTGGTGCGCCAGACGCTACTCCTGTCTGCTGCTGTGAGCAAGGCCACATCGCGAGGAATCTCGACGGCTCCCGAATGGGAGGATGGCGCCATGAGCACCGCCCCTGACAACGGTCCAGCCTCCGTCCGCCTGGACGTGTGGTTATGGTCCGTCCGGATCTTCAAGACCCGCTCGGAGGCCACGACGGCCTGCCGGGCCGGACACGTGCGGCTCAACGGTGCTCCCGTGAAGGCGGCGCAGGCGCTGCGCGTGGGGGACACGGTCACGGTCAGGCGCCCGGGCTGGCAGCAGGAGATCGTGGTCCGCAGGCTGCTGCTCAAGCGCGTGGGCGCCCCGGTGGCCCGGGAGTGCTACGAGGACCGCTCGACCCCGCCGCCGCCCCAGCTGCGCTCCGCGGTGCCGCAGCGCGACCGGGGTGCAGGGCGGCCCACCAAGAAGGACCGTCGCAAGATCGAGCAGCTGCGCGGGTACTGAGCGCAGGGGGCGGCCGCCGACGAGAGCCTCCCTGCGCCCCCGGAGCAGCCGGCGGCGGGCGCTTCTCACGTGCGCGGCGCGCAGCTGCGCGCGAGGCCCTCAGCCGGCGTCGTCGTCGCGGCGGCGGGAGAGGTAGGACAGCAGCGAGGGCGCGTGGTCGTCGTGGCCGTAGATCTCGTCCATTGCATCGGCCGCCGTGGGCGCGCCGCCGCGGCGTGAGGGACGGTCCTGGTCGAAGGGCTCGTCCGAGCGCGTCGGCCGCGACGTCGGACGGGGGCGCGGGGCCGGGACCCGGTCCTCGCGGCGGATGCGCTGGCCCGCGGATTCGCGCAGGGCCCGCGTCCCGGAATCCTCCTGTCCCTGGTGGCGGCGCTGGCCCAGGTAGGCGCGCAGGCCCTGGGGCTGCTCGTCCGCGGCCGCCGGGCCCGGGCGCTGAGACCCCCGGCCGCTTCCTCGACCGCGCCCGGAGCGGCCGCGCGCGGGCTCCTGCTGCTCCACGGGTGCGCCGCGACGGGCCTGCTTGGCGCGGATCGCGCGCTGCACGGAGCGATCGACCAGCACCTCCGGCGGGCCGTCGTCCGCAGAGCCGTGCTCTGAGTCCCCGCGTGCCCCGCGCCTGCCGCGACGTCCGCGGCGCAGGGGCTCGTCCCGTGCGGGCACGGTCTGCAGCGGGGCGGTCTGCGGACCGTCCTCGGAGGCCCTGCGGTGCTCGTCGTCGTCCACGTAGAGCGGCAGGGCGGCAGTGGGGTCGTCCTCCTCGGCGCGATCGACCCGCCGGGTCGCGGCGATGCTCGCGGCGGTCGGCCGATCCTCCCGGTAGCGGGGCATCCCGGCGATGGAGTCGAGGTCCTCGGCGCGGCTGCGTGCGGGCTCGGGCTCGTCCTGCCAGTCGTCGTCCCGTTCCTCGTCCTCCCAGACCTCGTCCGGGGTGGAGTCCGGCTCCTGGGAAGGGCGCGGGCGGGCTCGGTGGTCGCGGACGTCGCTCCAGGCCTGCCAGCCGCGCAGCAGCCGCCAGCCCAGCCACAGGATCGCCGCGATCAGCGCGATCACTCCGGCGCCGTAGCCGCGGGCCATCCAGGCCAGCATCACGAGCAGCGTGAGGATCCCGCCGCCCAGTGGTGCCAGGCCGTACGGGGAGAGCTCGGGGAGCCAGCCCAGCGTGGGGGCGGAGACGCGACGACCGCCGAGCAGCCCCAGCCGCCAGCGGCGCACGCGGACGCCGCGCAGGACGTCGTCCTGGGCCCCGGGCTCCCACTCGGCGGAGCCGTGGGCGAGCAGGACGCGGTCGGAGCTGAGCATCGCGGCCACCAGCAGGTGCAGCCCGATGGCCAGCCAGGCGATCGGCAGCCCGACCGCGAACCACAGCGCGATGACCCGCACGGGAGCCGGGACCCCGGAGGCGTCGTAGACCGTGAAGTCCAGGGCTCCCCAGGTCAGCCACAGCAGCCCGATGCCCGCCGCGGCTGCGACCAGCCCGTTGAGCACAGCGCGCACGCGCAGCGGGGGCCACGACGGGTGGGAGGAGCGCACGGGGCGTCCGCCGGACGAGCGGGCCATCGCGAGACCTCCTGGGGGGTGCGGGTCAGGCCGAGAGGCCCTGGATGGATACTGTGGAAGGCTAGCAACGGGGCGCGACGAACAGGCGCTCGAAGACGGCGGAAGACGACGGAGGCAGGACAGGTGCAGCGCAGCGATGTGCCGGGCGGCAAGGGGCTGAATCGGCGCATCCTCGGACTCGCCGTGCCTGCCTTCGGCGCCCTCATCGCGGAGCCGCTGTTCCTGCTGGCGGACACCGTCATCGTGGGGCGGCTGGGCACCGAGCCGCTGGCCGGCGTGGCCCTGGCCGGGGCGGTCGTCCAGACGGCCGTGGGGCTCATGGTGTTCCTGGCCTACTCAACGACTCCCGCAGTGGCCAAGCACCTGGGTGCCGGGCGCATGCGCGAGGCGCTGGCGGTGGGCCGCGACGGACTCTGGCTCGGCGCAGGCCTGGGCGTGGTCCTGGCGGTGCTCGGCGCCGTGCTGGGGCAGCCGCTGCTGCAGGCCATGGGCGGTCAGGGCGCGGTGCTGGAGCAGGCCTCGTCGTACCTGTGGTGGTCGCTGCCCGGGCTTCCCGCGATCCTGCTGGTCACCGCCGCCACCGGCGTGCTGCGCGGGCTGCAGGACACCCGCACGCCGCTGGTCATCGCCATGGCGGGTGCTGCGCTGAACGTGGGCGCCAACGTGACGCTGGTGCACGGGGTCGGCATGGGCGTGGCCGGTGCGGCTCTGGGCACGAGCCTCACGCAGTGGGCCATGGCAGCCGGCCTGCTGCTCCTGCTCGGGCGGCGCTGCCGGGTCGAGGGCGTGGGCATGGCCACCTCCCCGCGCCGGGTCGCTGCACTGATGGGGGTGGGCTCCTGGCTCATGCTGCGCACGGTCTCCCTGCGCGCTGCGCTGATGCTCACGGTCGTGGTCGTGACCCGGCAGGGGGCGGAGAATCTCGCGGCCTATCAGCTGATCATGACCATCTTCAACGTCATGGCCTACGCGCTCGATGCCCTGGCCATCGCCGCGCAGGCGCTCGTGGGCAAGGAGACCGGGGCTCGCGACACCCGCGCCGAGGGCCCCGACGGCGACGAGGCCCGGGAGGCCGTGCGCGTCCTGGTGCGGCGCATCGTGAGCTTCGGGATGGTCTTCGGCGTGGTCACCGGGCTCGTGGTGGGTCTTGTCCTGCCGCTGGCCGCGCCCCTGCTCACGCCCTCGCCCGACGTCCAGCGGCTCTTCGCCCTCGGGATGATCGTGGTGGCCCTGGGCCAGCCGCTGGCGGCCTGGGTGTTCGTGCTCGACGGCGTGCTGATCGGAGCCGGCGACGCCCGCTACCTGGCCCTGGCGGGTGTGGTGAACCTGGTGGTCTACCTGCCGATGCTCGCAGCACTGGTGCTGGCGGATCTCGGCGGCTCGCTCGGGCTGGTGCTGCTGTGGATCGCCTACGCGTTCGGCTACATGGGAGCTCGCGGGGTCACGCTCGGAGTGCGCTCCCGAGGGGATCGCTGGCTGCTTCAGGCCTGAGCCGCTGCGGGCGGCGGCGCCGCTCGACTGACTCCGCGGGGCGCATCACCTGCTTCGGTGATCCGTCGATGCGTGGGCGGTGGAGAAGCGGCCGGTCGGGGCCCGCCGACGCGACGACCGGGCGCACCTGGAGCCCATCTCGAGAGGTGATCGGCGGATGCCGTCGGTTGCCATCACAACGGGCCCGGATGTGCGCGCTGTCATAGAATGAAGGTGGAGAGGCAGTCAGGAGCGGCGCCGCAAGGCGCACGGTCTCCGGGCCCGATCCGCCAGGTCGCACAGGGCCTCTCCACCGGCTTTCAGCGTGGAAAGGCAGAGCGATGACCCAGAAGATCCTCGTCGGCTATGACGGCTCCGAGTTCGCGGAGAAGGCCCTGGATTGGGCCATCGGAGAGGCCAAGGCCCTGGACGGCGAGCTGACCGTGGTGGTCTCCACCGGTCGCCCGGTCGTGGCGGATGCCGCCATCACCGGTCCGTTCCTGGAGAAGATCGAGGACGAGGCCGAGCAGACCGCCCGCCGCGCCGTGCAGAAGGCCAAGGATGCGGGCGTGCGCGCCCAGGGCGTCCTGGAGCGCGGCGACGTCGCCGGGGTCCTCGTCAACGAATCGCGGAACAGCTCCCTGGTGGTCCTGGGCAAGCGCGGCCTGCACGGTCTGCGCGGTCGCCTGGGCTCCGTCTCCGCCGCCACCGCCGCCCACGCCGAGTGCCCGGTCATCGTCCTGCCGGAGACCATCGAGCCCACCCAGGGCGACTTCACCGGCCGCGTGGTCGTGGCCGTCGACAAGCTCGGCCTGGAGTCACCGTCGGTCCGGAAGGCGGCCGAGTACGCCCAGGCCCACGGCAAGGGCCTCTCGCTCGTGACCGTGATCCCGTCCATGACCTCCCTGCCCTCGGGCTCCGCGGAGCTCGATCAGGCGGTCTCGGAGCAGCTCACGGAGCCGGCGCGGAACATGCTGCAGGAGGTCGAGGACGACGTCGTCAAGCAGTTCTCCGGTCTGGACACCAGCATCCACATCCTCTCGGGCCGCCCCGCCGACGCCCTCGTGCAGGCCTCCGCCTCCGCGGACCTCGTGGTGATGGGCACGCGCGGCCGCGGCGGCTTCCGCGGACTGCTCCTGGGCTCGGTCTCCCAGGCCGTGCTGGTCGACGCCGTGTGCCCCGTGATGGTCGTGCCGAACCGGGCGCAGGCTGACAAGAGCTGAGTCCTCAGCCTCTCGGGCGGATCCCCGGGGCTCGGAGCCGATCGGCTCCGAGCCCCGGGGTCCTTCGTGTGCGGGAGATTCGGGGGGCCTGCCTGCGACTGCCGAGACGTCCTCCGCGACGCATCCAAGTGTGTCGATTGCAAATTCCACGCTTGCTGAGTAATGATGTCGTCGCATCAGTTTCCTGTGGATGCGGTCTGCCGGCTCCGGGTCGGTGCCCCCACCGTGACCTCAGCTCGGCGAAAGGCCCTCATGAGCACGCCCCAGTACCAGTACCAGCCCCAGCACTCGTCCCCGTACCAGCAGCAGCCCGGGTACGGCGGAGGGGTCCAGCTGCCTCAGGGCACCCAGCCCGGCCAGCCCATGGGCCTCGCCGAGGCGGTGAAGGACTACTTCCGGAAGTACGTGCAGTTCTCCGGGCGAGCCTCGCGCTCCCAGTACTGGTGGCCCGCGCTGGTGCTGTTCGCCCTGAGCATGGTCGTGATGGTCCTGATCATCATCATTCTGATCGCCTCCGCGGCGGGCGCCTCCACCGGCAGCGATACCGCGGCGGGGGTGGGTGCAGGGGGAGCGGTGGTGGCGATGCTGCTCTACAGCCTGCTCGCACTCGTCGGGCTCGTGACGTTCCTCCCGACGCTGGCCGCCACCGTCCGCCGCCTGCACGACACTGATCGCTCCGGCTGGTGGTACTTCATCTCCTTCGTGCCGATGGTCGGCGGGTTCATCCTCCTGTACTTCTTGGTGCTGGAGCCGAATCCCCGCGGCGCGCGCTTCGACGCCTGAGCCGACTCAGCGGCTGCGCCGTCAGGACCTCGCACTACAGTGGCGGGGCATCCCGTTGCGGATGCCCCGCCGCTGTCGTCCCCGGAAGCTGATGCCCGTGTCCTACGAACCAGCAGCCCTGCGCGGTCTGGTCGCGCCCACCCTGGTGCGCGCCCTGCTGACGCTGGCCTTCGCCGCCTGCACGATCTTCGTGACGGACCCGAGCCTGGGCTTCAGCATCTGGCTGCTCGGGCTCTGGATGGCCGCCGTGGGCGCCTGCGTGCTGTGGGGCGATCTGCGCTCCCGTGACCACGAGAGCCTGGATCTGGGCGGACTGGCCACCGTGCCGCGCTCGACCGGGATCATGTGGGTCCTGGGAGGCATCGCCGTGGTGATGATCCCGTCCACCGCCGAGATGCTGGCGCTGGTGGCCTCCGTCGTGCTGTTCCTGGTCGGCCTGCCGGAGGGCTGGCTGGGCACGTCGCGCCGCGGCCTGCATCCCCTGGCCAAGGACTGGCAGATCGTGGGTCTCGTCACCGCCGCGGCCGCGATCGGCGTGCTGCTCGTGGCCGGGCTGGGGCCGCACGCGATCCTGGGTGTCGTGGGAGGCGCTGCGATCATCTCGGGGGTCCTGCTGCTGCTCGCCGGTCTCACCCTGCGCCATGAGTCCCGCTCCGGCGGGGTCCCCGCCGATCCGGACCCGCGCGGCGCGGAGTAGACTGGAACGGTGTGCCTCCGGCGCGCCTGGGTGTCCGAGTGACGCTCGCACGGGGGCTCGCATCCGCTCGACGGCCCGCCTTCGGCGCAGGGCGCAGCACTGGCTCTCGAGCCCGCATGACGACGACTTCAGGAGGACAGCCCCGTGGCTGGAGACAACCGACGGTCCAAGCGCCGCACCCCGGATGTGAAGGCACCCCTGGCGGTGTCCGCGGTCCTGGGGCTCGTGGCGTTCGGCATCGCCTCGGTCGTGGGCGCGGGCGGGACCGAGGGGGGCCTGCGGCTGGACCTCGGGCTGATCATCGGCGGGATCGCATTCATCGCCTCCGTGGTGGTGTGCGCGACCCTCATGATGATCGAGAAGCCCAACGACCCCTCCCTGGGCGAGGGAACCGGCGTCAACCGCTCCTCCGCCAAGCTCTACGCCCAGCGCCGGGCCACCCGCGAGCAGCGCGAGGCGCAGAAGGACTCCGGGAAGAAGCCGGGAGATGACGACGGCGGCCCCCAGTTCGGTCAGCGCGTCCACCCTGAGCAGTGAGCTGATCCCGCGGCGCGTCCATCGAGGCCGCACCTGAGCTTCCCCTCCGGTCGGATGGGCGGCGCAGGTGCGGCCTCGAGGCTTTCTCGGCGACGACAGCAGCAGAAGTTTGCGTTCGTGATGTGCCTATGCAAAGATTGCATTAGCACACGAACCGAGGAGGACATGATGTCCGTTCGACGCTCCGCTGAGATCATCGCCGCGACCGTCCCGCTGCTGCTGGTGGGTGCTGCGGCTCCCGCCCTGGCGCAGGACCAGGCCCCGCCGGCGGCCGTCGAGACGGCATCCGCGCAGGAGTCCCTGACCCTTCCCCTCGAGATCTCCGGGATCGTCGACGGGCTCAGCGACCGGGAGACGGCGCGGGTCGAGGCCTTCGCCCCGGGCCTCGACGGGCGGCGCGAACCGCTCGGCTCGGTGCAGGCCGATTCCGAGGGCCGCTATCTCCTGCAGGGAGCCGCCCGGCCCGGGGCGCCCGTGCTGCTCGAGGTGACCGTCTGGGAGCCCGGCCGCGAGGACGAGGCCCTGAGCACCTGGTACGGCGACAGCCCTGACCTGGCCGGCGCCGAGGCGCTGCGCGCTGTCGGGTCGATGGACGGCATCGACATCTCCGTGGCCCGTCAGCAGGTGCCCGAGTCGGAGACGGTCGCTGCGGTGCCGGCCTCCGAGAGCGGGCTGGCCGCCTCCGGCTCGCAGCCGCAGGTGTCCTCCGATCGCGATGCCCAGCGGCTCGTGCTGGCGCTGCTGGCCACCGGGTCCTTCGTGGGGGGACTGGCGCTGCTGCGCAGGTCCTCCGCGCAGCGACTGGACTGATCCGCGCACAGACTTCCGCTGCCGCGGCGCCCTGCGCGTCGCAGGCGCGGTGCACGACTCGTCGTCGGTTCCTGAAGGGCCGGCGACGGACAGGCCTCCGCCCGCATCCGCCGGGCGGAGAGCGGTCGCCCCGGGCAAGGGCGGCCGGGCCGCGGGCCGAGGCCGGGAGACCGAGGCCCGCGGGCGGGGAGAGTGCCCAGATC
>ENA-OOKA01000232-OOKA01000232.1-human-skin-metagenome-genome-assembly--contig:-NODE-232-length-17132-cov-7.127774_pt1 | contig 17132 bp, 14 predicted proteins | sample MGYA00248825_ERZ500995 | MGnify/ENA primary metagenome ERZ500995 (study PRJEB25958, sample SAMN03398540) | human skin metagenome | study: EMG produced TPA metagenomics assembly of the Human Skin...
GGGAGGGTGCTGCCTGATCGACGTGCTGCGAGGGACGAGCGGCAGGAGATCGGGCGGGAGGGTGCTGCCTGATCGACGTGCTGCGAGGGACGAGCGGCAGGAGATCGGGCACGACGGCGCTCGCCCGAGCCGGGGGAGTGCGAGACGAGGGGCGGTCCCGATCGGGACCGCCCCTCGTCGATGCCGTCAACGGATGCGACGGCGAGGGCGATCAGCCCTCGCGGTGCTCGCGGTAGTAGCGGATCAGGCCCTCGGTCGAGGCGTCCTCCGCGGAGATCTTCTCCTCGTCGCCGGCGACGGCGCCGGCGAGGTCCTTCGCGAGCTGCTTGCCGAGCTCCACGCCCCACTGGTCGAAGGAGTTGATGCCCCACACGACGCCCTGCACGAAGGTGATGTGCTCGTACAGCGCGATCAGCTGGCCCAGCACCGACGGGGTCAGCTTCGGGGCCATGATCGAGGTGGTGGGCCGGTCTCCGGAGAACTCGCGGGCGGCGACGAGCGCGCCCTCGGTCCCTTCGGCGCGGACCTCCTCGGCGGTCTTGCCGAAGGCGAGCGCCTTGGTCTGGGCGAAGAAGTTCGCCAGGAACAGCTCGTGGACGTCCTGCTCCCCGTCGACCAGCGCGTGGTCCGGGGTGGCGAAGGCGATGAAGTCCGCGGGGATCACGCGGGTGCCCTGGTGGATCAGCTGGTAGAAGGCGTGCTGGCCGTTGGTGCCGGGCTCGCCCCAGAAGACCTCGCCGGTCTCGGTGGTCGCCAGCGAGCCGTCCCAGCGCACGCCCTTGCCGTTGGACTCCATGGTGAGCTGCTGGAGGTAGGCCGGGAAGCGGTGGAGGTACTGGGAGTAGGGGAGGACCGCGTGGGTCTCCGCCTTGAGGAAGTTCACATTCCAGATGTTCGTGAGGCCCATCAGCAGCGGCACGTTCTGCTCCGCGGGCGCGGTGGCGAAGTGCTCGTCCATCGCGTGGAAGCCGGTCAGGAACTCCTCGAACACGTCCGGGCCCAGCACGGTGGCGAGCACGGTGCCGATCGCGGAGTCGACGCTGTAGCGGCCGCCCACCCAGTTCCAGAAGCCGAAGGCGTTCCGGGGATCGATCCCGAACTCCTCGACCTTGTCCAGCGCGGTGGAGACGGCCACGAAGTGCTTCGCGACGGCCTCCTTCTCCTGCTCAGCGGTCAGGCCCGCGCTCTCGCGCAGCCCCTCCAGCAGCCAGCTGCGCACCAGGCGCGCGTTGGTGAGGGTCTCCAGGGTCGTGAAGGTCTTCGAGGCGACGATAACGAGCGTCGTCTCGGGGTCGAGGCCGCGCGTGGTCTCGTACGCGTCGGTGGGATCGATGTTGGAGAGGAAGCGGGCCTCGAGGCCGTCCTGGGCGAGGGGCTTCAGCGCCTCGTACACCATGACGGGGCCGAGGTCGCTGCCGCCGATGCCGATGTTCACGACGGTCTCGATGCGCTTGCCGGTCACGCCGGTCCACTCGCCGGAGCGGACCTTCTCGGCGAACCCGTAGACGCGGTGGAGCGTGCCGCGCACGTCCTCGTCGATGTTCTGCCCGTCCACGATCAGGGCGGGGGAGGAGCCGGCGGGGCGGCGCAGCGCGGTGTGCAGCACGGCGCGGTCCTCGGTGGTGTTGATGTGGGCGCCGGCGAACATCGCGTCGCGACGCTCCTCGACCCCGACCTCGCGGGCCAGCTTCAGCAGCAGGCGCATGGTCTCGGGGGTCAGAAGGTTCTTCGAGAGGTCGACGTGGAGGTCCGCGGCGTCGTGCGTGAACCGGGCGGCGCGCTCGGGATCCGCGGCGAACCATTCGCGCAGAGAGCCCTCGAGCGCGAGGTCGTGCGCCTCGAGCTCGGCCCAGGCCTCGGTCGTGGTGGGGTCGACAGGAGCGGTGGTGGGATCGAGAGAAGTCATATGGCCATTCAACACCCAGGCACGCTGGGAGGGGACTTCCTGCCACGGGTTCCGCCCCTGGTCCGTCCCGGGTTCGCTCATGGTTGAAAAATCGTCGAGACCGAAGCGTTACCGACAGATGGAATGCAGTTGACATCGGAGGGTGCACACTAGGTGCCGTACCGCACATCGATGGTGCGGTGCACGACCACGAGCCATCCAGGAGAACCCATGGCCATCTCGCGCCGATCCATGATGCTGGGCACCGCCGCCGGAGGCGCGGCAGCCCTCACCCTCGCCGCCTGCGGCGGTGACGACGGCGGAAGCGGCGGCGGCAACGATGCCGGCGGCGGCACCGGAGAGCCGATCTACGCGAACACCACCGAGCCCGAGAACCCCCTGCTGCCCGCCAACACCGGCGAGGTCGGCGGCGGCCGCATCATCACGATGATCTTCGCGGGGCTCGTGTACTACAAGGCCGACGGCAGCATCGAGAACGACATCGCGGAGTCGATCGAGTCCGAGGACAACCAGAACTGGACCATCAAGATCCGTTCGGGCCTGACCTACTCCGACGGCTCCACCCCGATCGTCGCGCAGGACTTCGTCGACGCCTGGAACTACGGCGCGAACGCCGCCAACGCCCAGATCGGCCAGTACTTCTTCGAGCCCTTCGAGGGCTACGAGGAGCTCTCCGCCGAGGACGTCGCCCCCGATGCGACCCTCTCCGGCCTCGAGGTCGTCGACGAGACCACCTTCACCGCGCGCCTGGTCTCCCCGCAGTCGGACTTCCCGACCCGTCTGGGCTACTCGGCCTACATGCCGATGCCGCCCTCGGCCTTCGACGACATGGAGGCCTACGGCGAGGCGCCGCTGGCGAACGGCCCCTACAAGCTCGAGACCTGGACCCACGACCAGGAGCTGGTGCTGGTCCCCAACGAGTCCTACGACGGCCCCCGCGCCCCGAAGAACTCCGGCATCACCTTCACGGTCTACCAGGACCCGGAGACGATGTACCTCGACCTGCAGTCGGACAACGTCGACGTCGTCGACCAGCTGCCCGGCTCGGCGCTCGCGACCTTCGAGGACGACCTCGGCGAGCGAGCAGTCAACGCCCCCGGCGCCGTGTTCCAGTCGATCACCCTGCCCGGCTACGACCCGAACTTCGAGGGCGAGGCCGGCGCGATCCGTCGCAAGGCGCTCTCCCGCGCGATCGACCGCCAGTCGATCTGCGACAACCTCTTCTTCGGCACCCGCACCCCCGCCACGGACTTCGTCTCCCCGGTAATCCCCGGCGGCGGCGCGACCGACATCCCCGGCTCCGAGGTGCTCGAGTTCGACAAGGCCGAGGCGAAGAAGCTGTGGGACGAGGCGGAGGCGATCACCCCGTTCAAGGGCCCGCTCACCCTCGCCTACAACGCCGACGGTCCGCACGCGGACTGGGTCGAGGCGGTCTGCAACTCGCTCGCGAACGTCCTCGGCATCGAGGCGAAGCCCACGCCGTTCCCGGCCTTCGGCGAGATGCGCGAGCAGATCCGCGCCCGTGACCTCCTGGGCACCTGGCGCTCCGGCTGGCAGGCGGACTACCCGTCGGCCTACAACTTCCTCGGCCCGCTCTACGGCTCCTCCGCGGCCGACGGCAACGGCTCCAACGACGGCGACTACAAGAACCCCGAGTTCGACCAGCTCCTGGCCGACGGCCTCGCCGCCGAGACCGAGGAGGACGCCATCAAGATCTGGAAGGAGGCGGAGGCCCTGCTCATGCGCGACCTCCCCGTCCTCCCGCTCTGGTACCAGAACACCATCGGCGGCTACTCGACGCTCGTCTCCGACGTGGAGTACGGCTGGGACACGGTGCCGCTGTACCACAACATCACCAAGTGATCTGCTGATCTCCCCGTGACAGCGGGAACCGGCTGCGTCCGGTTCCCGCTGTTCCACGCCCGGCGCCCGGCCGGGCCGTTCCACCGGGCCGCAAGGCCCCTCCTCCTTCGAAAGGGAACGACGTGCTCTGGTACATCGGGCGGCGACTGCTGCAGATGATCCCCGTCTTCCTCGGCGCCACCCTGATCGTCTACCTGCTGGCGTTCTACACCTCCGGCGACCCGATCCTCACCCTGGCCGGTGACAAGCCGATCTCCCCGGCGGTCGAGCAGCGGCTGCGCGAGCAGTACAACCTCGACCAGCCTGTCCTCGTGCAGTGGCTGCTCTACCTCAAGAGCGTGCTGACCTTCGACCTGGGCGTCGGCTTCAACGGGCGCCCCCTGTGGGACCAGATCGCCGCGGCCTTCCCGACCACGTTCCGCCTGGCGATCATCGCCGTCGTCGTCGAGACGGTCTTCGGCGTCGCCGCCGGCGTGATCTCGGGCCTGCGCAAGGGCAAGCTGATCGACACCACGCTGCTGATGCTCTCGCTGCTGCTGATCGCCACGCCCACCTTCGTGCTGGGCTTCCTGGCGCAGTTCGTGTTCGGCCTGCAGCTGGGGATCGCCCCGATCAACGTGGGTCGCGACCCGTCCTGGCAGAACCTGCTGCTGCCCGGCATCGTGCTCGGCGGCGTCTCCTTCGCCTACGTGCTGCGTCTGACCCGCACCTCGATCGCGGAGACGGCGGGCGCCGACCACGTGCGGACAGCGACCGCGAAGGGTCTCTCCCGCGGCGGCGTGGTCTCCAAGCACGTCCTGCGCAACTCCCTGATCCCCGTGGTCACCTTCATCGGCGCGGACCTGGGCGCCCTGATGGGCGGCGCGATCGTCACCGAGCGCGTCTTCAACGTTCCGGGCATCGGCACGCTGCTGTTCAGCTCGATCAACGCGGGCGAGGCCCCGATGATCGTGTCGCTGGTGACGCTGCTGGTGATCATCTTCCTGCTCTCCAACCTCGTCGTGGACCTGCTCTACGGCGTGCTCGACCCGAGGATCCGCTATGCGAAGTGATGCTCAGAACTCCCGCCGCCCCCGCACGGAGCACTGGGTCGCGCCGCTCGCGGAGACCCCGCTGCAGGAGGTCGACGCGGTCGACACGACCGGCACGCCGCGCTCGCTGTGGGCCGAGGCCGGGCGCAGCCTGATCCGCAACCCCGTGTTCGTGATCTCCGCGCTGCTGATCCTGTTCGTGCTCTTCGTCGCCGCCTTCCCGCAGGTGTTCACCTCGCAGGATCCGGGCTTCGGCGATCTCGGCCGCGCGAACCAGCCGCCCGGTCCCGAGCACCCCTTCGGCACCTCCCGCCAGGGCTACGACATCATGGCCCGCACCTTCTGGGGCGCCCGCACCTCGGTGATCATCGGCTTCTTCGCCATGATCGGCTCGACCCTCATCGGTGGCACGATCGGCGCGCTCGCCGGCTACATCGGCGGCTGGTTCGACGAGGTCATCTCCCGCGTCACCGACATCTTCTTCGCGGTGCCGATGATCCTCGGCGCGATCGTGGTCGCGACCCGCGTGGGCGAGATGAGCATGTGGACCGTGATCGTGGTGCTGAGCATCTTCGGCTGGACCAACGTCGCCCGCATCATGCGCGGTGCCGTGATCTCCACGAAGGGTCAGGACTACGTCACCTCCTCGGTCGCGCTCGGCGCCTCCAGCCCCTCCGTGCTGCTCAAGCACGTGATCCCCAATGCGATCGCCCCGGTGATCGTCACCGCGACCGTCAACCTCGGCGTGTTCATCGTCGCCGAGGCGACGCTGTCCTTCCTCGGCGTGGGCCTGCCCACCTCCGCCGTCTCCTGGGGCGGGGACATCTCCGACGCCCGCGACGCGCTGCGCACGCAGCCGTCGATGCTGTTCTACCCGTCCGTGGCGCTCGCGATCACCGTGCTGAGCTTCATCATGCTCGGCGACGCGGTGCGCGACGCGCTGGACCCGAAGGCGAGGAAGCGATGACCACGACCTCCGTGAACCCCACCCCGTCCGCCTCCTCGGCCGGCTCCGCGCAGCCGCTGCTGGAGATCAAGGACCTCGAGATCACGTTCACCACCTCGAACGGACCGGTCAAGGGCGTACGCAATGCGAACCTCGAGGTGTACCCCGGGGAGACCGTCGCGATCGTGGGGGAGTCCGGCTCGGGCAAGTCCACGACCGCCATGGCGATCGCGCACCTGCTGGCCGAGAACGGTTCCATCACCGGCGGACAGATCCTCTTCGAGGGCCGCGACATCACCCATGTCTCCGAGAAGGAGATCCGGGTGCTGCGCGGCGACCAGGTGGGCCTGGTCCCGCAGGACCCGATGAGCAACCTCAACCCGATGTGGAAGGTCGGCGCGCAGATCCGCGAGACCCTCGCCGCCAACGGCATCGCCAAGGGTGCCGAGGCGAGGAAGCGCACCGTCCAGCTGCTCGAGGAGGCGGGTCTCTCCGACGCGGAGCGCCGCGCCGAGCAGTTCCCGCACGAGTTCTCCGGCGGCATGAAGCAGCGCGCCCTGATCGCGATGGGCCTGGCCGCCCGGCCGAAGCTGCTGGTCGCCGATGAGCCGACCAGCGCCCTGGACGTCACCGTCCAGCAGCAGATCCTCGACCACCTCGACCACCTCACCGGTGAGCTCGGCGTGGCGGTGCTGCTGATCACCCACGACCTGGGTCTGGCCGCCGAGCGCGCCCAGCACCTGGTGGTGATGTACAAGGGCCAGGTCGTCGAGTCCGGTCCTGCGCTGCAGCTGCTGCAGGACCCGCAGCACCCGTACACCAAGCGGCTCATCAGCGCCGCGCCGTCGCTCGCCTCGCGGCGCCTGGTCTCCTCCACCCAGCGGGCGGAGATCCGGGAGCAGGCGCAGGAGAACGCGCCGGTGCACGCCGAGGACCGCCTCACCTCCCCGGCTCCGGTGTCCGACACGATGGCGCCCGAGTTCGGCTACGCCGAGCCGGACGCCGACGCGGTGATCGAGGTGCAGAGCCTGACGAAGTCCTTCCCGATCCGCGGGAAGGTGCCGTGGAGGTCGACCCCCTTCCTCGCGGTCGACGACGTCTCCTTCGCGCTGCGCCGCGGCACCACCACGGCGATCGTGGGGGAGTCCGGCTCGGGCAAGTCCACCGTCGCCCAGATGGTGCTGAAGCTGCTCGAGCCCACCTCGGGCCGGGTGCTCTTCGAGGGGGAGGACGTGGCGGACCTGCGGGGCGGCCGGCTGAAGGCGCTGCGCCGTCGCGTGCAGCCGATCTTCCAGAACCCCTACGGCACCCTCGACCCGATGTACTCGATCTTCCGCACGATCGAGGAGCCGATGCGCCTGCACGGCATCGGGGATCCGAAGAGCCGCGAGGCGAAGGTCCGCGACCTGCTGGACAAGGTCGCGCTCCCCGCGGCGATGATGCGTCGCTACCCCAACGAGCTCTCGGGCGGCCAGCGCCAGCGCGTCGCGATCGCCCGCGCGCTCGCGCTGGATCCCGAGGTCGTGATCTGCGACGAGGCCGTCTCGGCGCTGGACGTGCTGGTCCAGGCCCAGGTGCTCGAGCTGCTCAACGACCTGCAGGCCGAGCTGGGGCTGAGCTACCTGTTCATCACCCATGACCTCGCCGTGGTGCGGCAGATCGCGGATCACACCCTCGTGATGGAGAAGGGGAAGGTCGTCGAGCAGGGCACCACCGACGACGTCTTCCACGCTCCGCAGCAGGACTACACCAAGCGCCTGCTCGCCGCGATCCCTGGCGGCTCCATCCCGCTGGCGGGCTCGGAGACGATCGACGTCGAGGCCCCGGAGGGTTCTGCCGACGAGACCGGCGGCGAGGGCGACGGCGGGCCGGACGACATCATCGATCCCTTCGCCCAGGCCGGGCACGTCTGAGCCGGTGACCGGGGGCCGATGACGTCGGACCGATGACAGGGGCGAGGCCCGCGCGGAGAGGATCCGTGCGGGCCTCGCCCACGTCGATCCGAGAGGTGACGCCTCGGCTCGGCCCTCCCCGCCGCGCTCTTCGCCGGGAACAGCGCGTCGAAGCTCTCATCCCCGCACCCGTCGCGAAGCGCCCCGGCCCGATAGACTCGGCGCGGCCCTGGAGCGGGTCGCACCCGCCGTGCGACCGGGCGCTGCTCGGTCCACGCCCCGCCGCGCTATCTGAATCGAGCACCTGCGTATGACCATCCAGCACCGCACCGACCTGCGAAACGTCGCCATCGTCGCCCACGTGGACCACGGCAAGACCACCCTTGTCGACGCCATGCTCACCCAGGGCGGAGCCTTCGGCGAGCGTGACAAGCACGACGAGCGGGCGATGGACTCCGGCGAGCTCGAGCGCGAGAAGGGCATCACGATCCTCGCCAAGAACACGGCGATCCGCTACGTCGGCCCCTCGGCCGCGGCGGTCGGCGAGCCCGACGGCATCACCATCAACGTCATCGACACCCCCGGCCACGCCGACTTCGGCGGCGAGGTCGAGCGCGGCCTGTCGATGGTCGACGGCGTCGTGCTGCTGGTGGACTCCTCCGAGGGCCCGCTGCCGCAGACCCGCTTCGTGCTGCGCAAGGCGCTGGCCGCGAAGCTGCCCGTCATCCTCGTGGTCAACAAGGTCGACCGCCCCGACGCCCGCATCGACGAGGTCGTCGGCGAGGCCACCGACCTGCTGCTGGGCCTGGCCTCCGACCTCGCCGAGGAGGTCGACGACATCGACCTCGACGCGGTCCTCGACGTGCCGGTCGTCTACGCCTCCGGCAAGGCGGGCCGCGCCTCCACCACCCAGCCCGCCGACGGCACCCTCCCCGAGGAGGAGACCGTCGAGCCGCTGTTCAAGACCATCCTCGAGTCGATCCCGGCCCCGAGCTACGACGACGAGATGCCGCTGCAGGCCCACGTCACCAACCTCGACGCCTCCCCGTTCCTGGGCCGTCTCGCGCTGCTGCGCATCAAGAACGGCGAGCTCACCAAGGGCCAGCAGGTCGCCTGGTGCACCCAGGACGGCACCACGAAGACGGTGAAGATCACCGAGCTGCTGGAGACCAAGGGCCTCTCCCGCGAGCCGATGACCCGCGCCGCCCGCCCGGGCGACATCGTCGCCGTCGCCGGTATCCCGGAGATCATGATCGGCGAGACCCTCGCCGACGTGAACGACCCGCGCCCGCTGCCGCTGATCACCATCGACGACCCCGCGATCTCGATGACCATCGGCATCAACACCTCCCCGCTCGCGGGCAAGAACGGCAAGGGCCACAAGCTCACCGCCCGCCAGGTGAAGGACCGCCTGGACTCCGAGCTGGTCGGCAACGTGTCCCTGAAGGTGCTGCCCACCGAGCGCCCCGACGCCTGGGAGGTGCAGGGCCGCGGCGAGCTGGCCCTGTCGATCCTGGTCGAGCAGATGCGCCGCGAGGGCTTCGAGCTCACCGTCGGCAAGCCGAAGGTCCTCACCCGCGAGATCGACGGCAAGGTCCACGAGCCCGTCGAGCGGATGACCATCGACGTGCCCGACGAGTACCTCGGCACCGTCACCCAGCTGATGGCCTCGCGCAAGGGCCGCATGGAGACCATGAGCAACCACGGCTCCGGCTGGGTGCGCATGGAGTTCATCGTCCCCGCCCGCGGGCTGATCGGGTTCCGCACCCGGTTCATGACCGAGACCCGCGGCAACGGCATCGCCTCCTCCTACGCCGACGGATTCGAGCCGTGGATGGGCGAGATCGAGTTCCGCGCGACCGGCTCGCTGGTCGCCGACCGCCCCGGGAACGTCACGCCCTTCGCGATGATCAACCTGCAGGAGCGCGGCTCCTTCTTCGTCGAGCCGACCTCGGAGGTGTACGCCGGTCAGGTCGTGGGGGAGAACTCCCGCAACGAGGACATGGACGTGAACATCACCAAGGAGAAGAAGCTGACGAACATGCGCGCCGCGTCGTCGGACTCCTTCGAGAACCTGGTGCCGCCGCGGAAGCTGACCCTCGAGGAGTCCCTCGAGTTCACCGGCGAGGACGAGTGCGTCGAGGTGACCCCGGAGATCGTGCGCATCCGCAAGGTGATCCTGGACGCGAACGAGCGCCGTCGCGCCCAGTCCAAGGCGAAGTCCGGGAAGTGACGCGGTGACCAGCACGCAGCAGAGGCCGACGACGGTCGACACGACCTCCCTCGCCGCCCGGCTCGGCCAGGCCGCGATGGCGATCGTGCTCGCGATCGTCTCGGTGCTGCTGCTGGTCACCACCCACCGTGTCGAGCTGACCGTGCTCGGCGCCGACCTCCCGGCCGGGCTCCTGTTAGGCGCCGCCTTCCAGGCCGTGGTGTGCCTGTTCCTGTGGTCCGCGACGGGGACCCGCTTCCCGCTCCTGGTGCTCGGCTCGCTGTGGGGGCTGCTGGCCGGGCCCTTCCTCGGCGAGGGCGCGGGCGGGGGAGTGCTCATGCCCGCCGTGATCGCGGAGCAGACGCAGTACTCCGGCTGGATCGTGCAGGGGATCGGGATCCTGATCCCCTTCGCCCTCGCCCTGGTGATCACGGTGGCGGCCCGCGGCCGGTCCCGGGCTCGCTGAGGCCATGAGCGCCGCCGACCGCCCCGACTGGGCGACGATCCCGAACCTCGTCACCCTCGTCCGCCTCGCGCTGCTGCTGCCGGTGTGCCTGCGCCTGGCGGACGGGCCGGACACCCTCGGCGTGGTGCTGCTGCTCGTCTGGGCCTCGACCGACTGGATCGACGGGATGCTCGCCCGCGCCCTGGACCAGACCAGCCGCACCGGCCAGATCATGGACCCGATCGCGGACCGGCTGGGCCTCGTCGCGATCGTGCTGACCCTGGCCCTCGCCGACCTGCTGCCCTGGGCGGCGCTCGCCGTGATCGTCGTCGTCGACGCGGCGATGGCCCTCCTCGCCACGCGGGCCGCGCTCGGCGGGCGGATCTCCGTCTCCTGGCTCGGCAAGATCCGCACCTTCGTGCTGATGGCCTCGGTGTTCCTGCTGGTCGCCGTCGCCGCGTGGGCGCCCTCGCTGGTGCCGATCGCGCAGGCGCTGGTGTGGGTCGGGGCCGTGCTGCACGTCGGCTCCGGCGTGGACTACATCGTCAGGGCGCGGCGGGCCCCTGCCGCCGCACCGGCGGAGGGGGGACCTCCTTCGCGGCGATGACCAGGGCCCGCGGCACGCGCACCTCGCCGCGCCGCGTCATCACCTGGACCACCGCGTCGTCGACCAGCGTGATCGTGCCCAGCGCATCGGTCATCGACTCGCCGTGCGGGGAGCGCTCGCGGTCGATCGCATAGCGCAGCACCACCCGTCGCCCCTCGGCGAGGAAGGGCGCCCAGCCGGCGCGGACCCGGTGACCCTCGTGCATCGTCATCCGGGCAGGCTATCCCCGTGCCCGTCGATCCGGCGCGGGGGCCGCCGCAGGCAGGTGTGCATCCTGTCACCTCCTGCTCCGGCACGTCCCGGCGGCGCTCCCGGGCGGGGCCGGGATGAGATGATGGAGAGCGCCCCGGACGGAAGGAAGCCGCACATGACGTACGTCATCGCCCTGCCCTGCGTCGACGTGAAGGATCGTGCCTGCGTCGACGAGTGCCCCGTGGACTGCATCTACGAGGGCAACCGGATGCTGTACATCCAGCCCGACGAGTGCGTGGACTGCGGCGCGTGCGAGCCCGTCTGCCCCGTCGAGGCGATTTTCTACGAGGACGACACCCCCGACGAGTGGGCCGACTACTACAAGGCCAACGTCGAGTTCTTCGACGAGCTCGGCGCACCGGGCGGCGCCGCGAAGATGGGCGTGATCGACAAGGACCACCCCCTCGTCGAGGCCCTGCCCCCGCAAGAGAACCCTCTGGCCTGAGCCGTGGCGCCGACGCACTCCGCCGCCCGCCCCGCCGCACGCGAGGGCCTCGCCGCCCGCCTGCCCGCCTTCCCCTGGGATGCGATCGTGCCCGCCCGTGAGCGGGCCGCGCAGCACCCCGACGGGCTCGTCGACCTCTCCGTCGGCACCCCCGTGGACCCGACGCCCGCCACCGTGCAGCAGGCGCTGGCCGACGCGGCCGACAGCCCCGGCTACCCGACCACGGTCGGCACCCCCGCCCTGCGCGAGGCACTGGTGGACTTCGTCCGCCGCCACCGTGCGGCCCCCGCCGCGCTGGGGGTCGACGCGGTGCTGCCCACCGTCGGCTCGAAGGAGCTCGTCGCGCACCTGCCCTTCCAGCTGGGCCTCGGCGCGGGCGACGCGATCGCCTTCCCGCACATCGCCTACCCGACCTACGACATGGGCGCCCGCTTCGTCGGCGCGAGGCCGCTGCCGGTGGACATGGCGCGCCTGGCCGCCGAGGGCGACGCCGCGCTTCCGGACCCGTCCGCCGCGAGCAGTATCCGGCTGCTGTGGCTGAACTCCCCCTCGAACCCGACCGGCGAGGTGCTGGCGGCCTCCCAGCTCGCCGCGCTGCTGGCCTGGGCGCGCGAGCGCGGGATCGTCGTCGCCTCCGACGAGTGCTACGCGCTGCTGCCCTGGACCGTGGACGAGGTCCCCTCGATCCTGGACCGGCGGGTGAACGGCGGCTCCCTCGAGGGTCTGCTGTGCGTGTACTCGCTGTCCAAGCAGTCGAACCTCGCCGGCTACCGCGCGGCCTTCGTCGCCGGGGACCCGTCGCTCGTGGCCGAGCTCGTCGCGGTGCGCAAGCAGGCCGGGATGATGCTGCCCGGCCCCGTCCAGGCCGCCTTCGCCGCAGCGCTCGCCGATGACGCCGCCCCCGCCGCGCAGCGGGAGGTCTATCGGGCCCGCCGCGCGCAGCTCGCCCCCGCGCTCGAGTCCGCGGGCGGGACGATCCACGGCTCGCAGGCGGGCCTGTACCTGTGGACCACCTTCGACGAGGACTCGATGGCCACGGTCGACCGCCTCGCAGACCTCGGTGTGCTGGTCGCACCAGGGATGTTCTATGGTGAGGGGGGAGCGCGGTTCGTGCGCATCGCCCTCACCGCGACCGACGAGCGGATCGCCGCCGCCGCCCAGCGCCTCGAGCGCTCCTGACACCTCCGGCCCCGCGCCGGGACCGATCCGACCACGCACAACGGAGAGCCCATGGATCACGCCACGACGTCTGCCCACCTCACCCTCGGGGAGAAGTCCCTCGACCTTCCGGTCGTCCCTGCCGTGGAGGGCAACTCCGGCATCACGATCGGTCCGCTCCGCAAGGAGACCGGCCAGGTCACCTACGACCCCGGCTTCATGAACACCGCGAACGCGAAGTCCTCGATCACCTACATCGACGGCGACGAGGGCATCCTGCGCTACCGCGGCTACCCCATCGAGCAGCTCGCGGAGAAGTCCAGCTACCTCGAGGTCGCTTACCTCCTGATCAACGGCGAGCTGCCCACCAAGGGCCAGCTCGACAACTTCGAGGCCCAGGTCGAGCGCCGCACCCTGCTCGACGAGCGCTTCAAGCACCTCTTCGACGGCTACCCGCGCGACGCCCACCCGATGGCGGTGCTGCAGGCCGGGGTGTCGGGTCTGTCGACCTTCTACCAGGACTCCCTGGACCCCTTCGACGAGGAGCAGGTGCGGATCTCCTCCGTGCGCCTGCTGGCGAAGATGCCGACGATGGCCGCCTACGCGCACCGCATCGCGCAGGGCCACGCGCTGCTCTACCCCGACAACCGCCTCTCCCTCATCGAGAACTTCCTGCGCCTGACCTTCGGCTTCCCGGTCGAGGAGTTCATCGCGGACCCGGTGATCGTGCGCGCGATGGAGCAGCTGCTGATCCTCCACGCCGACCACGAGCAGAACTGCTCCACCTCCGCGGTGCGCCTGGTCGGCTCCGCGCAGGCGAACCTGTTCACCTCGATCTCCGCCGGCATCGGCGCCCTCTCCGGCCCCGCCCACGGCGGCGCGAACGCCGCCGTGATGGAGATGCTCGACGAGATCCAGGCCCGCGACATGGATCCCCGCGACTTCATGGAGAAGGTGAAGAACAAGGAGGACGGGATCCGCCTGATGGGCTTCGGCCACCGGGTGTACAAGAACTACGATCCCCGCGCCCGCATCGTCAAGAAGATCGCCGACGACGTCCTCGAGCGCCTCGGCGTGCAGGACGAGCGGCTCGAGCTCGCGATGAAGCTCGAGGAGATCGCGCTGAAGGACGACTACTTCGTCGAGCGCAAGCTCTACCCGAACGTCGACTTCTACACCGGCATCATCTACAAGGCCATCGGCTTCCCCACCGAGATGTTCACGGTGCTGTTCGCCATCGGCCGCCTCCCGGGCTGGATCGCCCAGTGGCAGGAGATGATCCACGACCCGGAGACGAAGATCGGCCGCCCGCGCCAGATCTACACCGGCGAGGCCGAGCGCCCGTACACCGCGATGCAGGAACGCACCGGCACCAGCGAGCTGCGCCTCGCGGATCTGAAGGCGGAGATGGACAAGCAGCGCAGCTGAGCGCTCCGGCGGCCCGTCGGCACCGTCCTGAGGACCCGCGAGGGCCCGTGCGATCACCGATCGTGCGGGCCCTCCGTCGTGCCCGGCGGGGGCCGTGCCAGGCGCAGCCCCGGCGCGCCCCTCGGGCCCTCCGTCGCACCCGGCAGGCCCTTGGTCCCGGCGGCGATGGACCGACGTCCAGCGGCGGGCCGGCTCGGATCGTGCGGGGACCTTCGACCCCGGTCGACGGCGTCGCCGGTACCTAGCGTGGAGTCATCCACGAAGGGCCCCGCACCGCGGGTCCGCGCCGCGAACAGGAGCCGCCATGAGCACCGCGACCACCGACCGTCCCGCCGCCGAGACCGCCCCGGGCGACGCCTGGGCAGGGTTCGCCCCCGGCCCGTGGCAGGAGACGATCGACGTGCGCGACTTCATCCTGCGCAACTACACCCCCTACTCGGGCGACGCCTCCTTCCTTGCCGGCCCCACCGAGAAGACCCTCCGGCTCTGGGACCACCTCGAGCGCACCTACCTCTCGGAGGAGCGCAGGCGGCGCGTCTACGACGTCGACACCGAGACCCCCGCCGACATCGACGCCTTCCCCGCCGGGTACATCAGCGAGGACGACGACGTGATCGTCGGCCTCCAGACCGACGTGCCGCTCAAGCGCGCCATGATGCCCAGCGGCGGCTGGCGCATGGTCGAGACCGCGATCCGGGAGGCGGGCAAGGAGCCCGATCCGCGGATCAAGGAGATCTTCACCAAGCACCGCAAGACCCACAACGACGGCGTCTTCGACATCTACACCCCGCGGATCCGCGCCGCCCGCTCCAGCCACATCATCACCGGCCTGCCCGACGCGTACGGCCGCGGCCGCATCATCGGCGACTACCGCCGCCTCGCCCTCTACGGCGCGGACTTCCTGATCGCCGAGAAGAAGGCCGCGAAGGACGCCGTCGCGGGTCACGGCTTCTCGGAGCACTGGGCCCGCTACCGCGAGGAGCACGCCGAGCAGATCAAGGCGCTGGCGAAGCTCGTGCGGCTCGGCGAGACCTACGGGCTGGACCTGCGCCGCCCGGCGGCGACCGCCCAGGAGGCCGTGCAGTGGACCTACATGGCCTATCTCGCCTCGGTGAAGAGCCAGGACGGGGCCGCGATGTCCATCGGCCGCCTTTCGGGCTTCCTGGACGTGTACATCCAGCGGGACCTCGCCGCCGGCACCCTCACCGAGTCCGAGGCGCAGGAGATCATCGACGCGCTCGTGATCAAGCTGCGCATCGTCCGCTTCCTGCGCACCGTCGACTACGACCAGATCTTCTCCGGCGACCCCTACTGGGCCACCTGGTCCGATGCCGGCTTCGCCGAGGACGGCCGGCCACTGGTGACGAAGACGTCCTTCCGTCTGCTGCAGACCCTGCGGAACCTCGGCCCCGCCCCGGAGCCGAACATCACGATCTTCTGGGACCCGTCCCTGCCCGAGGGCTACAAGGAGTTCTGCTCCGCGATCTCGATCGAGACCTCCTCGATCCAGTACGAGTCCGACGAGCAGATCCGTGAGCGCTGGGGCGACGACGCCGCGATCGCCTGCTGCGTCTCCCCGATGCGGGTGGGCAAGCAGATGCAGTTCTTCGGCGCCCGAGTCAACGCCGGCAAGGCGCTGCTGTACGCGATCAACGGCGGCCGCGACGAGGTCACCGGGAAGCAGGTCACCGAGCCCGGGCTGCACACCCCGATCACGGGCGAGGGCCCGCTGGACTTCGACGAGGTCTGGCAGCGCTACGAGGAGATGCTCGACTGGGTGGTGGGCACCTACGTCGAGGCGCTGAACATCATCCACTACAGCCACGACCGCTACGCCTACGAGTCGATCGAGATGGCTCTGCACGACAGCGAGATCGTGCGCACCATGGGCTGCGGCATCGCGGGCCTGTCGATCGTCGCGGACTCCCTCTCCGCGATCCGCTACGCCACGGTGACCCCGGTGCGGGACGAGACCGGCCTGGTCGTCGACTACGTGACCGAGGGCGAGTTCCCGCGCTACGGGAACGACGACGACCGCGCCGACGACATCGCGGCGACGATCGTGCACACCGTGATGCAGAAGATCAAGGCGATCCCGATGTACCGCGACGCGATCCCGACCCAGTCGGTCCTGACGATCACCTCGAACGTCGTCTACGGCAAGGCGACCGGCTCCTTCCCCTCCGGGCACCGGGCCGGCACCCCCTTCTCCCCGGGCGCGAACCCGGAGAACGGCGCCGACACCCACGGCATGGTCGCCTCCATGCTCTCGGTCGGCAAGCTCGACTACGAGGACGCCCTGGACGGCATCTCGCTGACCAACACGATCACCCCGTCCGGCCTCGGCCGCAACAAGGACGAGCAGGTCAAGAACCTGGTCGGCGTCCTCGACGCGGGCTTCATCATGGACAACGCGGACGCTGAGATCCACCCGGCATAACCCGGGCCCGCCCGGTCGGCCCACCCGCCGACCGGCAACGGACAACTCAATACCCCCACCAATCACCACTTCCCCGAAAAGGAGAACACCACAATGTCTACCCACACCTTCGAAGACCGTATGGCTTCCATGAAGTCCTCCCGCGAGGCCAACAACATGAACTCTGGTTTGTACCACGCCAACATCAATGTGCTGGACCAGAACACCCTCGAGGACGCAATGGAGCACCCGGAGAACTACCCGAACCTGACGGTCCGCGTCTCCGGCTACGCGGTGAACTTTGTCAAGCTCACCAAGGAGCAGCAGCGCGACGTGATCTCGCGTACCTTCCACCGCGGCGCGTAACCAGCGGTATAACCAGGACGTAGCGCCCCACTGACTCGCCCTTCGGGGTGGGCGGTGGGGCGCGTCGATAAGCACACAGCACAGGAGGCCAGCCATGGCGCAAGATGGCACAACCAGCGTAGTCACACTCGAACCCCAGCAGGGCGAACGCATCAGAGGCGT
>ENA-OOKA01000233-OOKA01000233.1-human-skin-metagenome-genome-assembly--contig:-NODE-233-length-17114-cov-9.841667_pt1 | contig 17114 bp, 18 predicted proteins | sample MGYA00248825_ERZ500995 | MGnify/ENA primary metagenome ERZ500995 (study PRJEB25958, sample SAMN03398540) | human skin metagenome | study: EMG produced TPA metagenomics assembly of the Human Skin...
GAGTGACTGGAGTTCAGACGTGTGCTCTTCCGATCTCCTGCGAGCGCGTGACATCGGCGACGGCCAGCCACTGCTCGTGGACCAGCGGGGACTCGCGAGGCAGGCCGGCGCGGGTCCCCGAGGCCAGCAGCCACTGCTCGCCGCGCTCATCCATCCGCCGGGCGATCCGCTCGGGGAAGGCCAGGCCCACCACCAGCCCGAGGACCTCCTGGGCATCGGCAGGGGCGTGAGCGGCGGGCTCCCGGCTCGCCTCGGGATCGGCTCGTCGCCGCTGCGGCTCGGGGCCAGGCGACTCGCCAGACGGCTCCACAGCCGTTCCCGCGATCAGCGAGCGCAGCCGTCGAGCCTCGGCCTGCCAGCGCCGGGAGCCCGGATGCTGCCCGCGGCGCAGCTCGCGCAGCAGACCGGCGAGGTCGCCGTCGGGGGCCCGGTGGTCGTCGGCGACGGCCGCCACGATCTCGGCGGCCGTGGACTCCTCCACCGACTGTGCGCCGACGAGCAGAGCGCGGCCCCAGCGCGGATCCAGCGGCAGCCCCGCCAGGCGGCGGCCGACGGCAGTGGGACGCAGGTCCTCGTCGAGGGCCTCCAGCGAGCGCAGCGTGCGGTGAGCATCGGCCAGGGCCCGGGGCGCAGGCGGATCCAGCAGGGCCATGCCCTCGCCTCCCGGGGCTCCCCAGCAGGACAGCACGAGTGCTGCGGAGGTCAGATCGGCCGTGCGGATCTCCGGGACGGCGCGCTCGGGCATGGCCGCCCACGCCGACTCGTCGTAGCAGCGCACGACCGCTCCGGGACCGGTGCGCGCGGCACGGCCCGCCCGCTGCCGTCCCGAGGCCCGAGAGGCCGAGACCGTGACGAGCCCGGACATGCGGCGCACCGCGTCCCTGCGCGGCTCGCGCGAGAGACCGGCATCGATCACCAGGCGCACTCCGGGCACCGTCAGCGAGGACTCGGCCAGGGCCGTGGAGACAACGATCCGGGGGCGGCCGTCCGGCTCGCGCCCGGCCACCGCGAGGTTCTGCTCGTGCGCGGGGATGCGCCCATGCAGCTCGAGCACCTCGGCCTCCGAGAGCTCCCGGAGCCGAGAAGCCACGTGGGAGACCTCCCCGGCTCCGGGCAGGAAGACGAGGGCGTCGAGGCCAGGGTCCTGGGCAAGGCCGCGCTCGTGCTCCCGATGCGCCGTGCGGGCCACGTGGTCCAGGAACTCCCGCCGCACGCCGCGCTCGTCGAGCCGCGGCCCCGTCCCCGGAGCCCAGCGGACCTCGAGGGGGTGCTCGACCGCCCGGCTGTCCACGAGCGGGACCTCGTCCAGCCCGAGCGCCTGCCCGATCAGGTCGCGGAAGGATCCGGCGTCGAGGGTGGCGGACATGACGATCAGGGCCAGGTCCTCGCGCAGCTGGCGCAGCTCCAGGACCATGCCCAGCAGCAGGTCGATCTCCAGGCCGCGCTCGTGGACCTCGTCGAGCACGATCGCTCGGGTCCCGCTCAGCTCCGGGTCCGCCAGCAGGCGCCCGATCAGCACGCCCGGGGTCACGAACTCGATGGCAGTCCCCGAGCCGACCTCGCGCTGCCCGCGCACGGTGAGCCCGGACAGCTCGCCGAGCCTCGTTCCGCTCAGCTGGGCCAGCCGCTGGGCCGCGGCCCGCGCGGCCACCCGCCGCGGCTGCACGACGACGACCCTGCTACGCGCATCCGCCCCGAGCTCGAGGGCCGCCGCCGGCGGGGCGAGCGTGGTCTTGCCGGTGCCCGGAGGCGCCTCCACGACGGCGACTCCGTGGCCGGCCAGCGCCGCCCGCAGCCGCGGGACGGCCTGCGCGAAGGGCAGGTCCGCGCCGAGGCGCTCGAGGTCCAGATCCATCATCCGGCCAGTCTCCCATCTGCCGTGCGGCAGCAGCTCCGCGGGCGTCGACGGCCCCAGCGGGCCCGTTCCGGCGTCGGCGAGCGCTCGTAGACTGGCCGCTGTGAACGACTCCAGCGCATCCCAGCTCTCCCGCCAGGTCTCCGAGATCTTCGATCCCGTGCAGTGGCGCACGGTCGAGGGGTTCGAGGACCTGACGGACATCACCTACCACCGCGGCGTCCAGCGCGGACCCGACGGCGCCCTCGAGCGCGACCTGCCCTGGGTCCGGGTGGCCTTCGACCGCCCCGAGGTCCGCAATGCCTTCCGCCCGGGGACGGTGGACGAGCTCTACCGCGTGCTCGATCACGCCCGCATGAGCTCGGACGTGGGCGCCGTGATCCTCACCGGCAACGGCCCGTCGGCCAAGGACGGCGGCTGGGCCTTCTGCTCGGGTGGCGATCAGCGCATCCGCGGCCGCGACGGCTACCGCTACGCCGAGGGCGAGACCGCCGAGTCGGTGGATCCGGCCCGCGCCGGGCGCCTGCACATCCTGGAGGTCCAGCGTCTGATCCGCACCATGCCCAAGCCCGTGATCGCCGCGGTCTCCGGCTGGGCAGCAGGCGGCGGGCACTCCCTGCACGTGGTCTGCGACCTCACGCTGGCCTCGGCAGAGCACGGGAGGTTCAAGCAGACCGACGCCACCGTCGGCTCCTTCGACGCCGGCTACGGCTCCGCCCTGCTGGCCCGCCAGGTGGGTCAGAAGAACGCCCGCGAGATCTTCTTCCTGGCCCGCGAGTACTCCGCCCAGGACATGCACCGCATGGGCGCGGTCAACGAGGTCGTGGAGCACTCCGAGCTCGAGGCCACGGCCATCGAGTGGTGCCGGATGATCTGCGCGCAGTCCCCGCAGGCGATCCGCATGCTCAAGTACGCCTTCAACCTCCCGGACGACGGCATGGTCGGGCAGCAGGTCTTCGCCGGTGAGGCCACGCGCCTGGCCTACATGACCGACGAGGCCGTCGAGGGCCGCGATGCCTTCCTGGGCAAGCGCGATCCCGATTGGTCGTCCTACCCGTACTACTTCTGATCCCCGTGGCGGACACCTCCTCTGCGGAGCAGGAGCTGCCCGGTCGCGCGATGCCGGCGCCGCGCACCGCGGACCTGCCTTCGGACGCCGTTGTCCTCGACGGCCCTCAGGCCCTGCCCGGGCTCGGCGGTGCGGCCGGTCTGCTCGAGCGGCTCCGGGATGCGCTGTCGCGGCCCGGTCCGGCCGTCGTCGTCTCGACCTCGGGCTCGACCGGGCGCCCCAAGGCCACGGTGCTCGAGGCGCAGTCGCTGCGCGCCTCCGGTGAGGCCACAGCCGTGCGCACCGGCGGGCACGGCCAGTGGCTGCTGTGCCTGCCCGCGCACTACGTGGCCGGTGTCCAGGTCCTGGCCCGATCGGCACTTGCAGGGACCGAGCCGGTGATCATGGACGACGGACCCTTCCGCGCCGAGGCCTTCGCGGGCGCCGCCGAGAGGATGACGGGCGAGGTCCGGCACGTCTCGCTCGTGCCGACCCAGCTCTCCCGACTGGTCGAGGTCGCAGACGACCCGGCAGGCGGGCGCGCGGTGCGCCGGGCGCTGGCATCCTTCGACTCGGTGCTGCTCGGAGGCTCGGCGGCCTCGCCCGTGCTGCTCGAGCGCGCCCGCTCCCTGGGGGCCCGCGTGGCCACCACCTACGGGATGTCGGAGACCTGCGGCGGCTGCGTGTACGACGGCCGACCGCTCGACGGCATCGAGGTCCGGATCGAGGCTTCGGAGGGGTCCTCGTCACCGGCTCCTGCGCAGGGCTGCGCCCCGCTGGCGCCCGAGGGATCCGGGCGGATCTGGCTCGGCGGGGACGCGGTCACGACCGGCTACCTCGACGACGATGCCCAGACCGCCCGCCATGTCCGCCTGATCGACGGCCGGCGCTGGTACCGCACCGATGACCTCGGCACCTGGGACGGGCGGCTGCTGGAGATCGCCGGTCGCGCCGACGACGTCGTGGTCACCGGCGGGCTCAAGGTCTCGGCCGGCGTGGTGGCCCAGCAGCTGCTGCGCGATCCCGAGATCGAGCAGGCCGTCGTGCTCGGGGTGCCGGATCCGCAGTGGGGACAGGCCGTGGCCGCGCTCGTCGTCCCGCGCTCGAGCGCCCATCAGCGGGAGGAGACCGCGCTGCGGGAGCGGCTGTCCGCCGAGATCCGCTCAGCACTGGGCGCTGCGGCCGTTCCCAAGCGCTGGCTCATCGCGGCGCAGATGCCCATGCTCGTCACCGGCAAGCCGGATCGGGCCGAGGTGCGCCGCCTGCTGGAGGGCGTCAGCGGCTGAGCAGCGGTCGGGTCCGTCGGGTTCTCATGAAATGATGGGCCGGTTCACAGCCGTCGGCCGAGGAGGTCCTGTTCGTGGCTACACCTGCGCAGTGGGTCGAGGGCGCGCGCCTGCGCACCCTGCCCATGGCCCTGGCCCCGGTCATCGCCGGCACCGCCGCCGCCCAGTCCATGTGGGGCTCGGACGTGGTGCGCGCGCTGCTGGCCTTCGCCGTGGCGCTGCTGCTGCAGATCGGCGTGAACTACGCCAACGACTACTCGGACGGCATCAAGGGCACCGACGACGACCGCGTGGGCCCCATGCGCCTGGTCGGCTCCGGGGCCGCCGCACCGCGGCAGGTGCTGGCTGCCGCGCTGGGCTGCTTCGTGCTGGCCATGGTGGCCGGCGTCGCCCTGGTGGCGCTGTCAGGCCAGTGGTGGTTCCTGGTGATCGGCGCCTCCGCGGTGCTGGCCGCCTGGGGCTACACCGGAGGCCCCTGGCCCTACGGCTACCGCGGGCTGGGCGATGCGGCGGTGTTCGTCTACTTCGGGCTCGTGGCCGTGCTGTGCACCGCCATGACCCAGGCCGGCGAGCTGAACCTGCAGGCCTGGATCGCCGCCGTGGCCACGGGACTGTTCGCCTGCGCGCTGCTGATGGCCAACAACATCCGCGACATCCCCGGCGACCAGGAGGTCGGCAAGCGCACCCTGGCCGTGCGGCTGGGCGATCGCTGGGCCCGCGTGGTCTTCACCGCCGAGCTCGGGCTGGCCTTCGCGCTGCATGTGTTCCTGCTCCCGCAGAACCCGTGGTTCCTGCTGGTGCTGCTGGCGGCCCCGCTGGCGATCATGGCCGCGCGCACCGTGCTGGGTGCCACCGAGCGCACCGCGCTGATCCCGGTGCTCAAGCAGTGCGGGATCCTCAACCTCGTGTGGTCCGTGCTGTTCCTCATCGCCGTGGTGGCGCACCAGAGCCTGTGAGACAGGCGGCCCTGCGTTCAGGGCCTCAGCGGCCGCGTTCAGGGGCCCGGGCTGGTGCGCCCGGGCCCCTTCCGCATCCTCAGGGAAGGTCGTCCTCGCCGCGGCTGCGGCGGTAGGCGTCGGCCTCGGCGTCCTCGTCCCGGGTGTCGCGCAGGCGCTCTCGGCTGCGGGGCTTGGGCGAGCGCGAGATCGCGCGGTTGAGGTCCTCGCTCGCGGCGATGTGCAGCTTGGGGAAGAAGAGATAGCACACCGCGAACGCCACGATCACGGCGGCGATGCCGGAGAAGATCAGGCCGAGGTCCAGTGCCATGAACAGCACGAACGCGACGGCGAGGATGGCCAGGCGCAGGGCGGAGTACTTCAGGAAGTTCACCGGAGCATCCTAAGGCCCGCCCCTGGATGCGGCCTCCGCGCGCACGGGCATCAGCCCTGCGAGCGCCCGCCCTCGATCGGCCAGCGGTCCGTCCAGGCTCCGGGCTCCTCGGCGAAGGCCCGCACGTGCTCCGGGAAGCCGCCGGTCAGGACATCTGCCAGCGTGACCTCGTCGAGCACCCGGCGCATGGCCGAGCGCAGCGCGACCCACACGACCGGCAGGTGCTCAGCAGCACCCGTGTAGGCGGTGTCCGACGGGCGCTGCCCGCGGATGCCAGCCAGCGGCCCCTCCACCGTGCGGATCACCGCGCCGATCGTGATCTCCTGCGCCTGGGAGGCCAGCCGGTAGCCGCCTGCGGCTCCGCGGCGGCTGACGACGAGCCCCCCGCGGCGCAGCTGCCCGAGGACCACCTCGAGGAACTTGGCCGGCAGCTGCTGACGCTGGGCCAGCTCCTGGGCGGGCATGGCGGCGGTGCCCGCCGCGTGCGCCTCGGCGAGCATGAGCATGGCCCTGATCGCGTATTCGGCGCGTGCGGAGATCTCCATGTGTCGATTGTTTCACGGACTTTGACGCCCTTCCCAGGGCCCTGGAATGCTCGCGCACAGCAAATCCCATCATCCCGATGGGAATAGTGGATCGGCTGCGGAAGCAGCGCTCGCCCCACCCGCGCGGCGATGCCGAGTCCACGATCCGCCCCACCCCACTGCCCGGGAGTCCCGCATGCGCATGCTCGTCCTCATCGCCCTCGTCGGCCTGGCCGCCCAGCTCGTGGACGGCGGCCTGGGCATGGCCTACGGCGTCACGACCTCCACGCTGCTGCTCACGATCGGGGCCAACCCGGCTGCCGCCTCGGCCACCGTGCACCTGGCCGAGGTCGGCACCACGCTCGTGTCCGGGCTCTCCCACTGGCGCTTCGGCAACGTCGACTGGGGCGTCGTGGCCAAGATCGGCATTCCCGGTGCGATCGGCGCCTTCCTGGGGGCCACGGCCCTGTCGAACCTCGACGCCGCGGCCGCCAGGCCCTTCATGTCCGCAGTGCTGCTCGCCCTGGGCCTGTTCATCCTGGTGCGCTTCACCGTTGGCGGCCTGCGTAGCGATCGACTGGGACGAGCCATCCCCGCACGGCTGCTCGCCCCGCTCGGGCTCTTCGCCGGCTTCATGGACGCCGCCGGAGGCGGCGGCTGGGGCCCCGTCGGCACGCCCGCCCTGCTCGCCGACGGCCGCCTGGAGCCCCGGAAGGTCGTGGGCTCGATCAACTCCGCGGAGTTCCTGGTCACCGTGGCCGCCTCGCTCGGCTTCCTCTTCTCCCTGGGCAGCCAGGGGATCACCTGGTCCTGGGTGCTGGCCCTGCTGATCGGGGGCGCGATCGCAGCACCCATCGCCGCCGCGCTGGTCCGCTGCGTCCCCTCGCGCGTGCTCGGCCCGGCCGTGGGCGGGCTGATCGTGCTCACCAACGCCCGGACCCTGCTCGGGGCGGATGCGCTGGACGCCCCTGCGACGGTCTCCCACGCCGTGCTGCTGGGGATCGCCGTCCTGTGGCTGGCCGCCGTCGGCTGGTCGGTCCTGCAGCATCGCAGCGGCTCGCATGCGGGGAGCGTCTCGGAGGCGACGACCGCCGATGAGGTCGCGAAGCCGACGGCCGCGGCCGCGAGCGGGTCGTCCGCTGCTCAGTGCCCGGAGTCGGTGCACTCGGCGCGCTGAGGACGGGGCCCGGACGTCGCGGCCCCGTCGCGATTGATCGCGGGGTCGGGCCTCCCCGTACGATGGAGACATGATCCGAGCCATCCTCATCATCGGCGTGATCGCTCTGGCTGTGGGCGTGATCATCTACTCGCTGATCGACTGCGCGCGCTCGGACGCCCGCGACATCCGCGGCCTGCGCCGCGGTCCGTGGCTGGCGATCATCCTGCTCCTGCCGGTCATCGGCGGCATCCTGTGGCTGACGCTGGGCCGCCCGCGCTACGCCTCCCCCGGCTCCGTCCCCACCCGCGGCAAGGGCCCGGACGACGACCCCGAGTTCCTGCGCCAGCTGGACCGCCAGCGACGCCAGGCCGAGCGCGAGCGGCAGCGCCGCGAGCAGCCCGGCGAGGAACAGGCCGGCGACGATCCGGCCGATGAGCCGCAGTCCGACCAGGACCGGGCCCCGGGCTCGGAGGACCCGGACGACGACGCGCCGAGCGCCCCCGGGGCGGATCCCTCCGCGCGCTGAATCCCTCGGGATCCCCGCGCGCAGCTCAGCCCCAGGGATCGAGCTGCGGCGCATCCTGCGGGTCTGCTCGACCGGCCAGCCAGGCGAGCAGCCGGCGCTGGCTCGACAGCGATTCCCAGCTCTGCGGGACGGTTGCGAGCAGCTGCGGAAGGTCCCAGGCCACGTACTCCTGAGGCCAGTCGGCGGACGTGTACTCGAGGCCGAGGTCCACATGATGCATCTCGACCTCGCGCAGCCGGTGCGCCGGCTCCTCGCTCGTGTCGTAGGAGTCGCGGCCCAGGAGCTCAGGGTGGGGCCAGCCCGCCGCATCCATGGCGGCGAGCACCCCGTCCAGACGGCCGCAGGACTCCTGCAGGTCGCGCAGGATCTGCGCCGCGGGCCGACCCTCGCCCTCGTCGATCTCGTCCCGGCGCTGCTGCGCACCACCGGGATACCTCGGCTCATCCGCTCCCCGAAGGGCTGCGGCGAGTCGGCGGCTGTGCCCGTCGGCGTTGCGCGCCAGGTGGGTCAGCACGTGCCCGATTGACCACTCCGGCAGCAGCGAGGCACGTCGGATCTGGGCGTCATCGAGGCCTGAGGCGGTGCCGAGCAGGCGCTGGTGCGCCAGGCGCACAAGCTCTGCGGCGCGACGGGGCTCCGTAGAGAGGTCGCCGGAAGGATCGTCCATGGCAGCGAGCATGGCACCCCCTCCTCCGAGCTCACAAGACCCGAGACCCGCCCGAGAACTGCCATGAGGGGCGGCCCGGGAAGCGGAGGGACCCCGCGTCGTGCGACGCGGGGTCCCTCCGGTCTCAGGAAGCGGCCGGAGCCGGAAGCCGGCTCACAGCCCCGAATAGGAGTGCAGGCCCTCGAAGAGGGTGTTCACGATGAAGTAGTTGAACAGCACGCACAGGAAGCCGGCGATCGACAGCCAGGCCGAGCGGGTTCCGGTCCAGCCCCGGGTGGCGCGGGCGTGGAGGTAGGCGGCGTAGACCACCCAGATCACGAAGGTCCACACCTCCTTGGGATCCCAGCCCCAGTAGCGGCCCCAGGCGTCGCGGGCCCAGATCGCGCCGGCGGCCAGGGTGAAGGTCCAGAACACGAAGCCCACGCTGTTGAGGCGGTAGGCGAAGTTCTCCAGCGTCTTGGCCGAGGGCACCGAGCGCATGAAGGCCCAGCCCGGCTCGCCGCCGTCGAGGATGCGGCGCTCGCGGCGGTCCTGGATGAGCTGCAGGATCGACATGGCGAAGGTGACCGCGAAGATCGCGGACGACGCCACCGCGATCGAGACGTGGATGATCAGCCAGTACGACTGCAGCGCCGGCTGCAGCGGGGAGACCGGGGTGGGGTAGGCGATCGTGGCCATGGTCAGCAGCAGCGTGACCAGGCCCGAGATCATCACGCCCACGAAGCGCAGATCGCGACGGATCAGCATGATGAGGTAGATCCCGGCGATGATCAGCGCAGAGGTGGTCGAGAACTCGTACATGTTGCCCCACGGCACGCGCTGGGCTGCGATCGCTCGGGACACCACGGCCACGAGGTGGATCGCAAAGGCCATGACCATCAGCACGATGGCAGCGCGCGCTGCCGGGCGGCGCTCGGAGGTGCCATAGCCCATGCGGGAGTCGGCGACCTGGCCCTCGAGCTTCTCCGAGACGCCCCGGCGGCTTCCGGCGCGGTTGCCCGCACCGGAGTCGTTGCGCTCGTCGCGCTCCGGTTCCTCCGGCCCGGAGGCGCTCGAGGCCCCGCCGCCGGCGCCCACGAGCTCGCGGCTGCGGGAGGAGCTGCGCGCTGCCGTGCGCTTCTCGGCCTCGCTCAGGGTCTTCGAATGGGACGCCATGTCCCAGGCGAAGCAGATGAAGACGCAGAGGTAGACCAGGGCGGCCAGGAGCATGAACAGCTCCGACCATGTCCCCAGCGCGGTGTTCACTTCAGTGCTCATGCTCGTGATTCTCCCACCTTCGAGGCGCCGGGCGCCTCCGCATCCTCATCGATATCGTCTGCGACGCCGATGTGCTCCCATTCACCGCTGAACAGCTCGTGCAGCGCCTCGTCCTCGGACTCCAGCCGCGGGTCCTCCCCGCGGGCCAGCAGAGCGTACTCCAGGACCGCGCGCGGCCCCTCCGGGGTCTGCTCGGTGCGCACTCGCACCCAGGCGCGGCGTCGCACGATGAACAGCGACATGATCAGCCCGGCGAAGGCCAGGATGAACGAGATGAACACCCCGGCCGTTCCCGGATCGTAGTTCACGTCCAGCCCGACGTAGCGCTCGGTGCCCAGGTACTCGATCTCCCCCAGGCCGTTCGGCAGCTCGGCCTTCGGGTTCTGCTCGTTGAGCACCAGCGGACCGCCGGGGGTGCTCGGCGAGGCCTGCTCCTGCAGACCTTCGACGTCCAGGACGTACACGTTCTGGGGCGCACCGCTGTCCAGGCCCAGATCGCCCGAGTACACGGACAGCACCAGCGTGGGGTTGCCCAGATCGGGGTCGATCGACGTCAGCTGGCCGGAGGCCTCGTCGACGTAGCCGGTCGGCAGGAACGTGCCGGTGAAGCCGAGCTGCTCGGGCTGGGAGTCCGGGACCTTCAGCGTGAACGCCGAGATGTTCGTCAGGTCCTCGGGGACGGTGATGACGGGGCCCTCATACGCGACGTCTCCGTCGCCGTCGGTGACGCGCACCGACGGGGCGTAGCCGTTGCCGATCAGGTACGAGCGCACGCCGTTCGAGGAGACCGGCTGATTGGTCGACAGCTTCTCCTGGCGCGGCTCGTCGTCGGGACCGTCCTGGACGGTGACGTCGGCGTCGAAGCCCAGCGGCTGGCCGTAGCTGCCGGGGTCATCGGTGTCGCGGTTGTAGTCGATGTGGAAGTCGTCCACGGTCAGCGTGAACGGGGCCAGCCAGTCGGCGTCGTAGTTCGAGCCCGGGGTGAACGAGTCGTAGCTGATCAGCGAGTTCGCGAAGGTCTCCCCCACCGTCAGGATCTTCTGGCCCTTGAAGCCGAACATCGCGCCGACTGCCATGAAGATCAGGATGCCGAGCAGTGCCACGTGGAAGACGATGTTGCCGACCTCCTTCCACATGCCGCGCTCGGCGCCCACCGACGGCGTCGGCGTGTCCATGTCGCGCAGGTGCACGCGGTAGCCGCGCTTCTTCAGCAGCGCCGCGCTGCGCTCGACCATCTCCGCGGCCGACGGGGCCTCGGTGCCATCGGCCCCGCCGATGCGCAGGCTGCGGTGCACGGGCAGGCGGGAGAACCGACGCGGAGTGCGCGGGGGCTGGGCCCGCCAGGCCTGCCAGTGCTTGCGCGCACGAGGCAGCACGCAGCCCACCAGCGAGATGAACAGCAGCAGGTAGATGGCCGCGAACCACACCGAGGAGAAGACGTCGAACATCTGCAGCCGGTCCAGGATCGGCCCCAGCCGCGGGTTCGAGTCGATGTAGTCGTTGACGGCCGCGACGTCCTGGACCCGCTGCGGGAAGATCGAGCCAGGAACAGCGGCGACCGCCAGCATCAGCAGCAGGAACAGCGCCGTGTTCATCTTGGTCAGCTGGGCCCAGGCCCAGCGCAGCATCCCCAGGGGCCCCAGCGACGGAACGGTCACCTCCTGGTTCGATCCTCCCCCGGGGTCCTTCTGCGCTGTGCTCACTGTGCTCCCTCGTCCGCTGCGGGCGCCGTGCGCCCTGGTGTGCTCATCCCTGCCCGTGCCGTGCTCCTGTCCGGGAGCCGGGGCATCATCCTGTGCGCTGTCCATCCTCCGCCTCAGATCACCGGCACGAAGTCCTGGACCAGCTCCGACTGGATCCACGAGACGAAGGCCGTCCACACGCCGCTGACCATGAGCAGGCCGATGACCACGAGCATCAGCCCGCCGAAGCGCTGCAGGGCCACCCGGTGCCGCTTGAAGAAGTCCAGGGCGCCCATCCCGCGGCGCAGCGCCAGGGCGGCGATCAGGAACGGGATGCCCATGCCCAGGCAGTACACGACGGTCAGCAGAGCGGCCTTGCCCACAGAGGAGCCGCCGCTGTAGGCCAGGGCCTGCACCGCCGCGAACGTGGGCCCGATGCACGGGGCCCAGCCCAGTCCGAACGTGATGCCCAGCAGCGGGGCCCCCCACAGCCCGGGGGGCGGGCGCCGCTCGATCTTGCGCTCGCGCTGCAGGGCGCCGATCCCGCCCATGAAGACGAGCCCCATGACGATCACGAGCACCCCGAGCACGACCATGACCCAGCCCTGACCGCGCAGCCACGGCAGCGCGCCCAGCTGCGCCAGCACGACCGACATCAGCAGGAACACCAGGGTGAAGCCGAGCACGAACAGCCCGATCCCCGCGAGCATCCGCCCGCGCTTCTGCTTCTGCAGGTCGATCCCGGTCAGCCCGGTGACGTAGCCCAGGTAGCCCGGCACGAGCGGCAGGACGCAGGGCGAGGCGAAGGAGACCAGCCCCGCCAGCGCCGCCACCGGCAGCGCGGCCAGCAGCGAGCCGTCCAGGACGGTCTCGGCGAAGGGATTGCCGTCGATCACGAGCGCCTCAGGCCGACGTGACGTCGTCGAGGACGGTGCGCAGGATCGAGGGGTCGGCGATGCCCAGGATCCGGGCGGCCACGCGCCCCTGGGAATCGAGCACCAGGGTGGTCGGCACGGCCTGCGGCGGGACGTGCTTGGACAGGGCCAGCAGCACGCCTCCGTCGCGGTCCTCGAACGACGGGTACGGGATCTCGAAGGTGCGCTCGAAGGCCTCCGCAGTGGCCTGCTCGTCGCGCACGTTCACGCCGTAGAACGCGACACGGTCCTCGAAGTCCTGGGCCAGTTCGACCAGGTCCGGGGCCTCCTTGCGGCACGGAGCGCAGCCGGCGTACCAGAAGTTGAGCAGCACGGGCTTCCCGCGCAGCTGCTCGCCGGTGACCTCGGTGCCGTCGAACAGCGCGCCCTCGAAGTCCACGGGATCGGAGCGGTCGTCCTCGGGGTACTCGCTCACGGAGCCGTCCCCGGCGATGTATCCGGTGTCCCCGCCGGCGTTGGCCTGCTGCGCGAGGTCGTCCTCCTTGGCCGAGCAGGCGGAGAGCACCAGGGCCCCCAAGCCGGCTCCGCCCAGGCCCAGCAGCACGCGGCGCGTGGGGCGGACCCGGGCGTCGTCGACCGCGCCAGCGGCGCTGTCGACGTGCGGGCGGGCAGTGCGGGGAGGACGGATCACGATGCGCTCACCTGAGGATGGGGTTCGGAACGGACGAGGGGCGCGGGCGGTGCGGAGGGGCCCGCGGAGGCGCGGGCCATCATGACCCGGGAAGCTGGTTGACCCCTGAGTAGAGGTGCGCCGACGGCTCCGCATAGGTCACCGCGGGTCGGCGCCCGGAGTCGAGGTCAGTGAAGTGCAGGGAGGTCAGCGACCCCAGGTTGCACTGCCGCTTGCGGGGGTCATGCGGCAGGGGGCGCCCCTCGGCCGAGAGGCGGGTCAGCCAGATCGGCAGCTGGTGGGAGACGATCACGGCCTCCGCGCCGTCGCCGCCGATCTCCACGGCCCGGCGCCCCGCCGCCAGCGCCGCCTCGGCCATGCGCGCCACGATGCTGCGGTACGGCTCGCCCCACGACGGGCGCAGCGGGTCGATCAGGTGCGGCCAGTGCACCGGCTTGGCCAGCTCGGCGGCGTCCACGTGGAGGCCCTCGAAGTGGTTCCAGGGCTCGATCACGCGCTCATCCGGGTGGATCTGCAGATCGAGGGCCTCGGCCACCGGCTGCGCCGTCTGGCGGGTGCGCAGCAGCGGCGAGGCCACCAGGTGCACGATCCGCGCGCCCTGCTCGTCGCGTCGCTGGGCCAGCGACTGGGCGGCGACCCGGGCCATCTCCTGGCCGCGCTCGGCCAGGCGGAACTCGGGCAGGCGGCCGTACACGATCCGGTCCGGATTGTGGACCTGGCCGTGACGCAGCAGATGGACGATCGCTGAGGACATGGGGGCCATCATCCCAGACCCGGGCACAGGGCTCGAATCGAGCCCGCTCAGACCCCGCGCTGGACGAGCAGGCGCTCGAGCCTGCGCGGGTCGATCTGCCAGAAGTCGCGCTGCCGGCCGTCGATCAGCAGCACGGGGACCTCGATCTGCCAGCGCTGCGTCTGCTCGGACTCCGGCAGCTGCGTGATGTCGGTCTCGGCCCACTCCAGGCCGTGGCGCTGGGCTGCGGCGGCGACGGTGTCGCGGGCCGCCTGGCACAGGTGGCACCCCTGACGGGTGATCAGCCGCAGCGGCGGCACGGAGAGGTCGATCTGCCCCGGGGTCTGCTCGGTCATCGTCCGATCCTATGACGAGGGCGCCGCGCCCCCTCCACGAGGCCGCGCGGCCGGCAACGCGGCGTCATGCGAGGCTGCTGCCGCGCACATGGCGAGGGGCCCCGCTCGCGAGAGCGGGGCCCCTGTCGGCTCACTGCCAGCAGGTCACTTCTTGTTGCGACGCTGGTGGCGGGTCTTGCGCAGCTGCTTGCGGTGCTTCTTCTTGGACATGCGCTTGCGGCGCTTCTTGATCACAGAGCCCATGGGCTTCCCTCACTTCACGTTTCGTTGGTCCGAACCGGCGCGGCGCGTCGGCGCGCTGCTGCCCGGCACGTCTGGCACGACGCCCGTTCCGGTGCGCGACCGGGTGACGACGAGGCGGGCATGATCCGCCCAGTCGAGAATTCGTTCCCCGGAAGTATACCTGCTATGCCCCGCAGGGTGGTATTCCGCCGGGGCCGTCGCCCTCAGCCGCCGGTGGACTCCGAGTCCTCGGCGGACCGGGAATCCTGCGCTGCCGGAGCGGCGCTCGGCGAGCCGCCCGCCTGGTTCTGCTCGGCGCTGCCGCCCTCGGCATGCGGCGCAGCCGGCATGGCGCCGGTGGCGGCCTCCTTGACGGGGCCGTCGTGCGAGGCCCCGCGACCGGCGGCCGCCGCCTGGACCAGTCCCCCGGCCCGCGACGACGCACGCCCCGGCTCCTGGCCCTCGTCCTCCGAGGCCCAGACCCGGCCCGAGGCCGTGGGCCCGGGGATCAGCCCCGTGGACACGGACTCGGGACCGCGCGTGCCGCGATCGGGATCCACTCCGGCCTCGACGTACTGGTACTCGATGTGCTCCTCGACCAGCCGGGCGGCCAGGTTGCGGTCCCCGGCGAGCACCGCCGAGAAGATCGCCTGGTGCTCGGCCCGGATGCGGTCCACGGTCTTGGACCACAGGGGCACATGGCCCACCAGCGCCATCGTGTACTCGTAGATGGAATCCCGCAGCGCCGACATCAGCGAGGCGACGAGGGTGTTGCCCGCCGTCTTCACCAGGGCGATGTGGAAGCTCACGTAGTGGTGGTGGAACTCCTTGAGGGAGATGTCATCGCGTGCCATCTCCCGCAGGATCGCTCGCAGCTCCGGCATGGCCGGGCTGCGGTAGTCCGAGCTGCGCAGCGCCCAGGTCTCGAGCAGGACCCGCGTCTGCACGATGTCCCTCAGCGGATATGCCGCTGTGGCCATGTGCAGCTGCAGCGCGGGTCCTGCCGAGGAGGCCGGTTCGCGCACGAGCATGGGCAGGATCGACTTGCGGCTCCCCTCGTAGAGCCGCAGGACGCCCTGCGCCTCGAGGATCTTGAGGGCCTCGCGCATGGTCCCGCGGCTCACGCCGAGGATCGCCGCGAGGTCCTTGTCCGACGGGAGCTGCTGTCCGAGGACCAGGTTCCCGTCGAAGAGCTCGTTCTCCAGCCATTGGAGGACTCGTCGATGTGTTGCCATGTGCTCAGCCTACGTTCATCCTGCCTGCTCAGATGACGCCCTGGGCCAGCATGGCGTCGGCGACCTTGATGAAACCGGCGATGTTGGCGCCCGCGACGTAGTTGCCCGGCTGGCCGTACTCGTCGGCGTGGGCCGCGCAGGTGTCGTGGATGCCCTTCATGATCTCGGTCAGGCGGGTCGAGGTGTAGTCGAAGGTCCACGAGTCGCGCGAGGCGTTCTGCTGCATCTCCAGGGCGGAGGTTGCCACGCCGCCGGCGTTGGCCGCCTTGCCCGGGGCGAAGAGCACGTCCGCCTCCTGGAAGATGTGCACGCCCTCGGTCGTGGTGGGCATGTTGGCGCCCTCGGCCACGGCCAGCACGCCGTTCTCCACGAGCTTGCGGGCATCCGCGCCGTTGAGCTCATTCTGCGTGGCGCAGGGCAGGGCGACCTGCGTCGGCACCTCCCACAGCGAGGCCTTGCCGACCTCGGTGAACCGGGCCTGGCCGCCGCGGCGCTGGACGTAGTCGTTGATGCGCCCGCGCTCGACCTCCTTGACCTCGCGCAGGATGTCCAGATCGATGCCGTCCGGGTCGTGGACGAAGCCGCTGGAGTCCGAGGCGGTGACGACCTTGGCGCCCAGGCTCTGGGCGAGCTGGATCGCGTAGATCGCCACGTTGCCCGAGCCGGAGACGGAGACGGTCTTGCCGTCGAAGTCGTCGCCCTTCGTCTTGAGCATCTGGCGGGCGAACTCGACGGTGCCGTAGCCGGTGGCCTCGGTGCGCACCAGGGAGCCGCCCCAGGACAGGCCCTTGCCGGTCAGGACGCCGGACTCGTAGCGGTTGGTGATCCGCTTGTACTGCCCGAACAGGTAGCCGATCTCGCGGCCGCCCACGCCGATGTCACCGGCAGGGACGTCGGTGTACTCGCCGATGTGGCGGTAGAGCTCGGTCATGAACGACTGGCAGAAGCGCATGACCTCGCCGTCGGAGCGGCCCGACGGGTTGAAGTCAGCGCCGCCCTTGCCGCCGCCGATGGGCATGCCGGTCAGCGAGTTCTTGAAGATCTGCTCGAAGCCCAGGAACTTGACGATGCCGAGGTAGACCGACGGGTGGAAACGCAGGCCGCCCTTGTACGGGCCCAGCGCGGAGTTGAACTCGACGCGGAAGCCGCGGTTGATCTGGGTGCGCCCCTGGTCGTCGACCCACGGCACGCGGAAGATGATCTGGCGCTCGGGCTCGCAGATGCGCTCGAGGATGGCGGCGTCGAGCAGCTCCGGGCGACGTGCGACCACAGGCCCCAGCGATCCGAAGACCTCGTCGACCGCCTGGATGAACTCCTTCTCACCCGGGTTGCGGGCGATGACGGCCTCGCGGACCGGCTGCAGTTTCTCGTGCACGATGTGCTCCTCTCCGGAAACGGGACCCTCGTCCCGACCAGAGGCGAGTCTGGCAGACGCAGCGCGCCCGTGGCGACCAGTGCGCTCGGCTGCCGCGGAAAACATGCGGCGGCCGGCATCCCCGGGACCGCTGCGATCAGCGGCGACGCCTGCGCAGCACCGAGGAGACCAGCCCGCTCACGCCGCGCCCGCGAGCCGGGGGCTGCCCGTCCTGCACCGCGCTGAGCGGGTCCAGGCGCTGCGGCGCCGCCTCCTGGGCCGCTGATGCGGCCGGCGCAGCAGATCGGAAGAGCG
>ENA-OOKA01000234-OOKA01000234.1-human-skin-metagenome-genome-assembly--contig:-NODE-234-length-17103-cov-6.446445_pt1 | contig 17103 bp, 16 predicted proteins | sample MGYA00248825_ERZ500995 | MGnify/ENA primary metagenome ERZ500995 (study PRJEB25958, sample SAMN03398540) | human skin metagenome | study: EMG produced TPA metagenomics assembly of the Human Skin...
GGTTCGCCGCCTTCCGCGCGAAGCCCATCTCGTGGGTGACCACGACCATGGTCATCCCGTCGGCCGCGAGGTCCTTGAGCACGGTGAGCACCTCGGAGACCAGCTCGGGGTCCAGGGCGCTGGTCGGCTCGTCGAAGAGCATCAGCTCGGGGTCCATGGCCAGCGCCCGGGCGATCGCGACGCGCTGCTGCTGCCCGCCGGAGAGCTCGGAGGGGTAGTGGTCGGCGCGGTCGCCGAGCCCCACCCTCTCCAGCAGCTCGCGGGCCTTCTTCTCCGCAGCGGCCTTCGGCAGGCCGCGCACCTGCACGGGCGCCTCCATCACATTGCCCAGCGCCGTGAGGTGCGGGAAGAGGTGGAAGCGCTGGAAGACCATGCCGATGCGGGAGCGCTGCGCGGCGATCTCGGCGGGACGGAGCTTCTGCCAGCGCCCGTCGGGCAGGGGCTCGGCGCGGTAGCCCTGCACGACCCCGCCGATCAGGACGCGGCCCGCGGTGGGCTCCTCGAGCTGGTTGATGCAGCGCAGCAGCGTGGACTTGCCGGAGCCGGAGGGGCCCACCAGCACGGCCACCTCGCCGGAGCGGACGGTGAGGTCGCAGCCCTTCAGGACGTGGAGGTCGCCGAAGGTCTTGTGGACGCCCCCGACCTGGATCACGACAGGGGTCTCGTCGTTCTGGCTCATCACAGCTCCACCTCCGGGAGCGGGTCCTGCGGGGTCGTGCCGGCGCTGTTCACGGCGGCCTGGCGGGAGCGTCCGCCGCGGCCGGGGCGGGCGGGGGTGCGGGCGTCGAAGCCGCGGCCGAAGTACCGCTCGAGGTAGTGCTGGCCCACCATCAGCACAGAGGTGATCGCGAGGTACCACAGCGCCGCGACGATCAGCAGCGGGATCGGGGTGAACAGCTTGTTGGCGATGCCGTTGGTGGCGAAGGTGAGGTCGAGGGTGAAGGGCACCGCGAGCACCAGCGAGGTGGTCTTCAGCATGCCGATGGTCTCGTTCCCCAGCGGCGGCACGATCACGCGCATGGCCTGCGGCACGATGATGCGGCGCAGGATGGTCCCGTTCCCCATGCCGAGTGCCTTCGACGCCTCGGTCTGCCCCTTGTCCACGGAGTTCAGGCCGGAGCGGATGATCTCGGCGAGATAGGCGCCCTCGTTCAGACCCAGCCCGATCACGGCCGCCCAGAAGGCGGTGAGCAGGTCGCGGGTGGAGAAGCTCCACAGCTCGGGTCCGAACGGCACCCCGACCACGATCTTGGGGACGATCACGGTGAACAGGCCCCAGAACACGAGCTGCGTGTACACCGGAATCCCGCGGAAGACGAAGATGTACGCCCAGCTCACGCCGCGCAGCACGGGGTTCTCGGAGCGGCGCATGATCGCGGCGGTGAGCGCGACGACGGTGCCGAGGATCATCGACAGCAGGGTCAGCAGCAGCGTCCAGCCGACGCCCTGGACCACCTTCACGTCGAGGAGGTAGGTCGCGACGGTGCCCCATTCGAGCACGGGGTTGGTCACGAGGAAGCCGACGAGGCCAGCGGCCAGCAGGGCCACGATCACGGCGGAGATCCAGGTGCCGGGTCGCGGCGCGGCCTTCGCGCGGATCGGGGTGAAGCCGCCCTCGGTCGCGGGACCGGCGGGGCCGGGGGTCTGGGTGGGGGTCACGGCTGGGGGTTCACTTCCGCGGTCGGGATCATTCCTGCTTCGTTGCCCCATGCAGCGAGGATGCGCTCCATGTGGCCGTCGTCGATGAGGTGCTGCACGGCGGCGCGGATCGCCTCGGCCAGCTCGGGCTGGTCCTTGGCCACGACGATGCCGTTCAGCGCCGACTCCTCGATCTCGCCGATCGGCTCGAGGGTCCCGCGGGAGCGGGCCACGGCGTAGGCGGTGACCGGGGAGTCGGCCATGAGGATGTCGCCCTTGCCGCCGGCGACGTTGGTCGCGGCGTCGGAGTTCGAGGCGTAGGCGAGCATGTCGTAGCCGCCGAGGCCCTGGTCGCGGCACTCCTGCGAGCGCTCGATGGAGAGCTCCTCCTGGTAGGTGCCGACCTGCAGGGCGACGCGCTTGCCGCACAGGTCGTCGGGATGGATGTCGTAGGGGTTCCCGGCCTTCACCGCGTAGGAGATGCCGGCCTGGAAGTAGGACACCATGTCCACGGTGGCCAGGCGCTCCTCGTTGACGGTGAAGCTCGACATGCCGACGTCGTAGGTGGAGCCGACGGCGGGGATGATCTGCGCGAACACCGCCGCCTCGGTGCGGGTGGCGAGGCCGAGGACGGCGCCGATCCCGGCGAGGATGTCGATGTCGTAGCCGATCGCCCTCCCGCTCGAGCCGACGAACTCGCCGGGGGCGTAGTTCAGGGCGGCGCCGTTGACCAGCTCGCCGCGCGCGCGGATGTCCGCGGGGACGAGGGCGGAGATCTCGGGGACCTCCTCGATGCCGGAGAGGTCCACCTCGGGCACGGCGTTCGACTCGGCGTCCAGGCGCTCGGAGGCGCGGGTGCAGGAGGCCAGCACCGGGGTGAGCGCGCCCGTGGCGAGGGCCAGGGGCGCGGCGCGCAGCAGGGTGCGGCGACGGGGTCGGGTGGAAGTCACCGATGAATAGTATTCATAACCCTGCATGACCACAACTCGGTGTCGGAAGGCTCACCACGGGGCGGCGGCCGTCGGAACGGGCGGGAGGCTCCTCAACCGAGCGAGATCGGGCCCGTCGTCGTCGGCGCCTCCCCGGCCTCCGCCTCGGAGGCGGCGTCGGCGGCGTCCTCCTGCGTGCGCTCCTCCGCGTCGATGTCGACCGCCGCGCCCTCGAACTGGGAGCGGTACAGCCGCGCATAGGCGCCGCCGGCCGCGAGCAGCTCCTCGTGGGAGCCCTGCTCGACGATGTCCCCCGCCTCCATCACGAGGATCAGGTCCGCGTCGCGGATGGTGGAGAGGCGGTGGGCGATGACGAAGCTGGTGCGGCCCTCGCGCAGGCGGTTCATCGCGTTCTGCACGAGCACCTCGGTGCGGGTGTCCACGCTGGAGGTCGCCTCGTCCAGGATCAGCAGGCTGGGCCGGGCGAGGAAGGCGCGGGCGATGGTGACCAGCTGCTTCTCGCCGGCGGAGAGGGTCGATCCGTCGTCGTCCACGATCGTGTCGTAGCCGTCCGGCAGCTGGCGGGCGAAGTCGTCGACGTGGGTGGCGACGGCGGCCTCGATCACCTCGTCGTCGGTCGCGTCCAGCCGCCCGTAGCGGATGTTCTCGCGCAGGGTGCCCTTGAACAGCCAGGTGTCCTGGAGAACCATCCCGGTGCGCTCGCGCAGCTGGGCGCGGGTGAGGTCGCGGATGTCGATCCCGTCGACCGTGATCCGTCCGCCGCCCACCTCGTAGAACCGCATCACGAGGTTCACCAGCGTCGTCTTCCCGGCCCCCGTCGGCCCGACGATCGCGACGGTGTGGCCCGGGTCGGCGACGAGCGAGAGGTCCCGGATCAGCTCGCGGTCGGGGCTGTAGGAGAAGCGGACGTGCTCGAACTCGACACGCCCCTCGCGGATCCCGGCCGCGGCGGTGGCGTCGGTGGTCTCGGGCTCCTGCTCCTCGGCGTCCAGCAGCTCGAAGACCCGCTCGGCGCTGGCCACGCCGGACTGCAGCATCGTCGCCATCGAGGCGACCTGCGAGAGCGGCTGCGTGAACTGGCGCGAGTACTGGATGAAGGCCTGCACGTCGCCGAGGGTGAGCTGGCCGGAGATGATCCGCAGCCCGCCCACGATCGCGATGACGACATAGCTGAGGTTCCCCACGAACATCATCAGCGGCATGATCAGGGAGGAGACGAACTGGGCGCCGAAGGTGGCGCGGAACAGGCGGTCGTTGCGCTCCTCGAAGCGCGCGGCGACCTCCTCGCGGCGGCCGAAGACGGTCACCAGGGCGTGCCCGGTGTAGGCCTCCTCGACCTCGGAGTTCACCACGCCCGTCGCGTCCCACTGCTGGGCGAACAGCTTCTGCGCGCGGGAGCCGACCACGCCCGTGAGCACGAGCGCCACGGGGATCACGGCGAGCGCGATCAGCGAGAGCTGCCAGGAGATCATCAGCATCATCACCAGCACGCCGAGCACGGTGAGGATCGAGTTCACCAGCCCCGTGACGGTGTTCATCAGGGTGTTCTGGATGTTGTCGATGTCGTTGGTGACGCGGGAGAGGATCTCGCCGCGCTTCATGCGGTCGAAGTACTTCAGCGGCAGGCGGTGCAGCTTCTCCTCGACGTCGCGGCGCAGCCGGGAGACCATCCGCACCAGGATCCGGTTCAGGGCCACGCCCTGCAGCCACATCAGCAGCGCGGAGACGGCGAAGAGGCCGACGGCCAGGCCGAGCGTCTGGTACAGCGCGCCGAAGTCGATGCCCTCGCCGGGGGTGAGGGTCATCCCCGAGAGCATGTCCGCGAACTGCTCCTCGCCCTGCGCGCGCAGCCCCTCGATCACCTGGTCGGGGTCGGCGCCGGCGGGCAGGCCCTTCGAGATCAGGCCCGTGAAGATGATGTCGGTGGCGTGGCCGAGGATCCTCGGCCCCACCACGGAGAAGCCGACGGACACGACGCCGACGAGGATCGCGGCGATCAGGTACGCCCGCTCGGGGCCCATCTCGCGCAGCAGGCGCTTGGTCGAGGGCCAGAAGTTCTTCGCGCTCTGGCCCGGACGCACTCCGCGCTCGGCGTCCTTCTCCGCGGCGATCTCGTCGGCGGGGGTGCTCTCCTCGGTGCTCATCACGCCACCTCCTCCTCGACGCCCTGGCTGCGGACGATCTCGCGGTACGTCTCCGAGCTCTCCAGCAGCTCGGCATGGGTGCCCTGCCCGACGATCCGGCCGTTGTCCAGCACGAGGATCAGATCGGCGCCGGTGATGGTGGAGACGCGCTGGGCGACCACGAGCTGGAGCGCGTCGCGGGTCTCGGGCACGAGCGCGGCGCGCAGGCGCGCATCGGTGGTGAGGTCCAGCGCGCTGAAGGAGTCGTCGAAGAGGTACAGCGACGGCTTCGCGGCGAGCGCCCGCGCGATGCAGAGCCGCTGCCGCTGCCCGCCGGAGACGTTCGTGCCGCCCTGCGCGATCGGGGAGTCGAGCTGCTCGGGCATCGCGGCGACGAAGTCCCGGCCCTGGGCGACGGTGAGGGCGTGCCAGAGCTCCTGCTCGTCGGCGGTCGGGTTCCCGAAGCGGAGGTTCGTCGCGACGGTGCCGGAGAACAGGTAGGGCCGCTGCGGCACGAGGCCGACCCGGTCCCAGAGCACGCGGGCGTCGAGCTCGCGCACGTCGTGGCCGTTCAGCAGCACGCGCCCCTCGGTCGCGTCCATGAGGCGTGGGACGAGGTTGATCAGGGTGGTCTTGCCGGCGCCGGTGCCGCCGATGATCGCGACGGTCTGCCCGGCGCGGGCGGTGAAGGAGATGTCCTTCAGCACGGGTCGCTCGGCGCCGGGATAGGTGAAGGAGACGTCCTCGAAGGTCAGCTCGATCGGGCCCTCGATCTCGCGGATCCCGTCGGTGCGCTGGTGGACACTGGTCTCGGTCTCGAGCACCTCGGTGATGCGCTCGGCGGAGACCATGGCGCGCGGGATCATCATCGTCATGAAGGTCGCCATCATGACCGCGATGAGGATCTGCATGAGATAGGCGATGAAGGCGGTGATCGAGCCGATCTCCATCTGGCCGGAGTCGATGCGCGGCGCGGCGACCAGCAGCACGAGGACGCTCGACATGTTCAGGATGAACATGATGATCGGGTTGATGAGGATCATCAGCAGGCCGATGCGGCGGTTCAGCTCGGTCAGCTCGCCGTTGACCACGGCGTAGCGCTCCCGCTCGCGGTCCTCGCGCACGAAGGCGCGCAGCACGCGGATGCCGGTGATCTGCTCGCGCAGCACCCCGTTGATGTCGTCGATCTTGCCCTGCATCTGCTTGAACAGGGGCGCCGCCCGCGCGATGAGGAGGCCGACGGCGACGAGCATGACCGGCACCATCACCGCGATCAGCCAGGCCATCCCCGGCTCGACCCGCAGCGCGAGGATCACCCCGCCGATCCCCGTGACGGGGGCCTGGACCAGCATGTTCAGGGAGAAGAAGATCAGCATCTGCACCTGCTGCACGTCGTTCGTGGAGCGGGTGATGAGGGAGGGGGTGCCGAACTCGGCGAGCTCGCGCGGGGAGAAGGAGTTCACGCGACCGAAGACCGCCTGGCGCAGGTCCTTGCCGACCCGCATCGCGGAGCGGGCGGCGAAGAAGTTCGCCGCGACGAGCGCGATGATGTTCCCCAGCGAGATGACCAGCATGATCCGGCCGAGCTCCCAGATCACGGGGACGTCGGCCTTCGCGACGCCGTCGTCGATGATGTCGGCGTTGAGGGTGGGGAGGTAGAGGGCGGCCAGCACGCCGGCGATCTGGAAGAGCACCACGAGGAGCACCCAGAACGCGTACGGCTTCAGGCCCCCGAGCACGAGGCGCAGCAGGGTCACGAGAATCCTTCCGAAGGGCCGTCCGGGCCGGGCAGGATCCGGTCGGCCCCGGAAGCATAGGCACAGGCGCCTGACAGGGGCATCCGACTATCGACGGTTCCGCGCGGGGCGGAGCCGGGTGCGCGTCAAAGGAACCCCACACCCCACAGCCCGCACCCCGGGTTACTCGCCGGTATCCAGTCTGAGGTGTCGGAATCCTGCCGAATAGCGACACCTGAGACTGGATACTTGCCGGTCACCAGGCTTGCGGGCGGCACCGGGCACGACAGGCGTGCGCAGGGCGGAGCCGACGAGCGTCGGGCGGGTCAGCCCGCGGCGCCGCCCGCGTCGGAGGCAGCGCCCTCGGGCGGGGCGATGGACATGTCGGTCACGCGCCAGCGCTCCCCGTCCCAGGCGACCGTGGCGATCAGCTGCCCGGTCACCTCGTCGAGGGCGTTGGCCTGCAGGCTCGGGTCGTCGACGAGGATCGAGGCCTCCTGCGTGAACTGCGCGGTGACGGTGCCCGTCGCGGGCGGCTCCCCGGTGCCGGCGAAGCTGGTGGAGTGCACCTCGAAGGCACCGCCGGTGAGATAGCCGTCCTGCGCGGCGAGCTGCTCGGCGTTCTGCAGGAAGGTGGTGCACACCTGGCAGTTCGGGTCGACCTTGTCCTCCCAGACGGAGATGTCGCCGCTGCTCATCATGTAGTCGTAGGAGCCGAGCAGGTAGGTCAGGGTCGCCTCGGCCCCGGCCTCGCTCTGCTCGGTGAGCTCCGCGGGCTCCTCCGGGCGCGGCAGGTCCGGGCGGGGCGGCTGCTCGGCGGGGTCGGCCGTCGGCCGGTTCTCCGGGTTCCCGGGATCGCCGGCGCTCTCGCTCGCCTGCTCCTCCTGACCGCCTGGGTTCAGCAGCTGCGAGATCCCGATCGCGCCGACGGGGACCAGGAGCACGATCGCGAGGGCGACGACGACGAGGCGTTGGACGGGGCGTTTCACGGACTCCACGGTAGAGGACGCGGCGGGGAGGTGCCTCAGCGGGTGGCGGTGCGCGTGGGGATCTCGGCCGGCAGTTCTCGTGCCGCCCCTGCTCCTGCTCCCGGCTCGATCTCTCCTCCCCATTGCCAACCCGCCTCGATGCTGTGGATGTCCCGCTGGACGTCCCTCGAGCTCGGGCACGCTGTGGAGGTGTCCCGTGCGCCCGCCCCGTTCCCGGCCTCGCTCCCCTGGCCGGTGCTGACACGTGCCGAGGCGCTCCGTGCCGGCGTGAGTCCGGGGCGGCTCCGTGCGCCGGACCTCGCCCGGCCCCGTCCCGGGCTGCTGGTCCGCGGCGGCCGCACTGCAGGCGAGACCGAGATCGTCTCGGCGTACTGCCGCTCGGATCCCGAGGCGGTCGCCGTGGGGCTGACGGCCGCACGGATGCAGGGGATGCCGCTGCCCGAGCAGCTGGAGCGCTCGCTGCCCCGGCCCAGGGTCCACATCTCGCTCCCGCAGGGCCGTGTCAGCTCGGACCCCGTCGTCCGCTGGCACCAGTTCGTGCTGCCACCCGACCAGGTGCGCGAGGCACGCTTCGCGGTGGACCCGCTGGAGGACGGGTCCACCGTGCTCGAGGCCCCGGTCCGTCTCACCACCCGGGCCCGGACCTGGCGCGATCTCGCCCCGGACCTCTCGGAATTCTGGCTCGTCGCGATCGGGGACCACCTCGTGCGCCGCCCGCGCCCCGAGTTGGAGCACGGACGCACCGCGCCGTGGTGCACTCTCGAGGAGCTGCGCGAGCAGTGCACGGGCAGGCACACGGCGATGCTCCGAGCCGCTCTCCGGGCGGTGCGCGTCGGGGCGGACTCGCCGCGCGAGACCATGCTCCGGCTCGCCTTCGCTCGTGCCGGGCTCCCGGACCCCCTGTTGAACACGCCTCTGATCGGGCCTGACGGCAGGCAGCTGCACGAGCCGGACTTCCAATGGCCCGCGCACCGGGTCTGCGCCGAGTACGACGGCCGCACTCACAGCACACCCGGCCAGGTCAGCCGCGACATCCGTCGTGCTCGACGGGTACAGGCCGCGGGGTGGACGGAGGTCCGCCTGCACTCCGATGACATCGTGCAGGAATGCGCCCCGGCCGTCGACCTGGTGCGCGCTGCGCTGGGCACGGGCCTCCGCGACTCACACAGCGCAGGAGTCTGAGCACAGCGGGCGGCGACCCGCTCCGACCGGCGTCCATCCCGTCTCAGCTGTCGGAATCCGGCGCCGTGACGACAGCTGAGACCGGATACCTCCCGGTCACCTCGCGGGGCGGCCGCTCAGGCGGCGCGGTACAGGAACAGGTCGGTGCGATAGGGCACGCCGACAGTCGTCCCGCGGGGGTGGCCGAGGTGGTCGTGGAGGTACCAGTCGAGGTTCGCGAGCACCTTCTGCCGCCGCTCCTCGGGGGCGGTGATCACGTAGCTGCGGGTGCGGGCGAGGTCGATGACGTCCTGGGTGGGCATCGGGTCCTCCCAGGTGAGGGCGCGGCGCTCGGTGGGCTCGAGCCCGGGGCCGACGGTGGGGTCGAAGTCCTCGCGATGGATGTCGCCGGCGTGCATGATCCGCGACAGCCGGTGCACCCAGGGGATCGTCACGTCGAGCATGTTCCACACCAGGGCGAGCACGCCCCCGCGAGCGAGCAGCCGCAGCACCTCGGCCGACGCCGCCTCCGCGTCGAACCAGTGCCACGCCTGGGCGACGGTGACCAGCTCGGCCGACGCCGCGGGCAGCCCGGTCGCCTCGGCGGGAGCGACGCGGGTGGCGAGCGCGCCACGGGCTCCGCGACGACGCGCGGTCTCCAGCATCGCCGCGCTGGTGTCCACCGCGGTCACCTCGAACCCTCGCTCCACCAGCGCCCACGACAGCTTCCCCGTCCCCGCCCCGAGATACACGGCGCGGAGCGACGAGGGGGCATCGGCGGACGGCGCGGCGTCGGAGAGCGACGCGGCGCCGGAGAGCGGCGCGGAGGCATCGGCCAGCGCCGCGGGCGGGTACCCGGGCCGCAGCCGGTCGTAGTCGGCGCCCTGCCCCTGGAAGGCCCCGGCGAGCGTCTGCTTGCGGGCACCGTCCCGGAACCGCGGCTCGTCGCGTGCGGAGATCGGCGGGATCGGCGGATGCCGCGGGTCGGTCATCGGCTCACCGCTCCGCCCGGTGTGTGACCCAGGACCGGTGCAGCCCGGCGTAGATCCCGCCCTCGAGGTCGACGAGCTCGGCGTGGGTGCCGTGCTCGACGAGGTCGCCGTGGTCCAGCACCATGATCCGGTCGGCGCGCTCGGCGGTGGAGAGCCGGTGGGCGATGGTGATCGTGGTGCGGCCGCGGGCGAGGCCGTCGATCGCCTGCTGCAGGCGCACATCGGCGGCGGGGTCCACGGCACTGGTCGCCTCGTCCAGGACGATGATGTCGGGGTCGGCGAGATAGGCGCGAGCGAATGCGACGAGCTGCCGCTCCCCCGCGCTGAGGGACTCGCCGCGCTGGCCGACGGGGGTCTCCAGCCCCTCCGGCAGCTCCTCGGCCCAGGTGCCGAGCCCCAGCTCGTCCAGCGCCTGCCGCATCTGCGCCTCGGTCGCGTCGGGCCGCCCGTAGAGCAGGTTCCCGGCGACGGTGGTGTCGAAGAGGAAGCCCTCCTGCGGCACCATGATCACGCGGGAGCGCAGCGAGTCGTAGGGCACCAGGTGCAGGGGGATCCCCCCGATGAGGATCTCCCCGGAGGCGGGATCCATCATGCGGGTGAGCAGCTTGGCGAAGGTGGTCTTGCCGCTGCCGGTCTCCCCCACGATCGCGATGCGGGAGCGGGCGGGGATGGTGACGTCCAGGCCGTGGATCACCTCGGGGCCGGTCGGGTAGCGGTAGCGCAGCTCGCGGATCTCGATGTCGAGCAGCCCGTCGGGCAGCGGCGTCGCGCCGGGGACGGGCTCGCCGCGCCGGCCGGTGCGGGGGTCGATGGCGCCGCCGGGATCGGCGACGTCGGCCGGGGTGTCGAGCACGCCGAGCACGCGCCGCCAGCCGGCCACCGCGTTCTGCGCCTCCGAGAGCATCTCGATGCCCATGCGGACGGGCTGGCTGAACAGGGAGACGAGGAAGACGAAGGCGACCACGCCGCCGGCGGTGAGGTCGGCGCCGGGCAGGTCGATCCCGAGCGCGCCGGTGCCGAGCACCACCCCGACCACGACCACGACGGCGGTCGCGAGTCCGTCGGCCGTCTCCGAGAGGAAGAAGGACGCGGACTGGGGGCGCAGCACCGCGAACTGGGCGTCGCGCACCGCGCCGATCCGGCGGACCTGGTCCTGGCGGGTGCGCTCCTCGGTGCCGTAGGCGCGCACGGTCGCGGAGCCGACGAGGGACTCCGAGACGGTGCCGAGCATCTCGCCGACCTTCGTGCGCACCACCTGGTAGCGGGCGCGGATCCGCTTCTGCAGGGAGCCCATGATCATGAGGATCGGGAGGTAGCACAGCCACACCACGAGCGCGAGCGGCCAGGAGTAGAAGGCCATCACGGCGGTGGCGAGGACGAGCTGGAAGCTCATCACCACCAGCATGATGCCGCCGAAGCTCATGAACTGGCTGACGGTGTCGACGTCGCTGGTCACGCGGGAGACGAGGGCGCCGCGCTGCTCGGTGCCCTGGGTGAGCAGGGACAGGTCGTGGATGTGGCGGAAGGCGCGCTTGCGCAGGGTCGCCAGCGACGTCTCGGCCAGGCGGAACAGGCGCCGGTTCATCAGCACGTTGCAGGTCGCGGTGGCGAGCAGGACGAGGGCGGCGAGTCCCGCGGCGCCGGCGACGAAGGCGACGTCGGGGGTCTCGGGCGCGATGATGCCGCGGTCGAGGATGGCCTGGACGGCGATCGGCACGACCACCTTGCCGGCGGTCGCGATCACGGCCAGCAGCAGCGTGATCCACAGTCCGCGCAGCAGCTCAGGGGTCAGCGCCAGGCCGCGGCGGATCGTCGCGATCGCGCCCTCGTCGGCGGCGGCCTCCCCGCCGAGGGCGGAGGAGGTGCGGGATGCGGGTGCGGCGGTCATCGCCGGGCCTCCTGGTCGGCGTCGACGGCGGGAACCCCGCCCGTGCGGGCGGGCGGCTCGCACTCGCCCTCGTCGGCGACCGACTCCTCGTGGCGGTGACGTCCCGCGCCGTGGATCTCGATCGCGCCGGTGATCGGGTCGGGCTCCTCCTCGGGGGCGTCGCTGGGCGGGGGCTTGGAGGCCTCGAGCAGGCTGTGGGAGATCGCGGCCTCGTCGTAGGCGTCCACCAGTGCGCGGTAGCCGGCGCTGCGCGCCCGCAGCTCCTCGTGGGGGCCGATATCGGCGACGCGGCCGTGGTCGAGGAACACGACCTGGTCGGCGAGCGAGATCGTGGACTTGCGGTAGGCGATCAGCAGCAGCGTCGAGTCGGTCATCTCGCGGCGGATCCCGTCGAGGATGGCGAGCTCGACGCTGGGGTCGCAGGCGCTGGTGGCGTCGTCGAGGATCAGCAGGCGGGGCCGACGGGCCAGCGCCCGGGCGAGCGCGATGCGCTGGCGCTGCCCGCCGGAGAGGGAGCCGCCGCGCTCGCCGAGCTCGGTGTCGAGCCCGTCCGGCAGCGCGTCGACGAAGTCCTCGGCCTGGGCGACGCGCAGCGCCCAGCGCACGGTCTCCTCGTCGATGTCCTCGCCGAGGGTGACGTTCTCGCGCACGGTCGCGTCCATGACGAAGGCCTGCTGCAGCACGAGGGCGACGTCGGCGGTGAGCGCCTCGGCGGTGAGGCTCTCGAGGCGGGCGCCGTCGAGGCTGATCGTGCCGCTGCTCGGCGGGACCAGGCCCGCGGCGAGCAGCGCGAGGGTGGACTTCCCGGAGCCGGTCGCGCCGACGACGGCCAGCACCCGGGTCCCGGCCGTGGGGTCGGCGCGCAGGGACACGTCGGTCAGGGCATGCCCCTCGCGCACGGCGAGCTGCTCCTCGCGGACGCCGCGGCCGAGGATCACGGCGGCGGGGTCGTCGCGGTAGACGAAGGAGACGCGATCGATCTCGAGCACGCCGGGCCCGTCCGGCAGGGCACGGTCGCCGTAGGTGCGCTCCTCCTCGACGTCGAGGATCTGCTGCACGCGGCCGCCGCCGACGACGGTGCGGGAGAGGTCCCCGAGCACCCAGCCGAAGGACCGGATCGGCAGGGACATCAGCGTGAACAGGTAGGCGACCTCGACGAGCTGCCCGGTGCTGAGGTGCCCCTCCCCGATCCGCCAGGCGCCGAGCACCGCGACGGCGAGGATGCCGAGGTTCGGGAGGGCGTCGATGGCGGGGTCGAACCAGCCGCGGATGTAGCCGAAGCGGATCCCGGTCTCGCGCAGGTCGTCGGCGGCGCGGGCGAAGCGCCGCTCCTCGACGTCCTCGCGGCCCAGGGACTTCACGACGTTCGCGCCGTCGAAGGACTCGTGGGCGATCTCGGCGACCTCGGCGCGCAGCTGCTGGGAGCGCATCGCGATCGGGGTCGCGAAGCGCTGCAGGAGCACGTTGAGGACGATCAGCAGCACGATCAGCGCGAGCATGACCAGCAGGATCACCGGGTCGATGCGGGCGACGACCACGGTCGCGTAGGCCAGCATCACCAGGGTGGACAGCGCGAAGGGGAAGGGCGCCATCGCGAAGAAGGTCGCCTCGACGTCGGAGTAGACGGAGCTGAGCAGGGTGCCGGTGGCCTGACGGCGGTGCCACAGCAGCGGCACCTTCGCGTAGACCTGGACGATCCTCTCGCGGTAGAGGCGGAAGAGGTCGAACTGGGCGGCGGCGGCGAAGACGCGCCGCGCCATGACGGTCACGGCGCGGGCGACGGCGATGCCGAGGATCGCCGCTCCCCCGCCGAGGACGAGCGCGGGGGCGACCTCGCCGCTGGCGAAGGAGGGGACGACGACGTGCTCGGTGACCCAGCCGATGATCGAGGAGGTCGCGATCTGGAGCAGCGCGAAGGCGGTCGCGCCGAGCACGGCGAGGACGAACCAGCGCTTCTGCTCCCAGGAGCCCTTCAGCAGGCGCTTGAGCCCGGGGACGAGGACGGCGGGGTGCTGCGAGGTGGTCATGCGGTGACGAAGTGCACGATGACCGCGATCGCGAAGGTGAACGTGGACAGCACCGCCAGGGAGAACTCGATGAGGATCCCGGTGCCGAGCGCCTTGAGGGCGATCCACGTGTTATCCAGGCCCTTCCTCCAGTCCTTCAGCCGCAGCGACTCGGCGACGTACAGGCCGGCGAGGAACCCGATCGGGAGCCCGAGGAAGGGGATGACGAAGAAGCCGACGACCGCCGCGGCGATCGCGACGTAGACCGGCCACATCGGCACCTCGGCCGCGTGGAGGCGGCGCCCGGTGAGGACGTAGCTGGCGGTCATGCCGGCCGCGCCGAGCAGGAGCACGATCCCGAAGGCGACCCAGGCGGGCCAGCCGCCGACCACGATCGCCCAGACCAGGGTCGCGATGACGATCGTGATGGTGCCGGGCAGGATCGGCACGATGATGCCGGTGAGGCCGACGGCGTAGGCGAGGCCGGCGAGGACCGTGACGATGATCTGGACGGTCAGGGAATCGACCACGAGGTCCTCCGGGGCGCGGGAGCGGATGGGGCCTCGTCGATCCTATCGGCAGCCCGTCAGGGCAGGCGCACCACCTGGCCGGCCCAGGAGAAGCCGCCGCCGAAGCCGACCAGCAGCGCGGTCGCGCCGGCGGGGATCCGCCCGGCCTCGCGCATCCGCGAGATCGCCAGCGGGATCGTCGCGGCGGAGGTGTTGCCGGAGGTGATGATGTCGTCGGCGACGATCGCGTCCTCGCGCAGCCCGAGCGCGGCGGCGAGCGGCTCGATCATGCGCAGGTTCGCCTGGTGGGGCACGAACACGTCGATGTCCTCCATGGTGAGCCCGGCGGCCTCGACGATCTGCTTCGAGATCTTCGGCGCCTCGCGCAGCGCCCAGCCGAGCACCTGCCGTCCCTGCTGGGAGAAGGCGGGCTTCTCGCCGTTGATGGTGACGGCGTCGGCGAGCTCGGGGACAGTGCCCCACACGACCGGCGCGATGCCCGGCTCCTCGCTCGCGGTCAGCACCATCGCGCCCGCCCCGTCGGCGGTGAGGATGCAGGTGGTGCGGTCGGTGTAGTCGGTGACGGCGGAGAGCTTCTCCGCACCGATCACGAGGGTGGTGGTCGAGGCGCCGGTGCGGATCGACATGTCGGCGACGGCGAGGGCGTGCTCGAAGCCGGAGCAGGCCGCGCCCACGTCGAAGGCGGCGGGCGCGGGGATGCCGAGCTGCTGGGCGACGCGGCCCGCGGCGCTCGGGGAGCGCTCGTGGTTGGAGCAGGTCGCGACGATGACCTGCGTGATCTCGGAGGGGTCGACGCCCGCGTCGGCGAGCGCATTGCGTCCGGCGATCGCGGCGAGGTCGCCGACGTCGACCCCGTCGGCCGCGATGCGACGCTCCTCGATGCCGGTGCGCTGGCGGATCCACTCGTCGCTGGTCTCGACGAGCTGCTCGAGGTCGGCATTGGTCATCACGCGGTCGGGCCGGTGGTGGCCGGTGCCGAGGATCCTCGATCCGGCCGCGGGGGCCTGGGCGGCGAAGGGGCGGGGGCTCGTCGTCATGGCGGTCTCCTGACAGGGGCGGGGTGACCCTCACGATGGTAGTGCGGGCGGGGTGTGTACCGTTCCGCCCGTGAGCGAGCTGGCGAGCCTGGGCGTGGTGGGGGTGGTCGGAGGGCTCGGCGTGTTCGCCGTGATCCTCCTGCCCGCCTGCTGGCTGCAGCGCCGGCGCTTCGGCCGGGTGCAGCCGCAGCGGCTGCTCGGCATCGCCGTGATCTGCGTGTACACGATGACTCTCGCGGGGCTCACGATCGCCCCGGCCTACGACGTGGCGCAGACCTGCCGCTCCCGCACCGGCGGCGTGCTGCGCCTGGACCCCTTCCACACGCTCACGGCGAGGACGGGCTTCGCGCTGGTGCAGGCGGCTCTGAACACGGCGCTGTTCGTGCCGCTGGGACTGATCCTGCGCGGGGTGCTCCGACTGGATGCGACGGCGACGGTCGCCACCGGCATGCTGCTCTCGGCGCTGATCGAGCTCACCCAGTACACCGGCGCGTTCGGGATCTACCCCTGCGGGGTGCGGATCGCGGACATCGAGGACCTGCTGGCGAACACGCTCGGCGCCCTGGTGGGGGTCCTCCTCGCCCCGCTGCTGACCCGCTGGAGGGTGCCGCTGTTCGTTCACGAGCACGCCGAGTCCGCAGACCCCTGGGAGCACTGGCGGGAGCTGTGGCACGGGGGCGAGGAGGACCCGGAGGTCACTGAGCGGACCAGCCCCCGTCGGAGGCGAGGACCTGGCCGTTGATGTTCAGCAGCCAGGTGATCGAGCTCGCGAGGGTCTCCGCGGTCGCGACCGGTGGGATGAGGCCGAAGAAGGGGCCCAGGCGCTCGGCGGCGAAGTCGGAGCGCATCCCGCCCTCGATGCCGGTGGCGGTGGGGCCGGGAGCGACGGCGTTGGTGCGGATCGCCTGCGGGGAGTAGAGCACGGCCGCGGAGCGGGTCAGGCCGATGGGGTGGGCAAACAGCTGATCCACCGCGTCTGGGGGTCGAAGGCGGAGGTCGTGGCGCAGGCCGTGCTGCAGGGGACCTTCTCGCTGGGCGTCCTGCCGGTGCCGGAGACCGGCGATCTGCGCGTCGATCTCGAGTCCTGACTGACGGCGCGGGCGGAGGCGATCCTCGCCCCGGGCGGGCGTTCGGTGGCGCGGGCCCTCGCGCCCGAGGTGGTCGCCGACCTGCTCACCGGCTATCTGTCGCTGGCGACTCTGGGCGCGGCGCCGCTCGATCCGGAGCGCCTGCGCGCCGTGGTCGACGCGGTGCTCCCGGCGCCGCGCTGAGCGCCTCGCCTCAGAGCAGATCCACCAGCAGAAGGTGCTGAAGAGCCCTCGCCCCGCCCGGGGTGGCCTCAGGCCGTGACGGTCAGGGTCGAACGGGCGTCGGCGCCGCGGCGCACGTGGATCTGCTCGGCGATCTGGGACTTCATGTCGCCGACGTGGCTGACGATCCCGACGGTGCGTCCGCTCTCGGCGAGCCGCCCGATCTCCCGGACCACGGTCTCAAGCGTCTCGGGGTCCAGGGAGCCGAAGCCCTCGTCGATGAAGAGGGTCTCCATCTGCACGCCGCCCGCCTCCCCCATGACGATGTCGGCGAGCCCCAGCGCGAGGGCGAGGGAGACGAAGAAGGTCTCGCCGCCGGAGAGGGTCTCGGGCACGCGCACCTGGTCGGTGCGGCGGTCGAGGACCAGCAGGTCCAGTCCGGTCTTCCGCGCGCCACGGGCGCCGCGGTCGCGCTGCAGCTCGAGCTCGGAGCCCGAGAACAGGGCGAGGCGGGCGTTGGCGGCGTCGATCACGGCGTCCAGCCGCCACATGAGCACGTAGGTCGACAGCTGCACCCGCTCGCCGTCGGCGGAGCGGCCGGTGGCGAGGTCGGCGACGCGCACCACGACCCCGGCGTCCTCGCCGACGGCACGGAGATCCCCCTGCCGGATTGGGGCGCGGACCCCGAACGCCCGGATCTGTTCATGCAGCTGAACTGGATGTCGTCGGAATACGACACCTTGAAGTGCGACACCCGCGCGGCACGCGAGTGCGCTAGCGCCAACCGCACTTCTTACGCCCCG
>ENA-OOKA01000235-OOKA01000235.1-human-skin-metagenome-genome-assembly--contig:-NODE-235-length-17101-cov-10.120673_pt1 | contig 17101 bp, 14 predicted proteins | sample MGYA00248825_ERZ500995 | MGnify/ENA primary metagenome ERZ500995 (study PRJEB25958, sample SAMN03398540) | human skin metagenome | study: EMG produced TPA metagenomics assembly of the Human Skin...
GGCCGTCCGTCGCGGGGCCGGCGCGGCGCAGCGTCGTCGGTGCCTTCGCGGCGACCGGACGTCGTCGTGCTGGATCCGCCGCGCGCCGGTGCCGGCAAGGTCGTGGTGGATGCGATCGCAGCCCTCGAGCCCCGCCGGATCGTGAGCGTGTCCTGCGATCCGGCCACTGCCGCGCGCGATCTGGCTCGGTTCCGCCACCGCGGCTGGCAGGTGCGCAGCCTGCGCGGCCTGGACCTGTATCCGAACACGCATCACCTCGAGACCGTGACCGTCCTCGAGCGCAGCTGAGGGTCGCCTTACTTACCATAGATCGAGCCCGAACGGGAGGTTCGGTGAGAAATCCGTGTCCGGATGGGGATATATTGGCAGGAGTCCGCCGAACCCGCGCTGCAGCTGTCCGGCCCTCGACCGAGGCTCCGACAGCGTTCCGCGCTCGGCGATCCACCACCGCGGCGAGAGGAGTTCCGGGCACATGAGCACCGTGGACAGCTTCGGGGCCAAGGACGTCCTTGACGTCAATGGCACCCAGTACGAGATTTACCGCCTCAAGGCGCTGAAGGGGGCCGAGAACCTTCCCTACAGCCTCAAGATCCTGCTGGAGAACCTGCTGCGCACCGAGGACGGTGCCAACGTCACGCAGGAGCACATCAAGGCCCTGGCCGAGTGGGATCCGGAGGCGCAGCCGAACACCGAGATCCAGTTCACGCCCGGCCGCGTGATCATGCAGGACTTCACCGGCGTCCCCTGCATCGTGGACCTGGCGACCATGCGCGAGGCCATCGAGGACCTCGGCGGCGACGCCGCCCGTGTCAACCCGCTCTCGCCCGCCGAGCTGGTCATCGACCACTCCGTGCAGATCGACTCCTTCGGCAACGCCGATGCGATCGAGCGCAACATGGACATCGAGTACCAGCGCAACGGCGAGCGCTACCAGTTCCTGCGCTGGGGCCAGACCGCGTTCGACGACTTCAAGGTCGTGCCCCCGGGCATGGGCATCGTGCACCAGGTCAACATCGAGAACCTGGCCCGCGTCGTGATGACCCGCGAGGTCGACGGCGTGAACCGCGCCTACCCGGACACCTGCGTGGGCACCGACTCCCACACCACCATGGAGAACGGCATCGGCGTCCTGGGCTGGGGCGTCGGCGGCATCGAGGCCGAGGCCGCCATGCTCGGCCAGCCGATCTCCATGCTGATCCCGCGCGTGGTGGGCTTCAAGCTCACCGGCGAGATCCCCGCCGGCGCCACCGCCACGGACGTCGTGCTCACGATCACCGAGATGCTGCGCAAGCACGGCGTCGTCGGCAAGTTCGTGGAGTTCTACGGCGAGGGCGTGGCGGCCGTGCCGCTGGCCAACCGCGCCACCATCGGCAACATGTCCCCGGAGTTCGGCTCGACCGCCGCGATCTTCCCGATCGACGACGTCACCATGGACTACCTGCGCCTGACCGGCCGCCCCCAGGAGCAGATCGACCTGGTCGAGGCCTACGCCAAGGAGCAGGGCCTGTGGCACGACCCGCAGGAGGAGACCCGCTTCTCCGAGTACCTCGAGCTGGACCTGTCCACCGTCGTGCCGTCGATCTCCGGGCCCAAGCGCCCGCAGGACCGCATCGAGCTGGACAAGGCCAAGGGCACCTTCGAGCGCGACGTGAAGAACTACGTCTCGGACAAGACCCCCGAGTCGGCCGGCGTCTCCATGGAGGACGGCCGCGAGTTCGAGCTGGAGAACGGCGCGGTCTCGATCGCCTCGATCACCTCCTGCACGAACACCTCGAACCCGTCCGTGATGATGGCCGCGGCCGTGCTGGCCCGCAACGCCGTCGACAAGGGCCTGGCCTCCAAGCCCTGGGTCAAGACCTCGATCGCCCCGGGCTCCAAGGTCGTCACCGACTACTACGAGAAGTCCGGCCTGATCCCGTCGCTGGAGGCCCTGGGCTTCTACATCGTCGGCTACGGCTGCACCACCTGCATCGGCAACTCGGGTCCGCTCGAGTCCGAGATCTCGCAGGCGGTCCAGGACAACGACCTGGCCGTGACCTCGGTGCTGTCGGGCAACCGCAACTTCGAGGGCCGCATCAACCCTGACGTCAAGATGAACTACCTGGCCTCCCCGCCGCTGGTGGTCGCCTACGCCCTGGCCGGGACCATGGACTTCGACTTCCAGAACGAGCCGCTGGGCCAGGACTCCGAGGGCAACGACGTCTACCTCAAGGACATCTGGCCGGATCCGACCGAGGTCCAGCAGATCATCGACGACTCCATCGAGACGGAGATGTTCACCGACTCGTACGGCACGATCTTCGACGGCGACGAGCGCTGGCAGTCCCTGGAGACCCCGACCGGCAAGACCTTCGAGTGGGACGCGGAGTCCACCTACGTGCGCAAGCCCCCGTACTTCGAGGGCATGACCATGGAGACCTCCCCGGTCACCGACATCGAGGGCGCGCGCGTGCTGCTCAAGCTGGGCGATTCGGTCACGACCGACCACATCTCCCCGGCCGGCTCCTTCAAGTCGGACACGCCCGCGGGCAAGTACCTCATCGAGAACGGGGTCGAGCGCAAGGACTTCAACTCCTACGGCTCGCGCCGCGGCAACCACGAGGTCATGATCCGCGGCACCTTCGCCAACATCCGCATCAAGAACCAGCTCCTGGACGGCGTGGAGGGCGGCTTCACCCGCGACTTCACCCAGGAGGGCGGCCCGCAGGCCGCCGTCTACGATGCCGCGATGAACTACCAGGAGGCCGGCGTCCCGCTGGTCGTGCTGGGCGGCAAGGAGTACGGCTCGGGATCCTCCCGCGACTGGGCGGCCAAGGGCACCAGCCTGCTGGGCGTCCGCGCGGTCATCACCGAGTCCTACGAGCGCATCCACCGCTCCAACCTGATCGGCATGGGCGTGCTGCCGCTGCAGTTCCCGCAGGGCGAGTCGGCCGACTCGCTGGGCCTGGACGGCACCGAGACCTTCTCGATCTCGGGCGTCACCGAGCTCAACGACGGCCGCACCCCCAAGACCGTGAAGGTCACGGCGGCCAAGGAGGACGGCTCCACCGTCGAGTTCGACGCCGACGTGCGCATCGACACCCCCGGTGAGGCGGACTACTACCGCAACGGCGGCATCCTGCAGTACGTGCTGCGCCAGATGGCCAGCAAGTGATCTGAGGATCCCTCCGCGCGAGAGCGCCCCGTCAGGCTCCGGCCCGGCGGGGCGCTCGTGCGTGCGAACGTCCTCGCGGCAGGTCCCGGCCTGGTGCGTCGGATGCCGGCGGTAGCATCGGCTGATACGAAGATTCGCTGTGCGCGGCCTCGTCGACGAGGCTGCGCTGCAAGGAGAACCATGTCGATCTTGGAGGGCATCCGCGGCCCGGAGGACCTCAAGGGCCTGGCGCCCGAGCAGCTGGGGGAGCTGGCGGAGGAGATCCGCAGGTTCCTGGTCACCAACGTCTCGGCCACAGGCGGCCATCTGGGCCCGAACCTGGGCGTCGTCGAGCTCACGCTGGCTCTGCACCGCGTCTTCGACTCGCCCCGGGACCCGATCGTCTACGACACCGGGCACCAGTCGTACGTGCACAAGCTGCTGACCGGCCGCCAGGACTTCTCGACCCTGCGCCAGCAGGGCGGTCTGGCCGGCTACCCGGACCGCGGCGAGTCCGAGCACGACGTCGTGGAGTCCTCGCACGCCTCGTCGTCGCTGTCCTGGGCGGACGGCATCTCCCGTGCCTTCGCGCTCACCGGCCAGAACGATCGCACCACCGTGGTGGTGGTCGGCGACGGCGCCATGACCGGCGGCATGACCTGGGAGGCCGCGAACAACATCGCCTCGGATCCCGATCGCCGCGTGGTGATCGTCGTCAACGACAACGGGCGCTCCTACGCCCCCACGGTCGGCGGGCTGGCGCGTCAGCTGCAGGAGCTCAAGGCCGAGGTCCAGCAGTCGGTGGACACCGTGCGCACGGACCGGCGCTACGAGCGCGTGCTCACCCAGGTCAAGGAGTCGCTGCAGAACTCCGGGCCGGTGGGCCAGGCGACCTACCGCGGGCTGCACGGCATGAAGGCCGGGCTCAAGGACGTGGTGGTCCACAACGGCCTGTTCGCCGATCTGGGCATGAAGTACGTGGGCCCGATCGACGGCCACGACCAGGACGCCCTGGAGCACGCTCTGCGACGAGCCCGCGACTTCGGCGGACCGGTGCTCGTGCACACGATCACGCAGAAGGGCCACGGCTACGCCCCGGCGATCGCCGACGTCGACGACATGTTCCACGCCGTGGGCACGATCGACCCGGAGACCGGCCAGCCGACCAGCGCCAGCTCGGGCCGGTCCTGGACCTCGGTGTTCGCCGAGGCCATGGCCGAGGCCGCGGATGAGCGCGACGACATCGTGGGCATCACCGGCGCCATGACCATCCCGGTGGGTCTGAACCTCATGCAGGACAAGCACCCGGAGCGGGTCTTCGACGTCGGGATCGCCGAGCAGCACGCCCTGACCATGGCCGCCGGCATGGCCTACGGAGGGCTGCACCCGGTGGTCGCGCTGTACGCCACGTTCCTCAACCGCGGCTTCGATCAGCTGCTGATGGACGTGGCCCTGCACAAGGCGGGGGTCACCCTGGTCCTCGACCGCGCCGGGGTCACCGGTCCGGACGGGCCCAGCCATCACGGCATGTGGGACCTGGCGCTGCTGCAGATCGTGCCCGGGCTGCACCTGGCGGCACCGCGGGACGAGCCCAGCATGCGCGAGGAGTTCCGCGAGGCCCTGGACGTCAGCGACGCCCCCACCGTGCTGCGCTACCCCAAGGGATCCGTCTCCGAGCCGATCCCCGCTCTGGAGCGGCTCGACGACGGCGTGGAGATCCTCCTGCGCACCACCGGAGCCGTGGAGCGGGAGGCCGAGGAGGAGATGGCAGCCGGCCAGGGCTCTGCTGACGAGAAGCGTGCGGAGCGCCCTGCGGGAAGCGATCAGGACACCGACGTCCTGCTGGTCGCCGTGGGCGCCATGGCCCCGCTGTGCCTGGAGGTGGCCCGGCGCCTGGGCGATCACGGGATCTCGGCCACCGTCGTGGATCCGCGCTGGGTCCTGCCCGTGCCGGCCTCGCTGTCGGAGCTGGCCGCTCAGCACCGCTTCGTGGTGGTGGTCGAGGACGGCGTGCGCTCCGGCGGCATCGGCAGCCTCATCCGCCAGTCCGTCCGCCGGGCCGGCGTGGACACTGCGCTGAACGAGGTCGGGCTGCCCACCGAGTTCCTCACTCACGGCTCCCGGTCACAGGTGCTCGAGCGGGTGGGCCTGACCGCCCAGCAGATCACCCGCGACACCGTGGACTCGGTGCTCGGGACGCGGGTGCCCTATGCCCGCCCGGTCGGCGAGGACGCGTCCGCTCTGCGCTTCGAGGACCGCACCGGGGCCTGAGACTGACGCTCGGCGCGCAATGGCGGCAGATCGCGGGGCCGCCGCGCCGAGGGCTTCGTTGTCCGGTCCGTTCGCCGTCAGTAGGCTTAGCGGCAGAACGCGGGCGATGAGGCCCGTGACACGACGAGAGGCAAGAGACATGTTCAAGAAGGCCATCTTCGTGGCGGGCCTGGCCATCGGCTTCGTCGCCGGCTCGGCTGCCGGTCGCGAGCCGTTCGATCAGATCAAGTCCCAGGTCCTGGGCGTGACCAACGACCCGGAGGTCCGCCGCAAGGTCTCCGAGGGCGCCGAGAAGGCCAAGGCCACCGTGCAGGAGCAGGCGCCGGTCGTGGCCGAGAAGGCCAAGGAGACCGCTTCCAACGCCGCCGACAAGGCCAAGCAGACGGCCTCCAGCGCCGCCGACAAGGCCAAGGGCTCCTCCCAGGGCGACGCCACCGGCAACCTGAGCGCCTCCACGAACTCCCCGGAGACCAAGCACATCTGAGCCGGTGAGGCGTCCTCGCCGAGGAAGCCGCCGCGCACACGAGAAGGAGCCGCCGAGATGCGATCTCGGCGGCTCCTTCGTCCGTCTCGGGCCAGCGCCCGGGGACGGATCCTCAGCGAGGAGTCGCTGCCGCAGACCATCGGCCGATGATGGCCTGCCGCTGCGACTCCTCGTGGGCCGGGCTCAGCTCGCGGCTGCGTCGGCGTTGCCGGCGTCGTCGTGCTGCTCGGGGCGGGGCAGGCGCAGCGCCTTCTGGAGGGTCGGGGCCACGTTGTCGATCTGCCACCGACGGGCGCCGATCTCGGCGAGCCGCTCGGCGATCTGACCGAGCTCGGCCGAGGCCGGGGGATCCCAGCTGAACCGGCGCAGGTGCTCGGGGACCACGAGGTTCTCGGTGGGCATCCCCAGCTCGGCGGCGCGCTCGGCCACCGCGGGCTTCAGCGTGCGCAGGCGCTCGGCGGCGGCCGGTCGCTTCACGGTCCAGGACTTCACCGGCGGCAGGGAGTCGGAGGAGACCGACTGGGGGACCAGCTCCTCGGCCTGGCGGGCCTCCGAGAGGGCACGCAGCCAGCGCGGTGCCTCCTTGGAGGCGGCGCGGCCGTGGAAGCCCGGCGTGCGCAGCAGCTGCGGCACGGAGCGGGGCATGGCCTGGGCCACCGCGACCAGGGCGGAGTCGGGCAGCAGCCTCCCTGGAGAGATGTCCTTGTGGCGGGCGAGCTCCTCGCGCTCGGTCCACAGGTTGCGCAGGGCGGTGAGCTGGCGTCGTCCGCGGATCTTGGTGATCCCGGAGGTGCGCCGCCACGGATCCTTGCGCGGGGCGGCGGGCGGTGCTGTGCGCACGGCCTCGAACTCCTCGAGCGCCCATTCGAGCTTGCCCTGGGAGCGCAGCAGCTCCTCCATGGCGTAGCGCAGCTGGACCAGGACCTCGACGTCCAGGGCGGCGTAGGTCAGCCACGGCTCCGGCAGGGGGCGGGTGGACCAGTCCACCGCCGAGTGCTCCTTGGCCATCGTGAAGCCGAGCAGCTCCTCCGTCTCTGCGGCCAGCCCCACACGGCTCAGCCCGGCGATGCGTCCGCCGAGCTCGGTGTCGAACAGGGCGTCGGGGTGCATGTCCAGCTCGCGCAGGCAGGGCAGGTCCTGCGTGGCGGCGTGCAGGACCCATTCGGTGCCGCGCAGCGCCTCGTCGATGATCGCCAGCGATCCGGTGGCCTCGGGGTCGATGAGCACGGTGCCGGTGCCCTCGCGGCGCAGCTGGACCAGGAAGGCGCGCTGGCCGTAGCGGAAGCCGCTGGCCCGCTCGGTGTCCAGGGCCACGGGGCCGGTGCCCTCGCTGAGCTGCTCGGCGGCCAGCTCGAGGCGCCGGGTCGTGTCCACCAGAGGGGGCAGGCCGTCCATGGGCTGATCCAGGAAGACGGAGTCGGGGATCTCGAATTCCTCGAAGCCCTCGACGACGGTGGGGCTCGGATGCTGGGAGGGGCTCGTGCTGCTCACTGCGGCTGTCAGATCCTCTTGCTGCTCGGATGGTTCGGGGGTGGCCGGTGTGCTCGCGGCTGCCGTGGGGGTCAGCGCCGCAGGACGGTGACCGACTCGGTCACCGGCGGCAGGCCGGCGAACGTGCAGACCATGTCCGCCCAGGCCTCCAGGTGCACGGAGAGGTCCTCGCCGCGAGGCGTCCAGGAGGCCCGCAGCTCGACGTCGATGTACTCCTCTGTGTCGGCCAGCTGGCCGAAGCCCTCGGAGAGCACCCGTGAGGCCGTGCCGCCCTCCCGGATGTACTGCGCGCCGCTGCGATCCAGTGCCTCGAGCAGCCAGCTCCAGGCGATCTGGGCGAGCATCTCGTCGTGGCCCAGCTCGCGCTCGACCTCCGCCTTCACATAGGTCACGATGCGGAAGGCATCTCCCCACTCGGCGCCGCGGTCCGGGGCGTGGATGAGCAGGAAGCGGCCGGTGGCCAGCTCGCGGGCGTCTTCAGCGGAGCCCTGGGAGCTGGGATGCGCCGACACGGGCTCGAGCACGGTGGCCGAGAAGGCCACCGAATCGGCGGCTCGGGGCGTGGGCGCCGAGATCTCGACGAGCTCGATCTCCGGTCGGCACTGGGCACGACGCAGCGATGCCGCTGCTCGTGGGAACCTTCCGACCAGATCGCTCTGAGCTGTCACGAGGCCCAGCCTAGGCCCGCCTCACCTCGCGGTCGGGCCTGCCACGCCGTCCGGTGCGCAGCGATGACGCGCTCCCGACATGAGGCCGGATCCGGCGCGGCCCTGGGCACCCGCGCGACGCAGCCGCGACGGCTGCTCGGCAGGCGTAGGGCCTCACGACTGTGTGCCCGCCTCCCCGGTGCCCTGTGCCGGCTCCAGGCGCATGGACAGCGAGTTGATGCAGTAGCGCAGGTCCGTGGGCGTGGGGTAGCCCTCGCCCGCGAAGAGATGGCCCAGGTGGGAGTCGCAGGCCGCGCATCGCACCTCCACGCGCTCCATGCCCAGCGACGAGTCGCGGATGTAGCGCACGCGGTCCTCGGCCAGCGGCGCGAAGAACGACGGCCATCCGCAGTGCGAGCCGAACTTGGTCTCCGAGCGGAACAGCTCCGCGCCGCAGGCCCGGCAGGAGTAGACGCCCTCGGTCTCGGTGTCCCAGTACTCGCCGGTGAAGGGCCGCTCGGTGCCGGCCTCGCGCAGGACGTGGAACTCCTGTGGGCTGAGCACTGCGCGCCACTCGTCCTCGGTGCGCTGCACGCTGGGCTTGTTCTCGGCGGCCTGCTCGTCTGCGTTGGCCTGCGGGTCGGTGCTGCGCTGGTCGGTCTGCTCGGACACGGTGTCCTCCTCGCCTCGATGTCGTGGTGACCCGCTGTGCCGCAAGAGCCAGGGGCCTCACGGGTGCAACAGCGCATGTGCCCCGGATATTCACGAAATCGGTTCCGCGCGTGCGGGCAGAGCTCGCGGGGATCGTCGTTCCCGGCGGACGCCGAGGCTCACATGACAGAATGTGACTATGCCCGGTTCCCTGCGCTCATCGACCCACCCCGCCCGATCACGTCCGCTTGCCGCCCTGCGCGGGCAGCCGCGGGAGTCGTCGTCGGTGTGGGCCCGCGGAGCCGTGGCGGGCACGGCGCTGACGGTGGGGGCGGCGTCGCTGTCCTTCGGCGTCTCCTCGGCGATCGCCGCCTACGTGGCGCGTCAGGTCGTCGTGCCGCCCCGGTACCGCTCTGAGGACCTGGCCATCCACCAGTACACCCCGGTGGATCCGGCGCAGCATCCCGAGGCGCTGCCCGGAGCCGGAGAGGTGCGCCTGGCGGCCACGGTGGAGACCACCGTCGACGGCGTCTACAGCCTGCGCTTCGGCGGGGGAGAGGGCCACGCCCGCATCGGCGAGATCCTCTCCTGGTCACCGGCCGCCGGCGAGGTCGTGCGGGAGGTCCAGGAGGTCTACAGCGGCGACCTCTCGGCGGCTTCGCGCGGCTGGTGGGCCGGGACGGTCTACCCGGACCCCGCCGCGGCCGGATACCGCTTCCACGAGGTCGAGCTGCCCATGGAGATGGGCGCGGCACCCTGCTGGGTGGTCCCGGCGGGGCAGGAGCGGGATCCGCAGAGGGCGGCCGAGCACTCCACGGCGGCCCGTCAGTATCGCCGCGACGACGCTCAGCACGAAGCCGCGCACGCGGCAGCCGAGGATCCCGCCGCCCAGCAGCTGCCGGGACCCTGGGCGATCATGGTCCACGGCCGCGGCGCCCAGCGCATGGAGGCCATCCGCGCCCTGGACACCGCCCAGCGCATGGGCCTGAACTCGCTGCTGATCTCCTACCGCAACGACCGCGAGGCCCCCGCCTCCCCGGACGGGCGCTACGGCCTGGGCTTCACGGAGTGGAAGGACGTCCAGCTGGCGATCTCCTACGCCAAGCTGCGAGGGGCCACCCGGATCGTGCTGTTCGGCTGGTCCATGGGCGGGGCGATCTGCCTGCAGACCGCGGACCTGTCGATCTACCGGGCGGATATCGCGGGGATGGTCCTCACCGGGCCGGTCGTGGACTGGTTCACGCTGTTCACCCACCACACGGCGTCGCGACACATCCCCTCAGCGATCACCACCATGGCCCAGTCCCTGATCACCTCGCCGCGCGGGCTGTGGCTCACGGGCCTGGCCGCACCGCTGGACCTGGGCTCGCTGGACTGGATCACGCGCGCCGATCAGCTGCAGACCCCCACGCTGATCCTGCACTCCGCCGACGACGAGTTCGTCCCGGACACCGCCTCCAAGCGCTTGGCGGAACTCAGCGACCGGGTCGAGATGGTGGGCTTCCAGCGCGCCCGCCACACCAAGGAGTGGAACGTGGACCCGCAGAGGTGGGAGTCCTCCGTGGAGGAGTGGGCCGCGCGCGTGCTGCCGGACCTGCACGACTGAGGCCGGCTGCGGCGCCGCCCCTGCTGAAGACCAGCGCAGCCCCCGTCGGGACGACCCGACGGGGGCTGCTGCGTGTGCCGCCCAGGGACCTGCTCAGCGCGGCAGGTTCGCGATCTGACGACGGATGCGATCCAGCATGGCGGACATGCCGCGCATGCGCAGCGGCGAGACCAGCTGCGTCAGCCCGAAGCGCTCCGTGAGATCGCCGGGCAGATCGCGGATCTGCGCGGCCGGCAGCCCGTCGAGCCCCTCGTGCAGGATCGAGGCGAAGCCGCGGGTCGTCGGCGCCTCCTGGGGAGCGGAGAAGAACAGGCGCACGGGGGTGTCGTCGTCGCCGGTCTGGGCCTGGCCGTCCCATTCGACCGTCAGGAACAGCGGCGACTGGCACTCCACGACCTGCTCGAGCTGCTCGGGATGCTCCCCGTAGCGCTCCGGCAGATCCGGCAGGGAGCGGGAGAACTCGAGCAGCAGCTGGAGGCGATCCGCGTCCGGAACGGCGTGGAAGTCCTCGATCAGCTCCTGCACGGACTCCGGGATGTTCGCGTCCGCCCCGCTCATCGACGGGCCTCCGGAGCCTCGCCGCGCTCCTCGCCCATCACGACGGGCAGACCGACGGAGTTGCCCCACTCGGTCCAGGAGCCGTCGTAGTTGCGCACCTGCGGGTAGCCCAGCAGGTGCTCGAGCACGAACCACGTGTGGGAGGAGCGCTCGCCGATGCGGCAGTAGGCGATGACCGGCTCCTGCGGATCCAGCCCGATCTCGTCGCGGTAGATCGCCTCGAGCTCCGAGCGGGTCTTGAAGGTCGAGTCCTCGGCGGCGGCGCGCGCCCACGGGACGGAGGCCGCGGTGGGGATGTGGCCGCCGCGCAGCACGCCCTCCTGCGGGTAGTCGGCCATGTGCGTGCGCTCGCCCGTGTATTCCGGGGCCGAGCGGACGTCCACCAGGGGAGTGCGCCCGATCTCGTCCAGGACGTCCTGACGGAAGGCGCGGATGCGGGAGTCGTCGCGCTCGACGACGGGGTAGTCGGTGCGCTCGCGCGACGGGGTCTCGGTGGACAGCTCGCGGCCCTCGGCGATCCACTTGTCGCGGCCGCCGTCCATCAGGCGCACGTCCTGGTGGCCGAAGAGGGTGAAGACCCACAGGGCGTAGGCGGCCCACCAGTTGGACTTGTCGCCGTATACCACGATCGTCTGCTCGCGCGAGATGCCCTTGGCGCTCATCAGCTCAGCGAACTGCTGCCCGCCCAGGTAGTCGCGCACGGCCTGCTGGTTGAGCTCGGTGTGCCAGTCGACCTTCACGGCGTCCGGGATGTGACCGGTCTCGTAGAGCAGCACGTCCTCGTCCGACTCCACGATGACGACCTGCGGATCTTCGAGGTGCTGGGCCACCCACTCGGTGGAGACCAGGCGCTCGGGGTGGGCGTATTCGGCGAACTTGGGGTCGGTGGTGTCGGGATCGACAGCCATGTGCGTCCTCCAGAAGGGTCGTTGGGGCTGGCCCCGATCGCTGGGGCCGACCTCGAGGGATCTGGTTCCACTGTACCCACGGGTCTGCGCGGTCGAGCCGGCCCGCGGGCCATGTGCGCGACGGGCGAACCGCAGCGGCTCGCCTGCCGGTAGGCTCGGTCGCGCCCCCACCGGTCGCACCTGAAGAGGTCCTTTGTGAGTCCCAAGATCGAGCGCCTGTCCGAGCGCGCACCGTCCGTCTCCGCGGAGCAGCTGCTCGAGGGCTTCCGCCCCTCGGAGCGCTTCGGCGAGGTCTCCTTCGACACCTACCGCCCGGACCCCTCGCAGCCCTCGCAGGCGGAGGCCGTCGAGGTGCTCAAGCGCTTCGCTGCCTCGATCCAGGCGCCCTCCCAGAAGAAGAGCGGCGGCTTCCTCTCGCGCATGTTCGGCGGCGGGCAGAAGCAGACGGCGGCCCAGGGCATCTACCTCGACGGCGGCTTCGGCGTGGGCAAGACGCACCTGCTGGCCTCGCTGTGGCACGACTCCCCGGGGCCGAAGTCCTTCGGCACCTTCGTGGAGTACACCAACCTGGTCGGCGCTCTGACCTTCCGCAAGACGGTTGAGGCGCTGAGCGGCTATGCGCTGGTGTGCATCGACGAGTTCGAGCTCGACGATCCCGGCGACACCGTCCTGATGTCCCGGCTGATGCGGGAGCTCTCGGATGCTGGGGTGCGCCTGGCCGCGACCTCCAACACGCTGCCCGGCTCGCTGGGGGAGGGCCGCTTCGCCGCGCAGGACTTCCAGCGCGAGATCCAGGTGCTCTCCGATCAGTTCGACGTCCTGCGCATCGACGGCGAGGACTTCCGTCACCGCGGCCTGCCCGAGGCACCCGCGCCGCTGGCGGACGACCAGCTCGAGGCGGCCGCCGCGCAGCGCTTCCCGGACGACGCGACCATCGCGGTCGACGACTTCGAGGACATCCTGGAGCACCTGATCCGCGTGCACCCGTCGCGCTACCGGGCCATGGTCCAGGGCCTCGACGGCATCGTGTGGCGCGGCGTGCGCACGGTCGACGAGCAGGCCCTGGCGCTGCGTCTGGTCGTGCTGGCCGACCGCCTCTATGACCGTGACCTGCCGATCATCAGCTCGGGCGTGGCCTTCGATCAGATCTTCACCCCGGAGATGATGGCCGGCGGCTACCAGAAGAAGTACTCGCGCGCCGTCTCGCGACTGACGGCCCTGGCCCGCGAGGGGCAGATGCCGGAGCAGCCCTCGGTCTGACGCGGCTGAGGGCTCGACCGTCGTCGTCCGGTCGTCCGATGCCGGCCGGAGGACCCCGGCCGGGATGCGAGCATCTGCAGATGCACTGAGGGGCGGCACCGTGATGGTGCCGCCCCTCAGGCGCATGAGGACCGACCCTTGCGGGCCGGTCGACCGCTGATCCGTGGATCAGTTGTCGTCGTTTCCGCCAGTGAGCTTGTCCTTGGCGGAGTTGATCTGGTCCTCGTGCTGGCCGCCGGTCTTGTCGTTGGCCGTGTCAGCAGCCTTGTCGACGGCCTCGGGGTTGTCCGAAGCTGCCTGCTTGGCCTTGTCTGCCATTCCTCCGAGATCCACCATGATGGTCTCCTCTCGCATCGATGTCATCTGACATCGCATACTCTCCACTGCCGAGGGCCGTTTCGTCACCATTCACGCGTGCACGGCGAGTCGCAGGCCGCCGCAAGCCCCTCCGCAGCCCCTCCCTGCGGCCTCTACCCACCGCCTCTCCCTGCCGCACTTCACTGCCGCGCCTTCCTCACACCCCGCCCCGAGGCCGAGTGGATCCCTACTTGCGTTGAGGGCCCCGATAGCGCAACTGAGCATCCACTCGGCGCGGGGGCGGGGGAGGTGGAGACGCGGAGCGGCTGAGGGGACGACGAAGGCCCCGACTGAAGCTTCAGTCGGGGCCTTCTGTGCTGGTGCGCGATACTGGGATCGAACCAGTGACCTCTTCCGTGTCAGGGAAGCGCGCTACCGCTGCGCCAATCGCGCTCGTGCTCCCGGGGGAGCGAGCTGGGTGGGAACCGAGGTGGAGACGGGATTCGAACCCGCGTAGACGGCTTTGCAGGCCGCTGCCTAACCACTCGGCCACCCCACCGGGACCTGTGTCCTTGCGGACCTGGCCTTCTCATTGATCGCATGCATCCGAAGATGATGCTCTCCGAGCGGTTGACGGGAGTCGAACCCGCGACCCTCACCATGGCAAGGTGATGCTCTACCAGCTGAGCTACAACCGCGAATCATCTGCCTTTCGGCTGACGTTCGATCGGAAACTGTATCACAGCCTTTTCCGTGCTCTCGCCCGGTGCCTCGGCTGCGGACAGTGCGTCCAGTCCGATGCGCAGGGCTCTCGCTCCGCGTCCTTCGGGCTGCTCGCCGTTCCGACAGGCGTAGACATTAGGCCACCTGGATCGCGCCATGCAAATCGGCTCCAGTGCCCTGGCCCGACGGGGGTGCAAGACAGCTCGCACGTCACTGGAGGCTTGGGTGTCTGCATGTCTGAGGCCCAGGCCCCGGATCGCTGCTGCTTGCGCGAGCGCGCGAAGGGCGATAGCTGGGGCGCGACCAGGTGCCGGCGAGGCCGAATTGGCGAGCGGGCTCGGGGTGCGTTATGGTTTCCAGGTCGAAAGGCGCGATTAGCGCAGCGGTAGCGCGCTTCGTTCACACCGAAGAGGTCACTGGTTCGATCCCAGTATCGCGCACGGAAGATCGACCAGAAGGCCCCGTCCGGTTCCACCGGCCGGGGCCTTCTGCATGAAGACCGTCGTCCTGCCTCCTCGAGGTCGCCGTGCTCCCGGATCCGCGGGGGGACAGCCCACCCATGAGGACGCCCAGGAGGGAGCCTCCGCATGACCCAGCCGCGACTGGCGCGCCAGACCGAGCACGGGCGGATGTACGCCCGCTCGGAGTCCGGGCAGCCCGAGGTCCCCTCGATCACCACTGTGCTCAGCTGCGCGGCCGTGGACCTGGGCGGCTGGCACGGCTGGTCGGCCGCACAGGCTGTGATCACCGACGATCGTCTCCCGCAGTCCATCGGCTCCGCGCCCAAGCTGCGCCAGATCGCCCGCGACGCCGCCGGAGCCGCCGAACGCCACCGCGACGAAGCGGCCCTGCGCGGAGACCGGGTCCACGACTACGCCGAGCAGACCGCTCTGCGCGCCATGGGGCTGGAGTCCCGGGTCGAGGAGGCGCGGGAGGTCCTGGCCTCGCACGGCGAGCGCGCCTACGCGGATCGCTTCGACGAGTGGTGGCAGCTCTACCGCCCGGAGCCGCTGGCCGCCGAGATCACGGTCTGGAACGCCACGGTCGGCTACGCCGGGACGCTGGATCTGGTCGCGCGCATCGGCGGCAAGGTCTGCCTGATCGACTACAAGACCAAGGGCACCGACCGCTCCGGTCGGGTCAAGCCCATGGATGCCAAGGTCGTGACCCAGCTCGTGGCGGGTCTGAAGGCCGAGGAGCAGCTGCTCGACGCTCAGGCCGGCACCTGGGAGCCCTGGAAGTTCGGTGCGGCCGACCTGCTGCTCGGCGTGGCCGTGGGGGAGACAGAGGTCTCCGCCCAGCAGGCCGCACCCGAGGTCCTCGAGGCGCACTGGCACAAGTTCTGCTCGCTGCGCCGGCTGTGGGCCCATCAGACCAAGCTGGATCGGGGCCCGTCGCAGCTGCGCCCCGTCCCGCCGCCGCCGGCCTGAGCCGGCGTACGTCGTCCGCCGGCCGCGACCGCCCAGCAAGCACCCCACCCTCTCGTCCCATTTGGAGGAGCCTCCGATGTCCGTCCGTCCGATCCGCACGATCGGGGATCCGATCCTGCGCTCCGCCGCCGACCCGGTCAGGCGCTTCGACGATGATCTGCGCACCCTGGTGGCCGACATGTTCGAGACCATGCGCGATGTGGAGGGAGTGGGCCTGGCCGCCCCGCAGATCGGCGTGGGCCTGCAGATCTTCGTCTACGAGATCGGCGAGGACTCCGGGGTCTTCATCAACCCGAGGATCGAGCTGGGGGATGAGATGCAGGAGGGCGGCGAGGGCTGCCTGTCCGTGCCGGGGCTGGGCTTCGACACCCCGCGCCGGCAGCGGGCGCGCGTGAGCGGGCTCGACGAGCACGGCCAGGAGCACGAGGCCGAGGCCACGGGCCTGCTGGCGCGCTGCTTCCAGCACGAGCACGATCACCTGCAGGGCACCCTGTACGTCAACCGCCTGGAGGGCGAGGCCCGCCGCGAGGCATGGCGGCGGATCCGCGCCGAGGACTACGCCCGCACCGTCGCCGAGGTCCGCCAGGAGCGCGCCGGCACCCTGGGCTCGAGCTTCGGAGGCTGAGGAGGCACCGTGAGAATCATCTACGCAGGAACGCCCGAACCCGCAGTGGCGCCGCTCGAGCACCTGGCTGCTGCCGAGGGGATCGAGATCGCAGCGGTGCTCACCCGCACCGACGCCCCCGTGGGACGCAAGAAGGTGCTGACCCCGTCGCCGGTGGCCGCAGCCGCCGAGCGGCTCGGTCTGCCCGTGCTGAAGGCCAATCGGGTCGACGACGAGGTCGTCGAGCAGCTGCGTGCCACCGGCGCGCAGGCCGGGGCCATCGTGGCCTACGGCGCGCTGCTCAAGCGCCCGGCGCTGGAGGCCCTGCCGCTGGGCTGGGTCAACCTCCACTTCTCCCTGCTGCCGCGCTGGCGCGGAGCCGCACCAGTGCAGCACTCGCTCCTCCACGGCGACGCCGAGCTCGGCGCCTCCGCCTTCCTGCTCGACGAGGGCATGGACACAGGACCGCTGCTGGGCACCGCGCGCACGCAGCTGCACGACGACGACGTGGCCGGCTCGCTGCTCGAGCGGATGTCGCACGAGACCGCGCCGCTGCTGCTGGAGGCCCTGCAGCGCCTGGAGCGCGGCGAGCAGCCCGTCCCGCAGCAGGGGGAGGCAACCATGGCGCCCAAGCTGTCCACCGCGGACAGTCGCATCGACTGGCAGCATCCGGCAGCAGAGATCGCGCGCCTGGTGCGCGGCACCACCCCCGAGCCGGGACCGTGGACCGAGCTCGACGGTCAGCGCTTCAAGATCGTGGCCGGTGTGCGCGAGGCCCCCGAGCACACCGATCTGGCCCCGGGACAGGTGCAGCTGCGCGACGGCCGCGTCCTGACCGGCACCGGAACCCACGCCGTCGAGCTGCTGCGCGTGCAGCCGGCGGGCAAGCAGGCCATGGATGCCGGCGACTGGGCCCGCGGCCGGCTCGGCCGCGCCGACGACGAGACCACGAGGACGGTGTTCGCATGAGCCCGGCGGATGAGTCAGGACAGCGCGGCTCGGGCCGCGGAGGAGCGTCGCGCGGCGGAGCCGGCCAGG
>ENA-OOKA01000236-OOKA01000236.1-human-skin-metagenome-genome-assembly--contig:-NODE-236-length-17099-cov-7.055151_pt1 | contig 17099 bp, 18 predicted proteins | sample MGYA00248825_ERZ500995 | MGnify/ENA primary metagenome ERZ500995 (study PRJEB25958, sample SAMN03398540) | human skin metagenome | study: EMG produced TPA metagenomics assembly of the Human Skin...
ATCCGCGGCCCTCGGCGTATGCGCGCAGGCGTACCGGGTTCCGGCATGCCGACTGCGGTCGCGGGAAGCCGCCGTCCGCCCCAGTCGCCCGGGTCAGCCCTGCCGGGCGCGGGTGCGAGCGACCTCGTAGAGGGTGACGGCTGCCGCGATGCCGGCGTTGAGCGATTCGGTGCTCGCCTGGATCGGTATCGACACGATCTGATCGCACAGGTCGCCGACGAGGCGGGACACGCCTTTGCCCTCGGAGCCGACGACGATGCACACCGGGGCGGTCGCGAGCTCGAGGGCGGGGAGCTCGACGTCGCCGTCCATGTCGAGCCCGAGGACGAAGACCCCCTGCTTCTTGAGGTCCTGGATCGAGCGCGCGAGGTTGACCACGCGCGCCACCGGGATGCGCGAGGCGGCCCCGGCCGAGGTCTTCCAAGCCGCCGCGGTCATGCTCGCCGAGCGGCGCTCGGGGATGATGACCCCGTGCCCGCCGAACGCGGCGGTCGAGCGGACGATGGCTCCGAGGTTGCGCGGATCGGTCACCCCGTCGAGAGCGACGAGCAGCGGGGTCTCGAAGCGCTCCGCGGCGAGTGCGAGGAGGTCGTCGGGGTGGGAGTACTCGTACGGCGGAACCTGGAGCGCGAGCCCCTGGTGGATCGCGTCATCGGTGAGGCGGTCGAGGTCCGTCCGGCTCGCCTCGAGGAGTGCGATGCCCCGCTCGGCCGCGAGCGCGATCGATTCCCGGACGCGGTCGTCGGAGTCGATCCGCTGGGCCACGTAGAGCGCCGTCGCCGGCACTCCGGCGCGGAGCGCCTCGAGCACGGAGTTGCGTCCGGCCACGACGTCGGCACCGACCTCGCGCTTCTTGCGCTTGGCCTGCGCGGTCTGCCGCGCCTTCTTCGCCTGGGCGTCCTTGTGCGCCTTGTGGTAGACGCGGTCCTCGGCGCGCGGGGTGGGCCCCTTGCCCTCGAGCTTGCGCTTGCCCTGGCCGCCGGTCCCCTTCCGGGGGCCCTTGCCGGCCCGGCGGACGGCTCCGCCGCGTGACTTCGGTGGCATTTCGGTGTTCCTGTCTGTCGACGTGGGAGCGGATGGGTGCGTCTGCGGTCAGTCCGCCAGCGACCAGCGGAAGCCGCCCGGGGTGTCCTCGATCGCGATGCCCGCAGCACTCAGACGATCGCGGATCGCATCCGCCCGAGCGTAGTCCTTCTCCCCCTTGGCCGCGAGCCTTTCGGCGGCGAGCTCGGAGACGAGGGCGTCGAGCGCACGGTTCGCGGAGTCGTCTCCGCTTGCAGCGCCCGCCCAGTTCGCGGCCGTCGGGTTGACTCCGAGGATGTCGAGCATGAGCTCGATCTCCGCGACGAGGCGCACGAGCGCGGCCGAATCCGATTCGGACGGCGCGGATCCCGCCGCGTCGAGGAGCCGGTACCCCTCGCTCACCCGTTCGAAGGCGACGGCGAGGGCGCGCGGGATCGCGAGGTCGTCGTCCATCGCCGAGGCGAAGGCGGCGGGCACGTCGACCGTCCGCTCGGCATAGCCGCGGCGGGCGTCCGGCACCGAGGGCGCCGCATCCCCGAGCGCCTGGCGGGCGCGGGTGAGGAAGTTCGCGAAGCGGTCGAGCGCCGCCCCCTGCTGGTCGACGAGCTGCTCGGAGAACTCGAGCACCGAGCGGTAGTGGGCGGTGGAGAGGAAGTAGCGCACGGTGATCGCCGGGAAGCGGTCGAACAGCTCGTGGGCGAAGATCGAGTTGCCGAGCGACTTCGACATCTTGTCCCCGCCGACGTTGAGCAGCCCGGAGTGCATCCACACCCGGGCGAAGGCGTCGCCGGCCGCCTGGGACTGCGCCTTCTCGTTCTCATGATGCGGGAACCGGAGGTCGAGGCCGCCGCCGTGGATGTCGAACTCGGCGCCGAGGTACTTCGTCGACATCGCCGAGCACTCGATGTGCCAGCCCGGCCGGCCGCGGCCCCACGGGGTCGGCCACGAGGCGGTGTCCGGGTCCTCGGACTTGTGGGACTTCCACAGCGCGAAGTCGCGGGGGTCGCGCTTCCCGCGCAGCGGGGCGTCGGCGGCGTCGGCCATGTCCTCGAGCCGCTGGTTGGTGAACCCGCCGTACTCCGGCCAGCTGCCCGCGGCGAAGTACACGTCGCCGGAGCCGTCGAGCGCCTCGTAGGCGAAGCCCGCGTCGAGGAGGCGGGAGATGAGCTCGATCATCTCGGTGATGTGGCCGGTGGCCCGGGGCTCGTAGGTGGGTCGGAGCACGCCCATCCGGTCGTAGGCCTCGGTGAAGGACTGCTCGTAGTGGTAGGCGTGCGCCCACCACGTCCGACCCTCGTCGACCGACTTGCTGAGGATCTTGTCGTCGATGTCGGTGACGTTGCGGACGAGGGTGACGTCGTACCCGCGGTACCCGAGCCAGCGGCGCAGCTGGTCGAACACCACGGCCGACCGCATGTGTCCGATATGGGGCGCGCCCTGCACCGTGGCTCCGCACACGTAGATCCCGGCCCGGCCCTCGGCCACCGGGCGGAAGGGTTCGAGGGTGCGGGTCGCGGTGTTGTACAGCTGAATGGTCACGGTCAGAGTCTAGCGAGAACCGCGGACAGGTCCGTGCGGGCGGTCCGGGCCCGAGGCACATGCCGGGGCCCGGCGCCGGCCCGCACCGCGCGCACGACTACTCGTCCTCGCCGCGCGCGCAGGCGTCGGACAGGAGCAGGAGCCGGTGCCGGGGCGCGAAGCGGAGGCTGTACCGGGCGACGAGCGCCCACAGCCGCGCGGTGCGGCCGTAGGTGCGCCGCGCGGTCTCGTAGAGCACGACCGTCCCGCCGGGGACCGGCATGAGCTCGAAGCGCTCGTAGCCGGTGACCTGATCGGCCGGACCGGGGACCTTTCCGTCGACCTCCTCGCCGCTGAAGACCACCCTCCAGGTGATGGCCCCCAGCGGGTCGGGCTGCCGGTCGACGCGGAAGACGCCTCCGCCGCCGACGATCCGCCGGATCTGCTCGGGGTCCTCGAGAACGGCCCGGACGCGCGCGGGGTCGGCGGACACGAAGTGGCTCTGCGCGATCGCCGCGGCGGGTTCGCCGCCGGGCCAACACCCGGGCAGCACCCGCGCCGGACGCGGGACGCCGGGGGAGGCGCGACGAACACCGCGCCCTCTCCCGGTCCTGCTCACGGGTCCGCCCGTCGCATCGGCCCGGAGTGCTGCGACCGATGCCCCGCAGTGCTCGATGATCGCAGCGATCCGGCCGGAGGGCTCGGCGAGGAGATCGCGGAGGATCCCGGTCTCGAAGTCGGCGCCCCGGAGGCGTCGCCGTCGGCGGCGCTCCCCGGAGGAGAACGGGTTCCAGCCGGGACCCTGGGACAGCACCTCCCGGGCCGCTCGGGACATCGGCAGGTCCCCCACCTCGCGGGCGGTGAGCCCCGCCATGTCGCGGACGTCGCGGACGGGCACAGTGGTGGGGTCGATGCCGATGTCGCCCAGACGCTCGGCCCTCACCGCGGTCACCGCCCGACGGGCACGGGCGAGGGTGACGCCGTGCGCGGCGAGGGTCTGGGCCGGTCCGCCGCCGGCGCCGAGGAGGCCGAGGAGCAGGTGCTCGATGTCGAGCTCGGCACGGTGCTCGCGCATGGTCTCGAACCAGGCCGCGCCGCTGATGGACATCGCACGGTTGAAGGAGTTCATCTCTTGCCTCCGGATCGTCTGAGGAGTGCGGGGGCGACCCGCGAACGGTACTTGCGGTGAACCGCCTGCTTGGACACGCCGAGCGCATCGGCGATCTGCTGCCAGGTCATGCCCTGCCCGAGGGCGGACTCGACCTGCGCGAGCTCGAGGGAGTCGGTGAGGGTCCGCAGCTCGGCGACCGCCCGCAGACCCCGGATCGGGTCCGCGGTGTCGCCGGCGACGGCGGTGAGCGTTCGATCTGCCATGCTGTCAATATATGTTGACAGCTGTCGTTCGTCAACATCTGTTGACGCGTTGTCCTCCTCGCCGTCGTGGCGCCCGCTCCCATCCGGCGGTCACCGCACCTTCCGCGCCCCCTCACCAGTGCGCCTCGGCTCCGCACCTTCCGCGCCCCTCCCACGGCCCCTAGACTGGCGACAGACACATCATCGACCGCGCATCCGCGCGTGAACGGGAGGCCCCATGCCCACCACAGTCAAGGGAGTCGTCGCGAAGGCGAAGGGGGAGCCGGTCGAGGTCACCGACATCGTCATCCCCGATCCCGGACCCGGCGAGGTCGTCGTCGACGTCAAGTCCTGCGGCGTCTGCCACACCGACCTCCACTACCGCGAGGGCGGGATCAGCGACGACTACCCGTTCCTCCTCGGCCACGAGTCCGCCGGCGTCGTCGCCGAGGTGGGTGAGGGCGTCGATTCGGTCGAGGTGGGCGACTTCGTCGTCCTCAACTGGCGCGCGATCTGCGGCGACTGCCGCGCCTGCCGCCGCGGCGAGCCGTGGTACTGCTTCGACACCCACAACGCGACCCAGAAGATGACGCTCACCGACGGCACCGAGCTCGAGGCGGCGCTCGGCATCGGCTCCTTCGCGGAGAAGACGCTCGTGGCGGCCGGCCAGTGCACGAAGGTCGACGAGTCCGATCCGGCCGTCGTCGGCCTGCTCGGCTGCGGCGTCATGGCAGGGATCGGTGCAGCGATCAACACCGGTCAGGTGACCCGCGGGAAGTCCGTGGCGGTCATCGGATGCGGCGGCGTGGGCAATGCCGCGATCGCCGGCTCCCACCTCGCCGGAGCCTCGCCGATCATCGCGATCGACTTCGACGAGAAGAAGCTCGCGGCGGCGGAGGAGCTCGGCGCCACGCACACGATCGTGTCGAAGGACCTCGACGAGGACGGCGTGGTGGCGGCCGTGCAGGAGCTCACCGGTGGGTTCGGCGCGGATGTCGTCATCGACGCGGTGGGGCGCCCGGAGACGTGGCGCCAGGCGTTCTACGCCCGGGACCTCGCCGGCACGGTCGTACTCGTCGGCGTCCCCACGCCGGAGATGGAGCTCAGTGTGCCGCTGCTCGACGTGTTCGGCCGGGGCGGTTCGCTCAAGTCCTCGTGGTACGGCGACTGCCTGCCCGAGCGCGACTTCCCCATGCTCGTCGACCTCTACACCCAGGGGCGCCTGCCGCTCGAGAAGTTCGTCACCGAGCGCATCTCGATCGACGGGGTCGAGGACGCGTTCGCCAAGATGGGCCGCGGCGAGGTCCTGCGATCGGTGGTGGAGTTCCGATGAGCGCACGCATCGATCACGTGGTGACCTCCGGGACGTTCTCGCTCGACGGCGGGACCTGGGAGGTCGACAACAACGTCTGGATCGTCGGCGACGACCGCGAGGTCATCGTGTTCGATCCCGCCCACTCCCCCGAGGCCGTCGTCGAGGCGGTCGCCGGCCGCACGGTGCAGGCGATCGTCCTCACCCACGGGCACGACGACCACATCCGGGCGGTCCGGGACACCCAGGATGCGCTCGGCGGCCCGCCCGTGCTCCTCAACCCCGAGGACCGGGTGCTGTGGGACATGGTGTACCCGGATTCCGAGCCGGACGCGCCGCTGGCCGACGGCCAGGAGCTCACGGTCGCGGGCGTCACGCTCCGGGCGATCCACACCCCGGGCCACTCGCCGGGATCCACGTGCTTCTTCGCCCGGTCCGGACTGTCGGTCGCCGGGCTGCCGGGGGTGGCCGATGGCGACGCGGCCGAGGCGCCGGTGCTGATCTCCGGGGACACCCTGTTCCAGGGCGGACCCGGTGCCACCGGGCGCTCGTACTCGAGCTTCGACACGATCATCGAGTCGATCAGTTCGAAGCTCTTCTCCCTCCCGGAGGAGACGGTGGTCCTCACCGGGCACGGCGATGCGACCCGGATCGGCGACGAGAAACCGCATCTCCAGGAGTGGATCGACCGCGGGGAGTGAGCCTCGGTGAGTTCGCGGGAATGAGCCCGCGGCACTCGCCGGGAACGAACCGGTGAGCTGGCCAGTCGATGACGCCCGGAGGCAGAGGCCTCCGGGCGCCGTCTCATCCAGCAGACCCGGTATTCAATACCGAACGATCCTTCGCTAAGCTCTCTTCAACGCACGACGACGTGCGCACCCGCGCAGGGTCCCCCTCCCCGAGCCGCACCCTCGGGACCGAGAGAAGCAGGTCCGCAGATGACGACCATGTTGACAAAGAACCGACTCGCCGCGTCCGTCCTCGCAGCCGGCGCCTCGCTCGCGCTGCTCGGCGGCTGCGCCGGATCCGCCGGCGGCGGGGGCGGCGGTGGTCAGGGCGGGGGCGAGGGCTTCGAGTACGGCGCCTCCCAGGAGGACGTCGACGCCGCGATCGCCGACCTCGACCCGGTGACGCTCACCTATCAGCCGGGCGGTTCCTCACAGGAATCGCTCACGGCGGCGAGCGGTCTCGCCTTCAAGGAGTACGTCGAGGAGCGTTCGGGCGGGAAGATCACCCTCGAGATGGTGTGGGGCCAGGCGATCGCCGGCTACCCCGAGCTCGAGGACGCCCTCGTCGACGGCCGGGTCGATCTCGCCTTCCATGCGGCGATCTACTTCCCCGAGGAGTTCCCCACGGTCGACGCCTTCAGCAAGATCACCCAGTACTCGACTCCCGCGCCCCTCACCGGCGAGGCGATCTCGACGGCGATGATGGCCGAGCACGGCTGGAACACCGCAGAGCACCTCGAGTCCTTCGAGGAGAAGGGCCTCACCCCGCTCTCACCGCTCATGAATTCCGGGGACTACTGGACCGCATGCCGCGACACCGGATCGTCGCTCGACGACTGGAACGGTCGCCAGATGCGGATCGCCGGCACGGCCCACACCGCGATCGTCGAGGCGCTGAATGCGAGCCCGGTGTCCATGGAGTACGGCGAGACCTTCGAGGCGCTCCAGCGCGGCACCGTCGACTGCACCTTCGTCCAGCCGCTGGTCGCCGGCTCGACCGGCCTCCTCGAGGTCGCCCCGCACGTGTCGACCTTCGCCGACTCCCGGATGACCGGCTCCGCGACGTCGGCACATGTCGCGGGTTCGGCGTTCCAGGAGCTGCCGCTCGCCTACCAGCAGATCCTCTTCGACGGCGAGGTCGATCACTTCCACGGCATCATCCAGAGCACCCTCGACGCACAGCGCCAGGCGGTCATCGACGCCACCGAGTCCGGCGGCGAGTTCTCCCACATGGACCCGGAGGCCGAACAGGTGATGTCGGACGTCCAGGAACAGCTCGTCGACGACCTCATCGCGGAGGGCCGCCTGCCCGAGGACATCCGTGAGCAGATGGAGGCGTCGGCGGAGAAGTGGACCGGCATCGTCGAGGATCTCGGCTACAAGGACGACGGCGAGCTCACCGACTTCGACCAGTGGTACGAGACCGGCGGCGTCGACTTCCGCCCGCTCGGCGAGCGCGTCTTCACCGAGGCGGCCGAGGCCCACCGTCCGAGCTGACCCGCCCATCGCGCGACCCTGACACCGCGGCCGCACCGGAGCGATCCGGTGCGGCCGCGCCGCGTCTGCGGCTCGCAGCACGGGAATCTTCCGTCCCAGAACGGCGTTGTACAGGAACCGACGCACCCCACCCGCAGAGGATCGATCCCATGCCCCGCACCCACGACCCGGCAGCGCCCGAGTACACCCTGGGCCGGCACGAGGAGATGTGGGTCACCGCCCAGGTCAATCAGCCCGGGTGGAACCTGTTCTACGGCATCGCGCTCCTCGTCGTCGCGGCCTCGCTCGCCGCTTCCGTCCTCGTCGCCGGCCTCACCGGCGGGTCGACGCTCATCGCCCTCTCGCTGTCCGCGGTCATCGCGGTCGGCGGGGTCGTCCTCAGCCGGATGGGACTCCAGCGCATCCGGCCGCTCCAGCGCCTGCGGAAGAACCTGCCGCCGCAGGAGGAGCGGACGGTCGAGGTGCGCGGCCTCCGCGGGCCCGGCGCACTGCTGCTGCGCGGCGCGGACGGCCGGGATGTCGAGCTGCGCGGACCCGCCCCCGCAACCGGGACCGGAGAGCGCTCGGAGACCGCGCTCGTCGCCGGGACGAGCGCCCGCCTCGCCGTGTACGCCCCCTATGACGAGTTCGGCGCCGCGCCTGCGCGCCTGCTCTTCCCCGATGGTGAGCACGCGATCGGCTGGGTCACCGACGACGCCGCCGCACGGATCTGAACGGGGTCCCGGCTCCGCTCAGACCCGCAGGACGAGTGCGGTCGCGATCGCCGCGACCCCTTCGCCCCGACCGGTGAGCCCGAGCCCGTCCGTCGTCGTCCCGGACACCATGACCGGTGCCCCGGCGGCAGCCCCGAGCACCGCCTGCGCCTCCGCACGGCGGGTGCCGATCTTGGGCCGGGTGCACACCGCCTGGACCGCGATGTTCCCGATCTCGAAGCCCGCCGCCCGCACAAGCCGGGCGGCCTCGGCGAGGAGCTCCGCCCCCGAGGCGCCTGCGAGCTCCGGGCGGTCGGTGCCGAAGTGCGCGCCGAGGTCGCCGATCCCGGCCGCGGAGAACAGCGCATCGCAGCACGCATGGGCGACCGCGTCCGAATCTGAATGGCCCTCGAGCCCTGGCACCCCTTCCCAGTGGAGACCCGCGAGCCACATCGGGCGATCCGGATCCGCGGAGACGGCGTGGACATCGACGCCGATGCCGATCTGCGGCAGGCTCGGCTCACTCATGCAGGGGACTCCTCGAGATGGATCCGCGCGATGCGGAGATCGATCGGGTAGGTGATCTTGAGCGCCCGCTCGTCGCCGGCGACGGCCTCGACCGGATGACCGAGCCGCTCGACGAGCTGGGCGTCGTCCGTGGCCGCCGGGTGAGGATCGGAGCGCTGGTGCGCGTGGGCCTCGCGGAGCACTGCGGCGTCGAATCCCTGCGGGGTCTGCACCCTGCGCAGGGCGGCTCGGTCGAGATCGCTCACGAGCGCCTCCCCGCCGGTCGGACCGGTCCCGGTCGCGCGCTTGACCGTGTCGGTCATCGGGAGCACGGGCACCACCGCCGGGGCACCGGCCCGCAGCGCACCGACGACCCGGGTGAACACCGCGGGCGGGGTGAGACAGCGGGCGGCATCGTGGACGAGCACGAGATCCGGGGAGTCGGCGGCCGCGAGCGCCCGATCGACCGAGGCGATGCGGTCGGCTCCCCCGGCGACGACGCGCACCGCAGCGGTTGCCCCGGGACCGAGGTCGGCGGAGGCGAGGAGCGCGGCGAGGAGGTCCTGCGCCGGACGCACGAGCGCCTCGGGCACGGCGACCACGATCTCCGTGGCCGCGCCCGAGGCGAGGGTGCCGAGCACGCAGTGCTCGAGGAGCGTCATCCCGGCGAGTTCGACGAACGCCTTGGGGCGGTCGGAGCCGAGCCGGGTCCCCGACCCGGCGGCCGGGATGACGACGCAGACGTTCAGGACGCGAGGACCTCGTCGAGGAGGGCTTCGGCCTCTTCCTCCTCCTTCTTCTCCGCCAGTGCGAGCTCGGACACGAGCACCTGGCGGGCCTTGGCGAGCATCCGCTTCTCACCGGTGGAGAGTCCGCGGTCCTGCTCGCGGCGCCAGAGGTCGCGGACGACCTCGGCGACCTTGATGACGTCGCCGGACTGGAACTTCTCGAGATTCGCCTTGTAGCGGCGGGACCAGTTCGTGGGTTCCTCGGAGATCTCTGCACGGAGGACGTTGAAGACCTTCTCGAGGCCCTCTTCGCCGACGACGTCGCGCACGCCCACGAGATCACAGTTCTCGGCCGGCACCTCGATGGTCAGATCGCCGTGCGACACCTGCAGCTTGAGATAGAGCTTCTCCACACCCTTGATCGCACGCGTCTTGATTTCCTGGACCGTCGCTGCTCCGTGATGAGGATAGACAACGGTATCGCCGACCTGAAAATTCATATTCTCCTGAACCCCTTTCGCGGACCTCCAGTTTACCATGACATGCACCACAGAGATCTCTCAGATTCGTATTCGCCTGTGGTAGCGTGCGCCAATTCATCTGCCGTTAACACTGGTGAGAGGCCTGCGGACACGACGGGCAGCACCCGCCGGCCCCGCTCCGGGCGCCCCCGAGCATTCGCGGATGATCCCCCGGGCCACCCGTCCGCCCGCTCCGAGCTCCCCCGGGGTGCTCTCCCGGCAGCACCCGACGGCTGCTCCCCGGGCGGTACCCGACGGCCACTCTCCCGGAGCTCTCCCGACGTCGCTCACGGCCGCGCGCGCAGTGCGCCCCACCTCGGGAGATCCCGTGGCGGACAGCGTTCTACGGAGGATCGAAAACCGGGTACTATACAGAATGATCCTGTCTTGCCACTTCAAGGAGCTTGAACCGTGAAACGGCTTACCCGTGTCGCCCTCACCGCAGCAGCCGCGGCGCTCGTCATCCCGATGAGCGGCTGCGCAGCCCTCCTCTCCGCACAGCAGACAGCCGAATACCAGTACAACGGCGGAGACGGAGCCTGGGCGGACATCGAGGACGTCGCGGTCCGCGGTCTGATGATCGTGTCCGAGGACGGCGAGCAGGGCACCCTCTTCTACACCATCGTCAACAACTCCGCGGACTCCGCAGACGTCGAGATCTCCGTGGGCGACGCCCAGGTCAGCGAGACCATCCCGGCCGGCGAGTCCGTCGTCCAGAACCCGGAGAACCCGGAGAGCGAGAGCGAGCCGGTCACCGTGAGCGGCTTCGACGGCCAGCCCGGATCCCTCGTCGACGTCGAGGTCACCGTCAACGGCCAGAGCGAGACCGTCCGCGCCCAGGTGCTCGGCACGGATCTTCCCGAGTACCAGGACCTCGCGCCCACCGGCGGAGCGAGCGGAGAGGCCACGGAGGGCGCGACCGAACAGCCCACCGAGGGCGCCGAGCCCACCGAAGGGGCCACCGCCGAGGAGACCGCGGCTCCCTGATCCGCGAGCACAGGCTCATCCGCGAGCGCAGCGCGCGCGGACCACGACGCACAGAGGGCGGGCACCCGATCCGGGTGCCCGCCCTCATCGCGTCCGGGCCGGGACGTCGTGTCCGGGGCGGGATCCGGCGCCGGGGCTCCGGACCGGACCTCGAGGCCCGGCCTATGCCTCGAACTTGTACCCGAGGCCGCGCACGGTGACGAGGAGCTTGGGGTCGGAGGGCTCGACCTCGACCTTGGCGCGCAGGCGCTTGATGTGGACGTCGAGGGTCTTCGTGTCGCCCACGTAGTCCTGCCCCCAGATCCGGTCGATGAGCTGGCCGCGGGTCATCACCCGGCCGGCATTGCGGACGAGCATCTCGAGGAGCTCGAACTCCTTGAGCGGCAGCGACAGGTCGGTGCCGCGCACCGAGGCGACGTGGCGGTCGACGTCGATCCGCACGCCGCCGGCCTCGAGCACCGAATCGACGAGGGCGTCGGGCTCGGCGTTGCGGCGCATCACGGCGCGGATCCGGGCGAGGAGCTCCCGCGAGGAGTACGGCTTGGTGACATAGTCGTCGGCCCCGAGCTCGAGCCCGACGACCTTGTCGATCTCCGAATCCTTCGCGGTGAGCATGATGATCGGCACGTTCGACTTCGACCGGAGGTTCCGACACACCTCGGTCCCGGAGGCGCCGGGGAGCATGAGGTCGAGCAGCACGAGGTCGGCGCCGTTGCGGTCGAACTCGGCGAGCGCCTCAAGGCCGTCCTCGGCGATGACGACCTCGTAGCCCTCCTTGCCCAGCAGGTACGACAGCGGGTCGGAGAACGAGTCCTCGTCCTCGACGAGCAGAATGCGGGTCACGTCGTCTGTCTCCTTTGCGCGGTGTCTGCCGACGGCGCGACCGGATCGGGGTCGCCGTCGGGGTCGGTTCCGGTACTGATCAAAATACCCTGCTCGGCCGCATCGGCCAGGTCGGGAGGCTCGTCGACGCCGGCGATCGGCAGCAGGATGGTGAAGGTCGAGCCCTGCCCGAGCTTGCTCCACACCCGGATGTCTCCGCCGTGGGTCGCGACGATGTGCTTGACGATGCTCAGACCGAGCCCGGTGCCGCCGGTGACCCGGGAGCGCGCCGGGTCGACGCGGTAGAAGCGCTCGAAGACGCGCTCGGTGTCCTCGGTGCTCAGCCCGATGCCCTGATCGGTCACCGCCACGGCGATGCGGCCGTCGTCGAGCTTCGCGCCGATCCCCACCTGGGTGCCGTCGTTCGAGTAGCTGATCGCGTTGTCGACGAGATTGCGCACCGCGTTGACGAGCAGCTCGAAGTTCCCCTCGACGTGCCAGTCCCCTCCGCTCACCACCTGCAGGGTGATGTTCTTCGCGTCGGCGCGCGTGGAGGCCCGGTCGACGGCGTCCTCGATGATCCGCCCGATCGGGATGAGCTCGGTGGCCGCCGGCGTCTCGTGGTCCTGCACGCGCGACAGGTCGATGATCTCCTGGACGAGCTGCGCGAGCCGCTTCGACTCCCGCTGCATGCGGGTGCCGAAGCGCCCCACCGCCTCGGGGTCGTCGGCGAAGTCGGTGACTGCCTCGGCGAGCAGGGTGACCGCACCGATCGGGGTCTTGAGCTCGTGCGACACGTTCGCCACGAAGTCGCGGCGCACGGCGTCGAGGCGCCTCGCCTCGGTCTGGTCGTCGCACAGGACGAGGACGAACGAGGGTCCCAGCGGCGCGACCCGGGCGTGGAGGTGCCGCGCCACCCGGGCGTCGGAGCCGCGCTTCTGCTCGAAGTCGAGCTCCTCGATGAGTCCGCGGACGCGCGCTCGCCGGACGACCGCGAGGAGCGTGGCCGAGGTGAGCTCGTGCCCGCGCACGAGGCCGTAGGTGTAGGCGGCGGGAGAGGCCTTGACGACGTCGTCGCCGGCATCGAGCACGATCGCGGCGCTCGACAGGACGGCGAGCACCTCCGCGATGCCGTCGGGCAGCTCGTTGTCGGAGTGGAGGTCGGCCGAGCTCCGGCTGCGTTCCGAGAACCGGAACGCGAGGATCCCGGCGATGCCGAGACCCAGCCCGATGATGCCGGTGAGGACGGCGACGACCAGAAGATCCACGTGTCCACTGTAGAGGGTGGCCGCGTCCGACCGGTCGGAGCGCGGAGTCACGGGGTAGGGTTTACGCAGAAGTTCACCTCGGGTCCAGGATCGGTTCACGCTGCACTGCCACCGTTGGACACTGCCAGAGATTGCACCGCGGTCGGCGCTGCCGCACCGCCGCTGCCGGGCCTGACCCCCCGACCGTCGAGCGCTCCGTGCTCGACGGCCTCCTCCGTGAAAGGATGCATCCTCACATGCGCGAAGTCTTCAAGAACGAGCTCAACGCTCTCGCCGACGACCTGGTCACCATGGCCACCCGGGCGGCCGAGGCGGTCGAGAAGGCCTCACAGGCCCTCGAGTCCAATGATCTCGATCTTGCCGAGGCGGTCATCGACGGCGATGCCGAGATCGACCACCTGCAGGGGCACATCGATCAGCAGGCCGCCCAGATCCTCGCCCTCCAGGCCCCGGTCGCTCACGACCTGCGGGTCGTCATCTCCGCGCTCAAGATGAGCGTGGCGATCGAGCGGATGGGCGACCTCGCGCGACACATCGCCTCGCTCGTGCGGATCCGGCACCCCAAGCCGGCCCTGCCGCCGGCGTTCGCGGACACCTTCTCCCTCATGGGCCGCTCCGCCCACCGGATCGGCCGGTCGCTCGTCGAGCTGCTCGACAACCCGGGACTCGACGCGGTGCCGACGATCACCGCGATCGACGAGGAGCTCGACGACCTCCATCTCCGCGTCTTCTCGATGATCTCCGAGCTCGGCCACTCCGAGGTCACGCCCGCGCAGATCGCTGACGTCACCCTGCTGTCGCGCTACTACGAGCGGTTCGGCGACCAGTGCGTCAACGTCTCGCAGCGCGTCGAGTACCTGCTCACCGGCAGCTGGCAGCCGGAGCTGTCCGCGTCCGACGCCGCCTCCCACGAGCAGCGCAGCGAACCGCGCCGCTGATGACGTGCCGCACCGGGAACCCCTGACCCGGCGCGGCAGCACGTGACGAGCGCCCGACCGGTCGAACCGGTCGGGCGCTCGTCATCGTGCTGCGGCGCCGCCTGGCTCAGTGCCCCTGGCTCGCCACCTGGCCGATCGCGGCCTCGGCGGCGGCGGGATCGAGGTAGGTGCCGCCCGGGTTGAACGGGGTGAGGGACTCGTCGAGCTGGTAGTGGAGCGGGATGCCGGTCGGGATGTTGAGACCGGGGATGTCCGCGTCGGAGATCCCGTCGAGGTGCTTGACGAGCGCGCGCAGCGAGTTGCCGTGCGCGGTGACGAGCACGGTGCGGCCGAGCTGGAGGTCCGGGACGATCGCGTCGTACCAGTAGGGCAGCATGCGGACGATGACGTCGGCGAGGCACTCGGTGCGCGGGATCGCGGATCCGAGGTTCGCGTACCGCGGGTCCCCGGCCTGCGACCACTCTGAGGAGTCGTCGAGCACCGGCGGCGGGGTGTCGAAGGAGCGGCGCCAGGTCATGAACTGTTCCTCGCCGAACTCCTCGCGGATCTCCTTCTTGTTCTTGCCCTGGAGCGCACCGTAGTGGCGCTCGTTGAGCCGCCACGAGCGCTTGGCGTCGATCCACGAGCGATCCGCGGCCTCGAGCGCGAGGTTCGCGGTGAGGATGGCGCGCTTGAGGCGCGAGGTGTGGAGCACCTCGGGCAGCAGCTCGTGGGCGATGAGCAGCTCGCCGGCGCGGGCGGCCTCGGTGCGGCCCTTGTCGGTGAGGGGGACATCGACCCATCCGGTGAACAGATTCTTCTGGTTCCATTCGCTCTCGCCGTGGCGCAGGAGCACGAGGTTGTACGTCATGGTGTCATTCTTCCACGGCACCGCGGGCGGGCGCACCCGTGTTCCGGGGACCGGATGAGCGCGTCCCGCCGCCGGCCGCGGCGGGAGGAGAATCGGAGGCGGGAGATCCTGTCCGCTCCGGGAAGTCCTGCGGCGGGAGGTTCAGTCCGCGGACCCGCCCGCGTCGAGGAACTCGTTGTCCGGCCCGGACAGCAGCGATTCGAAGGCCGCGAGGTTGCGCGTCGACTCCCCGCGCGAAATCCGCCAGGCCCACTCCTTCTTCATCGAGGTGAGGAATCCGAGCACGAGCAGGTCGTTGAAGGACTCGTCTGCCGCGGACAGGAACCGCCCGAGCAGCGAGTCGAGCACCTCGGCGCTCCACGCCTCGACCGGCAGCGAGGCGTCGAGGTAGACGTCGCCGAGGTGATCGGTGGAGAACGCGAGTCCGCGGAGCTTCGAGTTCTTGTGGAGGAGCCAGGCCTGGAACCGCTCGCGGTTCTCGTCCGGGTGCCGGATGACGAAGGCCTGGAGGTCGATCGAGCGTCGGGAGCACCGCACCGAGACCGTGGTCTTGAGCTTCCGGTCTCCGGGCAGCGTCACCGCGACGTGCGCATCGCCGAGGCGGTCGGCCTCGAGGTCCTGCTCCCGCGCCCAGTCGAGCACGAGCTCGCTCGCGTCCTCCGGGGACAGGGGCGCCGCCCTGCCGGTCCGGTCCGGCGCGCCCGTGCTGCTGTTCTCAGTCGTGTCGTCCATGATGTCCTCCGCTCTCACCGCGCCGCGCGGCCGTGTCCGCCGCAGCGAGCACCGTCCGTACGCAGGTGCGCCAGTCGAACGCCTGGGCGCGCCGCGCGGCCTCGACTCCCATCCGAGCACGTGCGGCCGGATCGAGCAAGAGGGCCTCGATGCCCTCCGCCCAGGTGAGGGGGTCGTCCTCCGCGACGAGCAGGCCGGTGCGCCCGGCCTCGACGACGTGGGACAGCCCGCCCACGGCCGAGGCGATGACCGGCGCCCCGCACGCCTGCGCCTCGGCCGCGGCGAAGCCGAACGACTCGCTGCGCGAGGGGACGAGCACGACATCGGCCGCCCGGTACCAGTCGGCGAGCTCGGCGGCCGGGACCGGCGGGCGGATGCGGACGCGGTCGTCGAGGCGCGCCGCGTCGATCCGGTGCACGAGCTCGGCGACGTCGGTGTCCTCCCCCGACGCGGCACCGAGCATGACGAGGCGGGTGCGCGCGGCGAGCACGGGGTCGAGCCGATCGAGCGCGGCGAGCGCCTCGATCGCGGTGTCGGTGCCCTTGACGTGCTGCATGCGTCCCACGTAGAGCAGGAGGAGGTCGGCGGAGGCGGCGCCGACCGCCCGGCGCGCGGCGTGCTGCGGACCGGGGGCGAAGATCGCGAGATCGACCCCGGGCATCGCGACGACGACCCGTGCCGGATCCGCCCCGAGGAGGCCGCGGAGGTCCTCGGCCTCCGCCCCGGTGTTCGCGACGAGGAGGTCGGCCCCGGCGGCGATCCGCTCCTCGGCCCGGCGGCGCTCCTCCGGCTCGCGCGCCTCGCCGGTGTCGCGGTCCTTGACCGCGGCGATCGTGTGGAAGGACACCGCGAGGACGCGGGCAGCGGAGCCGTCCGCAGCGGGCACGCCGGCGGCGCGGTCCCCACCGGCGAGAGCGAGGCCGACGAGACCGGAGATCCAGTAGTGGGCCCAGATGAGCCCGGCGCCGGAGTACGCCGGGTGCGCCGCGATCGCGCGGGCGAGATCGGCGACCTCCGCGCTGAGCCCGTTCTTGTCCCGTGCGGCCGTCACGAGCTGGTGGAGGCGGATCCCCGGCGCGAGCTCCACGGTTCCCGACGTCGGGGCGGCCGGGTCGGCGGTGAAGATCTCGACTGCGTGACCGGCGGCGGCGAGCTCGTTCGCGGTGGCCCGGACGTAGACGTTCATGCCCCCGGCGTCGCCCTGGCCGGGCTGTGCGGCGGGCGAGGTGTGGAGGGAGAGGAGAGCGATGCGCACAGCTCTCGATCCTAGTCGTTGAAGAACGCGGTGAGGATCCGCCGGACCTCGCTCCGCCCGCGCCACAGGATGCTGCCGGGCGGCAGGATCTGAAGCGTCGCGCGCGGGAACGCCGCGGCGATGTCGCGGGCGACGGGGACCGGGTGAGCGGCATCGTCCTCATGGGTGAGGACGAGGACCTCGCCGGGGAACGCGGCGGCCGCGCGGGCGGCGTTCTCCGGACTGTCGACGGCGATCTCGAGGGCGAGGCCGAGTCCGTCGGCCATGTCGGTGTCGAACAGGGCGTCGACCTTCGCCCGCACCCAGGCCCGGGCCGGCGGGAGGTCGCGCACCGGCGCCGGCTCGCGGGCGAGCAGAGCGTCGACGAG
>ENA-OOKA01000237-OOKA01000237.1-human-skin-metagenome-genome-assembly--contig:-NODE-237-length-17072-cov-8.784862_pt1 | contig 17072 bp, 13 predicted proteins | sample MGYA00248825_ERZ500995 | MGnify/ENA primary metagenome ERZ500995 (study PRJEB25958, sample SAMN03398540) | human skin metagenome | study: EMG produced TPA metagenomics assembly of the Human Skin...
GCAAGACAAGTCGATACTTTAACTGCCGTCTAGGAACTAAACCCAGGACGGTTCAGTCCCGCGACAACTCTGCAGCCCGAACCCCAAGGCACGACCCCGCACCCGGCCCGGCCTACAGCTGCAGGCTCGGGTGGAGCTGAGTGAGAGTGACCATACGCTTGCGACTGCAGACCACGGTTGTGGCGACCAGGGGGATTGCAGTCATCAGCAGCAGCACCACTGCCGCCTGCGCGGCGATGAACATGTCGCCGCCGGCGACCAGGGTCCGCAGGCCCTTGACCGCGTGCGTCATCGGCAGGAACGGCGAGATGATCTGGAAGATCTTCGGTGCCGTCTCCACCGGATAGGTTCCGCCTGCCGAAGCGATCTGCAGCATCAGCAGGACCAGGGCGATCAGTCTGCCGACACCGCCCAAGGCCGCGACACACAACTGGTGCACGGAGTGGAAACACGCCGCCGCGAGCATCGAGAACAGCAGCGTCCACAGCCACGCTCCGGCCGAGAAGTCCAAGGTGAATGCGAGGATCGCATAGAGAACTGCGACTTGAGCGATACCGAAGAGCAGCCCGGGAACGTAGCCGGCCCAGGCGATGCGCGACGAAGTCGCCGATGAGAACAGCGCCCGATATGGAATGGCGTTGATGACCATATAGGTGATCATTCCGCCGATCCACAGGGCCAAGGAGACGAAGAACGCGGACAGTCCCTCGCCATAGGCGTCGACCGCGTTGTCCTTGACTTTGTCTGCATCGACGGGAACAGCCACGACATCCGAACGGTTCTCCCGGTCCTTCTTGTCATAGGTCGGGATCTGCTCAAGTCCCTTCTGCAGACCATCGGCGAGTTCGCCGGAGCCGTCATCGAGTTTGTCCGCGCCCTTGTCGAGTTCGGTCGACCCGTCAACGAGCTGTTCCGAACCGTCCTTGAGATCACCGACTCCGTCCTTAGCCTTCGCCGTGCCGTCCTTGAGCTGGACGGCACCGTCATGGAGGTCACCGGCTCCCTTGGCGAGCTTTCCCGCACCTGCGTCGAGCTTGATCAGCCCGGAGTGGAGGTCGTCGGCACCGGTCGCGACCTTCTGCGCTCCGTCGTCGAGCTGACCGATCTTCTTATCGGCCGTGCGGATCTCGTCCATCGCCCCGTCGACCGCGTCGGTCAGCTTGTCCTCGAGGCTCTTGGCTTCTTCCTTGGCATCCGAGGCGCGCTTGTGCGCGGAATCGAGGTCCTCGCCGAGGCCGTCGGCCTCCTCGGCGAGTTTCTGCACGTTCGGGTCGTCCGGATAGTCCTCCTGCAGCTGCTTGATCCGCTCGTCCATGTCCCCGCGCACGGTGGTCCGGGCATCGTCGAAGTCACCCTCGGCGCGCTCGAGCTTCGGCCGCGCCCCGTCGACGACGTCATCAGCCTTGCGTTTGACGTCCTCGGCCTTCTTCGTGGCTTCATCGGCGGTATCACGCAGCTCGGAGGTGCCGTCGGCGACCTGCCCGGCACCGTCGGCGAGTTTCTTCGAGCCGTTCTTCGCCTCGGTGGTGGATTTCGCCAGGGTATCGGCTCCGTCGGCGAGGTCGCCGCTGCCTTTCTTCAGCTCTCCCGCACCGTCGTCGAGGTCGATGAGTCCTGTCTGCAGCGTTCCGATTCCTTTGTCGAGCTTCGTCGTCCCGTCCACGAGCTCTCCGGTGCCGTCGTGGAGCTGGCCTGCTCCGTCGTGCAGTTCGGCCGCACCGTCTGCAGCCTTCTCCGTCTCGGAGTGGATATCGTTGAATCCGAGATACACCTGGTTGACGTACTCGGCGGTCGTCGTCTTACTCAGTCCGTCCTTGATCTCGGAGAGGATGGTCCCGGCCATCTGCCCGACGATGAAGTTATGGGCGTCGTCGGTGCGCAGCCGCAGCCCTGCCTGCTCCGGATGGTCACCGCCGGTCGACACGAGCTTCTCGGAGAAGTCCGAGGGGATCTCGAGGACCGCGAAGTACTTCCCTTCGGCCAGCCCCTCGTCGGCCTCTTCCTGGCTGGTCTCCTCCCAGTCGAATCCGCCTTCGCCCTTCGGCGTGATCTCGTCGACGAGTTCCTGACCGGCGTCGAGCTTCTCTCCGTCCGAGTCGGGCTTCTCGGCACCGGTGTCCTCGTTGACGATCGCTGCCTGCAGCTTGTCGAGGTGCCCGGCCGGGTCCCAGTTCGAGGCCAGGTACAGCCCGCCGTAGATCGACGGGATGACGATGATGACGATCATCGCCAAGCGCGTGATCGTGTGGCGTTTGAATCGTGAGAGTTCTAACCAGGGCAGGGAGAACATTCGGGAATCTCCTCGGATTCGTGTACGTGGGGCAGGAAGTTCAGTGTTTGGACCCGCGATGAGCGGGAGGGTGGGGCGGCAGTTCGAGGTCGACAATCGACGGCTCCGCGCGGGAGCCGAGCGACCTGGTGGCGATGTCGAGTTCGCTCGAGTCCTCGCAGGAGACGATGACCGTGAGCAGGTCCTCGGGATCCCGTGATCTGCGCAGCTGCTGGTAGATGAGGATCCCGGCCCAAGCGCGGGCTCGGTCGGCGGATTCGCGCAGGTAGTCGATGTTGTCGATGACGACGACAGGTGGGCGGCTGAGGCTTGCCAGCCCGAATTCGAGGAAGAATTTCTGCAGCTCGCTCAGCTCGGAGACGAATACCTCTCCGTCATCGTCGATGAGGAAGTCCGCGCGCTGGGCGTCCTGCTTCGAGAACGTCCCCGGCGGGAGTTCGTCGATCATCTCACCGGCCGTGGTGAAAGTGTCCCGGATGAGGCCGATGACCTCGCGCAATGTCGATTTCGACGCCCACGGCTTATACCAGGGCTGCAGCATGATCTGTCGTTCGGCGACGTGCTGAGCGACCGTGAAGTCGTCCTCAAGGTCCGTCAGCCCGCCGATATGTCCGACCGCAACCTGCCCGCGCACGGTGCGGGCCTGCTTGCGGATATCGATATCGCCGAGGCGGCCCTCCCCCTCGGAGACTCGCATCCTTCCTGCCAAGGACAGGAGGAGAGAGGTCTTCCCGCTGCCAGCGGGACCACGGACGACAGCGATGGCACCGGTCGGCACCTCGAGGTCGATATCGGTGAACACATCGCCCTGTTTGCCGGACAGCGACCAACCGCGCACCGCGACCGCTGGCGCGTCGATGTCGGTGTCCTCGGCGAGAGTGTTCATCGTGCTCTCCATAGCCATCGCTCCCAATCGTCTGTGCCTTCGTCGCTCCGGTCAGTGCCGAAGAATTCTGCACCGCGCAGGTGACTGCAGAATACGCCACTACCGGCACGTGGGGGGGGGTGCGCAACGGGCGACTCCATGCGAAATTACCCATTGGTAACTCCAATGAATTCTCTCATGAAAATAGTGGGAGAGTGACCCGAGAAGACCCAGTTGTCACGAATTGCACATCGGTTTCCTGCACAGAGTCCGTGCGGTCTTTCGATGGGACCGCGGCGCCCTCTAGATGGCCGGGACCGTAAGGCGATTTCAGGGGTAGGGTCGCACTACCGAAGACGTCGATGTCCCTTGACACACGGCGACGAGAATGAGAAGCGAATGAGCACGGCCGATCGCAATCCCACCGGAATGCACAGACGGTGGGGGCTGAGCCCGTCGACGCTGGGCCTCGGTGATGGCGACCGGCGTCATGTCGATCGGCGCCGAGGGAATCTGGCGACATGCCGTCCACACGCTGCCGATGACCTTTTCGGCCGGACTGTGGAGCATGGTCTTCCTGCTGGGCATGCGAACGGCGGCGAGCATGCATCTGGGCCGCCCGGGTCGTGTGCCGGCGATCGAACTGGTCGGCCAGCACTGGTTCTGGATCGGACCAGCGGTCTGGGCGATGGTCTTCGACACCATGGTCACCTCATTCGTCAGAGCCCTCCGCAGTCGCTGATCGGTGGGCTTGTCAATCCCTGTGTGTAAGGGGTGTGACGGGGGTTACAGGTAGGGTTCGATTCGTTCGGGGTAGACGAGGGCGAGTTGGCCGAGGGCGGCCTTCCAGTTCGTGGTTACCGATCCTTCGATGAGGCGTCCGGGGGCTCGGCGTTCAGCGGCGGGTAGGCCGCGTTCCTTCTCGCGCTCCCGGGCTCGCTTGTCCTCGATGTTGCAGATCGCCAGCCACAGCAGCTTGACCACGGCGGCGTCGTTGGGGAAGTGGCCGCGGTTCTTGGTGACCTTGCGCAGCTGGTAGTTCAGCGACTCAATCGCGTTCGTCGTGTAGATGACGCGGCGTAGCTCGGGCGGGAGGGCCAGGAACGGGATGAACCGCTCCCAGGCCGCCCGGAACGTCCGCGCCGCGGCGGGGTACTTCGTGCCCCAGGGGCCGGCCTCGAATGCCTCCAGCGCCTCCAGAGCCGCGTCCTCGCTGGCGGCGGTGTAGATCGGCTTCAGCGCCGTGGCGACGGCCTTGCGGTCCCCGTAGGACACGAACCGCATCGCGGCGCGGATCAGGTGGACCACGCAGGTCTGCACGGTGGCCAGCGGCCAGGTCGCCTCGATCGCCTCGGGGAAGCCGGTCAGCCCGTCGCAGCACACGATCAGCACGTCGCGCACCCCGCGGTTGGCGAGGTCCGCGCAGACCTGGGCCCAGAACTTCGCGCCCTCGTGGGTCTGGACCCAGATCCCCAGGACGTGCTTGATGCCGTCCATGTCCACGCCGACGGCGATGTGGGCGGCCTTGTTGACCACGTGAGAGCCGTCCTTGACCTTGACCATGATCGCGTCGAGGTAGATCACCGGGTACAGCGACTCCAGCGGACGGCGCTGCCACGCGAGGACCTCCTCGGCGATGGAGTCCACGACCTTGCCGATCGTCTCGTGACTCACGTCCACCCCGACCGTGGAGGCTAGGTGGTGGGAGATGTCGCGCAGCGTCATCCCGCCGGCGTACAGCGAGATGATCATCCCGTCGACCCCGTCCAGGCGGCGCTGACCCTTGCCTACCAGCATCGGGGTGAAGGTCCCGGCCCGATCGCGCGGGATCGCGAGCTCGATGTCCCCGACCTCGCTCGTCACGGTCTTGGCGTAGTGCCCGTTACGGGAGTTCGGGTGGTCGGCGGCGTCGACCGCGCCCTTCTCATAGCCCACGTGCTCACTCAGCTCGGCCTCCAGGCCCCGCTCCAGGGCGGCCTTGAGCATCCCGCCCAGCACCCCGCCGTCTCCGGTCAGCGGTTCACCGGCATCGATCCGGGCGAAGACCTCATCCAGGGCTCCGGTGGTCTTGAGCTCGGCCGCGAGCTCGGCCTGCTTTCTACGACGCTCAGCGCGCTCCTCGGCGCTCATCTTCGGCATGGCGTCAATCGTCACAGTGTGTCTCCTTCAGGGGGTGGTGCCACACCCCTTACACACACCATTTGACAGGCCCCCCGGCCGAGGTCGAAGCTAAGCATTTTGAAACCGTGGCAAGACAAGTCGATACTTTAACTGCCGTCTAGGAACTAAACCCAGGACGGTTCACAGCGCCTCCGGGGAGAAGACCCAGACCCATGATCACTACCTCAAAGGCAGCCTGTACTGCGGGCAGTGCGGGTCACGGCTGACGCTGACCAACGCCAAGAGCCGCCGCGGCGTGATCTACCCCTACTTCATGTGCACCGGATGGCACGCCCGCCGCACCAATTGCGAACGAAAGTCCATGTTCGTGCCCGACATCGAAGCCGCGGTCGAGGACTACTACCGCCACGTCCAGATACCCGAACACGTCGTTACCGCGCTGCGCGAGCTGGTCACCAGCGAGTTCGACCGCCTGCACCAGGTCGCCAAGCACGAGGCCCAGGGGTACAAAGCCGAACGCGACGCGCTCCGTGACGAGCGCACCAAGCTCATGCAAGCTCACTACGCCGGAGCCGTGCCCCTCGACCTGCTCGGCTCGGAGCAGGACCGCATCGCCCGTCGGCTCGCGTTCCTCGACGCCCAGATCAACGCCGGCGACATCGAGTACGAACAAGCCAAAGCACACCTGGACGACTGCCTCGCCCTCGCTGGGGACATGCACGCCATCTACATGAGCATCGACGACTCGCTACGCCGGATCGCCAACCAAGCCTTCTTCGACAAGCTCATCGTCACCGATGACGACACCATCCACGGCGAACCCGGCGTCCCGTTCAACGTGTTCCTCGACCGCGACGTCCAGACCCTCGCCGTCCGCCAACAGGGACGGACGGCGGAATCTGGAACTCAAACCGGTGATGTCGTCCGTTTGAACAACGACCTTCTGGTGGACCTGGCTGGGTGCTTCTCAAACCACAGGAAGCCTTTGCGAACGCTGATTCGCCGCGTTCTGAGGGGATCGAGGCCGTCGAGACCGGCGCGGGTGCGTGGTCCGATCGTAGATGAGCGTGGCCCGGTCACGGAAAATTCGACGCAGAGTCAAACCCGTTTGAACGCCTCGACTCGCGCTGAACTGCTCGATGGCTATGCCTCGGGTGTCCCGGTGAGGGTGCTGGCGGAACGATTCGGTGTGCATCGTTCGACGGTGCGCGAGATTGCCGCGAAGGCCAAGATCAGCCCGCGTCGACGTTCGCTCTCGGAGCGAGACGCGCAGGAGGCGACTCGCCTCTATACGGATGGAATGACGCTCGTCGAGGTCTCCGCTCGGCTCGGTGTCGGTGATGAGGCTGTGCGTGCCGCGGTGGTCGCCTGTGGCGGAACCATCCGCCCACGAGGTCGCCGCCCGTCTCAATTACGCCGACCCAACGACCACTGAGACACAGGGCCGGCACCCGATTCAGACTGCGCCCATCAGTTCTTCATCCTGCTCGGGTGCATCATTCCACCTCGCGACGCGTCCGCGAGTGATCGCCATATCGGGTACTTGGAGGTCGCGCGAAAAGATGATCGCCTCTTGCCCAACATGCTGGTGATGTGCGGTATGAGCAATATCAAAAGTTGCACAACGACCATTTGCATAGAGTCGTTGAGTGATTCGCGGATCGTCGTCGTAGGTCAACATCCAGCGAAAGTTGGCCTTATCCAGAAGCTCTGCGAGTTCGACGTGGTCATTCGCGTCAAAGGCATGGAGGTAGAGACCGTCCCCTTGAACTAAGTAAGGCGGGTCTGCGTAGACCATGATCCTGTCAGATAGGTGCTGTAAACCTCGCAAGAACTCCAGACCATCCAGTTGAGTTACGTAGATTCGATGGCGCATATCAGCGATGGCCTGTATGCGAACACAGAGAGAACTGCGGTTGAAACGAGCGTCAATCTTCCACTTCCCCGTTTGCTCCAGTCCGCCGATTGGTCCTGCATCAAGAATCCCGGACCTGTTTGTCCTGTTCAAATAGAACGTGGCGAAGCCTAGGGCCAGATCATCCTGCTCATCAGGATGATCGTAGATGTTGCGCTGTTTCTTCCATTCCTCGACCGACAGTTCGACTTCCATGATCTTGGTGCAGAACTCGTTCGGGTGATCCAGCGATGCTCTCCAAAAGGCTGCGATCCCCGGGTTTAAGTCGTTCAAATGGATGTATTCAACCGCTCCATCCCGGAGGAGATGTAGAGCTGCCCCGGCACCGCCCGCGAAAGGCTCGGCATAGTGAGTCGGAGGTTCCGCTTGAGCGTTTATCAGTCGTGAAATATAGGGGGCGAGCCTGGCCTTCCCGCCGGGATAGCGCAATGGCGACAAGTACCTCATGTCAGTGGCTGGCTCCCCATGTTGGCGTTCATTGCTACGAGCACAGGCTCGTATCGGTCAGCCAGGATCAGCGTTTCGCTTGGGGTCGACGCACTTCTCACGTCATGAACCGCATACTGGACAAGCCGGATGTCGTTAGCAGTAGTCCGATGGAAGGCCTTGTTGAGCTCAGACGTGTCCTCGGCTTGCCCCAGGTCGTTGGACGCTGTTGGCTCAATCTTTAGAATTGCCGATTTTATTGACCTATCGAGGCTCCGCTCGACCGTGTGTCCGTTTGATTTCAGGTACTGATAGGTCGTGAGTTCAAGTATGACACGGAGGAGCGCCGCGACGATCTCGCCGTTCTGGTGGACGCTGAGCATCGAAGTCTGGCGGACAATTTCTTGTATGCGGTTGGTGCATTTATCTAGGACAAGGCTGCGGAAAATGTAGTCACGCGGCGGCGTTGGCCGAGGGGGCCGTGTGTCCTGTGGTGTAGAGTTTGGTTCTGCTGACGAGCTCGCGCCTTGGCTGCTTCCGGCCTGGTTGGACGCCGTAGCTGTAGCGCCTGAACCACCGGAGCCGGAGGCCGCTCCATTCGGATCTTCCGATTTGCTGCCTACTGTGTTCTGCGCAGTTGTTGCAGATGATGGGAGGAGGGCACTGTGCCTCTCCAGATAGTTTGTAAAGTCGTCGACCGTGTCTAGTTCGCGAGCCCACGTCTTGCCGCTTTCGGCCTTTGGCTGAGCGAAATCCGAGAGTGCCTGCGCAATGATCGATTTGGTGTCCGCGGGCCCATGCTTGAAAGACATCTTTCCCGCAGCAAACTCAAGTCCAAGTTTCTCGCGCACGACTCCGCGATCCACGAAACGTTGAATGAAACTGTAGCGGGCAGTTCTCACTGTTTCGAGGTCGGCAAGTAAAGCCGGATCATCTTCGTATTCGGTTGAAACCAAATCGACAAACGCCATCGCGCGTGAGGCCTTAGTGGGGTCGTGGCGAGCCTTTCGTCGGTCCTTCATCGCAGCTCCCCAGGCTACGACTCCTGCACCGCGCTCTTCACCAGTGTGCTTGCCCTCGATCCAACGGTCAGCAGCCCCTTCATTGGGTGCTACCGATGTCAATACCTCTGACGGAGCTGCGTAGACGCTGGCGTCAATTAGCCGTTGCGCTTTAGCGTGAAAAGATCGTTTAAGATCTGGAGACTTAGACAGTCTCTCAACGTCGCGCCAGATCAGTAGACAGGTAAGCCGCCTGTTGCCTTCCATGACGACGAAGCGACCATTCTGTTCAACGACGATCGGCAGATCAGAACTATTCATCTGACCGGATTGCGTGATGTCGCGTAACAGTTCCATGCACTGATCGCCTGCTGTCGCCATCATAAGCTGAAAAGCATCAGTCTGCGATTGCGCGTCGCGCGGAAAGCGCGAATTCTTGAGGTCTAGATCGAGTTTATCGATCGACACTGTCTGGACGTCGAACGGCGGCTGCATTGGTTGCTTGTCAGAGCTGTCCGGCATGTCCATCCTTTGCGCGTTTCCATCGTCTTGGTACGTTGATTTTAGCCGTTCGGAGCCTCTGCTGACGCCCCGTCCCGCTGTCGGCGTGTGTCGGCGGCCCTACGGTGGACGTCAGATCCTCGCTGCCTGGACCGTCTGGGGTTCGGCTTGGCCTCGGGCGAGCTTGCCTACCTGCTCTCTAGCGATGAGAGGAGAGCGTGATGGATGGGCTCAGTGCGCTGGGGTTCAACGAGCGGTACGGGCGCGTCGTTCTGGCGTCTCTGGTGGACCCTGGTGAGCCGCTGACGGGTTGGGTGGTCTCGCAGGTCGGCGCGGCAGAGGCCGTGCGAGCGTTGACCGGCGATGGCCCGGCGCCGGCGCTGAACCGGGTCGAGGCGGACCTGTGGCGTGCGAAGCAGAACCCGAACGTCGATGCTCGCACCGTGCAGGACGCGATGGTCGCCGCCGAGCGGCACGGGTACACCACGCTGATCCCCGGCGATCCGAACTATCCGACTTCGCTGGAAGACTTGGGCGAGCGGGCACCGCTGGTGCTGTGGGCCAAGGGCGCGGAGTCGCTGCTGGGAACCCACGTCGGTGAACGGGCCACGATCACCGGGGCACGAGCCTCGACCGCCTACGGCGAACAGGTCGCCAGTGAGGTCGCCGCCGAGTTGGCACGTCACGAGATGGTCGTGGTCTCCGGTGGGGCGTATGGAATCGACGCTGCGGCGCACCGTGCGGCTCTCGCGGAGGGCGGTCACACGATCGCTGTGATGGCCGGCGGCGCCGACCGGCTCTATCCTCGCGGCAACGCCGACATGCTCGACCGCATCGGTGACGTGGGCCTGCGCATCAGCGAAGCGCCCCTGGGAGCACCGCCCTCGCGGACCCGGTTCCTGGCGCGGGCACGGATCGAAGCGGCGCTGTCGGGTTCCACCACGATCGTGGAGGCCGGCGCCCGCTCGGGCTCGCTGGTGGCGGCCGAGCAGGCACGCCGCCTGGGCCGCCCTGTCGGCGCGGTGCCCGGCCCGGTGACCTCGGCGGCGAGCACGGGCACGAATCTGCTGCTGCGTGATGGCACAGCACGGGCGGTGACGAACGCACGCGATGTCACCACCCTACTGGACCGTGCCCCTACACAGAACAGGGAGTCAGCCGGCCTTGCCGGCCCTGATTCGTTTCGACATGCTCGCGGAAGCATCGAACGCGGCCATCACGGCCATGAGCTGTAGCTGGCTGGCCGACGCCACCGGTTGATCGCACAGATACAGCGTGATTCCCGCCGCCTCGAACTCGTCCACGAGCGCCCGGACGGCAGGGTAATGGCGACCCAGCCGGGCGAGGTTGATAGTGACGAGCACGTCGAACTCACCAGCTCGGGCACGGTCGAGCACCCGTTCCATCTCCGTCCGATCCCTTCCGACGTCGTAGACGATGTCGAGGACGGTGTATCCCTTCTCCTCGGCATGCCGGAGACATAGGGCCTGCTGGTACTCGCGGTGCTTGCGGTTCACGCTGGCGTTGGAGGTGTAGATGAGCGCTCGCATCAGGCCACCCCCGCCAGGTCCGCATCGGAGGTCTGAGCATGCTCGGGTGCTGGGGCGTGCTGCCTGCGGTTGCCGCGTTCGGCCAGGCGGGCACGCAGCAGCCAGGCGATGCCCAGCGGGCCGAGCCAGAGCATCTTGAACCCGTTCCAGATCGCCAGCAGCACGAGCAGATGCAGCCAGCCGGGGCCGCCGGTGTCGATGAGGTGGACGAACCAGACAGCGAGCAGGAAGTACGGGCCGGCCAGCAGCATTGCTGCCGGTCCCCACTTGTGGCCGCGCCGGGTACGGATGGCGTCGGCGAGGATGTTGGTGGGCATGTAGCAACGCAGGAAAAACCGGATGCGGATGCTGGCTGCGGCTATCAGCCGGAACATGATGGGCTCCTCTCAATCGCACGTTCGATGAACGAGACGGTGCGTTGAGAAAGGGCCCGGTGAGGGCCGACCGCGAACGGCCGAGTGAGCGAAATGAAACCCGCCTCTGCTGCCAGGATACGCCCGAACGGCGTGGACCGGAAGACGCCCGTGACCTCTACTCGCTGGCCTATAGGCCGAGGTCGCGGCCTTGCCGCTGGGCGACAGCGCGGTCCTGCTCGGGGCGGCCGGGCTTGGCTGTGAGGCGGCGCAGCGCGGTCTCGGCGCGGGCTCGATCGACCTTCTGCGCGTCGTTCTGCGCCGGTGGCCCAAGCGGGCTGGTGTCGGTGATCTGGTAGCGATCGCGGTAGGCGGCGACCACGCGGGCACTGGATCGCCACCGTCTCGCCGCCTTCTCCTCATCCGGTGTGGGGCCGAGTTTCCGGGTCCAGGGCTGCTTGTCGGTCAGGGCGGTGTCGAGGACGGCTGATGCTCGCTGCTCGATGAGCCGGTGGCGTTCATCGAGAGCCTGGCGCATCTGATCGGTCATCGGGCCATCGGCGCGGGCGATGAGACCGGCGATCAGCCGTGGGGCCACGCGAGCGCGGGCCGAGCCGGCCGTCTGGGCGGTGGCGCGGGCGAGCCGGTAGTGCAGCACCTTGGCGATGTCCTCGGCATCGTCGAACCCGCGAGCAGCCACCAGACGCGGAAACAGCCGGTCGATGTCGTGGTGGTTGGCCTCGGCCCGCCGGAGCTCGGCGGTCAGCGCACCGAAGGCATCGGAGACCAGCACCGAGTCGGCCTGTTCGTCATCGAGGCCGCTGTCACGGATGAGGGCGGCCCAGCGGTCCTTCTGCGCGGCGGCAGCGACGGTTTCGTATTCGGCTGCCAGTTGCGCGATCGAGCCCCAATGGTCCTGCTCGGCGGTGATCGTCTCGTGGGCGGACAGCTCGGCGCCGGAGTGCTGCACGACCCCGTAGAGCACGCTGCGCGAGCTCGCGTCGGGGTTGTCCGAGGGGTGGGGTTCGGTGTGGTCGTCGTCGGCGCGGTCGAGGATCACATAGGCCTGGTTGGACTGAGCGCCGCGGGTCATCGCGACGTAGAAGTTCTCCCGCGTGGTAGCAGGCTCGACCAGCACATGGGCGGTATCGACGGTCAGGCCCTGGGCGCGGTGGGCGGTGACGGCGTAGCCGAGGTCGACGTGCTCGGCGACATAGGAGGCTGGGAGCACGATGCTGCCGCCGGCCCGTTTACCGGGCTGGCGGATGGTGACCGATCCGTCCTCGCGCACGTCGGTGACCTTCCACCTGGCTCCGTTGCGGACCCAGTCCTTGCCGTTGCGTAGCCGGCGGTCGTTACGGCGGGTGATGATCAGGTCACCGACCCCGGCGCTGGTGCCATCGGTGAGGGTGACCTCGCGGCTGGGACTGATGGTGCCGTCCAGGATCAGGTCGGCGCGGGCACGAGCGTTGAGACTGGTGACATCCTCGCGGGTCTCGGCGATCAGCAGCGAGGAGAGGCCTTGGTCGCGGTCGGCCCGCCAGGCCGCATACGCCGCGTCGATCATCGGCTCGGAGTCGCCGCCGGTGACCCGGCCGTGGTCGAGATAGGTGTCGATGACGTCGGTGTGTCCGTGGCGCAGGTCCAGTGAGGCGGTCTTCTCCCACTCGTGAGTGAAACGGTGGATGTCGACGAGCTCAGGAGCGTCGTCGCGCTCATGCACGAGCAGTCCGTAGGCGCCGCCGGCATCCACGGATTGGAGTTGGGCGTAGTCGCCGACCAGCAGCACTTTCGCCCCGGCCCGTTCGGCGACGTGGGTGAGCCGGTCCAGTGAGAGGGTGCCGGCCAGGGATGCCTCGTCGATGATCACGAGATGCCCGGCATCGAAGGTCGTGCCGTGCATCAGGTGGTTCTGCCACCACTTCGCGGTGTTCTCGGTTGCGATGCCGAGGTCATCGGCCAGGGCCTGCGCGGCGACCGCCGAGGGCGCCAGCCCGATCACCGACCCGGTGCCGTGCTCGGCCTCCCACGCTCGGCGCAGCGCCGACATGGCGGTGGTCTTGCCCGCACCGGCCGGGCCGACCAGCAGATCGAGCATCCGTCCGGACACGGCGATCTGTTCGAGCGCGGCCGCTTGATCCGGCCCGAGCCGTCGACCGTAGGCGTCGGGCTTGGCGATGGTCTTCTCCACCGTCGCCAGTGGCACAGTGGGCGCTGACCGATCGCGGGTGCGGGCAAGGAGCCGGTCTTCGGCTTCGAGGAGCTGGGTCGAGGAGTAGACGGTGGAGTGTCGGGGACGAAACACCGAGGACCCGTCGTCACGTTGGAAGGCGACCGGGCTGGTCGCCAGCTCCGGCGGAGTCAGGCGCAGCGATCCCTGCTCGGCGGCATCGGCGATCATCGCGACGATCGCCTCGCGGTCCTCGGGCGAGGCGAACCGCCAGCCCATGGTCTGCCTGCTCGCCTCGGCGTGTAGGTTCCACCGGCGCCACGTCGCCCGCTTCTCACTCACCGTGGCCACCACCTCGCCTGCGAGCTCGGCCACCGTGTCCAGCGGGATGTCATCGGCCCGTAGCAGCATCGCCGCCGGGTTGTCGGTGACCGTGCGGGACCACTCGGTCGCGTCTGTGCCCAGCAGGCCGGTGGCGCGGGTGCGCCAGTCAGCGGTGAGGTCCGCCAGCGAGCGGACTTCTTTCTCGGGCCGGGTCGCCAGCGTGGCCTGTGCTCTGAGCTTGACGATCGTCCTGGCCGAGGGGCGGCGGCCGTGCTCGCTGACGAACGCCTCGATGAGCCGGTCGGTCTCGGCGTCGATGTCGCGTGAGCGGGTCGAGAACGCCTCGATCAACGACTCCGGCACACCGGCAATCTCCCATGCCGGGTTCCGGTCACGTCCCCGGTCGCGGGCCTCCCACTCGATCCCGAAACTGCGGGTGAGCCGGTCGGCCAGGATCGCGTTGTAGTGCTCGGATAGCGCGACCACAGCCGCGTGCATCGGCCGGCCATCGAGCGAGCGCCATCGGTCATCGAGCACCGTCTGGACCTTGTTCGACACGACCACATGCGTGTGGAGCTGCGGGTCGCCGCCGCGGCTGTCGTAGTGATCGAACCCTGTGGCCAGCAGTCCCTTGACGTCGACCTGGGCGACCGCTCCGTCTCCGGCGGTCGTGCCGGTGCGGGTCGCGGCGACCTCGCGCTCCATCAGATCGAGCACATCGCCGATCGCCTCGTGGTGGGCTTGGGCGATGAGCGCCTGCGTACCGGCATCAGAGATACCCCACAGAACCGAGACAGACTTCGGCACCGAGAACGTGCAGTCGAACCCAGCCACCGGCCGGCGGACACGGCGGCTGCCTTCCTCGGTCTCGATCTCGGCGATCGCTGCATCCCGCGTCCCGAAATCCCACTCCTCTGGCAACGCATCGACTCGCGCCCTCACCCGCTCAGCCAGCGGCCGATAGGCCGGGAACGCCCGCCCCAACGGGTCTCCCGTCAGCGGGTCACGGCCCATCCCGATCAGCAGCTGCAACTGCGCCTCGGAGACCTGATCACCCGTCGCGAGCTGCCCGTCGCCCACGCCGGCGAGCCCGGACCCCAGCCATTGACCCGGCGGAGTTCCCTCCTCCGTGTAGTACCTCGTCAACGGGGTCGACAGGCTCCGGTCACCATCGGCAGCCGCGATCGTGCGCAGCAGGTACCTATACCCGTCGCCCGCACTCATCACCCGCATCGAGACCGTCACGCCGACCAGGTGAACCAGGCACTCCGCACGACCTCGCCGCCGACTGTCGCTGGCGAGGTCGCCACCCCAACATGCGAGATGGCCATCGACACGGCTGTCTCGTGAGCGGTGAAGTGACGTGCATGTTGGTGGACGTGTTGCAGGTGACAGGGCTCCTTCGCGCTCTGGTGGTCGAGACGCCGATCGCGGGCGACGACGGTGCAACACGGTTCCCGCTGGGAGGTTTCGGCATCGAGTGGTCGGGAAGCAACCTGATTGCATTCCGCGCCCGCCATCGAGGCCGTAGTCCGCAACCCCATCGACGCGCAACTGGCCTCGCGGCTCGACGCCGGTGAGACCGTCCTGGTTGCAGGGCTCCTGCGACTGCTCAAAGCCAACGACACCGCATCGCGTCTCGACAGCGGTCTGGTCCTCGCACACGTCGAAATGGATGTACGGATCATCGGGGCGCCACTGCGATGAAGAAGGTCGACGATCACGAGCGGTGGTCACCTCGCGGTCCCGGCGACGAGGTGCTACTGGATGCCGAGTACCACGTCGATGACGACATCGGCCGACCAGCGGTACTGCGTCTGATCCCGCCATGGCCAGGCAGGGAGCAGGCTCATCTGTACGTTGAGGCCGAGACGGCTACCGGGGAAGTCTCCTTACTCATCGCCTGCTCCCCTGTCAGAGCTCGCGCTGTGGTGTGCCAGCACTACAGCAGCCAGGTTCATCGCCACCGGCGGCACCGACGACTTCACCGCCACCCTCGACGACCTCTGAACCGAAGTAGCGATAGCACTTTCGGAAGGTCAGCTTTGCATGCGGCTGGGCGTTCCCCCGCGATCTGCAAGAGGTGTGATCGCTCGGAACGGGAGCTTGGAACGATGAGCGACGACAGGCTCAAGTGGTGCCTCTCGACGGTCGGCAGACAGTTCAGGTGAACAGACGATGAGGGTGCTGATAGCTGGCCTTCTGATGGGTGAGGGCGAGCGAGCACCTGGCAGGTGACCTGCCTGACGAAGGACCCAGAACGGGGTTCGGAATCGGGCTCACCGACCCGCCGGAGCGCTCATGCACGACACACCTTCCAGCGATGATCGCCCGCCACGGATCGGGTCGCTGTTCAGCGGATATGGCGGCCTCGACCTCGCCGTCGAACACGCTACCGGCGGCCAAACGATCTGGTTCTCCGAGGTAGACACTCCTGTCGCTCGCGTCTTCACTCATCACTGGCCGGAAGCTCCCAATCTCGGTGACATTGCGGCCGTGGACTGGACCGCCGTTCCTGCAGTCGACGTGCTGATCGGAGGGTTCCCCTGTCAGGACGTCTCGACCGTCGGCAAGGGCGCGGGCCTCGCGCCCGGTACCCGCTCTGGTCTCTGGTCGTACATGGTCTCGGCCATCGAGGCGCTGCAACCCCGGCTCGTAGTAATCGAGAACGTGCGTGGCCTGCTCTCCGCAACCGCAACCAGACCCCAGAGACAAGGAGCAACCCGTGCCCGCAATCACGATGATGCAACCTCCGCACACGCAACCCCTCGCGACGTGGAACCCCGACCTCGGGTGCTGGGAGACGAGCCAGCTCGACCTCTTCGGGCACTCGGAGCCGTACTCGGCGATCTGGCCGACCTCCGGTATGACGCGCAATGGATCGGCCTACCCGAATCCCTGGCCGGCGCACCACACCACAGGTTCCGAGTCTTCATCACCGCACACCCCCAGAACCTTGTTTCGCACTCCGCTGGCTTCGGACTACTCCCGAGGCGGGGAAACGCTGGATCAAGTACGAGCCCGGCGGGGAACGATCGCCCTGTCTCACCAGGTCATCGACTTCGCCCTGCACGGACCGGATGGCTCACCGACCAACAGGAACGACTCGGAGACACTGTTCAACCTGATCGAGACCGTGTTCGCCGATGGGGACGTTACGCCGAGGCCATCGCACGATGGGAGCACATCACCGGACACGCCGCCCCTGCCCCCGCAGTTCTGAACGAGGACAGAGGGCCACGTCCGTCGCCGAAGTTCGTGGAATGGCTTATGGGTCTGCCAGCCGGATGGATCACCGATCCGATGGGTGAACTGACTGCAAATCAGCAGAAGACCGCCTTGGGTAACGGGGTCCTGCCACTTCAAGCGCTCGTTGCACTGCGCAGTCTTGCATTACGTATGCAATCACGCTGAGTCGGGCGACCATCAACTGCCGCGCAACGGTCGGCGGAGTTCGGGAACGGTTCGACGGCCGAGCCTCAGATAATGCCTTCGAGGCGTTGCTCGATCTGCGGCTTCGGCATCGCCCCGATGATCTCGCGCACGATCTCACCCT
>ENA-OOKA01000238-OOKA01000238.1-human-skin-metagenome-genome-assembly--contig:-NODE-238-length-17002-cov-4.755060_pt1 | contig 17002 bp, 14 predicted proteins | sample MGYA00248825_ERZ500995 | MGnify/ENA primary metagenome ERZ500995 (study PRJEB25958, sample SAMN03398540) | human skin metagenome | study: EMG produced TPA metagenomics assembly of the Human Skin...
TCCTTCCTCCCGCAGCTCACAGACGCGGAGCACAGTGCCCTCACGTGGACGACATCCACGCGCGGAGGCGTCGCGCTGCAGGCGCCGGAACCCACCCCGGCGCTCGTCACCACTCTCACCGAGCGACTGCGAGATGCCCAGCAAACTCACCTGGCCAACCGTCCTGTGCTCGATATCGTCGACGCGCTGGGCCGCGTCCAGGCACTGTGGGCGAACCCGGACTTCTCCCTGCGGCGCACGGCGGAGGACGCGCTCCCCCGCCTCACCGGGTACGCGCCCCTGCATGTGCGCCGCACCCTGCGCGACTACCTCACGACGTTCCGCCGCGATCGGCTGCTGCGGTTCCTGGCGCAGGACTTCCCGGATCCGGGCGTCCTCGACGGCTTCCGCCCTTCTCCTGCCGGTGGCCGCCGGCGCGCTCGGGGCCCCGCCGTTCTCACACAGATCTTCGCGGGCAATGTCCCCGGGCTGCCCGCCTGGGATCTGGTCTGCGGACTGCTCGTGAAGTCCGCATCTCTGGGCAAGCCCGCCTCAGGCGACCCGCTGTTCGCCTCGCTCTTCGCCCGGTCCCTCGCCGAGGTCGATGCCGACCTCGCCTCCTGCCTCGCCATCCTGCCCTGGCCCGGTGGGGACGACGCGATCGAGACCGCCGCGTTCGCAGGATCGGATGCCGTCGTCGCCACGGGTTCGCGGGCTGCACTCGCGGACCTGCGCACCCGCGTGCCCGCGCGCGTGCGGCTCATCGAGCACGGCGCGACCGTGAGCGTCGCGGTCCTCGCCGCCGAGGCCCTGCGCACCGACCACTTCCAGGAGACCGCCCGCAGGCTCGCCCGGGACATCGCCCACTACGACCAGCAGGCCTGCCTCTCCCCTCACGTCGCATACGTGGAGACGGTCAGCCCGCACGAGGACCGCCCGCCGGTGACGTCTCCGCCTGCAACGGTCGTGCAGTCGGCACCTGTGCCGACAGATGTCCCGGACCAGGGAGTTTCGATCGACGTGTTCGCCGCGGCTGTCGCGACGGAGCTCGCTGCGATCGAACGCCGGAATCCGCGCGCACCGCTCACGCTCGAGGAGGCCGCTGCGTGGACGAGTGCGCGCGAGGACACGGAGTTCTCCACGTGGGACGACGAAGCACAGTCGCTGTTCACTGCCGGCGACGACTCTCCCTGGGCTGTCTCGGTCGAGACTGTCAACTCACCGTTCCAGGCGTCCCCGCTGGGACGTTTCGTGCGCCTGATCCCTGTGACCGAACCGTCAGCGATCGGTCGCAGCCTGGCTGGGGTGACACGCATCGTGCAGTCGGCAGGCCTGGCCACCGCACCGGCCAGGGCGGAGGAGTTCGCAGAGGTGCTGGCGGCCTCGGGCGTGGACCGGGTGGCCGCGCTGGGACGGATGGGAGCACCGGCGGCCGGCTGGCACCACGACGGGCGCCCTGGCCTGGGCGACCTGGTGACATGGACGGACCTCGAGCCGTCTGTCGATGCGGAGCTCGAGCTCTACGACCCGGACGACCGGTCCGGCGCATGAGACAGACAGGAGACGGGATGCTGGGAACCAGCCGGATGCTGGAGGGGCGGACGGCGCTCGTGACCGGCTCGGGCCGAGGAATCGGCGCGACGATCGCTCGCGGGCTGGCGCAGCACGGAGCGGATGTCGCGATCAACTGCCTGCGCGACACGGAGTCCGCCCAGCAGGTCGTCGCGGATGTCGAGGCGGCAAGCGGTCGCGGGATCGTGATCGCTGCGGACGTGACGGATCCGGCCGCGGCGAGGCGACTGGTCGAAGAGACCCGAGAGCAGCTGGGGCCCATCGACATCGTGGTCCACAATGCGCTGGCCGGATTCCAGTTCGATCCCCGGGGACGGCGTGCCGCGTGGAATCTGAGTGTCGAGGACTACACCGCGCAGGTGAACGCGGCGGTGGGTGCCGCGCACGCGGTCACGCAGGCCGCGCTGCTTGACCTCACGGGGCACGGGCGCGGGCGCATCGTGTCCGTGCTCTCCGACCTCATCGAGCGACCGGGCGTCCCGTACCCGGACTACGTGACGGCGAAATCTGCACTGTTGGGCTGGTCGCGGGCGATGAGCGCGGAACTGGGTCCACTGGGCGTGACGGTCAACTGCGTGGCACCCGGCCTGGTGCCGTCGACCGGCGCAGCGAGTGGGACGGATGACCACCTGCGAGACTCGCTCGAGGCGGCCACCCCGCTGCGCAGGCTGGCGGAGCCCGAGGACGTCGCCGGTGCCGTGCTCGCGTTCGCCTCCGACTGGCTGGGCTTCGTGACCGGCGCGTGCCTGTTCGTCGACGGCGGCCTCGTCATGCGGTGACGCAGCTTCATACCCACAGCCGCTCGACCGGGAGACTGTGGATCCGGTCCTCCACCGGATACCCTCTGCTGCCGAGGTGAAAGGCGATGCCTCCGACAAACGCGGCGCCCAGACGGTCCCGAAGCTTGCGCAAGCCGGACAGTTGTTTCGAATCGATATGGTCGCCCGCTTTGACCTCAATTCCCAGCACCGCGCCATCCTGGCGCTCGAGCACGAGATCGACCTCGTCACCGTCCCGGGTGCGCCAGTGTCCCGCAGTGATGACGTCATCCATCCAGGTTGTCTGGCGGATGATCTCCTGCACGACGAAGGACTCTGCGAGGTGGCCGAACTCAGTCAGCGCTGAGGGGTCGCCTCGTTCGAGCTTGGGCCTGCTCAGCCGCAACAGGTGTGCACCGATTCCCGAGTCCACGACGTGTATCTTCGGTGCCGCAACACTTCGTGATGAGACGGTCGTCCCCCACGCAGGGAGAGAGCTGATGAGGAACAGCGCTTCCAGCAGCTCCAGGTAGGACGACACGGTGCTTCGAGAGATCTCCAACGTCGCGCTCACCTTCGAGATGTTCAGAACCCCAGCCGTCTGCCCGGCCATAGCGGTCAGCAGCTTCGGCAGCGCTGCAGAACGCTCGAGCCTTCGTAACTGACCCGCATCGCGCCGCAGAGATTGACTCACGCGCCCAGCGAACCAGCGGCCGCGCGCAGCATCCCCGGACTGGGCGAGCGCCAGTGGCATGCCCCCGCGAGAGATGCGGTCGATGTACTCCAATCGGTTCGCTGCAGCCGCATCGGCCGTACGGGCGATGTCGCCGTCGAATGCCCGCTCGATGAACCTGTTCCCAGTGCCGTCGATCTCGGTCTGGCTCAATGGCAGCACGGGCAGTCTTTGGATCCGCCCGGTCAGCGCTTGCGTACCGGAGGGCAACGAGTCATAACTCGCAGATCCAGCGAGTACGAACATTCCTGCCCGCGCCTCCGAGTTCAACCGAGTCTTGATCGACTGCAGGATGGAGGGCATCCGCTGATACTCGTCGAGGAAGACGGGCAATTGCTCATCGGTGATGAGCGAGGGACTGTGCCGCGACAGCTCAAGGACTGCGTCATCGTCGAAGTCGAACACGCGCGCGTGCGGGGTGGCTGCCGCGACCTCGGTCAGCAAGGTCGACTTCCCCACGCTCCGGGGCCCCTCCAGAAGCAGTACCGGAGTTTCAGTGATGCGCTGCCGAATAGCGGGCAGGAGCCTGCGATCAATCTGATCGATCATGATAAGACGATACCATCAGTCAGCAATCTGCCGAGGGTTGACTCGACAATCTGCCAAGGCAACAGTCGGCAATCTGCCGACATCTCAGTCGGCAATCTGCCGCGGCGTTCGCGGCAGTGAAACTGGACCGTCTCAGCACACCGAGTACAGCACGCGGAAGGTCTCGCAGACGACCGGCATCTGAGGATCGAAGCCGCGTGGGTCCTCCGAGTGATCACGCCAGAAGCGCTCGTGAATGTCGCGCCAGGCAGCTAGCGTCCTGTCGCCTTCGCCCTCCGCACAGGCATGGTCCGCTGTGACCTCGTCGAAGGGAACGACGTCGACGGTCATCGTCTCGATCAGGGCCCGCGGCGTGTCCCGCCCATCCAGGATGATGCTGAGTTCGCCCGGTACCGGGATGGCTTCGCCAACGTGCTCGCAGTCCCACATCGACGAGGCCGTGGCCCTCTTGGTGCCCACCAGCACGAGCTCCACGAGTCCGTCGGCATGCTCCGGGGTGGCCCCGAACGCCCACGCCTCCGGAGTCTCCGCGGGCAACGCGGGGAGGTGCGCACGGCACTCCCGCCAGAACCTGTCGATGGCTGAGTCCGTGTGCATTCCGCCAGACTACTGACAGTCGTGCGCCGCCAGGACTCGGCGCGCAGACCGGCCCGGCGCACCCTGCCAGCGCTCAGTACTCGGCTGCCCTCAGTACTCCGGCAGGTGCGGTGCGACGTCGCGCACCCACGCGAGGACACCTCCGTCCAGGTGCCGCACCGTCTCCTCCCGGTTCGCGAAGTCGGGCTGGAGCCGCGCGAGCGCACGCTCCGAGCGACCTCCCGCCTTGCAGTGCAGGACTACTGGCACTCCACGGGCCTCGACTGGCAGCGCCTCGATCCCCTGCTCGAGCAGCGCGTCGAGGGCGACGGGAACCGCGCCCGGGATACTCACGAGGCGACGTTCCCACTCCTCGCGCACGTCGACAAGGGCGAACTCCGCGCTGCCTGCAGCGCGACGATCGAGCATCGCTGCCAGCTCGCGTGCCTCAACCGTCGCCCCTGCCGCGTCCGGTCCCGCTCCCGACTGCGCCGCCGCGCCGGAACCCCGCTCGCACACACCATGCCCGTCCGCACGCGTGACGCCGTCGGAGACCTCGGTGACAGGCGGCGCCGCCGGATCCGCGACCACGCGCAGCTCCCGCCACGTCATCGCCAGCGCATCGTGGAGCAGCAGCCGTCCCAGCAGCGGCTTTCCGATCCCGGTGACGAGCTTGACGGTCTCGGCGGCCATGATGGACCCGATGGTTCCCGGCAGCATGCCCAGCACGCCGCCCTCGGCGCAGCTGGGCACTTCGCCGGCCGGTGGGGGCTCCGGATGGAGGTCGCGGTACGTGGGACCGCAACCGGACCAGAAGACGCTCACACGGCCCTCGAACCGCAGGATCGATCCCCAGACGCACGGGATGCCGGCCAGCGCGCACGCGTCAGAGACGAGGTACCGGGTTCCGAAGTTGTCCGCTCCGTCCAGGACGAGGTCGTAGCCCGCGACGATGTCCCGGGCGTTCTGGGCGTCCAGCCGCACCGGGTGCTGCTGGACGGTGACGAGCGGGTTGAGGCGGGTGATCGCCCGGGCCGCGGATTCCGTCTTCAGGTCGCCCACGTCCTCGACTCCGTGGAGCACCTGCCGCTGCAGGTTGGAGACGCTCACGCGGTCGTCGTCGACGATTCCGATCGTCCCCACGCCGACGGCCGCGAGGTAGTGGAGGATGGGCGCTCCCAGTCCCCCGGCTCCGATGACGAGGACGCGGGCGTTCTTCAGCCTACGCTGGCCGGTCTCCCCCACCTGTTCGAGGGTGAGGTGGCGGGAGTAGCGTTCGATCTCCTCGACCGTGAGCTCCGGTCCCGGCTCGACGAGCGGAGGCAGCGCACTCGACTGCACGGTGGCGTTCACGGCTGCCCCACCTCCGGCCAGTCACCGCGCGGGATCCCGCCGACGGCCGCGCTCGCGTCGCCCGTCGACCCCGCCGTGGCGATCGGATCGATGAGCCCGTCCGCGGGCGATGACGCCAGCGCATGCCTGCGAGCGGGTATCCGCCCCGCCTGCGCGGCCAGCCGTCCCGCTTGGACCGCGGCCTTCATCGCCCGGCCCATGAGGACCGGGTTCTGCGCGCGCGTCACCGCGCTGGCCAGGAGAACGGCATCGCAGCCCAGCTCCATCGCGAGCGCCGCATCCGAGGCTGTCCCGATCCCCGCATCGAGGATCACCGGCACCTGCGCGCGGGAGGCGATGAGCTCGATGTTGTGCGGATTGAGGATGCCCAGCCCGGTGCCGATCGGGGCACCCAGCGGCATGACCGCGGTGGCGCCCACCTCCTCGAGACGCTGCGCGACCACGGGGTCGTCGGAGGTGTAGGCGAACACCTTGAAGCCCTCCGCCACCAGGCGTTCCGTCGCATCGATGAGTTCGACGGCATCGGGAAGGAGCGTCTCCTCGTCGGCGATGACCTCGAGCTTCGCCCAGTCCGTCTCCAGGGCTTCGCGGCCCAGCTCAGCAGTGAGCAGCGCGTCGCGCGCGGTGTAGCAGCCGGCCGTGTTCGGCAGGATGCGGATGTCATTGCGCTCCAGCAGGGCGAAGAGCGAGTCGCCGGCCTGCTTCGAGTACCGCCGCATCGCGACGGTGGTGAGCTCTGTGCCGGAGGCCAGCAGCGCCTCCTCGAGGACGCTCAGCGAGGTGATCCCGCCGGTGCCCGTGATGAGGCGCGAGGTGAGCTCGACACCGTCGATGGTGAGCGAGTCCCCGGTGTCCGTGGGGATGTCCGCCGTCGTCTGAGTCGCAATCGTCACTGTCGTCAGCCTCCCTGCATCGCGGTGATGATCTCGACGGTCTGGCCGTCGACCAGGCGCGTGCCCTGCCAGCGGCTGCGCGGCACGACGGCGGAGTCGAGGGCGACGGCGACGCCCAGGCGCCCGTCGTCCGCCGGTGTGCCGTCCGCCGTGAGCGGTCGGTCGATCGTCTGGGCGACGAGGTCCAGGAGTGAGGCGTCATCCTCGATCGGATGCGCGGCCCCGTTGACGGTGAGGGTGGGCACGGAAGGTCCTTCCTGAGCGGTGTCCATGGTGTCAATCTGTCGTGTGGAAGCGGTACGGGTCGGTGGCGCGCAGAACGCCTGCGAGGTCGGTGCCCGGAGAGTCCCCGGTCACGAGCGCCGCGGCCGCATCCGCCAGCAGCGGTGCGAGGAGCACCCCGTGCCGGAAGCCACCGGTCGCGAGGATGAGGCCGGGCACGCCCGCGCCGTCGCCGTCGCGCAGTCGCCCCAGCAGCGGCACGTCATCCGGGGTGCCCGGCCGAGCACGGGCCATGACCTCGACCAGTTCCAGGTCGCAGACCGCAGGGACGAGCGTCTGGGCATCGCGGAGCAGTCGGTACACACCGCCCGCACTCGCGCCCGCAAGGTCGTCCTCGCGCGAGGTCGCTCCGATGACGATCTCGCCGTCGGCCCGCGGCACCAGGTAGATCGGCACTCCGTTCACGACGCCGCGGATCGTGCGCTCGAGGAGCGGCGCGGAGCCCTCCGGCAGCCGCGCGCGGAGGATGTCGCCATGCACCGGTCGCAGCACGGCCGCCGGGGAGGCGGGCAGGCCGGAGAAGAGGTCGCTGCGCAGGCCGGTCGCGAGGATCGTGTGCCTCGAGGCGATCCGGCTGCCGTCCGCCAGCTCGACTCCCCCGCCGTCGCCACACAGCCGGACAGCCGCCTGCGTGACGAGCGTGGCGTGCGCGCGATGCTCCCGCGACGACAATGCCGCAATCAGACCCGCCACCAGCCTGCGCGGGTCGACCTGGTGGTCGCCCACCGCACGGAACGCTCCCGCCAGCCGGGGAGACAGTGCCGGCTCCAGTGCGCGCGCCTCACGGACCGTGAGCGCGTCGACCTCCATCCCGTGCGCGATCTGGTGCTCGCGGAGCTCGGCCAGGCCCTGCCGGTCCGCTGGGGTGCCGGCGCACACGAGGGTCTCCGTCCTGCGGTAGCCCACGTCGTGGCCCGAGGCCGCCTCGATTCCGGCGATGAAGTCCGGGTAGTCGTCCGCGGCCTTGCGCATGAGCGGGTACAGCGCGTGCTGCTGGTACTGGACCTCACTGGCCGGGGCGATCATCCCCGCCGCGGCACGGGAGGCCGCTCCTCCCGGGTCCGGGTCGACGATCGAGACGGACAGTCCGCGCTCACGCAGACGCCAGGCCGTGGAGAGGCCGATGACGCCGGCACCTACGATGACGACATCGCAGTCGTGCGCATCCGGGTGCGACTGTTCCACTGCTCTCATCCTTCCCTTCGGCGGCATGATCCGCATCAGGTTCGACGGTCGGCGCTGGGGCCCTCTCAGCCCCGTAGGGCTCCCGCAGAGTTCGCGATCTCCACGAGTGCGTGCATCGTCGTGACTACACTCGTGGATCGTGAGCCATCATACAGACGCCCCCGCTGGGGAGGGCGCGCAGGCCAGGGCCGCGCGCATCGCCACTGCTCGCCTCTACCTGTGCACGGATGCCCGCACCGGCCCCGGGGATCTGGAGAGCTTCCTCCACGCCGCGTACGCCGGCGGCGTCGACATCATCCAGTTGCGCGACAAGTCGATCGGCACCGCCGATGAACTCGCAGCACTGGAGATCCTCGCTCGTGCGGCTCGCGCGCACGGGAAGCTCTTCGCGGTCAACGACCGCGCGGACGTCGCCTCCCTCATCGGCACCGATGTCTTCCATGTGGGCCAGCAGGACCTCACCCCCGCACAGGCCCGCAAGCTGCTGGGCGACGAGGTCGCCATCGGCCGGTCGACGCACACGGTCGAGCAGGCCCAGGCGGCACGGCTCGACCCGGACGTCGACTACTTCTGCACCGGGCCGATCTGGGAGACCCCCACGAAGCCGGGCCGTAAGGCCACCGGACTGAGCTTCGTCGAAGACGTCGCACATGCGGAGAACAACCATGCAGACCGCGTCACCAACGAGGACCCCGCGAAGCCGTGGTTCGCGATCGGCGGGATCGACGAGCAGCGTCTGCGCCAAGTCCTGGACGCCGGCGCACAGCGGATCGTCGTCGTCCGGGCGATCACCCAGGCCGACGACCCGGAAGCCGCCGCCCGCCGCCTCCGCGCAGCCCTTCGGTAGTCACGACTCCAGCCACGCACAGTCGCAGCTCGCTCCGGCGACAGTGCCTCCATTCGGCGGGACGCGACACTCACGACGTGGAATGGTTCGAGGCCTCTTCCTCGCGCTCAACTGAGCGAATCCGTCGTCGGTTGTCCGGACAAAACCCACAATGCGATTCACTCACCGGAGTGATGAAGCAGAAGAAAGCCCGCGTCGCTCCTCAGAACAACGCGGGCCCTCGACAGACCACGGGATTTAAGATCAGTCCAGTCCCGGCTTCCCGGCGTTGACCCATTCCTGCTCCCATTCGGCTTTGATCCGTCCGCGCTTCGGAACGTCATAGCCACGGAGGTCCAGGAACTTCCGCATCTGTGCGAGATGGGGATTGACCCCGAGTTCATGAAACTACTCAACGCTCTTCAACTCGATGGTCGGCTACCTAACATCGATACGAACATCAACGCCAGCCACGACTTCAAGCGCGTCTTGACGTTTACGATGCCGGAGGGCGGCAAGACTACTGGCGTCCGCGACATTATCCAGCTTGCATGGGCGGCAACGGTCGACACATACGCGGGCGCCCTCTACCACCGAGCGAAAGAGATCGCCGCAGGAAACTCGAACTCGAGCTGGACCCCCGACCAAACCACGAGCTCCCCTACTCTCTAGGCCGTAGGCCCATGTCGCTGCGAAGCCCTCTACTCCGACGGCGACGCCCGCGATCAAGCTTTGGCACGCCCAGCCAACGATATGAGCCGGTCGGCGTAGCCGATGAGACTGGTGATCAGCATGAGAACCTGGACGCAGTTGCGCTTACTGAACTGACGCGTGGAGACGCCATGCACGCTCGCGTGGCGCGAGTAGTAGTTCGGCACCTTGTCCCCCTTGTGCTTCCAGAACTGCTCGTGGGCGTTCCAGATCGGCAGCCAGACCATCGCCTCGTGAACGCCCATCTCGTCGATGGCGCCCGGCACGCCCGCGCCCTTCTTCCGATTCGTGATGAGTCGTCGGGCAGCCTGGTCAGGGTAGAAGCGGTAGATGAGCGTGTCGAGCGTGACGGTGAACATCGCCTGGGCCGAGCGGAAGTGTCCAGAACGCATCGCGCCGAGCCCATCGAGTACGAATTTTAGCTCGTCGCCGACCACGTCACGGTTCGCCTGTTCAAGAACGATAGCGCAGTCGTCGGTGATCGATTCGTAACAGTCGCCCAGCACCCGCCGACGGCCCGGGCGGTCCTGTGCCCGGAGCAGGCGGAGCGCTGTGCGGCCGCGCGGCACCAGGTAGAGCGGGATGCCCTCTTGCTCGAGGAACTCATGCACTTGATGGGCCTGGACCTCCCCTGCGAGGCTCCTCAGATTAGGCGGGAGGAGTGCACGGTTGAACCCGCGCAGCATCTCCGGGTCGAAGAGCGGCTTCAGGCAGCCGCGCAGCCCATCAAGCATCGCGGACTGCTGGCTCGCGATTTGCTTGAGCATCGACTCGATCGCTGGGCTGACTCCGGTGCCCTTCAGCGCCGGGAAGTCGATCATCGGAACCGTGAAGGTCGGAAGGCTCGCCCCGATCGACGCCACCTGCGACTGGATCCGCTCGTTATACGGCTCGAGCGCATTCTTGACTAGCGCGTCGTAGTCAGGCAACACCGACTTCATCTGCTCCTGAAGGCGCCGATTCAGCGGCGCCATGATGTCCCGCGCGTACGCCGAGGCGTCCGGGAGCATCGCCTTCATCTACTCTCGGACGGGAGCGAGCATCTTCGCGACGGCGACGTCCATGCTGGGCATCAACGACTGCGCGAACCCAGACGGCAGTCGAAGCCTCGCCCCAACGTCCGCAGCAGAGTCTCCGTCTCGCTCGCTCTCAGAGTTGCACTCACTCTCTTGGGCAGGCTTGAGGTCGTCCTCACGATCATCGTGGCCGCGTGTCATCGCACTCTCCTCGTCGCCGAACTCGCGCAAGAAAGGCTGCATCATCGAGACCGCCGTCAGCACTCTCAGAAACTCTTGCGCACTTCAAGTCGCTGAGTCGGTAGCACCCAACTGTGCAGCAACGTGGGCGGCGAAGGTCGGGTCGTCGTGGATGCGGGCGACGACGTCGTCGGCGATCTTGTCCACATCAAGAGGCCCGCCTGGGCCGCCATACTCCACCGACTGCGCGGGCCACTGGAAATCGACCCGCGGGGTGTAGGCGCTCTCTCCGTCGTCGCCGTAGGCGGTGAGGACATGATCAAAGACAAGCCGCACCTTCGAGGAGAAGATGTCAAGTGTGTAGGGCGTCTCGGGCAGCTCTTGGTCCAGGACTCGTCGGATCGTGCTGTCGACGTCATTCATCACGTCGACCTTGCGTCGCCAGTCTTGGACTAGTTTGTCGTGGAGATGTTCCAGCAGCTTCTTCGCGCTGGCCTTCACCGTGTCACGCTCGTCGTCGGTGAGCACAGGATCGGGCTGGGTCAGCAGATCGAAGAGTGCTAGCTCTTCCTCGGTCATCCCCTCACGAGCAGACCGTTCCTCCTCCTTGGTCAGGTTCTGCGAAAGCTCGATCAAGCGTCGCAGGTACTCGTCGATGTTCACGCTGCCGGAGTTGTAGTCGTCGATCAGCTGCTCGATCCGCTCGACGAGTTCGTACCGGGTGGGGTTACGGGTCGCCGAGGCGATGGCCTGCTGGCGGAGCAGTTGCGCCAGCCGGTCCGTCTCGGCTCGCTTACGACCAGCGAACTTGGTCGCCAATCCCTCGAAGTCGATCAAGGACAGATCGATCAGCGGGTCTGGTTTGGTGCCTTCCGCAGCGGCGCGAATGACGTACTCCTCGGCACCCACTGACCGGTCAAGCAGGGCGTCCACCGCATCCGCCACCGTCCCAAGGTCTGCCTCGGGTGGCCGCGTGACTTCGGAGATGCGTTCGGCGAGAACCCGTATTGCTGCCACGTTGCGCTGCTGGCCTGCTGCGCTCGGATCCGGCAGGAGGGCCTTGAAGAGTTTTCGGACCTGCCGTGCCTTCTGTTGGAAGTCGTTGCGGGTCTCTTCATCCACCAGCAGCGCCTCAACTGCAGCGTCGCGTTTGGCGACATGGTCGAACCCCTCCGCGTCCCTCATCGCCGCAAGATCGACTCCGACACTGGAGCAGAAGGTGAACAAGTCGGTCACAGCTGCATCCAACTCACCCACGAGTGCATCGATGATCTCGATGGGCGACTCGCCGGCGTTCGCGGCACCGTAGATCGCCAGGGCCTTCTCCAGGTTTCGGAAAACGCCGACGTAGTCAACAATCAGACCGTTGTCCTTCTCCGGGAAGACACGGTTCGCACGGGCGATCGTCTGCATCAACGTGTGGTTACGCATCGGGCGATCGAGATAGATCGTCGAGACACTCGGCGCGTCAAAGCCAGTCATCCACATTGCGCAGACAAACACAAGTCGCAGCGGGTCCTCGGCGTCCTTGAACTTCTCCGCCAAGTCCTCGCGATTCATCCGCTCACGGTGCGGCCGGATATCCAGCCCGAGTTCGTCGAGCATCTTCAACTCGTTCTGACTCTGCGAGACGACCACCGCCATGTCGGTGGTCTCCATGAGCTCGATCCGCGAGGCGAGCCATGGCCGCTCGAGCTCCGGTAGTGCGTCGTGCTCGGCTTTCAATGCCGCCAAGTGCTCCCCCCAGGCATCCTGGACGAGGTTGTACATGCGGACGGCAGCAGCCTTGTCGAGCCCGACGTACATTGCTTTGCCACTGAACCCGCGTCCTACGAAGTGTGCGACAAGGTCCTTGGCAAGTGTCTTCAATCGCTCCGGGCGGGTAAGCAATGTGTACTGCGTGCCGAAGTCGCGGGCCAACTGCCCTTCCGCATCCTCGTCAAGCTCAGCATCCTCGAGGATCGCCTCGAGTTCGTCGGAGAAGTTTTCGTTGGTGAGCTGAAGTTCGGGAATGCGGTTCTCGTAATAGAGCGGGACCGTCGCACCATCTTCAATGGCATCACGGAAGTTATAGACGCTGACGTAGTCACCGAACTGCTCGCGGGTGGCCTGCTCCTCACCCTCGATCAGCGGAGTGCCGGTGAAACCCATCATCGACGCGTTCGGTAGCGCCGTGCGCATGTTCAGCGCGAGAGTGTCGTACTGGCTGCGGTGCGCTTCATCGGTGATCACGATAACGTCGGACCGGGTCGAGAGCACCGGCATCTTTCGCTCCCCCAGCGCCTTGGACCGCTGGAACTTCTGGATCAGCGTGAACACGTAACGGTGATCGGCGGACAGCAACTCGCGCAGGTGGGCGACGGACTGCGCGTGCACCCGGGCCTCAGGCGAGATAGCACCGGCGTCGGCGAACTCACCATGCAACTGACTATCCAGTTCCGTGCGGTCTGTGACCATGACGAACGTCCAACTACCCGGTACTTGGCGCAGCACCTTCTGCGTGAACCACAGCATCGACAGCGATTTGCCGGAGCCCTGAGTGTGCCAGAAGACCCCGAGGCGCTTGTCCTGCTCCGCCCTGGCTCGCTGAAGGGTCTCGATCGCGGCGTTGACGCCGTGGTACTGATGGGAACGCGCCATGACTTTGATCAGACCGCCGGGTCGCTCCAGGTAGGCCATGAAGTTCTCGAGCAGGTCGAGCAGCACTGCCGGATCACATGTTCCTCGCAGGGCCGTGTCCAGCGCAATCTTGCCCCTCGTGCCCAGCGCGTCGATGACCTTCCAGTCGTTGAAGAATTCCCATGGCGCGTAAGTTGATCCGACCTTCGTCTGGCTTCCGTTGGACAGCAGCACGAAGCAGTTAGGGATGAATAGCTGCGGGATGGTGTCGCGGTAGTCGGTCAAGTTATTGTCGTAGGCCGACTTGACCGACTCGTTGGGCTCCTTGAACTCCATCAGCACCAGCGGCACCCCGTTGACGAACAGCGCCAGATCTAGTCGCCGGCTGTGCAGGTTGCCCTTGACCCACATCTGCTGCACCGCCAGCAAGTCATTGTTCGACGGATCCTTGAAGTCGAGGAACCGTAAGGTCTCAATCTGCTTCGTGCCCTGGTCGTCAGTCCATTCCGCCAGATAGCCGTCGCGCAGCAGGTCATGGACTTCCCGATTGGCGCGGGCCCGGTCCATGGCTGTGCGGTCCTTCGTCAGCACCTCGATCGCCTCGTTGACAGCGATGTCGGGCACGTCTTCAGGGTTAATCTTGCGCATGGCAAGCCGCAGCCGGTGAACGAGCACGACATCACGTTGGGAGTCGCGCCCCAGGCTGCCCTCGGGTCCCAGGATCTCCTGGAAGGCGTCGACTGGAGTCCAGCCGAGCTCCGCCAGAAGCTCGATGCTCGGCTTCTCGACGTACCAGTACTCCGGGCCCGTGGGAGTCATTACGCCACCTGCCTCGCGACCAACGCATCAATGTCTAGCGTCGAGATATCGATCTGTCCTGTGACCAGCTTCGGCAGTAGGAGATCTCGGAGCGCGGCGAGACGGGAGCACTCATTGCGCAGCCTCCAGCTCAGATCGTGCATTGGAGACACCTTGTCGGCAAACGCCGCGTCGACGGCGACATCGGGGACGACAATCGGAGCTTCCTCAAAGTCCTTCGCTCGAACCGCGGGATACGCCGACCCGGTTGCACGCCCGACGAGCCAGTCTGAGAACGCTGTCGCCGATGATGTCTCGAAGAGGAAATCCGGTGAGACCGTCGACGGGGTCAGCACCGCCAACCCAGTCGATGCGATCCAGTCGCTATCGGGAGCAACGAGCAGAGCGTGCGCTCTACGGTTGGGCCGCACGGTTGCCCATACAGTGTCGCCAGGGCTCACAACTCGACGAGCCCTGCCGGGTGCACTCGAGCCGCCAATAGCCTCCAGCTCGCCGATGTGGCGCTCCGAGAGAGCCGAGATATCGAGGTATCGGAATACCTCGTCACCACCTGGTTTACGAGAAGAGCCATTAACTGTGGCGATGGCGGAAAGGGGTTGGACCTCCCATCCATCGGGTATCAGACCGAGGGCGGAGTCGACCATGGGCACATCCTCGTGGCCGGGGTAACGGAACTTCACGAACCACTCGCGGTAGATGGCTCGCGCCATCTCCTCCAGCACCTCGACCCGCCGATGGTTGTTCTCGATCAGGTCGTCGAAAACATCGAGGGTCGCAGCGACCCGCTCCTGGACGTCGCGAGTGGGGAGGTCGACGTCGAAATGTTTCAGGAAGGGTTTCCACTTGAAGTTAGTTATCCCTGTGGACTGCACCTGGTAGGCGTCCAACTTCCCGTCGGCGTAGGCCGCCTGCAGGACGCGAAAGACAAAACCAGGATCTGCGATAGCAGGATCAACGCGAACGAGCTTACAGAAACTGGCACACATGACATCGTTGTCGAAGCTCGAAAGCAGTCGCTCCGTGACCTGAAGCGTGCGTCCCACCGGCTGGCCCTTGCTACCCCCTGAAACCTCGAAGATGATGTCCCGAGGCCGCAGAACTCGTGAGGCCAGATTTGATGCCTTGTGAAATCGGAGCGGCACAGTCGACAAGTCACCCACTGCAACTCGGGGAATGTCAGTCCCTCGTATGACATACCCTATTGACGATGAGTCTGGATTGACCACGTCCGTCCCCCAGCCACCTCCAATGTTGAAGCTCACCAGCTCATGAAACGGAGTACTCATACGTCAAGGATCCCTTGAACGGCCGCGTCGACCTTGGATCGCAGCACGCCGGCCTCATCACTTAGCGCAGTGAATTCCTCGTACAACGCAGCGAGATCGCCCTTGAAGTCGACATCGCTCTCGTCGACGGCAGCAGTGCCGGTATAACGGCCTGGGTTGAGGCTCCATCCTTGGGCTTCGATCTCAGCTCGAGTGGCGACCTTGCACAGGCCGCCAACGTCAACGTACTTGCCGTCAGGAAAGTTCTCGTTGAGTAGGGCATCGCCTCCTTCCGTGGTCTGGACGTCCTCGCCGCGGTATAGCCGCACTATGTTGGCCAGGAACTCGATCTGCTCGGGCGTGAAGTCACGGTGGGCGCGATCGATCTGGTGGAAGATGTGCCGGGCGTCGATGAACAACACCGTGTCCTCGCGCGGCGTCCCGACCTTGGCCTTGTCGAGGAACCACAGCGTCACCGGCAAGGTGACTGTGTAGAAGAAGTTTGGGCTGATGGCGACCATCACGTCGACAGTCCCCGACTCGATCAGCTGCTTGCGGATCTCCTTCTCGGAATGGCCGGCGTCACCGGCCGAGTTGGCCATGACGAATCCTGCACGGCCCTCAGGGGAGAGTGCGGCGTAGAACTGCTGGACCCACAGGAAGTTACCATTGTCAGCCTTGGGCAGTCCGAATGGGAACCGCTTGTCGCCGGCCAGCTGGCCCTTCTTGATCTTGTCGACATTGAACGGCGGGTTGGCCATCACATAGTCGAAGGCACCGACAGCGCTGTGCGGGTCCTCGTAATAGCTATTGGCCTGACGAATGTCACCCGAGAGCCCGTGCAGTGCGAGGTTCATCTTGGCCAACGGGACGGTGTCCTCGGTCTTCTCCGTCCCGAAGACAGAGAGCTTGCGACTGGCCGACTCGTGATGCCGCTCGACGAACTTCGCGCACTGAACGAACATGCCGCCCGACCCACACGCTGGGTCGAAGACTCGCCCCTGGAACGGCTGCAAGATCTCCACGATGAGACGGACGATGGAGTACGGCGTGAAGTACTCGCCGCCTCCCCTGCCCTCCTGCGCGGCGAAGTTGGAGAGGAAGTCCTCATAGATGAAGCCGAACGCATCGCCCGCGAGCTGGGTGGGCAGCGGTGCGAAGAGCCGGAGCAGTTCGACCAGCGTCGAACGCTCAAGCTTCTGATAGCCGCGGGGCAGGATGTCCTTGAGCTCCGGGTTGGCGTCCTCGATAGCCTTGATCGCCTCGTCGGTGGCCTTCCCGACATCGGCACCCTCGGGCAGATCGACAAGGTGGGAGAGCCGAGACTCAGCGGGGACGTACAGCACCGATTTTGCCTTGTAGTCCGCGACCGTCGCGGGGTTACGTGCGCTGGAGTTGGCCTCAACCTCTTCGCGGACGGTCTCGAAACGGTTCTCGGCGTACGCGAGGAACACCAAGCCGAGGACTGGGTCGCGATACTGGACAGGCGTCAGCTTGGAGTTCGCGCGCAACTCGTCCGCGGCGCTCCACAGCGTCGCGCGAACCTTGGCAAGATCAGTTGTCTTCATTTCTTACTCCCAGACGTAAGCCCCGTCCTAAACTCCACCACGTCCCCGTCCTGCATGACGTAATCCTTGCCCTCCATGCGCACCTTGCCGGCGGCCTTGGCATCGGCCATGGAGCCGG